>Ga0213868_10005339_pt1 | contig 11564 bp, 9 predicted proteins | sample PICome_9_FD_160087 | JGI IMG/M metagenome (GOLD analysis project Ga0213868, IMG submission 160087) | Coastal seawater microbial communities near Pivers Island, North Carolina, United States - PICO127 | ecosystem: Environmental > Aquatic > Marine > Coastal | place: USA: North Carolina | collected...
TTAAAGAGGTCTTTCTATGACTAGAACGCGACGAATCGCTGCGAACTGGCTTGAAAATCATGCGATTTGAATAGACGTTGATCGATTGAGGTAGGAGTGCTGGAATTGCCTTACTTCCCAGTTCTAGGCCCATAGCTTTCTGGAATCTATAGTTTCTGCTATTATATGATATAAAAATCTTGATTTTAATAATTACATCTGATAACAATGAAATTGTATGGCTATTCAGGGTAACGCAAAGACAGATTTAGAGAAATTAGTGGCCGAACACTGGTCTCATGCCGTCTGTCCTCAAACGCAGGAACGTTGGAACCGCAGGCTTAGGATGAAGGTCATGCTTTGGCGTGGGTCCTTGAGGTGTTCGATGCTTTTGAAAAGAACTGTCGATGTGATTGGGAGTGCGGGTGCTCTCCTCGTTTTTTTTCCGGTTCTTGCTGTGGTGGCCGTGCTTATCAAGCTCGAAGACGGTGGCACAATTTTCTTCCGTCAGAATCGAGTGGGTAAGGATGGTAAGATGTTTAAGATGTTTAAGATTCGGTCCATGCATTTGAACGCGGAGGCCCGCAAGGTCCAGCTTTCGAGGCACAATCAGCATGTTCGTTCGACGACGTTTAAGATGAAGAATGATCCTCGCATCACCCGACTGGGAAGATGGATCAGGCAGTATTCGGTAGATGAGATTCCGCAGTTTTGGAACGTTTTGAAGGGGGACATGACCCTAGTTGGTCCTCGTCCGGCAGTTCCTGGCGAAGTCGTCGAGTATCGGGCCCGCGAGTTGCGTCGATTGGTCGTGAAGCCAGGAATCACCGGTCTTTGGCAAATTGGCGGTCGAGGGGATATTGATTTTGAAGGCCAAGTACGATTGGATCTGGAATACATACGGTCAGAGGGGTTTTGGGCAAATTTGAGGATTCTGTTGCTCACGGTGCCTGCCGTTCTTCTTGGGCGAGGTGCCTACTAGTGGCCAACGGGCAGCAACCCAAGAATCATCATTGTTATGGTATCACTTACGCATCACGCTCGTAAGAAGTCAGATGACACTCTTCATCTTCGTGTTCCTGACCTTTCTCAAGCGGATACGATTCGTGTGGATGAGCCCTTCTCACTTTGGAAGGTAGGCGATTTACCTCTACTCTATCATTGGCTCGACTATGCGGTTAATGAGGGATACACAAGGCTTCTAATCTACTGTTCAGATCGGCCTGTCGTTGTGACCAAGGCGATGGAGAAAGCTACACTTTGGCCGATCGAATGGGACATTATTCAGGATAATGGCGAGGCCGAACACCCTGGCTGTGAAATCGCTAACACACTGCCTGGGTTTTCAGCACCTGCCGATCTGAGTGATGGATGGCGTCTGATGGATCATTGGTTTGAGCTAGAGCGGAAATGGTTAGAGAAGCGGGCTTCAGAAGATAGCGAATTGAGCCTTTCCACGAATGGGGTGGGGCGCTGGTGCCAGATTCATCCCTCGACCGTAATCCATGAGCCTGTTTGGATAGGTGACCACGTGCGAGTTGGGCCTGAAAGTGAAATTGGGCCTTATGTTAGCATTGGCGATGGTTGTGTGCTGAATGGGCAGAATCGGGTAGCGAACTCTAAGGTTGCAGATCATACTTTCATGGGGCGGCACACTGAGTTGGATCAGTGCTATCTTGAAGGTGGTCGGCTTCTTAACTGTAAGTATCGTGGAGCCATTGATCGAGTGGAGCCCTTCATAGCAGGGGATCTCAAAGTGACCCGAAAGCGGCCATCTTGGCGAGAGCGCTTAGTGGCGTTTCGTCTCTGGTTAAAGATTGTGAGAATGCACGGTTTGCGCGTTGTCGGGCGTGCCCCTTTCCAGGAAATGCAGTCCCATCAGGGCATGAAGTTGCGTCAGTTGGACTCAGAAGATTTTCTGATTTGCCGTGCGCCTTTGTTTTTTCAGGCGGCACTCGGAAACATCTTTCTTTACGGGCTGCTCCCTCGTACTGCCGCCCAGGTTGAGTCGCTGTCTTCCCGTGACCGGCGAGCTATCGCCCAGGCTCCGGTGGGAGCGATTTCAATGGCCGATGTTCTTGGAGTCCATTCTGCAGACGATCCGCGGGAGTCAGATATGGCGATGGAGCAAATTCTGTCGCAGCCTGGGCAAATCAAAAAGGAATGTGGTCGTTATCTTGCAAAGCTTTTAAAGAGGGCTCGCAAGTAACGTGGCTAAAATGATTTTAGATAACGTCAGTGCAGCGCGCTCTGCGAGTTTGTCGCGAGGCTCTAACCTGGCGGTAGAATCCTACCAGTCAGAACGCGTTAGTTTCCCTGCTCATCTCAATCACTTGGTCAACAATGCAATCTCGCACGGTTCAAACTCTGATCCATCGCGGGAGATTGTGGTGTCCTGGGCCGTCATTGAAGGTCAACTCGAGCTTAGGGTGAAAGATGAAGGCAATGGACCTCCCGACCGATTCACGCGCAGCCCTCGGTTGCCAGACGACTTAACACAGCAACGTGGGCGGGGCCTTTACCTCGTGCACAACTTCAGTGATTCATGGGAACATTGGCGTTCAGAGTCGAGTTATTGTTGTGTTGTTCGCAAACGGCTAGCGGCATCATTACAGGCTGAGTTGTCTAAGCATGCGGCGCCGTTCGAGTCCTTCGAGCGCTCTGTTAGTGAGCTTTCTGCATTCTATCAATTGGGGGCAGCTATTCTACATCAGGATGCCCCCGGTACGTTCGTAGAGAAGGGCATTGAACATTTGGTGGGCTGCCTTCATGCAAGGCCAAAGCGAGTCTCTGTCATTTTGTCTGAACGCCTTCATTGCGAACTGAGTGATGCCTTTGATGGACATACTTACCTTCGCTCAATAGCCGATGCTCCGGAAGTGGTTCTGCAAGTTCTGCGCGGCGGGCGTGGTGTCGACTGGGCCGATGGATGCTGCCATCCCATTGTTGCTAATGAGATGAATCTAGGTTGTCTGCTAGTCGAGGTAGGCAAAGAAGGAGGATTAAGTATGACAGAGTCTGGCCAGACGCGTGTCTTTGCGGATCTATTTGGTATAGCGATTGACCACTATCGCCTGCGCAAGGAGCGTCATCATGACGAGCAGTTTCGTCGTGAGACCGAATTTGCTACGAGGATTCAGCGCGAGTTACTTCATCCCCGTGAATTGCCTCCGTCTCCCTATTGGGAAATTGTCCACCGAAGTGCTGCCCACAGTATGGTCGCGGGCGACTTTCAAGAATCTTGCTATGATCGTGAGGGAAATCTCATCATGGTCATCATTGATGTGATGGGCAAGGGGGCAACAGCAGCCATCTTTGCATTTATGTTTAGGACGGCGTTGCATGCTCGTTTGCAATCCGACTTCGATTTGGAGGAGTTTTTGGAATCATTCAATAACACTTTGCATGATTGGTTGGGTGGAGACACCCGCTTCATCACTTGTTCGATTGTGAAGGTCGATGCGGCGCGCACGACGCTTGAAGTGATTAATGCGGGACATTGTCCTGCCCTCCTTTTTAGTGGGGGAGAGCTAGTTTGTCAGCAGCACGCAACTGGCCCTCCGCTGGGTATCTTCGCAGATTGCCATTATGTTTCTGAGCGACGAGAACTCTATTCTGTAGACACCATTCTAATAGTGAGCGACGGTGTATTTGAGTGGTTTGAAGGGGAGAACGTTTGGGGCTGGGAAAATTTCGTAGACTTTGCTAAAACCACCTTGCCTTTTGGCTATGATACATTCTGGAATAGTCTCCAAGAGCGGATCAATCGGTCCGTGGAAGATCGTACTAGTCTAGACGATCAAACGCTTCTTTGGTGGAACCGCTCGGCCCTCGCTCCCGAGACTTCCTCTACTATTTAGATCACCCATGTCTCAACCTCGCATTCTCTATATAGACGCTACTTTCCTCACTCGGATAGGTGGGGATATGAATCGTAGCCAGTTCATTTGGCGTACGCTTCAAGAATCCTTTGACGCTGATTTGCTTGTCATACGGCGAAAGGACGATTCGGATGATGATATCGAGGCCCACAAAGAAGGGAAACATCGATCCTTGGTGCTTGAGTCAATAAAGGGGCAGAATGCATTCCTACCTTCGTCGATTGATCATTTTTCAGAAGGCACCATGCGGAAATTCCGTGATCTGCTGGCTGAGAGGGAATATGACTATATATTTCTCCGATCAGTGGTGCCGGCATTACTGGCATTCGAGTGTGAGAGAGTCTCGCCGCAGACGAAGGTGATTGTGGATTCCGATCTTGTCTTTTCTCAGTTCACTAGAGGTTATTGGGAAAAGGATCGCTCGATCAAGAATCGCTTTTTTCTTTTTGAGTCTCTCAAGTTCCGTTGGTTTGAACGGAAGCTGTACCGTCATCCCTACCTCTTTTTACTCGCGAATCCTGAAGACCGGAAATTTTTGGAGAAAGCCTACTGGAGAGGAACCGCGCCTTCTCGTTTCTCGCTCTTGCCCAATGCTATTGCGTTTAAGGATATGGAAGAAAGCGTTCCTCAAGAAAAAAACATTCTGTTCTTCGGCGCGCTCGATTCTTTTCCTAACATCGATGCTTTCACGTTTATCATGGATCAAGTGTATTCATTGATCAAGGCGACTTTAGAGACTTCAGGTGTGAAACTCTTTGTCGCAGGTAGGCGTGAAACCCCTATCTACAAGGAACTCATTGCCAAGCATGGTGCTGAGAAGCATGTGCGCATTCTTGGTGGCGTCGATGATATGCTTGCCACGGTGAAGGCCTCTTTGTTCACCGTATTCCCAGTGCACCAAACCTCAGGTACACGCGTGCGAGTCTTAGAAGCTGCAAAGGCTAAGCGTACTGGGGTGACCACGACCCTCGGAGTGGAGGGTTACGATTTGGGAGATGATTGCTTGCTCGTAAGGGATTCGGCCGAAGATTATGCGAAGGGTGTAATCGAACTGATAGAGGACGAAAAGAAGTGCATTTCCATGGGGGAGAGTCTCTATGAGGCTGCGAAAGGGGACTATGGCGAAGATGTGGTTGCTGCGAATTTGGCCAGTGACATCACGACCTTCCAACCTGGTCGAATCAGATTGGCAATTGTGGCGAATCGCTTTGTTCCAGAAGTCGGTGGGGCAGAAACAAATATCTTTTTTCAAGCACGCGATCTAGCCAAGAATGGCTGTAGTGTCACGGTGTTCACGCCCAAGCGGATTGTTTCTAAAAATCTTGAGTACATGGAAGGTATTCGGGTTAAACGTTTATGGAATCTCTTCAACCCCTTCCGCCAATATCCGTCAAATTTGGCGAGGACGTTCTGCCCCTTCCTTCCTTTTCATTTGCTGCGTGATCGATACGACGTGGTACAATCTTTTCCAGCGCCGCACTACAATGCTTTGGCCGCTTTGGTGGCTCAGAAATTATTGGGAAAGAAGTCGGTTCTCGTATCCTTTGATTTCCGAGATTACGCTACGTTGATCAAGGAGCCTGGTAAAATTACGGACATGCTTGATGGTTATCAACCGATCTTGAGGGAACGATTGGCTTTGGAGCACAATGATCACGTCTTCGCTATTTCAAACAAAGAGATCGACTTCATCAAGGGATACACGGATCGGGTGAGTTACTCGCCTGTGCCGATTCTTGTTGATGAGTATAAGGAGCCAGTCGAGTCACCAAAGGCGAAATATGATATAGACGATGAAACGTTCATCTTTCTGTGCTTGGGGCGTGTTTCTAATGTGAAGGGACAAGACATCGCACTCAAGGCTTTTGACGAAGCACTTCCCCAGCTCGATAAAGCTAAGCTCGTTATTGTAGGGCGCCGAGATTTTGAACCAGGTTTCAATAGGGAAATGTCAGATTATGTGAAAGACAACGGTCTGGAGGACTCTGTGATCTTTACGGACGTAGTGGAACGCGAGGAAGTTTTAGGCTGGTTGAGGCATAGCGACATTCACGTCGTGCCAGTTCGATTCATGAATTCCGGTGCGGTGGTGGTAGAATCCTGGGCGAGTAATACGCCAGTCATACAAAGTGATGTGGTGGATCCGAATCTTGTTGTTGATGGTGAAAACGGATTCTTGTTTAAATCTCTTTCGGTTGAGGATTTGGCCGAGACCATGGTGCGGGCGCAGGAACGTCGTCAGGATTTTGCGAAGTTGGCAGAGGCTGGCAATCAACTTGTTCAACAGCGTTATTCCTATGAGTATCTCACGTCGCTTTATTTGGCGAAATACCGTGAGGTGATCGGAGAGGGGAATGGATAGTTATGGCTGACTGGTTTGAGTATGTAAAGATTGCTATCGGTTTAGTCTCCTATCTTATGGTGGCTCCGGTACTGGGGTTCTTGATCAAGGACTTTCGTCCAGGGCAGATTGCTGTTTTTTTTGCGATGATTGCTGGGACCGCCTTTCACGCAGATCAGATCACGCTGACCGTATTTTCGGTAAATCATACGGGGCATACCCGAGGTTTTGAGATTTCCCTTATGGTTTTTGCGGCGATCACATTACTCGCGGCGACGTTCTTTGGGCGTCGTAGAGACTTGCCGTTGATGCCTCCGGGCTTTTTCTTTTATGGCGCTTTCTGTTTGGCGGGTGCTTTTACATTAGTGCTGACGCTGCCAATTCCATGGCCTGGTGCTCTGGTCGATTTAGAGGGTGATGGAGATTGGATTAGTGCGCGGAATATTTGGGAAGCTATCTTGAAGTTTAGCCTGCTTTCTCTCGTCTTTCTGGCTACTCATGCGTTTATTCGTTCAAAACAGGACATTCTATGGTTTGCTCGTAGCCTGGCGGTGGCATTAATCATTGCGGGAACCTATGCTTTGTTTGATCGCTATGTAGAAGGAGCACATCGAGTCCGAGCGACGTTTGATCATTCTAACGCCTTTGGAATTTGGGCATACATGGGCGCGATTCCTTGCCTTGTCTTGTCGTTTCACCGTAAAATACCTCTTTTAACGGCACTCTTGCTATTTGGTGGCTATTGTTTCGGTGCTGTTTCCGCTATTCTTACGGTGTCACGTGGATCATTGATGGTTGTTGCTGTTTTGTCAGTCGTAGTCGCATTGCTGAGCATCGCTCGAAATCGAACGCGGCGAAGTTATTTTATGGGTTTGCTCTTTTTGATTGTTGGCGGCTACGGAACCTATGCTAGCATAGATACGATTTCTGAGAGGGTTAGCGTTATGCGGAATGCTGCCTCTGTAGATAAGGAGATTGATGCGGAAGACCTGCGTGTGGTACTGGCACGTCAAGCATCTTTCATGCTTCGTGATAGCGTGTTTGGTGTCGGTTGGAATAACTATCAGATCGCCTGCAGTTTGCCCGTGACCCGGTATGTTGAAGTGTTGATCGAGCATGAGGCTGCCGATGGTGATAACCATTCTGAGGAGATTTTTTATCGAGCTCCCGTTGTAGAAAGTTTGTATTGGTACTTGTTGGCTGAAACTGGCTACCTTGGCTTTGCCTGTTTCCTCTTCTTCATACTCACCACCTTGTGGCTGACGCTGAAGCATTGCTACTGCTACCGAAACACGTGGGTTGGAGATTTTTTAGTAGCGATTTTATTAGTGCTAAGTGCTTTGTACCTGCATAGTTTTATCGAGAAAGTGCTACTCCAAACGAAGAATGCGGTGCTTTGGTTGGCCATGCTCGCAGTGGCTTCCAAGCTGGAAACGATTCGTCGGCAGAAACGGCGAGAACCTATCCACGGTAGGGAAACGTCGGGGACCCTGGCGTCTCCAGCGTCTTCTTAAACAGATGGCCGGATTGTGGAAAGGTGGCTTGCTGACTCTCTGTTAAGTCTACCTGGGCGGAGGTGATGTAGAGATCGATTAGTTCGGGACCTCCGAAGCAGCAAGCGCTGGTTTGATAGGCATGAGTGGGTATTCTGGCCAGTCGTTCACCGCTGGCAGGGCATCGTTTGCTAATGCAACCTCCAGCCCAGTGTGCGATCCACAGGTAGCCTTCACTATCGCGTGTCATCCCATCTGGGAATCCCTCCTCTTCGTCGAATGTGACGAGATTGCGTCGGTTGGTGATGCTTCCGTTTGAAGAGTCGAAATCGAAAGTATCCAGGCGACGTGTCGGAGAATCGATGTAGTACATTGTCTTACCATCGGGCGACCATGTCATGCCGTTCGAGACTCCGATGTTCTCGATCCATGCCTTTACCTTGCCATCGAGATCCATGGAATAGAGGATACCAAGATTCTCTTTCTCCTCAATATCCATGGAGCCAAACCAGAACCGACCTTGAGGATCGCATTTGCCATCATTGAATCGAGTACGTGGATTTGCGTCAATGATCGGGAGCCGGTCGAGCTCCCCGTTCTCTGGATCAAAGAACGCGAGCCCGCTTTGTAGCGCGAGTAGTAGGCCTCCTGACGCGCGTGGCGCTACTGTCCCAACCATTTCTGGCAACTGCCAATAACGAGTAAGCTTGCCTGAAGGATCGTGGCGATGCAGTCGCTTGCCCAGGATATCGACCCAATAGAGAACACCCTCGTCCTCATGCCAACAAGGTCCCTCGCCAAGTTTCGCCGGTGTTTCAGTGAGACGAATCGGGTCCATTTATGGTAACTGGATGGCGAGCCCTTGCGCGCGGGGGCTCATTTTTAACTGGCGTGAAGGAGGCCCTGGAGAGAATGCGCCTTCTTCTCCAAGATAGGCTTCTGGTAGGGCAGCCCGATCGTAGGCGGCTAGCCGGGGGACAATGATGGCGTTTGCCCCCATGCCGGCGGCTTGTTCCTTCATCTTCTTCACGACGTGTTTCCAATTGCCACTCAGAGGGCGGGTTGCTGTAACCGGACCGACTTCTCGAGACATGGCTGGAGCGTGTGTGAAGACCGTGATGCTTCCCGGTGGTGTGGACGTACGCCACTGGTTAGGATTTCGGACGTAGTCAGGGGGAAGAGATTGGCACTGGCATAGCCATGTGAGAGCAATGGCCGTGAGTAGAGACGCGCAGCGGTGCATACATGGAACCCTCTCAATTCAGCGGGATTGTATCAAGGTCTTAGTGTTCGTCGATGGGGACACCCATGAGACCTTTCCACAATTGGAGGCAGCGGTCAGACTCGTGTTCCCAACCAGGTCGTTTTGTATTGTAGAGAAGGCCAGGAAGTGCTCGATACACGGATTCGATAGGATAACGCCATCCGTATTCACCTAACCGATAGGCCTTGTAGAGATTTCGGGTCCACTTCGAGGGGACATGTTCCTCGGGTTCACGAAGGCCCTTCCACTTTGCATAGGCTTGGTGATCCGCCCAGCTACGTTTGAAACGGCGCTGCTCAATGTAGAGAAAGACTCGCGAAGTGAGCACGCCCATTTCGAGTATGTCGAATGGCTTAGTGACTTCGTGAGGCGAGAATTTGAAATGTAGCGCGTCGTCGTAGAATGGGACGATATCTAGCTCTGAAATATCGGCAAACTTATGGGAAAGTTCCTTAAACCGTTTGTCCCGACCTCTGTAGGACGTGGTATAGGAGTTGTGGGCGATGAGAAGAGCATCGCCCAGAGCGAGCGCGCATTTCCAGTAGTTGCGCTTGATAAAGTCAGCGTCCTCTTTGTTTTCCAGGCCGCGATCGATTCGCATCGCCCAGAGTAGCCCAGCACCTCGATTGATAAGGAGTCTACAGGCTTCGATTGGGGCTAAGGTTCCGGCGACAGATTTGGGAACGTGCTTGTGAAGCAGTTGGGGATCGCCGGACGATACAATGTGCCCATTTAGGAAATCATGCCACATGAGCCACGGAGGCCATTTCTGAAGATCCTGCACGGTCATCGGCTGAGTGAAGTCGACATGCAGTGGCGTTAACGTTTCGTGATGGGCTTTGATGTGTGCGATCGTAGCTTGATCCACATCGCCGGGATGTTGTACAACCAGTAGGAAGTCGAGGTCATTATACGGCTGCTCAACGCCACCTTCGTTGATGACAGATCCCTCACCGCGCCCATAACCGCCACCAAGAACAAGCCCTAACAAATTGTCTCCAAGAGCTTCCTCGACATCTTTTGCTACAGCCTGAACGGTTTCGTGGAATCGCGCATTGAACTCCTCGGAGCCATGATAAGCGTAAGAAGGGACAGTCATGGTGTCACCCCCGACGCTAGGCCCGAGCGAAAACCGTTCCATCTGCCTAACAGTTGTGCGGCGCGGAAGTAAGGAGAGCTCGGAAGGGATAGGATCTTGCCATTTTTTAGAAGGTAGCGGGTGTCACTGAGGCATTGTCGGCCGAAGGGCAGAACAGAATAGCGCCACCAACTTTTTTCCCAAGGCGTCCATGTGAAGATTTGGGCATCTGCTTTGCCTTCACCAAACTGACGTTTGTAGAACTGCTTCCATGAGTAGTTGTGAGAGTGCATGACGACGCCCTCTGCAGCATACTTTACTTTAGATCCTTTCTGCCGGGCTCGCCATGTCCAGTCGATGTCTTCAGAATATTGAATATCTGTGCGGAATGGCAGGTCGTTCCAGACAGAACGCCGAACGGCGGAGAAGGCCATGGAGAAGCAGTGCTTCCAGTATTTCTGGCGGGAACCGTCTCCATAGGTGTCTTCCGTATCCTTCTTGTAAAGGGGCCAACAGTCCGGTTGCGCGACCTGACGGCCGAAGGCGGCAGCGATCTCGGTATCATTCTCGATAGCATTCACTAACGAGCTCACCGCGTGAGAAGATTGAGGTACGCAATCTGAGTTGATAAACACGACGATCTCGTTCTCGGTCGCTTCCATAGCTTCGTTGAGGACGCGTCCAGGGACGTAAGTGCCGGCGGGAACGTGATGGATATGCGCACCATGTTTCTCTAGCAGTTCGCGGGTGCCATCGGTGGAGGCATTGTCGAACGCTGTTAGCCTGATCTTAGCATCTTGCTTGGCGAGTTCATTCAATGTCTGCTCGACCAAAGGAAGGTCATTGTGAGAACGAATGACGACATCAACAGAGGTGGTGGTGCTAGCTGAATCGGGCAAGGTTTGGGCTGGGATCGTTAAGTAGGAAAGGTCGGTGCAAAGTGTGCAATCAGCAATTCATTTCCCGGATGCTTTCGTCGATCAGTGCAGATATGAGAGCTGACTTGCGCGAATGAGATCCTCGGCGATGTAATAGCTAGGCAATGCTTGATATTCTCATCCGTAAATGGAACCCTCGGATCGGTGATCCGACGGTTATGGGCTGGGTGACCGTAGGCGCTTATTTCCTAGCGGCCTTGTTGCTGTGGATACAGTGGCGCCAAGCTCCAATGTTATACCAGGAGCACTTGCGGAGTCATCGACTTCTCTTGCTGTTCTTTGCTGTTTCGATGTTTGCTTTGGGGATCAACAAGCAGCTCGATGTCCAGACATGGCTGACAAATGTCGGGCGGGATATTTCCAAGGCGCAAGGTTGGTGGGACAATCGGCGGGTGGCTCAGGCGATTGTGCTTGCGGGGATCATCGCTGGTGGTTGTGGGTTGATGCTCGCGATCCTGCGTGCGGGCGGAGTGCTCAAGGCGCATCGCTTGGCGATGTTCGGTTTCCTTGTGCTGATTCTCTTTGTGATCACGCGAGCTTCTTCCTTTTTTCAGATGGATCGACTGATCAATTTCCGTATTATGGGCTTC
>Ga0213868_10005341_pt1 | contig 11561 bp, 7 predicted proteins | sample PICome_9_FD_160087 | JGI IMG/M metagenome (GOLD analysis project Ga0213868, IMG submission 160087) | Coastal seawater microbial communities near Pivers Island, North Carolina, United States - PICO127 | ecosystem: Environmental > Aquatic > Marine > Coastal | place: USA: North Carolina | collected...
CTTCTTGGTGTCCTCATCGCAATACATGAGTATGGCCATTTTCTAGTTGGCAGGATTTTTAATATCCATATTTATCGTTTTTCAATTGGCATGGGTCCAGTTGTATACAAAAAAATAGACAAGCATGGCACTGAATTTGCTTTATCTGCGCTCCCTTTGGGTGGCTATGTTGCATTTCATACAGAAAAGTCAGTTGAAGATGAAGATAATTCTGAGTTGCTACAAAACATGACAGCGGAACAAAAACTCAATACTTTTGAGAGTAAGCCAAGATGGCAAAGAGCATTAGTAATGCTTGCTGGACCTTTTGCAAATTTTTTACTAGCAATAGGAATATTTTCTGTAATTTTTGCGAATTCCCTTGAGCGCCAATTTATTCCTGAGGTTGCTGAAATTACTTCAGAGCACTTCATTCAAAACACTTCATTAAAAGAAGGAGATATTTTAACTTTCGTTAACGGGAAGTCAGTGACAAATTTACAAGAGATAAGATTAGAGCTTCTTTCTGCTTCTGGTTTAAGCGGTAACTTAGTTTTAGGTTTTCGATCTCAAGTTGATAGCGCCCCATATAATATTTTAGTTCCTGTAAATAATTTTCTATCAGACACTGAGCAGCAAAATGCACCAGAAAATTTTATGGGCTTTAATTTATTGATGAAATTGCAACCTATAGTTGGCTTAATAGCAAAGGACTCTAAAGCTTTTGAAAGCGGCCTTCGTGTTAATGATCGAATTCTTGAGGTCAACAATCAACCAATTAATTCATTTGAAGATCTGCAAAGTTTTGTGTCTAGTTTTCAAGGGAGCTCTATTGATGTCAAGATTGAAAGATCTGACGTAATTGACTACCTGACCATTCCTATGAGCACTAGAGAGAATGATGCGGGTATGACCGAGAAATATATAGGCATTGTTCCTGGCTTCAAAAGATCATGGGCTAGTTCGCTTGCAAAGGGCGCATATGAAACATATAACCTAAGCGCTAAAACTCTAACATTTGTTGGAAAAATGATTATTGGCGATCTAGGAACACAAAACCTCAGTGGACCGATTGGCATTGTTAAAATGGCTGGAGATACGGCAAATGCTGGTTTTCTTCCATTTTTATATCTAATGGCTTTATTGAGTATTAGCCTTGGAGTCTTGAATCTGTTACCTATTCCTGTTTTAGATGGTGGGCAATTAGTAATGCTAGGAGTTGAGGCCGTCCGAGGTTCACCAATGCCAGAAAGAATAGAAAATCTATTTTATCTATCTGGTTGGATTGCCGTTGGATGTTTAATGGTTTTCGCTGTATTTAATGATATTTCAAAATTTTTATAAAGCACAACCTCAGAATATGAAAAATTTTGTTATTACTTTTCTGGCACTCTTTTCAATCTCCTCAGTTGCTTTTGAAGAGTTTTTAATAACTGATATTAGAATTGTTGGACTGCAAAGAGTTTCAATTGGCAGTATATTTACAGCCATTCCTGTGAGTGTCGGTGATAAGATGGATCAAGGAAAAGTCTCTGAAATTACTAGAGCACTTTTTTCTACTGCCCAATTCAATGATATTCAAATTGCCAAAGATGGAAGAGCTTTAATAATAAGCGTCTTAGAGAGGCCATCAATCTCAAAAATCGAGTTAGAGGGTAATAAAGCGCTCAAGTCTGAAGACCTTTTAAAAGGTTTAGAGGGTGCTGGAATTGCTGAAGGCCAGGTTTATAAAAGATCAACACTTAATGGAATGAAAAGTGAGTTGGTGCGTCAGTATGCCTCCCAAGGCCGTTATGGTGCAGGTGTTGAAATAGAAACAACTGATATGCCAAGAAATACCTTAGATTTAAAAATTATTATTGATGAAGGCAAGAGTGCAAAAATTAAGAAAGTAAACATTATTGGTAATACGCTTTTTTCAGATGAGGAGTTGATGACTGGTTTTGAATTAAAGGAAGGTAAGTGGTATTCATTTCTATCCAATAAAAATAAATACTCAAAAGAGAAACTCGAAGGTGATATTGAGAACCTGGAATCATTTTATTTGAATCGAGGCTATCTTAAGTTCTCGATAGAGTCTTCTCAGGTTTCTGTTTCAAAAGATAAAAAAGATGTATACATAACCCTTAGCGTTTCAGAAGGGATTCAATATAAAGTTTCTGATGTAAATGTTATTGGAGACATGCCGATTGACGAAAAAATATATTCTCCAATTGTTAATAGTCAAAAGGGTTTAATCTATTCTCAAGCTCAAATAACTCAAATAGAGGAGTATTTTGTTAATCTCTTAGGGAACGAGGGTTATACATTTGCCGAGGTCACTGGCAACCCAGAAATTAATGAAGAAGATAATTCTGTTTCACTTTTATTTTTAGTGCAGCCAGGCAATCGAACTTACGCAAGAAAAATATTATTTTCAGGTAACTACCTTACAAACGATGAAGTTCTCAGAAGGGAGATGCGTCAATTTGAAGGGGCTTGGGCCTCTGATAATTTAATTGAGGGCTCAAAGGTAAGGTTAGAGAGACTGGGGTTCTTTAAAGAGGTAAATGTTGAAACAATTCCTGTTTCAGGTACTGAAGATCAAGTTGATATTGAATTTACAGTGGAAGAGGAAAGCACCTCTTCTGTTGGAGGCTCAATAGGATACAGTGACTTTGGAATGAATTTGGGTCTAAATTTATCTGATAATAATTATCTAGGGACGGGCAATAGATTCATTTTTGGAATTAATAAAAGCATCTATCAAGAATCTTATAATATTTCATTCTTTGACCCTTACTTCACTATGGACGGTGTGAGTAGAGGTTACAGCATATATTTTCGTGAGACTGATTATGGTGAATATAATGTTGCTAATTATCTAACAAATTCTCAAGGCTTAGGTGTTCAATTTGGTTATCCAATAAGTGATACTCAAAGAATAGGGCTCAACCTCAATTTTGATAATACTGATATTGATCCAGGATCGCTTCCTTCAAGGGAGATCGCAGATTTTTTAGAGTCTGAAGGAACTGTTTTTGATGTATTAAAAGCACAAGCAGTCTGGTCAAGAATAACTTTAAATAGAGGCATGTTTCCGACGTATGGGGCATCAACAGATGTGATGTTGCAAGCAACTATTCCTGGTAGTGATTTAACATACTATAAAGCGAATATTAGACAAAAATTTTATCGACCAATAGGTTTTGCCAATCTTGTCTTTGGTTTTAATGGAGAGCTGGGATACATTGGCGCTTATGGAGACACAAAAAAAACTCCTTTCTTTGAAAATTTTTATTCAGGTGGACCAAAATCAATCAGAGGCTTTGAATCAAATACTCTCGGGCCTAGAGTTACACCATCACCATGCTACAATTTCGATCCTGCAACAGAGGAATGTCCTCTAATCATTGATACTGATTTTGACGGGACTCCAGATTCTATTGCACAAAATCCTTATCTTTATCAACAGCGCAGAAATCCTATCGGAGGGAATTTTTTAATAGAGGGAAGTCTCCAGCTAATTTTTAAGCTTCCAATAATAGAAGACCAGAGATCAATGCGCTCAGCATTTTTTCTTGATTTTGGTAACGTCTTTTCAACTGACTGCCAAGACTATCAAATCAATTGTTATGAGGCCTCTATTGATGAGCTTAGATATTCTGTTGGAGTGGGTGTAACTTGGATCACTGGCTTTGGGCCTATGAGTTTTAGTTTTTCTCAACCCTTTAATGATGGTATATATGATAAAACTGAGGAGTTCCAATTTACCATTGGCACTGTATTTTAATTAATACATAGTGTTTTTTATTTCAATTACTATAAAATATAACAACCATTTAAGGGGTTAAAAATGAAACATTTATTATTTATTCCACTATTAGTTGCATCTTTATTGGCAGCAATTCCTGCGTTAGCTATGGAGGGCGTTGCAGTTATAGATATGCGTAATGCAGTTCTTGCAACTCAAGTTGCTCAAGATGCTTTTAAAGCTCTTGAAGAAGAGGCAGACTATGCTGCAAATATAGAGCGTGCAACTGTGCTTCAAACTGAGAGACAATCACTCGCTGAAACGTTACAAAAAGACGCCGAAACTTTATCTCAAGAAGAGATTGCAGATATGCAGAGAGATATTCAAGAAAAAGGTAAAGATATTGAATTTATAGTTGGAAAAATTCAAGCTAAACAAAGTGAAACTGCTGATAAGATTTTTAGAGACTTAAATCCCTCTTTGCAAAAAATACTTTCAGAGCTCATCGCTGCAAAGGAAGTAAAAATGCTCCTTGGAAGAGAGAATGTTTTATTTGCAGATACTTCTCTAGATTTAACCGATGATGTTACTTCAATGTTAGATGTTGCAGCAGCTGAAGGCAAAGACAACGAGTAAATTTGTCAGGGCAATCATATAGCCTCAAAGATTTAGCTTCAAAAGTTAATGGTGATATAGTTGGTGATCCCAACCTAATCATCCGCTCAATCGCCACTCTTCAAAATGCATCCTCTGGATGCATTTCGTTTTTATCAAACTCAAAATATAAAAAATTTTTATCTAATACTTCTGCATCAGCTGTAATTGTTAACAGGGAAAATGCAGTTGAGCTCAAGGCTGCTGGTATTGTAGTGGATAACCCTTATGCCGCATATGCAATAATCTCGGCTTTGTTTAACACTCATCCAAATCCATATATTGGGAATGAGATTAATTACTTTGTGCATGCAACTTCTTCAATTGACGAGTCTGTGATAATTGGGCCTAATGTTTATGTTGGTCCAAATTGTAAGATTGAAAAAAATACGATCATACATGCAAATTCATCATTAGTTAAAAATGTTCATATTGGCAGAAATTCTATCATCCATCCAAATGCAGTTTTGGGCTCGGATGGTTTTGGATATGCGCCTAATAAAAATGGCTATACTAAAATAGAACAACTAGGTCGATTAATTATTGGAAGTAATGTTGAGATTGGAGCAGGTTGCACAATTGATAGGGGCGCAATCGATGACACTGAAATTCATGATGGTGTGAAATTAGATAATCAAGTTCATGTTGCGCATAATGTAATTTTAGGACAAGATTCAGCAATAGCAGCTTCTTGCGCTATTGCGGGCTCAACCACCATTGGCAAAAATTTTCAAATGGGCGGCCTATCAGGAGTTTTAGGCCACCTTGATATTGTAGATAATGTAATGATTGGAGCTCATACGCTTATTACTAAAAGTATATCTAAGTCCGGAAATTATGTAGGTATAATGCCTGCGCAAGATCATAAAGACTGGGCCAAATCATCAATTTTTATTAAAAGAAGGAAAATATAATGAGTTTTGAATTTTCAGATGTTTTAAAACATTTACCCCACAGATTTCCTTTTCTATTCATTGATAAAATTGTTGATGTTGAGCTTGGTCAAAGTATTCATGCTATAAAAAATGTTTCAATAAATGAAGATTTTTTTAATGGTCATTTTCCTAATAAACCTGTTATGCCAGGTGTTCTAATAATAGAGGCTTTAGCTCAGGCAGCTGGAATACTTGGTTTTATGACCATGGAAAAGACTCCTGAAGAGGGAAGCATTTACTATTTTGCAGGTGCGGATAAGGTGCGTTTCAAGAACCCAGTATCTCCCGGTGATACGATTAATCTTTTTGCAAGCATTCGGTCTGAAAAAAGGGGTATTTGGAAGTTCGATTGCAAGGCAGAAGTTGATGGAAAGAGTGTATGTGAAGCAACTATATTATGTGCGGATCGACCTAAATAAATCATGAATTCCGTTATTGATTCTTCGGCAAAGATAGATGATTCAGTAAAGATTGGGCCCTTTTGTGTGATTGGTCCAGACGTAGAGATAGGTCCTAATTGTGTTCTTCACTCCCATGTTGTTATAAAAGGACCATCCAAAATTGGCGAAGGAAACATTTTTTATCAATTCTCAACTATTGGAGAAGACACTCCCGATAAAAAATATAACAAAGAGAAAACAACTTTAGAAATTGGTAATAATAATATTTTTCGAGAAGGGGTTACTGTTCATCGAGGAACTGTCCAAGACAAATCTCATACGTTTATAGGCAGCAGCAATCTATTCATGGCATATTCTCATATTGCCCATGATTGTGTGGTTGGGAATAACAATATTTTTGCAAATACTGCCGGGCTTGCAGGCCATGTTGTAGTTGGAAATAATGTTACCCTTGGCGCAGTTACATTAGTACATCAATTTTGTTCGTTGGGTGATTACTCATTTACTGGCCTTAATACTCTTATTACAATGGATGTACCTGCATTTGTAAAAGTCGCTGCAAATCCTGCTCGTCCAATTGGGCTCAATACTATTGGAATGGAGCGCAATAACTTTGATTCCGATACTATAAACTTAATCAAGAAAGCCTATCGAATTATATATAGAAAAGGCTATTCTCTTGAAGACGCGATCAATCAATTATATTCACTAAATCAAGACAATAACCCAGCCTTAACATCCTTCATAACATCTATAGAGAGATCGGAAAGAGGCCTACTTCGATAGGTGTCAAAGGAAAATATAAAAATTGGAATTATCGCTGCTGAACATTCTGGTGATAGGCTGGGTGCAAAGCTTATTGATTCTTTAAAAGATATATATGAAGTGGAGTTATGTGGCCTTGGAGGACCGGAAGTAGATTCCAAGAACATTAATTCTTTGCCTGAGATAAATTATCAAGATTTACATGTGATGGGTTTAATAGACCCCTTATTAAATCTTCCAAAGCTTCTTTCTATTAGAAAGAAACTGTTAAATTTTTTTATAAAAAAAAATATTGATGTTTTTATTGGCGTTGATTCACCTGACTTCAATATGTTTTTTCACAAAAAACTTAAAAAACAAGGCATAAAAACTATTCAAGTTGTTAGTCCTTCTGTTTGGGGTTGGAGAGAAAGTCGGATAAAAGCTATCAAAGCAAACATTGACTTAACAATGTGCTTATTTAAATTTGAATGTGATTTTTATAATGAAAAAAACATGCAGAGTTTTTTTTTAGGACATCCATTTGCACAACTTAAACAAGGTGATCATGATGAATTAATCAATAAGTACAACTTAGAAAAATCTAAAAAATTTGTAAGTATCTTGCCTGGTAGCAGAGTTAGTGAGGTCTCTCAATTAATGCCTATATACATTGACTCAGCTAAACATCTTTTGCAGCATGATAAAAACCTCTTTTTTTTAATTCCTGCAGCTAACACTAAGTTAGCATCAATGATTAAAGGTTTGGAGGGCATCAATCAAATACCTCATCAATTATCAATAGGCTCTGCGCAAGACTTTTTGTCAATATCATCTATTTCAATTGTTACTTCTGGTACAGCATCGCTTGAGTCTGCTGTTTTGAAATCCATTCCAATTATTTGCTACAAAACAAATAAATTAAATTATGCAATTTTAAGTAGATTGATTAAAACCCCGTTTATCGGGTTGCCAAATTTACTAATTCAAAAACATATTTTTCCTGAATTAATTCAAAACAATCTCAGCATTGAAACAATAACATCGAGCTTTAATAAAATTGATTTACATCCCGAGTTATATCAATCTCATATTTCTCAAATTAATAATTCTATGACTGGTGAAGGTTTCAAAGCAGCAGCAACTGCAATTAAGAATAAATTGTGATCATAGCTGGGGTTGATGAGGTTGGAAGAGGATGTTTGGCTGGTCCAGTAACGGCTGCAGCTACCATACTCACTGCTCCAATTCAGGGGTTAAAAGATTCAAAAAGAATTTCTGCAGAAAAAAGGAATATTCTTTCTGAAGAAATTAAAGACAAATCAATTTTCAGCTTTGCCAGTGTTTCAAATTCACAAATTGATGAATTAAATATTCATCAAGCTACGTTGCTGGCTATGGAAAAAGCTATAATGAAATTAACTATACAGCCTGACTTAGTGTATGTAGACGGAAAGTTTACTCCTAATATAAGAGTAGACTGCAAAGCAATTATTGGTGGCGATAACTTAATCCCCGAAATTTCAGCTGCCTCAATCATTGCTAAGGTGTACAGAGATAAATTAATGACACAGCTTGATAAAAAATACCCCCTTTATAATTTTGCAAAAAATAAAGGCTATGGAACTGCGCAGCATTTGAATGCTCTTAAAAAATTTGGGTATACATCTATTCATAGAAAATCATTCAAGGGAGTAGTTGTTTAAAATGTCATCTCCATTTATCCATCTTAGAGTTTCGTCTGAGTTTAGTATTTCAAGAGGATTGCTAAGAGTTAATGAAATAGTTGAAAATGCCAAAAAATTGGGCATGCCAGCAGTAGCTTTAACGGACCTTAATAACATGTTTGGCATGGTTAAATTTTTTAAGAAAGCCGAAGCTGAAGGAATTAAGCCGATTGCAGGTACAGTATTCAATCTAAAATCACAGAATGGTGAATTGGGCGAAATTCTTTGTCTCGCAAAAAATAATATTGGGTTCAAAGCTTTAATGGGAATTATTTCCAAATCTCAGCTTGAACAAGAAAATAATATTATTTCTGTAACATTTGATGATCTTAAATCCAGTGCCGGCGATATAGTGGTTTTGGCAGGCGGACCACTTTCTAACATTTATAATCTTGTTAAAAATAATAAATTACAAGATTTAAAGACTGAACTAACTTCCTTCAAGAATGTCTTTAAAGAAGACTTTTGTATTGAGCTTCAAAGACTAGGAAAGAATTTTGAAGAAGAGTTTATTCAATGTATCTTACCTTTAGCTTCTGAATTACTGATTCCAATTGTTTTATCGAATGATGCAATGTTTTCCCAAAAAGAAGATTTTGATATTCATGAAACAAAAGTTTGCATCAATACTGGCAAGACTCTCAATGATTCAAGCCGAGAAAGATTCTATACCCCAGAACAATATTTTAAATCTTCAAAAGATATTTCAGAACTATTTGGTGACTTAGATTCGTCTACATTGATAAGTAATTCACTTGCAATCGCCCAAAAATGTAATGTTACGTTAACTACAGACCAATACTTCCTGCCAGAGTATCCAGTTCCAAAAGAACATGATTTCAACTCTTTTCTCTCTGAGCTCTCTAATACCAAACTTACAGCTATGATTGCGAGCTACTCGAGTGATCAGCAAGCAATTTATAAGAAACGTTTAGATTATGAATTAACCCAAATTCATGCAACAGGTTTTTCAAGTTATTTTTTAATTGTTGCAGATTTTATTCAATGGTCCAAAGATAATGATGTGCCTGTTGGGCCGGGTCGAGGCTCTGGTGCTGGCTCTCTTGTAGCATTTGCACTTGGAATTACCGCATTGGATCCCATTGAGCACAATTTACTTTTTGAGAGATTTATCAATCCTGAGCGGATATCTATGCCAGATTTTGATATAGATTTTTGCATGGATAAAAGAGATATGGTTATAGATTATGTAGGTCAGAAGTATGGCCAATCTGCTGTATCACAGATTGCAACATTTGGGACTATGGCTGCTAGGGCAGTTGTTAGAGATGTAGCTAGAGCATTAGGAAAGCCGTATGCTTTGGGAGATCGTATCTCTAAGATGATTCCATTTATTCCTGGTATGACTCTAGAAAAAGCAATTAGCTCTCAGCCAATTTTTAAAAAAATGATTCAAGACGAGGATGAAGTTTCTGAGATCATTGATTTAGCATATAAACTTGAGGGCATAGCAAGGAATGTTGGTAAGCATGCTGGCGGCATAGTTATTGCGCCTGGCTCAATCGCTGATTTTTGTCCGACCTATTTTGATCCACAGTCAGATTCATTGATGACTCAATTTGATAAAGATGATGTTGAAACAATTGGACTTGTTAAGTTTGATTTTCTTGGTCTCAGAACTCTTACTGTAATTGATAGAGCATTAAAAAGCATCAATGAATATCTTGCAGAAAGTAATAAAGAAAGTTTAGATCTAAGCACGCTCTCACTAGATGATCCCAAGGTTTTTGAGTTGCTCGGATCTGGAAGAACAACTGCTGTTTTTCAACTTGAATCAACAGGAATGCGAGAATTAATCAGAAGATTAAAACCCACAAAATTTGAGGAAATAGTGGCTTTGCTTGCACTCTATAGACCTGGTCCTTTGGAGTCAGGCATGCATGATGAATTTGTAGATCGTAAACATGGCAAAAGCACAGTGACCTTCCCACACGAATTACTTGCGCCGGTATTATCTGAAACATATGGAGTAATCTTATATCAAGAGCAAGTGATGCAAGCTGCTCAGGTATTGGCTGGCTATTCTTTAGGGCAAGCAGATATTCTGCGCCGAGCAATGGGTAAGAAAAAAATAGAGGAAATGGAACAGCAAAGGCAAATTTTTGTTGATGGGTGTTCTAAAAATGAAATCAAAAAAGCTACTGCTGAAAAAATATTTGATCTAATTGAAAAATTTGCTGGATATGGATTTAATAAATCGCATTCTGCTGCCTATGCAATGCTTTCTTATCAAACAGCATACTTAAAAACATATTTTCCTGAACATTTTATGGCAGCAGTATTATCAACTGAACTGGGTAATACAGATAAAATTAATACGCTAATAAATGAATGCAAAGAGATGAATATTAATGTTCTGATACCTGATATTAAAACCAGCAATAAGCATTTTAATGTAAACGCTGACCTAGATATTAAATATGGATTAGGCGCTATCAAAGGTGTAGCAGATTCATTTATAGATCATATTATTGATGTAAGGAAAGAGTGTTCATTCAAAGATTTATTTGATTTAACAAAGAAAGTTAATATCAGATTGGGGGGTAAAAAATCAATTGAGGCGTTAACTAAAGCTGGGGCTTTTGATGGGCTAGCACCTTCCAGGTCAGTAGCTTTAGCATGCATGGAAGATATGCTAAGAGAGGGCCAAAAAAACAGCGCAAAGATGGCGGGAACTTCTGATTTATTTGCATCCATGGAGGATACTTTTGATCCATATGAGAAATATATAAATGTGAAAGATTTATCAAAAGAGGATTTGCTTAACCACGAAAAAGATGCATTGGGTTATTATTTCTCTGGTCATCCAGTGATGGCAATCGAGGGTATGATTAATAATCTAAGATCTCATACAATTAGCGAGATTACAGATGAAATCAGTAGAGTCAAGGTTGTTGGTTTGCTTAATTCTTATCGACAAATAAGAGATCGATCCAATAAGCAAGTTGCATTTATTAGTTTTGATGATGGGACTGGTTCTATGGAAGGAATAGTTAGCACGGAAGTTCTTGAAAAATATCATTTATTATTAAAAACAAATTCAATACTGATTTTTGCTGGCCCTATTGAAATAGATGATTATCGATCCAAGGAGCTGAATCGAAGAATGTATAAGATGAAGGTTAGCTCTGTATTTTCACTTGAATCTCAAATGAGCCATGGAGATAAATCAATTATGATAGATGCCACTGAACTACCTAATGATTCAATTCAATCTAATATGTCTAACCTAAAAAATTTAAATGGAGATTTTTGGAAGCATGGAAATTGTAAGATTCATCTAAAAGTTATGCATAATGACTCTGAGGCTATAATAGAGCTGGGAAATGAGTTTAAATTAATGCCTTCAAATGAAAATATTAAATTA
>Ga0213868_10005344_pt1 | contig 11559 bp, 9 predicted proteins | sample PICome_9_FD_160087 | JGI IMG/M metagenome (GOLD analysis project Ga0213868, IMG submission 160087) | Coastal seawater microbial communities near Pivers Island, North Carolina, United States - PICO127 | ecosystem: Environmental > Aquatic > Marine > Coastal | place: USA: North Carolina | collected...
AAAAGACAACCCTAACCCACAACCCAACCGTACCAGGAACCGCCCGGAAGATGATTCAAGATTCTCATTTTCATGCGAGAGGCGAGATACCTGTTTGACATTTTTATTCCAACGTAAGAATAATCTTAAGTAACCCTGTCACCTGTCACATATTACATACAAAGGTTTCTGATTACGATATACAAACACCATGGGAAACACTTTCACCAGATGTTGTAAATCGAACGATGCAGTTGATGCGACACTGGACCTTTCCGCGACTCATCGAGAAGCACTCGCCACTTGGCTTCGTCAGAATGTACCTGTCACAGATGTCTATGAAATAATGGATACTTTAGGTGAAGGGCACATGGGAGTAGTTTATAAAATTAGACGTAAAGTAGAAACGGATGGGCTGCATAATGACTTGACTCGATTGAAAGTTCTGAAAGGGGATGGGTCAGACGAAGATGCTGAGAAGGGAAATGGATTAGCGAGAAGTGGTAGTTTACAACTACCGAGGGTGATCAGGAAAGAATTTACTCCATCAGATCACTCGGATGGTCATGGTATTCCAACGTTAGCTTTGAAGTCTCTAGTAAGAAAAACTAGTAGTCTTCAAGATAATGATGATGCATCGGATAAAGAGGCACCATCCATTACAGATCATCATAATGGAAAACCCAAAAGTATTTTGAAGAATGTATCGCATTTGAATTTGAAATCTGTATCCAAAGCGCATGATTCCATTTCTAATGAAGATGACGATGAAGATGATGATGAAGTAGAAGGAAACAACGATGAACATCAAATGAATGGCTCCGATGAAGAACCAAAAGCTGTACACCTTGAACGCAGAGACAGTCTCCAGGTGAACAAGGAAAGAAATAAACATCCAAAGTTCGATACTATTCTTGATGCCTGTGGTATAGCGTGCGGGATCACTGATGACTCTGCGCCTATCTCTATAGACAATGGGTCAGATACAGATAAGGAACACTCTAAGAAAGATAGTAAATGGGTACCTCAGAGAACCATTCGCTTCCAAAGGCTTTATGCTTGTAAGACGATTGCTACGGATCACATTCAAAAAGATGAAATGAAGGAATTAATGAATGAAATTTATATGATGAGAAAGATGGATCATCCTTATATCATTCGATTGTACGAAGTCTATCAAGAACACAGTAAGTATATATATTTTACATATAGGTATGGAACATTTTTATAATTTGTGTACAGATGTAAACTCATGATCATCATTGGATCATTTTTTTGTAGACAACCTTTGGTTAGTAATGGATTTATGCACTGGGGGTAACTTAACTACACGTAAATTGAAGGAACTTGAAGTTGTTGTGGTGGCAGAGCAAATCTTAAGGGCCATTTCATACATGCATGTTCGTGGAATTTGTCACCGTGACTTGAAAATGGAAAACATATTGTATGAAAATTCTAGCAAGCAATCTACAATCCGTCTAATTGACTTTGGAATTTCGCAGACGTATGAAAAACAAGAAGGTACAAAGAAACCATATGGAGGTGCGGCTTATACGTTGTCACCAGAAGTAGCATCTGGCGGAGAATACACTAGCAAAAGTGATGTTTGGTCCATAGGAGTAATAGTCTGGATTTTACTAGCTGGTGACTATCCATTTCTTAAAACACAGGAAGACCTTAAAAATGAGGATAAGATGCAGAGACTCAGGGCTGGTGAATATTCGTTCGGTATTACTTGGAAAGGTAGAGATATATCAGATAATGCAAAAATGTTTGTGCAAGGTTGCCTCAAGAGAGATCCTCAAAACCGATGGAGTGCGATAGAGGCATTAGAATTCCTTCAAGATAAGTGGATAGCGACATTGGAAGAAAGAGGTGAGAAGGAGTTGGAGAAAATGGAAAAAGATTTTGCTGCCAATCCACCTCGTGTGGATCCTAGGTCACCCGTGCGCACTTTCTCCGAACCAAAGGTAAAGGATCCATCAGCGGTTTTGAAACAAACATATGCTTCAAAAGTGAAAAAAGATCATGAAATATTTGATTATGATATTATTGCAGGTATTAGACGCTTCATAGGTTATGGTCTTCTCAAGAGGACTATTTTACTAACTATGGCAAACATGCTTGATAGGCAAGACATTGGTCGATTGCAAGAGACGTTTCTGATGGCTGATACTACCCACTCGGGCACGATTACGATGCCTGAGCTGAAAAATGCATTTGAAAAGCTAAATATACCCGATCTTGACGATGTTGAAATGGAGAAAATCTTCAAAGGCATGGATCATGACCATTCGGGTCAAATTCACTACGCAGAATTTCTGGCCGCATTGGCAGAAGGAGCAGGTCTTGTAACTACAACTGCTCTGTCAGATGCATTCGATCGTATTGATATTGAAGGAAAAGGTTATATAACACATGACGATCTCAAGGCAATCCTGGGTCATAGTTATGACAAAACGGTTGTCGATAAAATGATTGAAGAAGGGGATTTCAAAAAAAATAATAGGGTTGAATTTGATGAATTACTTCAGCTCATGACTCTTCCAGAAGAAACGACAAATCCAACGACTTAAGGATCGATGAAATCATGAAAGCATCAGAAATATGTGATATATCGTAATAATGTATAATTATAAATGCTGTGTCTTCGCGTGATTTAGCTTTCAACTGAAAGAAACTATTGGCGCATGTCAAGACCGTTATCATTTGGTCGCCACCTGTCTACATTTTCACTTTCAACCTCCGACAGTTCTAGAGTCTTTAAGCCTCTCAATTTTTTACCACCGAACATTTTTCTATCTGCCTGATATCGTAGTCTTCCTGGATTCCAATCTAAACTTTGAACCCATCCGTTACCTTCGTGCGAGTTTTCATGTTGATCAATTTTGAATGGAAACAATACTGTAGCCCCACCTTCCAAATCCAATATCATATATTGAGATGCTTGTTCATCCGTTCCAACAGGAGGAGGGTCAAATAATCCTCCTTGCGCTCCAGCCTCTCCAAATAGCTTTTCACCAATAGAGTCGTCCACATTCTTCTCATTTGAATATCTTGGCCACCTTTCGCGAGTCTCACGACATACAATCACGGAGTAGAGATGAAGTGGAGGAACCTCTGCACTATCATCATGTTTCACTCGGTAGTCCCATTTTACTCTGAATCGCATGCGTTTATACTTGATCCCAATTTCAGTTCGTAATTCAGAGAATGGTCCATCGTATTTTTCATCGATATTGTTACGACTCTGCATGGGAACTGCATGGGCAGTGGTCCAGGCATCGCCTACACACATGACACCTGCGGGTCCTCTAAAATCAAACGAAGTCATTTCTTCGGGCGCATAAGGTTTGCCAACAATATCATCATTTTCATCTGAAATCACTGCCTCCCATTCCTCATCTTCTTCAAAGTCACGAGCTTCTGCAAGACGTTCTTCGTGTACAATACGTTCTCCATCTAAACGATTTTGAAAGCCACCTTCTGGAGGATCAAGTAGAATTTTCTTACCACTTGAAACTACTTTTCGCACTTGTTTTTCCTTTTTGAAAGATGGGATTCCATTATCATTCTGTGGTGCATCTGATAAGAAGGTGGAAGTGCGATAAACGGTCCATTCGCCTTTGAAATTTTCACCTGACTTGAGAAAATCTGCGTGGTATGTTTCAAATTGGAATTCATCGTTACGAAGACGGCGTTCTTCTCTCATTGCTTCAACTTCTTCTTCTGTAGAATCAAACGAACTTGAGAAGTATTCATCATTCTGATCTACAACGTACTCTGGATCATCATAGTTGACGAATTCAAGATCAGGATAGTTGGGATCAGCATATGGATTGGATGGTTTTTCATCGTCATCTTCTGGAGATGTAGCATGAAGGAAACTATCACGATGACGAAATTGGATTTGTTTCTGTATTTGGATGGGCTTTAGTTGATGTTTTACAGAGGATAACCCAAATGCACCAGCACCAGTAAGATTTGATGCAACGAATAAAGCAAGATATAAATTCATACTACGAGAAGAGTGGATCTTGAAAGAGCAAATCCCTTTTTAAAATGTGATTTGTCTACTTATGTGCATTTGTTACTTGTTTGTGGTTTGTGTTTTGTGTTTTTGTTCCTTGATACCTTGATGCGTCATTTTGAAATTTCCTCGTAATCAATATTTGATGTGTTTCCCGCCAAAACCGCGGTTCATTTCCACCAAAGAAAACATTCAAAAAGTCAGTGCATCACAAATCACAAAGGCATAAGTAGATACGTAGTATACATTTCAATACACTACATGCGCCATAAGTCTCAATCAAAGATACAATAAACATGCCAACTATACAATCTTTTCAATCATCGAGAATACTATGTGTGTATTTACTGACGATACCATTTGCCGATGCATTTCTATCCAGTAGAACCACAACTTTTATCAGACACCAAACACTATACAAACATCACAAGGCGTGTTCAACAACGCTGACAATGGTCAGAGCGCCTCCTGGATCAGGATATGCACTCCCAGAAGATGAAACAAGTTTTTTCCCTGAAACTTATGAGCCCATGATGGAATATCCTGGAACAATGCGTCCAGGTAGAACACCTGAAAACCAACCTTACAGTTCTCTTCCCATTCAAGAATCTGATCCAGATCCAGTACCTTGGCCACATTTCCAAGAGATTGAATGGCATCATAATTGGGGGTCTCCTCATGAACATGCTATTCCTATGGAGGAATTTATTGAAATGAATGGTAGATGGGCCACAGCTGAAATGGAAGCTCAAATGCGCGCAGGAGCAAGACGAGGAGTTAGAGAACGTCGTGAGATGGAAGAATCTTCAAAGGCTGCATCATTCATTGTGGACGATGACGGTGATGATGACGATGTGGAAGAAGAGACAATTTCATTGGGTCTTGGTGATGGCGTTGGAACATTCCTTGGAAATGACAAAAAGAAAGTGGATTCCAAGGCTAAGAGTGTTGTCAAGGAAGATGACGAGGATGATGACGAAGAAAATGAAGATGACTTCTTATTAGATCTTGGACTCGACATCACCGAAGATGTGGATGAAGATGAAGACGATGAACCTGCTTTCGCGGCAAGAGGTGATGATAAGAGCAGTGGAATTCTAGAAGCTATGCAATCTATGATTGATGATGTCGACGAAGATGATGATTCTGACCTAGATGATATCGTTGGACTTGATTTTGATGACTTGGGATTAGACTTTGATGATGATGACGATAGTGCAAGCATAGATGATGACGATGATAGTTTTGTCATGGTTGACGATGAAGAGAATGATGATATTGATCTAGATGTTTTGGTTGGACAAGAAGACATTGGCGACGACGATAACTTTGACGATGGTGGATTTGACTATGATTAAAAGTAAAGTTTGTTCTGTCCTCCATCACTTTCTTGTCTTTTACTATACATACAGCTTTGAGCGACAGTTGAAAGGAACATCATATACCTTTCTACAATCTTAATTCAGGCCATCAATAATTGACATTTCAATGTCATCTAAAAAGGTCTCACCAGACAGAAGATTTGCGAGTTCTTTAATGTGAACGGGATTTGTTGAACGTGGTATAATCGACATACCATGTTGTAGAGCCCAACTGAGAACTACTTCAGCGTTGCTACGGTTATACTTGTTTGCCATGCGATTGATTTCAGCGTTTCCCAAGACTGGATTCGTTCCATCTCTCATGTGATGTTGCGTACCTAGAGTCGAGTATGAAACAAATTCAATACCATATTTCTTGCATATATCACGTAGTTCTTTCGATGGATTGAAAGGGTCGGCATAGGCCTGTACAACAGAAGGATATTGAGGTGGTATTCCGTCCCCGTTAAAATTCGCTTTGCGTTCCGAAACGAAGTTTATTATGTCTAAAAGTTGCCAAGGATGAACATTGCTAAGACCTATTCGTTTCGCATTTCCATCAAACACAACACCTTCCATACCTAACCACGCGTTACGTAGCGACAGAATATTTTGAACCCCTGTGCAACGTGAGTGCCATCCATCCCAACACTCCGGTGCATGAATATAATACACATCTAACGGAAACTTCCCATCATTTTTATCATCACAGAATCCAACTAAAGTAGATCGACTATCCTCTGCTCTCAGACGAATATGTAACGGGGATTTCAATTCCCACGGAGGAATCTTTGTTGCAATTTTTAAATCTCTACAATTCTGAGTGCATTTTCCTTCTGCATCCATCTTATCCAATAAAATCAAACCATCTGTAGATAGAGTTTTTGAATCGCATATTTGACGAATAGTTTTGAAATAATCTTCCAAAGCCAAGCCAACGGACTTTTGATCATACCAGTAGTCACTTTCTTCTGCAGTGTCAAACACTCGAAAGCCAAGGTCGAGAGCGGTCCTAACAGTTTCATATCCTCGCGAGCCTAGAGCAGCAGTTCCAAAACCGATACTTACTGATGTGCTATTGGATTGTAACAAAGACATAGTTCAAACGAGGCAATGAAAAGAGACTGTGTACATATATTACTTAGATTTCAGGTTGAAGATTGTAGGATTGAAGGGAACTTTTTTACCGAGAGTGGGAAATGAAGAAAATAAAGTAAATGCAAAGCGGACTGAATAATGAATAATCCATCTAATATAACCTTTAAGATTCGATGCCATTATCAAGTTCATCCATCAAAACAGAACGCATATCCATCAAAATATCCTTAATGGAAGATACCTCGCTTGGTCGAACATCCCGTAATCCATACTTCTCATCGCCTGCAATAGATTTCAACGCATCATATGCTTTCTGAAGGACTTGAGCATTCTTTCCCGTCGTTGCAACTGAAGTTGGTTTGGACTCAGTCCCTTTGAATTCCTCGGGGAAGGCCATGGTTTGTATTTCTTGGACATTTGCCACTGGTTCTTCAACTGGATCTGGTTGCGTTACTTTATAAGTATCAGGGAACGCCATAGTTGTAGCATACACAGGTTTCTCCTGTTCTACAGTTACCTGACTACCATCATTATCATCGACAATTTTTCTAATAGTAGCAGTTGCACTCACAAGTGCATCTCTTACTGATGGTAAAAGATCTCGTTGTCGTGAGGGATCCGATGCTTTGAACAAAGCTAATGCAGCTTCTGCGCAAGCGATCGCCCCGGACAAAGACGAATCAGAGGTGGAAGGATGAGAAGTGCTAGCATGTCCATCAGCAATGGCAGACTCTGCATTCGCAATAGTTTTGTCCATAGCAGATGACGCACTTGGGTTCACTCCACTTTCGTTTTTCAACATGGACAAAATTTTGGATGCGGACTCTTCAAGCATTTTAGCTTCGGGCTCTTTTAATCTTCCATGCCCAAATCCTGAACCACCCCGATGTTTCAAGAGAAGACCCATCAACTTTCTGATTTCTTTTCTAGTTTCTTCAGAATCTTGCATGGATGGAGCAGATATTGGTACTACTTCTTTATCTTCCTTGACTTTCAAGGCAAAATTTTGAGCTTGTTCTAATTCAACACTTTTCTGTTCTGGCATTGAAGAGACCGACGTTGAAGCATCTGTAGGATTACTTACAAACGGCTGAGATGCAGGGTTCACTTCATTTTCACGAGGAAATGTATCAGAAACCGGTGGCGCACTTGGAACTGTTGGCTCCACAGGAGTGGTATATGATGATGTAGAGACGGGAGCATCATTTGCGTTATTGCCTTTTTTCTTCATTCTTTCTTCAAGTTTCTTTTTATAACTAACACCGGTATAAGATTTGTCAATTTCAACATCAGAGTCCGCGAAGGGAATGATCATTTCATCCCTACTTGTTTCAAACTCTCCACCATTTTGAGCCAGCTGCTGCCTCCTTTTCTCTATAAGTTCAGGAGATAAATAACCTTTCAACGCTTGAACTCCAACATCCGCAAAAGGAGTATTGGCAGTTTCAAGATCACCTGATCGACGAGCGAGAGATCTTACGGTAGAATCACGTTTTAGCTGTGCAAAATAAACATCTGCGGGGTTAGATATTTCATATGCATCTCTGTTATTTGCAGACTTTGGAAGGAAATCTGCAGGATTGAGCGTTGAAGGATCAGCATCTTTGGGTGCGATTGGAATGGAGGGAGTAGGTTGCACAGAGACAGGTGCTTGAATTGGTGTTTGTATAGGTGCCTGACTAGATGCCTGAGAAATTACAGGATTGGGATTGAATTGAGGCATTGGCGGTGGCTGCATTTGTGCAGCTACGGCTGGATTAGAGGCTGTCAACTGAGCGTAGGCTGTCATTTGTGCCTGCCATACTTGAAGTTGCTGATTGTAAATCTGAATGGGATCCACAGCAGCAACTTGAGGCGCAGCGATCGGAGTAGCACTTTGCTGCTGGTTGAATACCGGAGGTTGTGAATACTGTGGATTAGGTGGGCCTACGTTCTGACTTGGCTGAGGGCGAGAAGGACCCTGTTTTGCCTTTTCCATCATTTTCCGAAATAATTGCCCTCCCATGGGATTGTCTTCGTCTACCGGAGGAGCTTTTGGGGGCTTTTCTGGCATTCCAGGAACCTTTGCTCCGAACAGGACTGCATCACCTTCGCCGTCGTCACCAGCGCCACCCGAAAAGGAATTCAAAGGTTGTAAACCGATTTTTCGGTTCACATTTGAAGTGACGAAAGCACTTGTCAAGGTATACGATGTGCATATGTATGTCACGAGAGCCAAATTTGAAGGACGCATGTCACTACTTGATTAACGTAAAGAACAATGAATCAGGGAAAGAATTCACTTTTTCGTATCAAAGATGATGAGAAGATATCACTGGACGCTTTCACAGTCAAGAGAAATTGTGACATGCATTAGTTTGTGTTGATGGCTGTAGGCTGGTAGTGTGGATGTCCACAGAAATCCTAAAAAAAATATCAAAAACGTAAGTCATTTCCCATCCCGACGTGTCAAATGGACAGCATCATAAATATGTCAACGAATCCTCTTTCAAAGTGATTTTTATAAACAAACAAACAAACCAACAAACAAAGTATTTAAAATCCTGATGATTTACTTCTATCCAAAGTCTTTCTCATTTTGTCCGATGCCACTCGAGCACTGGTTGTAGACGTGTTCTTGAGCAAATCAGTATAATCCACTTTAACCGCCACTCCAGAAAGTGAAATAACATTGTACACCAAGGATTTATAAACGCGCCCGCCTGATTCAGCAGGGACTGCACGGAATGCGATCATTGCATTACCGCCCATAGATGCAACATGTGCTCTTGCAATAGCATTACATTCGGTAACAAATCGATGAAATTGTGCTGCCTCACCAATACCCACTCCAAGTCGAGACTCGCGAATAAAGTGCATGGACACATTTCCAAGATACTGTGTGATTCTTCCTCCAGTTATATGATGCAGAGGAGTGAGTTCCACAGGCTCATCATCAGAGGAAAATGTGATTCCTGGTACCACAGAAATGCTTGAATCGCTTGCATCTAAGCTATCAGAAGTTGTGCGCGATCTCAGCATTGGGTTCATGGGAGCAGGATATGGACCTGTAGAAATGTTTGTGTGCGTAGTACTATCAATAAGTGATCGAAGACGATCATCCCATGGAAGCGATCCATCAGGACCAAGACCATAATGTTTCTGTCTCATGTTTTGAGACAACATGTTTACTATGACTGTAGATTCAATAGGACCAAGAGGACGACTGAACGTCTTCGTGACTGCTTGTTCAACTTCTCCCCATAGCTGTCGCTGTTCTAATTCTTCCCTATCACGAATATGAATTTCTGCCACCGTTTCATCGGAATCGCTCATGTTGCTGCGAGCAGAGCCATCTTCGGATTCTTCTGCTCCATCGAAACGTTCTTCACACTGCTCAATAACAACTTTTCCTGTGCAAATCAGTTCCACCATATCATTTGGAGTCAAATTTACTTGAGTTCGAAGACCGCAGATGGTCACCGGAGCCAACGGCTTCAACCGTGCGCACAATTCTGAATGCAATATGAACTGAATGAGAAACATATTACGATGCTAATAAAAGTGAGACAAAAACTCACGTACCAGTGAAAAGGACTTGAAATGCTCCTGTAAAAAATTGGTTACTTCTTGTTCCTCTAGATGATGGATCCCATTTTACTCTGAGCATGCTAATTAGCATTTGGACGTCTGCTATTTCGAGATGCATCCCACCTGGTAGGTGTTGAGAGGTACATATGCGAATGCCTTCCGGAAGTTGCTTATCAAGTAGAACTGACATGATATCTTCATCAGTCTCATCGTCAATCTATCAACAACACTATTTTCAGTATTTTGAAAAATATTAACATAACACATTGAGGGAGTCTGTCATCTTACCTCTAAAACAAATGGTTGTTTATCATCACGATAGAGCCGCCTGCGATGTTGATGCCTGTGGCCACTTCCCTTTTGTAAATTCTCGTGTTCTACATCTTCTTGTATTTCATCAAAGTCTTCCATGTCAAGACCCTGTTCTTTCCCGACCTCGTTGATTCTATCTAAACCATAATCCTCATCATAAAAGAGATCACTTTCATAAAGCATATCAGAACCATTAATACTAGTATTTTCACTACCATCACCAATAGATTGGCGAGATAGTTGCCGGACTATACTCTTATTCTTTTGGCGAGTATCTGTTTCCTCTTCGCTTGATGAAGAACTGCTTGAAGATGAACTAGAAGATGAAGATGAGCTGGACGACGATGATCCAGAGCCGGAAGACGATTCAGAGAGAACTGGCTTGAGATTATTATCTTTGGTTGTTGGTGATCGTTTCTTTGTATCTTTTTCTGTTGTTATGGTCAGTGTTGAAACATCTTTAGATTGGAACGACTGCTCGTCACTTCCATTGCTTCGCTTTTGCTGTCTCATAAAATCTCGCTTTTGCCTATTTTCCAACTTCGCTGCGGCTTTTCGCAATTGCACTTCTTTTATCTTTTTTGCCACGACTCGTCTAAGTTTTTCTTGCTGTCTACTGCTTTCTTTCATAAAAAATTGTCTATTCTTTTGACTTATACTTTCGATCTTCTTTTGCAGATTGACTAGCTGCTTGTCTTCTTCATCATGAACGGCAATAGTTCGCGATATCTTAAGAACGCGAGGTGGGGGCATGGCATCACAGTATAATGCAGTAGCTGTCGTAGTTGCCACGATTAGTTGGCTTCCAACATCAACTTCGCTTTTTAAACTAAAAGCTGCATTTCGTCCGAGAACTTTTAACTTCAACATCAACTGTCTGGCGATTTCATACTCTAAGAAAGGTAAAGCCTCGCTAACTGCAAGGGCGTCATTTTCACCGACGGATTTTGGTCGAGATCTGCAAACGCGCGCTTGAATTAAAACTCCAGACCCACGCACAGGCAAACGTAATGGCGGTTCAATAGTAGACAGAATAACTTCTGGGACCCATTTTTTCCCGCACAAGAGACATGGCACTAACTTCATATTACTGAAAGGAGCGAACTTGTGATGATATGGAACGTGGCAATAAGAGCAAGGTCTAGCAGGTCTTGCTCGAATTAGACGGCCTGCAATCGGGCCGTCCAAATCTGTATCTCACAAGTTCGC
>Ga0213868_10005346_pt1 | contig 11557 bp, 5 predicted proteins | sample PICome_9_FD_160087 | JGI IMG/M metagenome (GOLD analysis project Ga0213868, IMG submission 160087) | Coastal seawater microbial communities near Pivers Island, North Carolina, United States - PICO127 | ecosystem: Environmental > Aquatic > Marine > Coastal | place: USA: North Carolina | collected...
AAGGATATTTTTCCGAAGGGCTTTGAAGTAGAATAGAAGTATTTAGAAGAATAATTATCAACATTTTATTCCATGGCGGATCGCGGCATTGAGATTTTTGTTTATTCGGGAGAAATAATAGTTCCCTCACATGTTACTCATGTGCGCATTCATGAATCAATTGACACCATCTATCTTTGGGCTTTTAGAAATTGTAGAAACAACTTGGTATCAGTAGAGATGCACGATCGAGTTAGAATCATTGAAAAAAATACATTTGACGATTGTGTTCAATTAAAGAGTATCAAATTGCTAGGTGTGAGGGTCATCAAAGACTACGCATTCGTTGGCACCATGCAACTTCATGGTGTAGAGTTTGGTGAGGAACTGCACACAATTGGGCACATGGCATTCGCTCATTCGTCTCTAGAATATGTGAAGCTACCAAAAGTGAGGGTCTTGAACTCATCAGCGTTTTATGCCTGTGAGAAATTGGTTAAGGTGGACCTATCTGAAGATCTTGAAACAATTCATCCTCTCGTTTTTGCTCGCTGCCCTCATCTGGAACGAATTTCACTCCCTCTTAGACCAAATATATTTCAGGATCATAGTGTGTTCAATGTATACGATGATGAACTAGACTTGTTGGACAATGATAATTGGATATACAACCGTCACGCACTATCACGAGTTGATCTTGTTGGGGGGATCCACAGCACAATTGCCTCGTTACATATGGTGAGCTGGAGAAATGAAATGAACAATGAAATCAACCGCATCAACCAAGTTCTTCCCAATATTGCTGGAGACACAAAGACTCAAGTAATACAGCAATGGATGAGAACAGTTATCGGCCGACTCGCTCACTGCAAGGATGAACACCACAAATTATTGAAGGAGGCGACAACATTGCTTGAACTTGCTCTTTGGAAGGCCAATCTTGATAACAACGAGCAACTTGAGATAGAGGGAGTTAGAACAACTAGGGGGAGGCTGAAGAGAGCAAGGAAAGAGAGCTGTGTGACGTCTGGTGCAAGTACTGTGATCAAGAATGTCCTTCCATTTCTTGCTTTGAAATCATAGATCATGTGATTGTTATTATTGAATGGGGTCTTGGGGAAAGCATTAATATTGTACGATGATTACATATCATTAATGTGTGGGGTTGTGGTGTGGCCTCATCACACGGCTTTCGGCCGCCATCTTTTTCGGCCGTCGTCAGGGAGTTGTGGTCATGATACGAGCGCCATCGACGTCCCGTATCGCCTCCTCTTCATCCCGAGCTGATACTATTATACGTGGACGTGTTCCAGTGCAATATTTCCTTCAGATGGGGCTTGCATTCATGCTGTATGGTACCGGGAATATTAATGACATAGAGTCCAAATTAATCACTAGAAGCTAGGGTTAGCAAGGACATGTGTCTGCTGACATTGGTGAGCATTAGTTCTGGATATGGATGCGTACTGCGTGGTGCTAGGCGCCTATTGCGGGTGGACACCATGGTCACGATATGCTGCCGGTAGCTATTCTACGTGTACGTTAGCTAGTATTACGTAGTTACTTACTCTTCTTAAGCCAGGGTTTTGCCCCTTGCGCCATTTCCCCTCTCTAGCTACCGCACCATCGAATCGCACCAAAAATTGTCCAGCGGCACACCTCCATCAGACCGGCCGCAGAACAACTATCATCATAATATCGGTGTATGAGAGTATATCAAACTGATAATACATTCAATATACCCATTTTTCACGTAGAATCCATTGGTGAAGTCGGCGGCTCGCGGTAACCCATGTGGAGTTACGTATTGGCCTATACATCAGCGGCAGCGATCTTTTGCCTTCCGTCGACACAACATGATATGGGCGTCGAGAAGGAGTGGTAACGATCAATATACCATGCTCACATGATCACCTCACTTCTACATAGGTATGGTGAGTCAGATAATGTCCGGAAGTAGCGACTGAAATGAGTGTGATAGTGTCATGGAACGAAATAGAATCAGATATGAAATTTGTAGCAGTCTGAGACAAGTTCCATGGCCCCTGTCTACATTACAACAATGAGTACAACATAACAAACCCACAGCAAGCTCTCAAAACCCACCTTCACTGAATCATTCAGTGGTGTAGTTAGTGGCACATGATAACAAACGTCTACAGACATCTACCACCACATCAGCTGCTGCAGTTTCATGCAATCTATGATCTACGATGGAACATGATATGGGTGTTGAGCAGGAGAGGCAATAGTCAATGTAGAACACACCTATGATATCCAATTCTCGGAATGATATGTTACTTATGGTCGATAGCAGCAATGTGAATTAGCATTATCAACATCAAGCAAAAGAAGGAGGGACAACATCTGCCAAAATATGAGCATCCATGATAGCCAATGGTGGTCATCTAGAGTCATCCCTATCAGAACTATCAGAGCATGTCACCCTACCAACATCTTTATATGAATACACCACGTGATTATTACCGGGCATGGTCGCACATTCACCGACTCTCACTTCAAAAGCTGCTGATCTGGCTCCTGCAGGTAGGTATTTCCATGAAACACACAAAACACAAGCTCTAGTATGCTGCCTCTCATCCTAATACTCGGCCCTGAAACCGCAACCATCGGCCATAACATGATAGTACAAGGTATTAGCTCTCAATTGAGCCGCTAGTTTACGTCATATGCATTATTATTGCACTGATAAGGCTGCATACGGCTGCAGAAGGTCCATATATGCGTCATGCCTAGATTTACATATAGTGTTTCCTACTACCAAATAGGCCATTTTATCTTTTTGAAGGAGACGGCAGGAGGACAGAGCAAGGATCCCCTGCCTTCTTTGGTCTTTGTGACATGTGGAGATAAATGCTCTCTCTTTTTGGCGGGAGTTGGAGAATGAACTTTTGTTCATATCTCCAGCTCCCGCCAAAATGAGGTGAAGGAGATGGCAGGATGGAGGACAGAGCAAGGATCCCCTTCTTGTCTTTGTGACGTGTGGAGATAAATGCTCTCTCTTTTTGGCGGGGAAGCCTCCTCCCCGCTTTGTTCCTGCTTCCTGCCTCCTTCCAGATTGACGGCAATTGCTGTGTTCTGCTTTCACCTCCCTGCCTCCAGACGGCAAACATCATCCTTTACTGATAAGGATGGCATGGCATGGCTGGAATTTGATATGCATACTTCTCGACATTATCATCGGGGAGGCGAGAGCAAGGATCCATCGTTTTGTTCTCAACTCTCTGCCAAGATGTGGTCATAATTTTTCAAAAGAACCAAAATAATAATGGAGACGCTGCAATCACCATCACCATCACCATCACCACCATCATTGGCCACAGCTTCTGTGAGTCCGGTCTCTTTATTAATGATGACTAAGATCTCAGGAGGTGAAGTACTGGGGCCGAGCCGTATAAACTACCGCCACCGTCTTGTTCGGGAGCACTTCCTGAGAATTTTAATTTCAATGCTGAACAACTACCAATCAGATAGAACTCCGCTTCCACTTAACATGCATATGATTAGCCAGCTTGGTGGGTTTGAAGAACGGCCTTCGCCTTCTGACGAAGCAATTAATCCTGGTGATTCCTGGAAGAACCTTGTTTATTACATTGATGGCAGGGATTCTTGCTGGCAGATGAAAGAGCTGACGGAGGACATGCTACTTCTTGCAATTCAGCTGGTGCATGATGCCGGCCAGGAATTGGTGGATTTTACAGTGGAATTAGATGAAGATGAACTCCGTCTTTACGATCTTAGGCAGCTCGCTGCGGTTTACGTTGAGGCCGTGAACCAAACAAGCAAATCACTGTATCAAATGGATATAAAGAGCCTGGACAAATGGATTGGGCGAGTTTTTGGTGAAAATTATCTTGCTGAACATTATCCGAACGAGCTTCAAAGCGTCGTCGAAGGGGGTGGGGGAGATGATGTTCATCAACGAGCAACTCGGCTGAGGATGATTGCAACTCACTTTGCAGGCAAGACCCAGATTGTATTTTATAATGCTGATGGTCTGCATAGGTTATCTGCATGTCTTCTGGCCTTGTTGGGCAAGGTCCCAACTGCCAGTGATCTTGATGACAATGATGGAGTAAAGCTCTCTCAATTCCTTACTGATTGTAGTTGGTTATGGGATGATAAGGCGAATCTTACTTGTTACTTTTGCCCTCATTCTCCGGAAGGCTTGAACGAAATGAGGGAGACGTCTATCGAACAACAATCACTAGAAGGCCTCTCTCACGATTTTTTCAACGATATGGGGGCAGCATTTACTGATATTGATTGCCTCTATTTGGAAGTTTTCTTGTCTGGATTGGAGCGTGCATTTGGGAGATTGAGGTTTAATGTTGGGCAAAAAGAAATTAAGCAAGAGACCTTTTGTGATATTATACGTGAAGCTGGTTTGAACGTTGACGATGAAGCGATGACAGATTTCCTCTCAAAAGATTGTGGTTTGGAAGAGGGAGATACAATTCAATCAGCAGATAGTAGTGAGGTTGAGAGCCTGTTGTCGTGCTGCATCAGTATTGGAGTCAAGTTCTGGGAGAAAGTTTTCTGTGTAAAAGTTTTCGAGTGGTTTGCAAATATGACCATACAACAAAGTACCAGAATCTTAACTGGGACTCGTTTTTCTGAGGAGCTGCCCTTGCTAGAAATTCGCAAGATCCTTCGTAATCAGGGACATATTGATTGTACTCCAACAGGATCTAAGTCTCGGAAAATAGACAATAGCATCGCTTGCAAACAACAGCTATACAAATACTATCAAGCTGTGGACAAGGAAAGCAAATCAGCACTGTCACTGTTTGTTGCCTTCCTTTGGTTGCTCAAATGGGGATTTGCCTCTGAAAGGGTCCGACATAATTTGATGCAACTCCGTCCGGCTAGAATCCTTGGTGCAGGTCCAGCTCAGGTAGCTACCGGTATTAACGATTCAATCCGAGCCATACACAAATTGATTTGGATAATTACTGCACAACATCAGCAGGGATGGAAATTGGTGCGAAATTTTAATGGTGTACCAAGAAATGGGTTTGCTATATCATCGCTCTTAACTGCTACACGTGATGCAGTTGACTTCTTCAATAAAATGGACGTTCATCCAAATGAGCTGTTAATGCCATCGGCAGTGACAACAGCATTAGCGGGAGCAATGACATCTTATGATACTACCAACTCTTTTTACTTTTGGTGGTCTGTATATGCACACCATACGTATCAACAGTTGCACCAGTCCAAATCACTTCGTATCATTATCCGTGACACACCCTTGCCGGATGTGGAGGACAGGAACAACATATCTGTCGCTGGAATGCGAACAGTCCTTGACGTTGTGATGAAGAACTCCTTCAATGGTAGTGCTGGATTTTTTGGAGAAGATGGAGGTCCACCATTCCGCTTATCTTTGATGACATTCTACCGCAATTTCTTTTATGAAGAAAGGGAACAGAACAACTTGAATGAGAATATAGAGCGATGGAGAATGCTTCTTGAGGCTGAGACCACAGCGGCACGCGTCAGGCGCAGAGATCCAACCTCAGTGTCAACAGCTGGGGTTGAGCTAAACACTGCTGGCGGAGAACGTTTTGAGAATGGTGTTGGAGATGCTGGTCCAATCGTCGTCGGCACTGCTGCTGATGATGCCGCTGATGATGCCGCTGATGATGCCGCTGCCGCCGCCGCCCCAACAGCTGAGACACACAATAACGAGGCTTCTGTTCCTGCTGCTGCTCAACCACTGGCAAAGAGGAGAAAAACAACAATAAGCAACACTATCTTTCCAAGATCAAGGCTCGAGGCAATTCGTAACAGGCTGATTGGAGAAATTGTATCGGGTGTGTTTTATCAAGGACTAATGGGCAACGTCACTCTGGATGAAGTGTGCCAAATACTCGGATTGGATGTAAAAGTAATTCCAAGTAGGGGAACAACAAATGGATTTGACTTCCAAGCGCTTGGGCTTCATCGGCCTGATCTAGAAAAGTCTGTCTTGGCATTTTGGGAGGAGAAGAACAACAATCAAAATGACAATGACGATACCCAATTTTTTGAACATGCATTTGAAGTGGAAGGGAAAAGTCAGAGCTCAAGTTCATCTGCACTGGAGGCGGATCGTGACGGCAATGGCCAAACAGATTCCACGTTGAATGGCTCTACTACTTTCCATGAAGCGGAATATCAACGTAATGTTAAAGCGCCGAGGGGTAAAAGTGGTGATGATGAGTTGGTGGGGGCTGAAGTGTTTGTTGCTGATTGGGAGAACCACGATGACGTAACCAAAGAAGAAGAAGAAAAACGTAGAGCCTCTATGGAGGAGGTGGAGGAGGCGAACGGTCATGCTGCTGACGATGATGATTATGGTTTGGCGGACGCAGCAGCAGCTAACAATATGAAAGATAGGGAGGAACAACGTGCAATGAAGGGGGGTGATGATGTTGTCAGTATAGGAGAGTTAGGGTCAGAGCTTGGAGACTTTCTTGAGTCATTTGTTGCTGGAGGTAGTGCTAAAGGTGGGGCGGCCAATGGTGGATTAGGAGAGAATCCTAGTGTCTTAGACTTTTCTATGGATGATTGGAATGGAAGTGAAAGCAATTTTTTTAGTGGAACTCCATAAGTTTTGGGGATTCACGGCCTAAGATAAAAGACTTTTTAAATATGTTCGCCCCCCAGCACGAGCCACAGCCACGAAACCATGCCTTTGGATAGAAAGAAACAGTGGTATTGCCGAGCATTCCATTGTATTAACACTTAAGTTTACTCGTCTTGGAACGTGTGCATTGTGCCCAGTCGTTTCTTGTTGATTCTACTGATTTCTGAGCTATTATCGAGCCGAGCTGGCCAAAATGGCAGACGATTTCATGCCGCATTGAATGAAAATGAGAGTGTAATGGATCAAGTGAATGTATTTGGCCAAAGCACGACAAGGACACTCCCTCTTGAGGGTTTGTAGAATGGAATTCAAGTGCAATCATCGAATCATAATACAATCAGGTTGTCATATACATGACTCTTCGTGCGAATGATAAAATTGATCAGGGACAGCTCATAGTGTTGTAGAAGGGATGGACGCAATTGATGACACCATTCCACTGACATTTCTCCAACCAGCAAAGTATCTTCTTCCAGAACCGATTTATACCGTCGAAAAAATGGAAGTTGCGACTAGGCACCCAGAACATTTGGGGCACTCGAGTAAAAGTTGCCGACATTACTCCAATGAGGTATTAAGTAGCATCGATTTTTGCCATTGTTGTTGAGTGCCCCTCTGATTATGATGATCCTTTACCCACCCACCCCTTCAGAGCCACTCTCGATGGTGGCAAAAGTAACTGTTGCCAGAGGAGTGTATAATTGATTCGAAAACGTGCGATATTGCTCAGACGTCCACTACCGATGTCATAGATTCGAATGGCGGAGACGTCAGATCGACCGACCGGTGGTTGGTAAGGCACATTAAACCCATGGTACGATAGACATTTGGCTCCGACACCGATTTCACAACATTTTGAAATCGCTAGTACGCACTCAGGATCTTGTGGGCACTCGATCAATCAAGGCCAAATATCCTCAGAAGAGGTTGTAGCATCGAGGGGCCGACATGGTTGAGTGCCCACCGAGAATTGATGATGGCCGCCAATGGCACCTAGTGCATGTTATTTTAGTTAGGGGCTTGTTAGCGATTTTCGCTCGACCTGTCGAGCGTCAGAGTACACTTTCTATGTGCCCTTACGAGCGTGCCGCCACAAAAAAAGTTGGCCTCGCGAAAATGTAAATGGCCCTTTCGAGGCCCCTTGAGGGACCGTGAGTGATATGTAAGTACTTTATGGAGGAATAAGTACATAAAAGTAAGGATGAGCATGGTTGGGTTTCTCTTCATCGTGGGCAGACAGTAAGTACCGTATGGTCCCACTCAAGAGTGAAAGGTAGGTATGTAATACCACTCTGAGCTCTATCTGGGCAGCAAACATCTGTATGTAAGTACTTATGTACACGTACTGTGTTGTATTGTACATACGAAGACACACTGTACATGGGTGGTCGTGGCCTGGCGTGGGCATGGTTGGGTTTCCCGTGCCCTACATAGTGCGCGTGAACACTACTGGCAACCAACAACCTCTAGAGAGAGAGAACACCCCACCATGATGGCCGCTGCCGCCAGAGAGCCTGCCGACAAGGAATTGCTGCTTCTCACGGAATTAAATCTATATTGTGTGTCTGGCTCTTTTTCTGAGATAGGGTTGAAGGAGATAATTCAGAGGAATGGATTCACACCAAATAAAGACAAATGCTGCATCTTGAGCAGTTACACATTTTTCTTTCGGGCATGCTCAGATGAAAAATTGGCAGATGGCAGAATTGATTTGCTTCTCGAGTATTTCCCCAAAGCTTCCGAGGAATTAGTAGATGATGGCGAGCAGCATCTGCCCCTTCACATTGCTTGTCAGAACAAAAATGTCACTCCCAAAATTGTTCGGGTACTCATTGATGCCTACCCCCCCGCCCTCACAACAGCAAACATTAACGGCTGCACAGTTTTGCATCACTTGAGTGCTAACACGGGTTTGGACAATGAAGTTGCCATGGCAATCTTAACGCAGATCCCCGACAATCATTTGACACAATTGGTGAATAGTCCTGATCGAAATGGCCTCCTCCCAATCCATTTGGCCTCTGGCAGAGGGCGTAAATCCCCTAAATTTTGTGAGTGCCTCATTAGAGTGCACCCTGACTCTGTGGGGACAACTTCAAACTTTGGCGCACTCCCCCTTCATCATGCTAGCCTGAGGGGCACCACAGCAACAGCAAAATATTTGTGCAAACTTTTTCCTGATGGCGTCAATCATTATTCAACTCCACTCTATGGGCAACCAATTCACCTTGCTATCAGGAGGCTAATGCGCTCGAGAGAAGAAGCGGAAACTGCTGCTGAAATTATAAAGGTCCTATTGAGCTGCAAGAGTTATCAAAAACATGACAACAGCTTAAAACTGCTTCTTTGGGCTTCAATAGGGCGTTACAATGCCTCAAACCTGGATTCTGCTCTCCAGGCCATCGAAATATTGTATGAGACCTACCCTGAAGCTATTAAAACTTCTAACATGGTGGCAAGGATTCTTACTCCAGAAAAATACCACGAGACAGTTACTCGGTTTCTCTATCACCAGCTCATTTTCGTCCTTCAAGATGATCGAAAATGCATGTATTCAAAACCCCCCGATATTTACGGCCGGCTTCCGATTCACTATGCAGTTACTGATAATAGTGTTGCGCTAGGATCAATTATGTTGCTAGTGGAGAGTAATCCTTCTGTTCTAAAAGCCCAAGACTTTCATGGTTTGATACCTTTGCATTTGGCATGCCAGCACCGTTTCTCTACTGCTGTGATTCAATACCTAATTGATACGGACGAAAGCACTCTCAACATTACAGATTCAAAGGGCAATGCCGCCTTCCATCACGCATGCCGTAGTGCTAATTGTGAAGCAATAAATCTGATGCTAAGAAAAGAAAAAGAAGGAACAAAAGACGAAAAATATAGGTATTCCGTACCCATTTCAAAAGCAAATTATGACAAAGAACTTTGCATCCAACTCTTCCTTTTTAAGAGCGACCGTAATGGGGAGGAGAGCACGAACACTAAGTACACAGAGAGTCTCTTTAAGCTTATCAGGGCATGCCCAGTGACTGCGCTGAAGTGTGGTATGCAGCAGCAATGTACGTCGGCCATAATATGCTCATCTCAGAAGGGAACAAAGAGAAAGTTGGGAAGAACGTTGAGTGAAGCCTTGGTGATATCAAATGAAAATGAGAATCAACTCAATCAACTGGGGGCTGGGGGAGTAGATGATGATAAGGGAGGGGGGCTAAGTTCGTGTTAGTGGCTCACATATCAATGTTATGCTATAGGCAGGAGGGTGCATGCCATGCCCATTATTTGTATTACTGGTTTGACACACACGTATCAATCTTACATTCATTTCTCTCACGTATTGGGAACAGGTGGCACACAACGACAATCAACATGAACTGTACCACACGGCAAAGACATACAACATGGTAATTGCAGGGGGAAGGTGCTCGGCAGCAGGGAGGAGAGTGGGGCGATCATTATCAAATGAGGAGGACTCCCTAATTGTATATTAATATGTTTTAGATAGTTTCGTAGAGTACAAGACTATGATGCTCTCACAGACGGGAAAGCCTTGAAGAACTGTCCGTGGTACAAGTATCTCATGTCTCTTCACCTCATTTTGGCGGGAGTTGGAGATTTGAAAAAAAGTTCATTCTCCAACTCCCGCCAAAAAGTATTGTAGAAGACTGAAGAAGAAAAATCTAGTGGACTCGTACGAAGGAGAGTGTCGATGTAGGTAGACTGTGGAAATGTGACAACTTATATACCCTTGACACATGTTGTTGTCAAGGAGAGACCTTTTGGTCTTAGCGGTAACTCGACATGGCCCTATTCCCTCATAGTTTTCAAAATTGACAAAACAGTCAAGGTCACACAAGATTATATCTCCTCTCAAAATAAAAAAGACGAAAATGTCATCTCCAAGTCCAAGTTTCACTGCTGCTTCCTCTCCCCAAACGCAAGCTAATGCAACAACAAAAAACAATAGCAATAGTAACAATGCCAGGGGCAGGGGGGAATCTGCCTTTGCCTCTGGCTCTGGGGCTAGGAGATATTCATCGTCATCGGACTTAGACTTAAGCAAAGAGACAACTTGCGATATGGATATGGTAGCACAAACCAATACCAGACATGGCTGGGCGAAGCTTGGGTTGACAGTGACAAAAGCAGAAACAGAAACATCTCCAAATTCTATTTCCATTCGGAGGAACATTGTTGTGGATGTCAATGATGACCGCATGCACCTATCTTTTGCTATCAAAAGCTGTGGATACAATACGGATAAGGAGGTACTCGATGTGGATATGTGCCTTATGGAGATGGAGGAAGACGAAGTTGAGGATTATGGAGGGTGCTTTCCCTTGTCTTTAGAGTCAGGGGATGAATCACTCCAACGGAGCATCGGCATCGGCACGGAGATGGAATTAGAGGAACCAATGCCAATGATATCAGGAAGGGCAGTAATTGTACACATTCAAAACAAAGCGGCAAATAGTACGAAACAAGTCGAGACAGTTCAGACCATGCTTTTTCAGAGGTCTAAGCAAAGTCAGGGGTCTGTTAAGTTTAGTATCAATGAGAGGGCAGTGCTTTCCACAGCTGCAAAGGCAAAGGCAAAGGCAAAGAGTGAAGCCAGGATCAGTTACTCAAAACTGGTGAAATATGTTTTCTGTCACGAACCAACCGGGGCTGAAATGGAGATACGTTCCCCGTTGATGCCGATTCTACACTGGCATTGGACGAAGACGAAGGAACAACAACCTCATCTTAGCTTTTTTGCAGGAAATCCACCTTTGTTAGCATCTACGGGGAGCAAAGAAAGTGCTGAAACTAATAGAGAAAGGGTAGCTGCTCCTCGTCCTCGTCCTAGCAATAGCAATAGCAATAGCAATAGCAATGGCAATAGCAATAGCAATAGCAATAGCAATAGCAACAATACAG
>Ga0213868_10005348_pt1 | contig 11555 bp, 8 predicted proteins | sample PICome_9_FD_160087 | JGI IMG/M metagenome (GOLD analysis project Ga0213868, IMG submission 160087) | Coastal seawater microbial communities near Pivers Island, North Carolina, United States - PICO127 | ecosystem: Environmental > Aquatic > Marine > Coastal | place: USA: North Carolina | collected...
GCAAGAGCTGCAGCAAACAGCCTAGCAAACCCGTTATTCAAACGTTTCAGCGGAGATCGCGCAACGCCTTGTGTATGGCGCTCGGTCAGACGCTTACGAACAGTTTCGAGTGCGCGGCAAGGATCTCGAACCGCATCAGACGATAGGATGGCTCCTTGCTGCGTGAAAAGAAATTGCCGCGTGCGACCGGTGCCCAATACCGACAACCGCTACTCGAGGATTCATTAATGAAACCTGCATCTGGTGTAAAAAAGTTTTTGGAGTCTTCATCAAGATCCAAGAGGACTAATTCTTTTGCTGCATCAGCCCGGAATCATGTCGCGTCGGTTAGCTAATGTAGAGGCTCGCCGCAACAACGCAGCACCACTTTTGAAGAGTCTAAGCTGAGTCCCTCGCTGAATCGGACTTGGCCCTTCTCCGGCAGCGTTGGGAACACCACTTCACCTCGCGCCAGCAGTCCACCCACTTCTTGCGCCAAACAAACGGACGGTTGCAGGCGGGACAGATCTTTGACGGAAGAGATACCTTTTTGTGGGCCACCCTTACGATACGAATCGTAATGACTAGGGGGCGGCTGAATCTCCCAAAGCCACTTGCGGTTGAGCCAGAATGGGGTACTCAAGTGGACACTAGTAATGGAACTTAAGAACAAGCTCGAAATCCTAGCCGATGCTGCCAAATACGATGCGTCATGCGCGAGTAGCGGAACAACCAAGCGGGACTCCTCTGGAAGTGCAACGGCATTGGGTTCCTCCGGAGGAGCAGGTATCTGCCACAGCTATGCGCCGGATGGCCGTTGCATTTCTTTGCTCAAAGTCCTGCTGACGAATGCCTGTATTTACGACTGTCACTACTGCATCAATCGCCGATCGAGCGATGTGCAACGGGCGCGATTTTCAGTGGCGGAAGTGGTGCAACTGACGCTCGACTTCTATAAGCGCAACTACATCGAGGGACTCTTTCTTAGCTCTGGCATTATTCGGAATCCTGACTACACGATGGAGCGCGTGGTGGAAGTCGCTCGCCAGCTTCGCGTTGATCATGACTTTCGAGGCTATATCCATTTGAAAACAATTCCTGAGGCTTCCCAAGATCTTATTGATCAGGCTGGTGAGTATGCTGATCGCATTAGCATCAACATTGAATTGGCCTCTCAGCAAAGCCTGGACCGCTTGGCTCCCGAGAAAGACATGAGCCGCACCCAGAAAGCTATGGGAGGCATTCGATCACGAATCGATGCCGATTCTGAACGAAAGCAAGCGGATCGGCAAACCGGGAAACGGCGCTCCAAGAAAGAGCGTCACTTTGCCCCAGCCGGCCAGAGCACGCAGATGATTGTCGGTGCAGACGCTTCTCCTGATCGTCAATTGTTAGAACGCGCGGATGTGTTGTATGGAGCTTATCGTTTGAAGCGCGTCTACTACTCGGCCTTTAGCCCCATTCCGAGTGCCTCGCCAATCCTACCATTGAAATCACCACCACTTGTGAGGGAACACCGACTCTATCAATCCGATTGGTTGATGCGATTCTATGGCTACAGCGTAGAAGAAATCGTTCCAGACAATGCTCCCAATCTCGATTTGGAACTCGATCCGAAGCTGTCTTGGGCTTTGCGCTCTCGCGACATCTTCCCCGTGGATGTAAATCGAGCACCTCGTGAACTTCTAGTGCGTATTCCAGGTATTGGCGTCCGCTCAGTGAATCGTATCGTCCAAATTCGAAGGTGGTCGTCGTTACGATTGGAAGACCTTCAGAAGTTAGGTATTTCTATGAAAAAGTGTCTGCCTTTCGTCATAACAACAGACCACCACCCTGCCCGTTTAGGGCTTGATAGTGATCGATTGAGAAGCCGGTTTCTGCCAGGTCCTCGACAAACGGAGTTCACCTTTAGAGACCCCGAAGCCAAATCAAGTGCTATCAACGGTGAAGTTTAGTGAAGACGATCCGGATTGAGCCTAACTTCGATTCATGGAGATCTAAGGCCCGCGAGCTTCTGTCTGAAGCGGTTAGACCAGAAACGATCCTTTGGGAAGATGGCACTTCGACAGCTGACAGCCTCTTTGACGATCTTGATAGCAATGCCTCTCAGAAGACTACTCCGCCTAAAGGTCTACGTATCCCGCGTGAGTTCATGAATCTCGCAGAGTTGGTGGCATGCCACCGGGCCTCGGACCGATGGGGCGTGCTCTACAAGGTGGCTTGGAGACTCACACACGGAAAAGAAAGGCAACTATTAGCCCTGCACATCGATTCCGATCTCAAGCGACTTGAGGTCTGGGCTTCTGCCGTGCGTCGTGATCGGCACAAGATGAAAGCCTTTGTGAGGTTTCGAAAGGTTAGTACGACGGAGTCGGGGTGCGAACAGTTCGTTGCTTGGTTCGAGCCCGAGCATTCCATCGTCGAACTCACGGCCCCGTTCTTTGCCAAACGCTTCGCAAGTATGGAATGGTCTATTCTAACACCCTGGCGTTGTGCTCATTGGAACGGCAAGGCGCTTCAGTTCTCTCCTGGGGTTTCTAGTCGCGAAGCCCCTAAGGAGGATCAATTAGAAGACTTCTGGCGAAGTTACTACGCCCATATCTTCAATCCCGCTCGGCTCAAACTTGACGCCATGCAATCGGAGATGCCAAAGAAGTACTGGAAGAACCTTCCCGAAGCACCGCTTATTGTAGAACTCACCCGCAAAGCCGCCAAACGCATGGGCGAGATGGTTGAAGCCCCTGTGAGCGCGAAGGCGCATGTATCAGAGCGAATTCCTTCAGGTGTGCCGAATCCCGAGCCACAACAAACAGTCATCAAGCCCGAGGACGTGCTAGCGCGGGCAGATGCGATAAAACTAGCAGAACTGCGACAGTTAGGGCTGCAATGTCGCGCCTGCCCGCTTTATGATCGCGCCACTCAAGTCGTCTTTGGCGAAGGGCCTGAGGATGCCGAAATTATGATTGTAGGCGAACAACCGGGCGACTCGGAGGATCTTGCTGGACGACCATTCGTAGGCCCTTCAGGTGATTTGTTAGACAAGGTACTCTCAGGAATCGGCATCGATCGCCAAGCCGTCTATGTGACGAATACAGTGAAGCACTTCAAGTGGAAGCGTGAAGGCAAGCGACGTCTTCATCAGACTCCGAAGGCGGACGAAGTTCATGCCTGTAGGCCTTGGGTCTTGGCAGAGATACTAAAAGTAAAGCCGAAGACCTTGATCTGCCTGGGAGCCACTGCCGCCAAAGCACTTGTTCGCCCTGACTTTGCCATCTTACGTGAGCGAGGGCGTGTGCCAGACTCCGAACTCGCTTATCAAGTCATCGTCACCGTGCACCCTTCGTACCTCTTGCGTATGCCTCGCGGTGAAGAGCGAGAACTGGAGTTAGCACGTTGGATATCAGACTTAACTCTTGCCTTGAAGGCGCCATGAAAAAGACGGTGCTGCGCGAAGCCATCCTAAATCTGCTGGGGGAGCGCCGTTCAGGAGCAACCATCTGTCCTAGTGAAGCAGCGCGTGTGGCTCACCCTCAAAACTGGCGTGAACATATGGAAGCGACTAGACAAGCTGCCATTGAACTCGTCAGAGAGGGGCTAATCGATATCTGCCAAACGGGCAAACCAATCGGCACTGACAATATCAAAGGACCGATTCGACTACGATTGAGGCACATTGATCATCATGACAAACCCTGAATTTCCCACGACCCGCAAAGAAGCACTGGCTCAATGGCAAGCGTTCCTACCCAGTGTAGCCGACTATGCTAAACGTCGAAATATGATGACTATCGATAATAGAGGTGTTTCTCGATTATCACCGGCATTCAGACTGAGGCTGTTGTCCCGGGACGAGATCGCACGCGAAACTCTTGAGGCTTACCCGTATAAGCTCGCAGAGAAATGGCTTCAAGAAGTCTATTGGCGCACTTACTGGAAAGGGTGGTTGGAACAACGGCCTCAAGTTTGGACACATTGGCGACATCGTGTTGGTGAACTAAGCGCGTGCTTGCCAAGAGACGTGCTGGATCGAGCAGAATCGGTAGCTCAAGGTGAGAGCGGCGTTGCCATCATGGACTACTTTGCTAGGACACTACGGGCAACGGGCTATTTGCATAACCATGCCCGCATGTGGTGGGCTAGTTTCTGGATTCATGTAGAGCGCTTACCTTGGGAGCTAGGCGCAAATTTTTTCTTCAGTCACTTGTTAGATGCAGATCCCGCCAGCAACACACTTTCCTGGCGTTGGGTAGCTGGCTTGCAGACCAAAGGTAAAGCTTACCTTGTTCGGCGATCAAATCTTGAACGCTGTTGCAACGCCAAACTACTTAGCAATCATCTCCAGGGCATCGAACGGATTGATGACAATGGTGTTCAGGTCCACGTTTCAGACGACTGCGTTGATAGCACCCGCCATGAACTGTCAGAGCTTCCACAAAGCGTTGGCATCCTAAAAGGCCGAGTTGGCCTTTGGATTCATCCCGATGATGCTTGCCCCGAAATTAGTCCATTATCAGAAGCGTCGATCGCTGCGGCAACTGCTATCTCTAGCAGGACCGACTATCATCATTACAATACTAGTGAACTTGGGCAATGCTACTTGAAGACCGTCTTGAGTAATGCGTGCCGGAGAAGCAAACGTCACTTCAAGTGTCCAACCACGCTTAAGGAAACGTCGAGCCCAGCAAAGGAACTTGCGACCTGGGCACATGAGAACCGACTAGACAACATCGTGGCACTGGCGCCTGACATTGGACCGGTTGATGATACGGTTTCTGACATTCGCCGATCTCTAGAGAATCAAGGTGTTTCACTACAGTTTGTTAGGCGTCCTGAGGATACAATCGACTATGGTCGTTCACGAGCTGGGTTCTTCGGATTCTGGAAACATGTTAGTAAGCGAGTTCAAGCACTAGCGACATGAGGTGTCGTCCGTAGAGATTAGGTACCACCGATTGAGTTGACGAGGTCCGACGCATAGGCGGCAGCAGCGGCTTCACTTCCTTAAGAGAGATGACTGAACAAGAACTCAGCGAGTTCCGAGATGAGGAAATCATGGTTGGTTCCGTTTCGAAATGGACGCAGCATGATTTCAATGGTGTGGGCGCTTAGCTCAGCAATCAGCAGGATCAGCCTTATTACGATGATGCTGTGGTCGAGTTCGTGAAACACGCAGTCCCTGCCGACCCGCGATCAGTTATCAATTGGACCACCACCATTTCCGACGAGGCACTTCGACACCAAGTTCTCAGCGAGGCGATCGAAGAATCGCCTGAGGCCAGCGCCTATTTGAAGACGCCAGGGATTGAGTTCACCCCCTCAAAGCAACCCAAAGAAACGCTCTGGCAAGAGGTGCCCCCTCACCTTGATGATGGCCTTCGATCCATCTCAGGACGCGAATAGCATTCCCTAATCTTCAGGGATAAGACCAATCACAATGTCCCACCGAGCGGTCAGCTCTCCAGTGGCCACACCTCTCATCTTCTTGAAAGGAACCGTCACGAGTTTCTGCCCGTCCGCACCGATGCGTTTGTAGAGACCATCTTTCGCGTTCCGTTCTTTCTCAGCCTTGACATAACACTGCGTCGTTAGCATTCGCTTGCCTTTCTGACTAACCGCCACATGGATGTGTGGTGTGCGTCCTGGATACGGGAAAGGCTTTACCGTGCGAAAGTAGTAGCGCCCTTTGGAATCCGTCAGGAAGCGTCCATATCCTTGAAAACTTTGATCACGCATTTCATGTCGCTTGTCGCCTGTATGCAAATAGGCCCCCTTGGCACCGACTTGCCAAATCTCCACAAGGGCATTGCGCACAGGCTCACTTTTGACATTGCGAACGATGCCAGAGAGATGAGTGACTTCGCCCGCTGCCGGTGTCGTCGAGTCGGTAATAATCAACAGGTCGTTATCTGTGTCAAGAGGCATCTTGTTAGGATAGAACGGCCCCTCGGTCTGGCGCGGAGTTTGGCTCAGCTGCTCCGCGTATGCGCCAGCGGTCAGAAAGGCGCTCGCCCCAAGGCCCAAACCCGTGATGAATTTGCGGCGGTCCCAGGTCTCAATCAGGAAATCATTCGGATCGTTGCTCATGCCATCGTATGATAGTCTATCGGCGTTTACCATGAGAAGAAGTTTCTGCAGCCAGATGTCTGTGTCGACGACAGAGGATTAGGGGGGGGGGGCTGGTGTAGAGGACCCCTAGAAACGAAACTCGAAGTGAGAGACTACCGCCACCCAGGGGTTTCATGCTGGGTGATGACATGTCGCCCAATGGTTAGGACGCTCTGGCTAGCGCTGGGAATCGCTAGCCTGCCCTCTACATTCGGTGAAGAAGCCGATCCTTCGGATCCAATCGCTGGGAGAAATCACTGGGCGTTTCAGCCGCTGAACCAGTCGAAGCCAAGTCAACGGGCAGAGTGGGCTCCTGCTAGCATTGACCGCTTAGTTGTCCAACGTCGGAGAAACGCTGGGCTCGGTCCCGTCACAGGCAGCTCACCTCGCGCACTCTTACGACGCACATACTTTCAACTGATCGGCCTGCCCCCCACACCTCAGGAGATCGAGGCTTACTTGAATGACACTCAACCTGAGGCTTTCACCCGCTTGGTCGATCGGCTCCTGAATTCGCCGAGGTTTGGGGAACGGTGGGGACGGCATTGGCTTGATCTCGCTCGTTATGCAGACTCAAACGGATTAGATGAGAACTTCCTTTTCCGAGAGGCTTGGCGTTATCGGAATTGGGTGATCGATGCTATAAATATGGATCTTCCCTTCGATCAGTTTATCTTAAATCAGATTGCGGGTGATCTGCTCCCTCACGAAACGATCTCGCAGCGAGATCGCCAACGTATTGCTGCTGGATTTCTCGCTATCGGACCCAAGGTCTTGTTAGGAAACAATCCCAATAACCAGCGTATGGAGGTGGCTGACGAACAAATCGACACCATCGGGCGAGCCTTTTTAGGTCTTACCGTTGCGTGCGCACGCTGTCATGATCACAAATTCGAACCGATTCCTACGGCCGATTACTATGCCCTGGCTGGGATTCTAACATCGACTCAGGTAATGGAACGGCGGCACATGCTCGGTCAACAGCGAGTGATGGAACGCTTGGTTGGTCTAGGGGTTGAAGGTGTAGATTTAGACTCGGCATATGAGAACTACTGGCGTGAGTTGCCCAAGACGAAGAAAACGCTGAAAGAGGCACAAGCTGCGTTGGCATCTCTCAAGAATGGAGACGCCTGCGAAGACTCGATGCCTACTCTCGAGGAACAGCAGGCCAAGGTCAATGAACTAAAGAAGTTCATTGCTAGCCCACCTGCGATTCCACCACGAGCCATGATCCCGTCGGATAAAGATTCTCCAAGTGATGAGGCGATCAGGATCGCCGGGCAATTTGATCGGAAGGGTGAGCAAGTAGCTCGGGGCTTTCTTCAAGTGCTGAGCGACCAGACGCCCGACTTCGCAGAAGGGCAGAGCGGCCGTGTGGAACTAGCCCATTGGTTAACGGATGTGGAATCTGGAGCAGGACACCTCACCGCAAGAGTCATGGCGAATCGTATTTGGTATCAATTGATAGGACGTGGCCTCGTAAGAACGGTCGATAACTTTGGCAGGACTGGTGAAGGTCCGAGTCATCCGGAATTGTTAGACCACCTGGCTACAGAGTTGATCGCCTCTGGTTGGTCAGTGAAAGCTCTGGCCCGAGAGATTGTTTTGAGCCGGACATTCGCTTTGAGCAGTGAGCACGATGACACTTCTCATGCGATCGATCCGGAGAATCGATTCCTCTGGCGGGCGCATCGCAGGCGACTCGATCCGGAATCGCTCCGTGACGCGATGTTAGCAACTGCCGATCGATTGGACCTTGGGTGGACCGAATCAACGGTTTCGTATCTTGGCGACCAAGCGACCGCCGTTGGTCAAAACAAGAATCGCAGGCGCACAGACTTTCCTTGCCGGAGCGTGTACTTACCAGTGATTCGCAATGATCTTCCCGAAATCTTCGAAGTCTTCGACTTTGCTGACCCGCACGCGGCAACGGGAGCTCGCCCCAAGACGACGGCGGCGACTCAAGGGCTTTTTATCCTTAATGATGAAATGGTCATGGATGCTGCCAAAGCCATGGCGCAGCGCCTCGTCCCCTATTCAGATGATCGTGATAAAATCGAGCGCGTCTTTGAGTGGGCACTCGGCACCATGCCTTCGAACGATGAACAGAATGAAATCCTCAGCTATGTGCGCACCACTGCCAATCGACTGAAAACGAATGACGAACCCGAGCCCAAGAAGCGTGCCTGGACAATGGCTTGCCATGCAGTGCTATCCATGAGCAGATTTCAGTTTCTTGATTAGCGACTGTCCTATGAATTGCCATCACTTTCGCCAAACCATTTCTCGACGCGGCATGCTCCGGGCGAGTGCCTGTGGTTTCGGCCACGTTGCCCTATCGGCGCTCGCAGCTCAGAGGGCTGGCGCAGTTGGCGAGCTGAAGCCACACGTCACCCCTCGGGCTAAGCGCATCATCTTTCTCTTCATGTGGGGTGGCCCGAGCCATGTCGATCTCTTTGATCCTAAGCCCCGGCTCAACCAATACGAGGGTGCACCTCTGTCAGGGAAAGATATCGGACGCGGTGATAAATCATTCGGAACGATCTTGGGATCACCTTTCAAGTTTGCCCAGAACGGCGATAGTGGTGTGTGGATGAGCGACCTATTCCCACAGCTTGCCGAGCATGCAGACAAGCTGTGTATGGTTCGCTCCATGCATACCAATGGCAGCGCCCACGGGGAGGCACTCTTGCGCTTGCACACGGGTCAAGCCAATCTCGTGAGACCGAGCGTGGGTTCGTGGGTTAGTTACGGGCTTGGATCAGAAAGTGATAATCTTCCGGCGTTCATCACCATCTCTCCGCCCCGAGGGCATGGCGGTGTGCAGAACTATGGCAACGCGTTTCTGCCAGCGAAACATCAGGGCATGGCCATCGGGTCTGCCGAAACTCCAATCGCCAAAGCAGTCATTCCCAACTTATCCAATGCACGGATAGATGGGGGCCTGCAACGTGGGCAACTGGATCTCATCCAATCGCTCAACCGCAAACACCTGCGCAAGGCCAAGCAGGATCAAGGCATCGAAGGATTGATCTCCAGTTATGAGCTGGCGTTTCGCATGCAATCTTCTGTGCCAGAGATCATGAGCGTCGACAATGAATCCTCAACGACGCGCGAGCTCTACGGCATCGACGCAGAACCGACGAATAACTTTGGACGGCAATGCTTGCTCGCTCGGAAATTTGCCGAGCGCGGGGTGCGCTATATTCAGGTATCGACAGATTACACTTGGGATCATCATCAGAAGGTTAAGAAAGGGAGCATCGATGAAACGGCTAAGGTAGATCGCCCAATCGCCGGTTTGTTAAAAGACCTTGATCAGCGTGGATTGCTCGAGGACACCTTAGTCCTTTGGGGCGGTGAGTTTGGAAGAACACCTATGGCTGAGAATGGCGACGGTCGTAACCATCATCCCCAGGCGTTTACCATCTGGATGGCAGGCGGGGGCGTGCAGCCCGGGCTTACCTACGGAGCTACGGATGACTTCGGCTATCGCCCAGTCGAGAATCCCGTGCACATGCATGATCTCCACGCAACTCTCCTCCACGCGTTAGGGCTCGATCACGAGCAACTGACGTATCGGCATGCCGGCCGTGACTTCAGACTTACAGATGTCTATGGAAAGGTGATTCACGATCTCTTCTCGTGAAATGAAGATAGCGCTATCACTACTGTTGTTTGCTGCTACGGTCCTACGGTGGTGATCAGGATATCATCGCTGGAATCGGTGACTGGAGCGACTACGAGTGGGATCATGCTTACGATTCTCAAGACCGCTGGCAGAATGGCCCGCTACATGGTTGGGTCTATCTAATCAAGAAGCATGGAGACGACTACGCGGATCCTGTCAGAGTAAAAGCGGCAGGGAGACCAATTGATGCGTATGGCTGGCCTAGCCCGAACTTTGCAGACTTCGATAGCGACGGTGATCTCGATTTATTGTGCGGCGAGTTCCTCGATGGCTTCACCTACTTCAAAAACACCGGCACACGCGCTAAGCCTAACTACGCTGCAGGGCGGAGGCTTGAGGGTGCAGACGGCGAATCTCTGGTGATGCACCTGCAAATGATCACCCCCACCGCGATCGATTGGGATCGCGATGGCGACATGGATCTCATTGTGGGCGACGAGGACGGGCGCGTGGCACTCGTTGAGAATGTGTTTGCCGAAGACGCCGAACTCCCGGCATTCAATCAACCGGTCTATTTCCAACAGCAAGCTGATGAGTTGAAGTTCGGCGCACTCGCCACGCCATTCGCGCATGATTGGGATCAAGACGGCGACGAAGACATCGTGTGCGGGAATACCGCTGGGAACATCGCTGTGTTCACCAATATCGACGGCAAGGGTTCGAAATGGTCGACTCCGAAGCTCCTGAAAGCAGATGGCGAAACGTTCCGCATCATGGCAGGTCCAAACGACTCAATCCAAGGGCCCGCCGAAGCGAAGTGGGGCTACACAACATTGTCCATCGCCGATTGGGATTCCGATGGCCAGGATGACATCTTGGTCAACTCGATCTGGCCCAAGCTCCAGTGGCTGCGAAATACGGAGAACGGCCTCACACAACAACCACTTCCATTCTGGACGAATGAAGCGCCGCCTGCTTTCTATTGGTGGCAAACGCTCGCCGAGAACCTGCAGACCCAGTGGCGCACAACGCCTCTGGCGACCGACTTTGATGCCGACGGCAAACTCGATCTCGTGATCCTCGATCAGGAAGGCTACCTGACCTGTCAAAGCCGTGCGCGTGAGGAGACTCGAGTGTTTCTCGACGAAGATCTCTCACCAGTCCGTTTGAACTCCAGGACCGCAGGCAGTTCTGGGCGCGTAAAGCTGGCCGTGGTCGATTGGGATGCCGATGGCCGGCTAGACATCCTAACAACCTCTGAGAACGCGACGTCGTGGCGCAACTGCAAAGATGCTGAGGATGACAAGGTAATCTTGAAGAAGATCGGCAACCTTGCGAAGCGCAACGTCGCTGGCCACACTAGCAGTCCCACTGTTTGCGATTTCGATGGCAATGGCAAACCCGATCTCATCGTCGGCTCTGAAAACGACCGCCTTTATTTCATCAAACATGATGACTGCATCCAATACACTGCCGAACAGATCCAGGCTCGCCCTCCCCACACCATGAAGCCGCCACGCTTCCCCGGTCTGGTCAAAGACGATTTCATCTTTAGGAAAGCACCGCACAAAGAATGCCACGCCTCTAGGGCTAATCCATTAATTCAGATTTTTACCCAAGTGCTTATAGCCCAGAGGTTTAGAAACGATTCGAAGTGAGAAGCTTTACGCTCGCGGCGGAGTTCCAATCTTGTCCACCGCCCTATTCTAGCAAAGACATTTTCAATGTTGTGCCTCAGGCGATAGTAGCCTTTGTGAAAGGGTTCGACTGCTTTCTCGTTGCTCTTCTGTGCTATGCAGTGGGTGTGTCCACTTGCTTCGATTCGGCGGCGAAATTTGCT
>Ga0213868_10005350_pt1 | contig 11548 bp, 17 predicted proteins | sample PICome_9_FD_160087 | JGI IMG/M metagenome (GOLD analysis project Ga0213868, IMG submission 160087) | Coastal seawater microbial communities near Pivers Island, North Carolina, United States - PICO127 | ecosystem: Environmental > Aquatic > Marine > Coastal | place: USA: North Carolina...
AGAACCCTATGTTGAAGAGGAAGAGTAAAAAAGAAAGCTCAAGTAAATATGAGCTGCCAACTGAAGAACAATTGATAAAGTTTTTATCTACTTCAGGAGTTCAGATAAAAGATCCTGCAAGACAAGTAACTATTTTGAATAAGATTACCGGCGCAAATCATTTTAATAAAGCTATGACAGAGATGTTGAAAGCAGAAACTGAATTGTTAAGAGCTGAAATTGAATATATGCCTAAGCACGAAAGAAGAAAGTTAGATTAATGGAAATAGAAATAGTTATTGTCAGATCATTTAATCCAGAAGAAATGAAGAAGGAATTGCATAATGTAGTTCCATTACTTGCAAGGAGTAAAAAAAGCTTCAAGATAGAGGCTGCTATGTCTCAGCATGTAACATTTAAGTCAAAGTACGGTCAAAGCCTCCAGGGTTATCTTATAGAGATGTTGAAACCACAAAAACCAATACACCAAAGAAGAAGGCTACCTAATCAGTAGCCTTTTTTATGAATTTAACTTTTGGTTCGTCATATAATGGATCTCGCTCAATAATTATTGTCACTCCATTTTCAGTTTGGATTTTACTCCAGCTCTTGTGCTCCATTCCAGGATGCACTTTTTTTCTTTTCAAGTCCATCTCCTATATTAATTATTTCCACTCTGTAGCTCTCTGTTGGGGTCTATGGGTATTTGTAATTGGGATCAGGCTTTTTTCTTCGGATCATGACTGCAAAGCTTTATGCATTCCATTTTAAAATCATTAATATCTTTAGTTGTTACCGGTAAAGAAAACTTATGTACTACCAAAGCTTCATTACTAGCATCTTCTAACTTAAATATTACTGAGTTCTCATTCTTATTGTATTGATAACCAGCAACATAGCCACACGGATAACTGCCTAGACCATAGTTAAGTTTCTTGAATTCTTTTTCTAAATCATCCATAGTTTCTATGTAAATTGTTCGTTGAACAATTTACAACAAAAAAATTGAAATTCCTAGTGACTATCACATTATTTTGATATATCATTTTTTGGAATATCCGGAAGGTTGTCTTATATTTGCCTCATATAGATTGCACAGTGTTTTAATCAAGTACAATCTGCAGCTAATTGATCCACAAATATCAATAGGGTACAGAAACTTGAAGAGGTTAAAGTGTAATTGCTTGGATACAAGGAAACCTTTTACATATACGCTTAAGATTGGACTGGATATGGGACAAGTAGACCCTTCTGAATTAACAGACGTTATCAGCCCTTGGTACTCTAATGAGATGCACTGTCTTAAGGAAGTTGTAAAGAAAACTGCTCCTGGGCTTATCCTCACCGGAAAGTCAAAGGGATTTTTGTATCTTTTAACAAAAGAAAAATTAAAGTTGTTTTATATAGTGTCAGTAGATTAGGATAACATCCTGTTGCATTTATTTGTAGCAGGATTTTTTTTTGTCGAAACTTTTCCATAGATTTGGTTAAATTTTTTAAACATAAGAATAATGACAGAAAATTCTGAAGATTTAATAGAAGGAGTAAAAGATCAAGCTGCAGTTGATGCAGCAGCAAGAAGGATGATGAGAATACCTCCATCAAAAAAAAGAGTTTTCGAAATGACAGATGAATTGCTTTTGAAAAACTATGCATTAATTGCACACCGGGCAAGCTCTTTGTCATCAGCCCAAAGAAAGATGGTTGAAGCAAGGATAGCTTATGGTATAAGAGAGGGCCGGATCAAGATGGAAGATGTTACCGCGCAAGTGAATGAGCTTACTAATTACATAGAAAAGCAATTAACAACAACAGAAAATGGTACCAATAATGACGATAGCACTACTAAACAATGATAATATTCTTAAGAAAGTTGGTGGATGTATAAAGAAGTGCAGACAGCAAAAACTAGAATTACTAACTCTGCTTACGCCTCCTGGAATATACATGGAAGTTTGTGAGACCCTGAAGAATCATCATAAGGTAGATAGAGTAAGGTTTGGATCACAAACAATATTCGTAGTAGAGGAGATGAAGATTGAGGTTAGAAAAATTGATGGATATGTCTAAAGAGAAGATTACTTTGAATTCTATCCCGGTATATAGAACTGTAGAATATGATGACTCGATAAAATATGTTCTCTTTGAAGATAATGAACATTACTCATCAGTTCTTTATATAGCGGCAGGAAGCAAAAGGGAAGAAGAGTACTCAATAGTATTGCAACAGATAAGGGATTTGATAATGCCAAAAGATCCTGACATAAAAGAATTTGGAGTAAACGTAATAATACAAGAATATGAGCAAAGCAAGAGAGATAAGCAATGGCTACAAAAACCTGTTGCTAAGCAAGCTAGGTCTTTCGTCCACAAAGGATGAAGAAGTATTTAAAGTTAGAAGAGAAATTTGTAATTCGTGCCCATCGCGGGACCCATTATTAGATAGGTGCAGATTATGCGGATGTCCGTTAGCTGCAAAAACAAGATCAATATTAACAGAATGCCCAGATAAATTATGGTAAAGAGTAAATACAAAGATGAAGTAAGAGATGGTTTAATGGCTGGAGTAGATGAACTCGCCAATGCCGTCAAAGTAACGCTAGGTCCAAAGGGACGTAACGTTATAATAGAGCAACAGTATCCATTGGATCCTAAAGTCACAAAAGATGGCGTGACAGTTGCAAAAGAGTTTGAGCTTTCAGATCCTATTCAAAACATGGGTGCTACCCTGGTCAAAAGAATAGCAGAAGCTTCAAATAAATTAGCCGGTGATGGAACTACAACAGCAACTGTGCTTGCGCAAGCCATATTACGCGAAGGCATTAAGTTGGTAAAGGCAGGCTACAACCCACTAGATATTAAGAATGGAATAGATAAAGCTACTGAAGCAATAGTTGCCAAACTTGATAAGATGAAAATTGAGATAAAGACTGGATCCGTAGCTATAAGGAATGTGGCCAGCATTTCTGCAAACAATGATTGGGATCTTGGCGAGATAATTGCCAAAGCATTCAACAGTGTAGGAATAGATGGCGCTGTGTCCGTAGAGGAAGGTAGAGGATTTACCACTACTGTAGATTTGGTTGATGGATTACAATTTGATCGTGGTCTGCTATCAACTTATTTCTCTACTAACCCGGAGAAAGTTGAAATGAATATGCGTGACCCATACATACTAATTGTGGATGGAAAAATTACTACGGCAGAAGAAGTAATGCATTGGTTAGAGCCAGTTGCAAAGTCTGGACGACCACTATTAGTAATTGCAGAAGATGTGACAGGACAGGCGCTCTCAACGCTTGTAATGAATAAGACCCGTGGTGGATTATCACTGGCAGCAGTAAAAGCCCCTGGGTTTGGAGATTATAGAAAAGAAGTACTTCATGACATAGCAGCTATAGTCGGAGCACAAGTAGTAAAGGCTGAGGATCTACTAGCGGATGAAGGATACAAGTTAGGAACAGCCGAAGTAGTAAGTTCCACACACCTAACTACAATCATTATGGGTGGAAACAAAAATGAAGAGGAGGCAATGTTAAGAAAAAGCCAAATTGATCAGAAAATAAAATCCGAAAAGCTTACTCAGTACGAAATAGACAAACTTGAGGAAAGAAAAGCAAAGTTATCCGGAGGAGTGGCCGTAATAAACGTAGGCGCTAAGAGTGAAGTTGACATGAAGGAAAAGAAAGACAGAGTTGATGACGCCAAGGAAGCTGTGATATCAGCACTCGAAGAAGGAATAGTTCCTGGAGGAGGCATAGCCTTATTGATGTGTAGAAATCTTAAGATTAAAGTGAATCCTAATAGCCACGAAGGACTAGGTGTTTCTTTAATGATGCAAGCAATACAATCTCCTTTCAGAACAATATGTGAAAATGCAGGAGTTTCAGCAGATGTAAAGATGGCTGAAATAAGTAGGATGGACCCAGGCTATGGGTACGATGCAAAAAATGACCAATACGTAGAAATGATACAAGCAGGAATAATGGATCCCAAAAAAGTTACAAGGGTTGCATTAGAAAGTGCAGCATCAGTAATTGGAACGATATTAACCACTGAATGCGCTCTTATAAGAGATAGGGAGGCAAATTAACAGTCCCAAAATTAGTAAACAATGAACAGAACAGCTAAATTAGCTAAAGAAATAAAAAGAAGAGAGTGGTACAATAACTATTCTCCCTTTCCAATTTATGACACAGAGATTATAAACGATTTAAAAAAATTATTGATGGTTACTAAAAAAGACAATTACAACAGGGTTCCTGTTACTTACTGCAAGACTTGTTTAAGTCTGCATATAAAAGACGTTACATTTCCAAGATCAGATAGTAGTGAACCTCAAGAAACGCAGAAGCCTGATGCTATTGTTGGGTACTGTGTTGAGTGCGGAAACAACGATATGGCAGACGTGCAGATATCAGAATGGAAAGAGCTTTATGAAGAGAAATACGGAGAACCATTCTTACAAGAGGAAGATTAAATGATCGACATTAGCATTCTACAGAATTGGCCAAATAAGAATAAGAATAGATGTAGATACGTTTATTTTGATCATCTTTTAAAACCTCTTGAAGAAAAGGCAACTTTTTTTCACAACGTAGTAAATGCGGCTAATGTAATCAAAAGATTATTCTATCTTAAGACTTTAATAGTAGGAAATGATAAAGACGGGTATAGTCTAAAAGTCACGATATATAAGATTACAAATGAAAAATATAAACATCAAGAGAATACACACGAGCAAAAAACAGATCTTTAGATATTGGCTTGAGTTCTTAAAACCTTACCATAAACTTAGGCAAAAAGAAATTGAGGCTCTTGGATTGATGCTTTACTATAGATACGAGTTATCTAGGGAAGTACTTAATATCAACCTTGTGGACAAACTATTATTTTCAACAGATACAAGAAAACAGATCAGGGCTGACCTTGGAGATATGGACTCAAAAGTATTCAACAATCTTTTAACAGCACTGAGAAAGAAAGGAATACTCCAAAAGAATAATATCATCAACCCAGGACTCATTCCTAACATGTCAGAAGATGGATTCAAATTAGTATTTAATTTTGAAGTAAATCATAAACTATAATCATTGAACAAAGCAGACAAATTAAAAGCACTTGAATTAGCTCAGAAATATGGACTTGACGTAGCTGATGTTGAGATTATGGTTAAAGAGCCTTATGAGTTTATAAGGGAAAAGACTAAAGAGTTGACATTTGAAGATGATCTTACTAAAGAGAAGTTTAATAAAATGAAGACTAACTTTAATCTACCAGCAATAGGTAAGTTATATGCTAGCCACTACCTATATAATAAAATTCAGGAAAATAAAAAGAAGAAAAATTTGGATAAGAAATAGCAAAGAGTTATTTTTACCAAACATAATTATTAATTTTAAAATTGAAATAAATGCAAGCAATTATTAATGCAATCGACAAAGCTACAAGAGCTGGAGTCTATGATCTTAACGAAGTGCTAAATGTGGCAAAACAGTTAGAGCAACTAGGAGAAATAGTTCAGAATCATCAAGCTCAGCAAGAAGCTGTAAAAAGTATGGATAACAATAAAGTTCGGAGTGCAGATCCTGTATCAAAATCTGATAAGTAATGAAAGAGGGAGCTATAACTAAACAAGTTAAAGCTTTGGAAGAATCACAGGCTAAGGAAGAAGGTATTAAAAACTTCTTCCAAGTACGTGACAAAAGAAAGCGCAAGACTGGAGGACTCGTAAATGATGTTTCTGAAACCCTTGGCAATGAATCTGAAGAAAAAGAAAGATTGTATAAAGAGTCTTTGAAAGAAAAGATTCTACCGGATCATATAATCCCAATGTTCAATACATTGTTCTTGACGGCCAGAAGAAATAAAGTTAAAACCGATAGTGGGCTTTATTTGCCTACAGCATCTTTTGGTGGTGAAGGAGCCACTGATTTAGAACTGGATTTCTCTGATGTACAAAAGGTTCTTGCAGTTGGGCCACAAGTTCAACAGGCAATGGTTGGAATGGAAATTAAACTTAATATGGAAAACTTTAAGAGAAAACTGGAAAGCACAGTTGCTCAAAAAGTAAATAAAGAATTTGAATTCTTTCTACCATTAGAAGTCATTAACGGAATAGAATACATTAGAATAACAGAAAGAGATATCTCATACATCTCAAATAGTATGGGAGTAAAAAAATAAGAATAAAATGGATTTTAAAGAAATAGAAGAAAAATTAAAAAGAGCTCCACAATCAGCAAACGTTAGATTAGCTAGAAAGAGAATTTCAGATCTTAAGCCAGTATTATTTTATGCTTTTGAAGAAATCAAAGCTGCAGAAGTTGAAGAAAGAGGAGAAGTTATAACAGAGGCTCTTACTCAGGAAGAGTTGTTAGCCACAAAGAATATAGAAGTTGATGCTGAAGAAGTGGTCAATAATGAAGAGTTTTTAGATAATGAAAAAAATGATTTAATAAATCTTCCTCAAAGCCCTGGACCACTCCCAGAAGCCAAAGAATAAAAATAACACACATTCATGATGATAGCCTAACTTGACAGTTGGGCTTTTTTTTTATATATTCGCTTTTACAGAGAAGATTAAGGTCAACACTAAGTAGCTACCGCAAGTTGTAAAAAAGAGTAGTCTTAGAAAATTTGGAGAGGAATGAATCTATTTGAAATTGTGAATAATAATGTGGAGTTTAGTCCACAGGCTTTAGCTATTAAAGTTTTTAAGACTATATGGGAAAAAGATAAGAAGAAGGACAAGTTGAGAGCTATACAAGAATTGTCATTTGTTTATTACATGTCTGATGAAAGAAGTGACTATATGTACCTTTTAGATGAATATGAAAGACAATCTGAAGTTTGTAAAGATCTGGATTTTCCGGATGACTGGGTACGCGAGCAATACATTAATGATGCTATTGCGTATTATGTCCGTGCTAGTACTACTACCAGTACTATACTTCTTGCTAGTACTAGGAATGTTATACAGAAGATTTCAAAGTTTCTTGACAATGTTGACATGAATGAAAGAGACTTAAGGACTAACAAGCCTATCCATGACATTAATAAGATCACAGCGTCAGTGGAAAAAATACCAAAGCTTGTAAAGGCTTTGAATGAAATAGAAAAAGAAATTATAAAAGAAAAAGAACTTAAAGCTCAATCCGGTAATAAAGAGATTGGTATTTTCGATGATAACGAAGGTATATAATGAGAAAGTTCAATAACATACAAACGGAGCTAACCGAAGAGTTGCTTGGCAAAATGAAAAGAGAGGAAAGAAATGACCTCCTTGATGATATTGATGCAATCATGTTCATTCAAAATTTAGCATCACCAACCAGGAAAAGAGTTAAAGATCTTGACCGATGGAACAATCCGTTACTTCCTCTTTTTTCTACTGACCCGACTATGCATGTTAGGAAATTAGATCCTAAAGGGAGAATTGCTGTTGATTTAATTAATCCACATATCTTAGAGGATATGGATTATTTTAGACCCGCTGCAATACATTTTGAGAAACAAAAGAAGTACACTAAGCATTTTCCAAATAAGAATCCAAACTCAGAATATTATAAGTTCTGGAAGGAAGAAGCGAGAAGATGTAGAGAAGGATACATTAGACATTCAGATGGAGAATGGATCCCGGGAACTTATTATTATCAATTAAACTACGCTCCATTATTAAGAGCTGAAGTTATAGAAGGAACAAAGAAGGCTGATAGGGTGGAAAATTTTCCATACGTATATGATGCTGATTACTGGTTCTTTCATTACTGTGAAATTGCAAGGGCCCATGGTATGCATGGCGCCAACCTAAAAAGAAGAGGTTGTGGATACTCAGTAAAAGCATCTTCAATGTTAGCTAAAAATTTTGTTCTTGGTGACACAATGAAGGCGAGACATAAAGTAAAATCATTTGCAATAGCTAATGAAAAGGAATACCTGACTAAGGATGGTATCCTGAATAAATTTGTTGCCAACATTGATTTTGTTGCAACGCATACTCCATTTCCCAGGGTTAGATCACTTAAGGATTCCTTAAATGATATGCATTGGAGAATGGGCCGTAAAGATACCAAGACTGGAACTGAAATTGGTATATTAAACGAGGTGATGGGTGTGACGCTCAAGAATGATCCTCAAAAAGCAAGGGGTAAAAGGGGAGCGTTAGTTCTTTGGGAAGAAGCAGGTAAATTCGATGACTTCCTTACAGCTTGGGGTATTGCTAGACCATCAGTTGAAGAATCTGGATATGCATTTGGATTTATGATGGCAGGTGGTACAGGTGGTGTTGAAGGAGCTGCATTTCAAGGATTAGAAGAAATATTTTATAATTCTTCAGGTCATAACATTTATTCAATGCCAAATGTTTTTGACAGGAATACTAATGGACGCGGGCAGAGCGCATTCTTTTTTGGAACTTACTTAAACTATAAAGGTAAATTTGACGAGAATGGTAATAGCGATGTTATTGGGGCTCTTATTGAGATCAACAAAGAAAGGTCAAAAGTTAAGTATGGAGCTGCAGATCCAAATGCAATCATACAGAAAAAAGCTGAAGAGCCAATTACTCCGCAAGAAGCAATCATGCGTACAGAAGGTACAGCATTTCCAGTTGCAGATCTTAGAGATTACCTCGAAGATATTATGCCTGGGATAAATCAGTTTGTTGATGCGCACTGGGTAGGTAACTTAGTTTATGGTGAAGATGGTTTTATAAAATGGAGCAATGATGACAAGTTATTGCCAATAAGGGAATACCCTTTTACAGTTAAAGGTCAGAACTCAGACGGAGGTATTGAGATTTTTGAAATGCCAAAGAAGAATAGGGATGGCGTTGTTTTTAGAAATAGATACATAGGCGGAATTGACCCGATTGATAATGATTATACTCAGGGAGGATCCTTGGCAAGTATATTCATTTTTGATTTGTGGACAGATAAGATTGTTGCAGAATATACAGGTCGGCCAGTACTGGCAGATGACTTTTATGAAATATCTTTAAGGCTCACAGAATTCTATAATGCGCAATCAAATTACGAGAACAACCTTAAGGGCCTCTTCTCTTACTTCTCAAATAAAAATGCATTGCATTTGTTAGCAGATAGCCCAGAGATCTTAAGAGATATGGAAATAGTTAAGACAGCTCTCTACGGAAATAGATCCAAGGGTACTAGAACAACTAAAGAGGTCATTAAGTTAGGTAAGACTTTGCAAAGACAATGGATGCTTTCGGAATTTGAAAAAGAAGAATATGATGAGGCAACTGGAGCTATGAACACCATAAAGATGCCAAATCTAAGAAGGATTCGAAGTATTGGATACATCAAAGAATGTTTAGCATGGAATCCTGATATCAACACGGATAGGGTTTCAGCAATGGATATGGTTATGATTCTTAGAGAAGATAGAGCTAAATTAATAGATAAATACGAAGATGACTCTAAGGTTAATTCTGTAGAGTATTTTCATGATGATCCGTTCCTGGATCAAAACTGGCAGAAAGCAGTTCAGAAAATGGAAAGAAAATCATTTGAATAAACATTATAGCCATAAGGCTTATATAGAAAAACAAGGAAAAAGAATTAACTTTATAAAGTAATTACAGAATATGTCAATAAGCACAACTGGATCTAAAAAGACTTTTCCTAAGCAAAAGAAGTCGTTCAAAGCTAAAGGAAAACAATGGAGGCAAGATCATTTAGATTGGGCTGACCAGAATAGCTACCTTAATAACGGAGTAGTAAGAAGAAAGCTTAAGAATAGAAGGATCAACTTAAATTTATATAACGGTAAGGCAGACATCAACGATATGAAGTTGATACTGAATCCTGGTGGCATGGAGCAGTTTTATGTTCCTGACAATATTCAACACTACCCAATAATCACTCCCAGAGTCAACGTGCTAGTTGGCGAGGAGAAGAGAAGGAAATTTGACTGGACTGTCAAAATTACTAATCCAGATACAATCTCGCAGATTAAGAAAGACAAGAAGGCCTTAGTTGATGCAAAACTACAGGAGTTCTTGAGCTCTACTCTTTCTGATGAAGAACTTGAAAAAGAAATACAAGCATACGGTGACTACATAAATTTTGACTACCAAGATATGCGCGAAAAGAGAGCTAATCTCTTAATGCGTCATTACATCCAAAAACTTGAAATGAAAGTTCTCTTTCAGCAAGGATTTAAGGATGCTCTTATTATGGGTGAAGAGATTTACATGTTTGATATTGTAAATAGTGAAGTTACTTTTGAAAAATTAAATCCTCTTAATGTACACACATTGCGTGGGGGATATACAAATAAAATTGAGGATTCTGATGTTATCGTAATTGATGAGTATTGGAGTCCAGGTAGAATACAGGATCATTTCTATAATGATCTTAAAGAAGCAGATGTAGTAAAGCTAGACAGTGGAGTATTCAAAGGAAGCACAACTGACCTTGACGGTGAGAATGTAGCTATTGATGACGCCGGTGGATTAGAGATGTTGAATAGAGAAAGCATTAATGCTTTTATTGACTCAACAGGATTATATGATTCTGCTCATGCTGCCGGAAGAAATCACTACACTGACGTTAATGGTAACGTGCGTGTACTTAGAATGTTCTGGAAGTCAATGAAGTGTGTTTACAAAGTAACATACTTTGATGAGCTTGGTAAGCAGCAAGTAAAATTCAGATCGGAAGATTATGTACTTGACAAGGCTAAGGGAGAGACTGGTACGAAGCATTGGGTTAGCCAATGGTGGAAAGGTGCAAAAATTGGCCAAGACATTTATCTTCAAATCAAGCCAAGAGAAATACAATACAACAAAATCAACCAACCATCTTTCAATTCTTGTGGGATTGTTGGTCAAATATATAATACCACAGAACAGGAAGCTGTATCTATGGTAGATAGATCTAAACCATTCCAGTATCTATATGACATATCCTGGTACAGAGTCAATGAGGCTTTGTCTAAATACCTTGGCTCTATAGTTGAACTGGACTTAGCGAAAGTTCCAACTGGATGGTCCGTAACTAAATGGCTATACTTTGCGCGTAAATCTGGAATATCCGTAGTGGATAGTTTTAAAGAGGGTCAAAAAGGTATGGCTAAAGGTAAATTAGCTGGAGCAGTAGGCAATACTACTGGCAGAGTGTTAGAGCAAAGAGTTGGAGATTTTATTCAGGTCCACATGGATATGATGGAATTTGCAAAAGCTCAAATGGATGAGATAACTGGCGTATCAAGACAAAGATTAGGGCAAGTTGAGAATAGGGAAACTGTCGGAGGTGTCGAACGCGCTGTATCACAATCCAACCACATCACTGAAGAATTGTTTACTCTTCATGATTATTGCAAGAAAAGATGTTTCCAGATACTTTTGGAAACTGCTAAGATTGCGTTGAAAGGAAATGAAGTTAAGTTTTCTTACATAGCTGATGATATGACTCGTCAAATTATGGAGATTAACGGAGATGAGTTTGCTGAAGAAGAGTACGGGTTAGAAATAAGCAATGATGATGCAATCAATGAGATGCAACAAAAACTTGACGGTATGGTCCAAATGGGTCTGCAGAATCAA
>Ga0213868_10005353_pt1 | contig 11542 bp, 8 predicted proteins | sample PICome_9_FD_160087 | JGI IMG/M metagenome (GOLD analysis project Ga0213868, IMG submission 160087) | Coastal seawater microbial communities near Pivers Island, North Carolina, United States - PICO127 | ecosystem: Environmental > Aquatic > Marine > Coastal | place: USA: North Carolina | collected...
CCAAAACAGGTATCTCCATAATGGAAATGACCAAAGGATTAGATGAGGGCCCGGTTTATTCATTTTATGAACATGAAATCTTAATATCAGATAGTAAAATTGATTTAGAAGAGAGGTTAGTTGTTTTGTGTACTCAAAATCTTGGAAAAGATTTACGCGATATCTATAGCAAAAACATTACTCCTGTGCCACAAAGGAATGATGAAGCCAGTTATTGTGAAAAAATAGACAAGCTTTCAGGGTTAATAAATTTTTCTACTGAAAGTGCAGAAATGATTTTTCAAAAATATAAGGCATTTTTTGGATGGCCAGGTATATATTTTATAAAAAATAATATTGTTATAAACATTCATGGATTAAGAGGATTTGATAAAAATGAGTGTAGCCATATGGATAGACAATTTAAATTTATAAAAAATGGTTTAGCAGTAAAAACAATTGATAAAACTATAGTAATCACTCACTTACAATTTCCAGGAAAGCGGATAATATCATCAAGCGATGCAGCAAATTCATATTCTAAATTTTTCCAAGAATAATTTAAGTTTGTGAGTTCTTCCAATTAAAAGAAAAGAGGTTTAATTTATAACAATGAAAATTTTAATATTGGGGGCTGGGCGTGTTGGAAGCAGTCTGGCATCAACTCTTTCACGTGAAGAATATGAAGTCAGCATAGTAGACCTTAATAAAGATAAGCTTTTAAAACTCCAAGAAGAATTTGATTTAGCTTCAGAGATAGGCCATGGATCTCACCCACTTACACTTGAAAAAGCTGGAGCAGATAAAGATACAATTTTATTGGCAGTAACCAATAGCGATGAGTGTAATATCATTTCTTGCCAAATTGCGAAATCAAAATTTAATGTTAAAAAAACTATATGTAGATTATCAGACTCCTCTTATTTGGAATCCTTAGAAGCATTTGGGTCCGATAATATTGATATAGCTATTGGCCCAGAGAATGAAGTAACAGAGCATCTTATAGATTTGATTAAGCATCCAGGAGCTGAGCAAATTGAATCATTTGCCAATGGAGCCCTTAAGGTTGTATCTGTTAAAGCAAGAAAAGATGGAATGCTAGTTAATAGAGAGCTTAAAAGTATTAAAAGTGATATGCCAAATACAGATACTTTTGTTCCAGCGATATATAGAAAAGGCAAACCATTAATACCTGATGGCAAAACAATAATAAAGGAAAATGATGAAATTTATTTTCTGGCTGCTGAAACTGATATTGATGGAGTTGTTCAGGAAATGAGGCTTCAAGACGCCTCGTCGTCAAGAATAATGATAGTAGGGGGTGGAAAGATTGGGTTTGCCCTGGCTAAAGGGCTTGAAGAAGACTACAAAATAAAAATTATCGATCCTGATAAAGATAGATGTGAATTTTTATCTAGGCAATTAAATAGGACAATTGTCCTTAATGGTGCTGGGTCAGACGAAGAATTGCTTAAAAATGAGAACATAGAAAATATAGACATTTTTTGCGCCCTTACAAATGATGACGAAACAAATATCATGTCAGCGTTTTTAGCAAAAAAATTAGGTGCTAAAAAAACAATTATAATTGTAAATAACTATACCTACATCAATATACTTCCTAAAAATTTTGTAGATATAGCTCTCTCTCCCCAACGATTAACGGTTTCAATGGTTCTTCAGCATCTTGCAAAAGGTGATGTCCCTCAAGAAGTTATATTTAAAATGCAAAGTGGTGCAGAAGCAATTGAGGGCATAATTCACAAAAATAAATTTACTGAAAAGTTTTTTAATAAGCCTATTTCAGAAATTCCTCTTCCAGAAAGCTGCGTCATTGCTGCAGTGATTAGGGGCGATAAAACCTTTATGCATTCAAAAGATCTTTTGCTTAAACCTGATGATAGGATTATTGTTTTTATTTTGAGCAAAACAGATAAAGAAAAAATAGAAAACCTCTTTTTAGAAGACTAATGAACTACAGATCAATTTTTAATCTTCTCGGGATATTGCTTGGTATGTTCAGCCTATCATTCCTTCCTCCGCTTGCCCTGACTTTTATATATGATGAATCCAATAAAAATATCTTTTTATTTTCATTTATCTTCTTTTTAATTTCTGGATTATTAATGTGGTTTGGAACTCGGCACAAAAAACTTGCGCTCAATATTTCAGACGGTTTTATTATTACAACCATGTTTTGGATTGTGCTAGCTTGTGCAGGAGCCATACCTTTTTACTTCTTTGGGCTTAGTGCAAGTGATTCTGTATTTGAATCTGTTTCAGGAATAACCACAACTGGAGCAACAACAATTGTTGGATTGGATGAATACCCAAAGTCTATTCTTTTATATCGACAGCTCCTACAGTGGATAGGAGGAATGGGGTTAATAGTTTTGGCTGTTGCAGTAATGCCAGCTCTAGGAATTGGAGGAGGTCAGCTTTATAAAATGGAATTACCTGGAAGCCATGGAAGTCAAAAACTAACACCAAAAATTACAGATAGTGCAAAAGCATTATGGAAAATATATGTTGGCTTAACTCTGATCTGCGCGCTACTTTATTTAATCTCAGGTATGTCAATATTTGATGCAATCGCTCATAGTTTAAGTACGGTTGCTGGCGGAGGCTTTTCGACTCACGACAATAGCATTGGTTTTTTTGAAAGCGACTTAATAGAATGGGTCTGTATTATTTTTATGTTGCTGTCTGCTGCTTCTTTTGCCGTACACTATGCTGCGATCTTTGGCGGTCAACCTCTTAAATACTTCTATGATTCTGAGTTTAGATTCTTCATGTCTGTTGTACTAATTATTTCTACTATTTGTCTATTAGTTAATATCTTAAATGGCTCATATTCAGATGTTGCTTTAGCTTTTAGCTCCTCTATATTTCATACCGTTTCTATTGTTACAACTTCAGGCTTTACAACAGAAAATTTTTCACTTTGGCCAGGGTTTTTGCCCTATCTACTTTTGGTCGGGGCCTTTATGGGGGCCTGCTCGCAATCTGTTGGGGGAGGGATTAAGGCGTGGCGAGTTTTAATTATGATTAACCAAGCATACAAGGAGATCTTAAAAACAATTCACCCAAATGCAGTGCTCACATCAAAAATTGGTACAAAAGTAATAGACGCGAAGATTGCTGAAAAAGTCTGGGGGTTTTTTTCAATCTACGTTTTTATATTTATGTTTTTACTTTTAGCGATGCTGGGAACTGGATTAAATTTTGAAACAGCTTTTTCTGCTGTTGGTGCTTGTTTGAATAACCTTGGCCCTGGACTTGGAAATGTTGCTGAAAATTATTCAAGTGTAAATGAAATTGGGAAACTAATATTGTGTTTTGCAATGATTTTAGGTCGGCTTGAAATATTTACTCTTTTAGTCTTATTTATGCCTGCGTTTTGGCGACGCTAAGACTTATAAATATCCTTGGGTTCAGAAGATAATTTCCTAAATTTTTTATATTCCCAGGAATATTCTGCTGGCATCTTTTTTATCGCTTGCTCCATTTCTTTGTTCATTACGTCAACACCAACGCTTGAATAAATTTTGTGATGGGGTTTTGTAAAATTCATTATATATCCAATATTCTCATCGTATGAAATGTATGACATCAAAATTTCTTTCATTGATTTTTTTGCTAATCTTGGAGCTAGCGAAAATGAATAGCACTCATGATCAAAAAATGTTGAATAGGTTCCAAGGCCGTCTGCTGGAACTTGATCAGAAGCCATGCAGGTCATTTGGTTGTTTTCTAGAGCACTTAGTATTGTTTTTACTCCGCCTACACCAGTTTCAACCATCTTTGAACCACCAATCTCCCTAATTTTTTTAACATATCTATTAACTGAATTAATCTTTATTTTTTTATAAAGGGATGTATGTGCTCTTTGCGAGCCTATCCAGCTCAACATAAAATCAATACTTCTATTGTGCAGAGCAAAAAGAATTAAACCGTTTTGATTGTTCTGATTATTAAATAAAAATCTATTGTTGATTCTTCTCGTCTGGTAAATAATTTTTTTGTTAGATCGAGACCATGCATAGAAAGTTTCATATACACTTTTGAGAGTTTCTTTGTAGCTTTCTTTTGAGAGGCATTCTAAATCAAAATATGACATTTCTGGAAAAGCAATTGATAAGTTTCTTTTTGTTACTTGGAAAGCTGGAAAAAATGCAAAAAACCTTAAAGGAACCAGTCTAAAAAAAATATCAAAAACCACAAAGGCAATCTTAAGAGGCAAGATAGACAAAATAAAAAATATAATTCTCATACCCTAGGTTTTAAGAAATTTAATTGCTATATCTTTGCTCACTTAATCAAAAAAAACTATAGATATAATAAAAATAACTGCATAATAACTACCTCAAACATAAAACATATAGGGTTACTTTGACAGCAAAAACAATGGAAGAACTTGTTGCTCTTTGCAAGAGAAGGGGATTTATTTTTCAATCTAATGAAATTTATGGTGGGCTGCAAGGACTTTATGACTATGGTCCTTTAGGTGTTGAGCTAAAAAACAACCTGAAGCAGTCATGGTGGAGAGAAATGGTTTTTGATCGAGATGATGTTGAGGGGTTAGATGCTTCAATATTAACTAAACCTAGTGTTCTTAAATATTCTGGACACGAAGATACGTTTACTGATCCCTTGGTTGATTGTAAAGAATGCAAATCGAGATGGCGCGCAGATCAACTAAAATCTAAAAATTGTCCTTCATGCGGATCAGATAACCTTACAGACCCTAGACCATTTAACCTTATGTTTAAAACATCGGTCGGACCAGTTGAGGATAGTGATTCATTTGCTTACCTTCGACCCGAGACAGCTCAACATATATTTACTAATTTTAAGAATGTACTGGATTCAACCTCTAAACAACTTCCTTTTGGAATTGCACAAATTGGCAAAGCATTCAGAAATGAAATAACACCAAGAAATTTTGTTTTTCGTGTCAGGGAATTTGAGCAAATGGAATTAGAGTTTTTTGTCGTCCCAGGCACAGATGACCAATGGCATGAATCCTGGGTTGAGGCAAGGTTAAACTGGTGGAACCAGCAGGGTGTGAATAAAGATAATTTAGAGCTGTATCATGTGCCGGAAGATGAGCTTGCACATTACTCAAAAGCAACTGTTGATATTATGTACAAGTTTCCTCATGGTCTGGAGGAACTAGAAGGCATTGCTAATCGAACAGATTTTGATCTGGGATCACATAGTAAAAATCAACAAGACCTAGATATTCATTCAAGCGTTTTAGAAAACAACGAATCAAATGCAAGATTAGCAACCCAAGATCATGACTCAAAAAAATGGACGGTGCCTTATGTTATTGAGCCATCTGCTGGTGTGGATAGAGGCGTTCTTGCCGTTTTGAATGAGGCATATAAAGTAGAAGATCTAGGTGACGGAAAAACTAGAACTGTATTGGAGCTGAAGCCTCATCTTGCACCAATAAAAGCTGCTGTAATTCCGCTTAAGAAAAATCATGAAGAGCTTGTAAAGATTGCATCAGAAATAAAAAAAGATCTGCAAAAACTAAGGTTGGGACGGATACTTCTAGAAAACTCGGGAAATATCGGCAAAAGCTATAGAAGACATGATGAAATTGGTACTCCGTTATGTATAACAGTTGATTTTGAAACATTAGAAGATCAATCGGTGACCATCAGAGATAGAGATAGTATGCAGCAAAATAGAATAAAGATTTCTGACTTGAGCAATTACTTGGAGGGCTTAGTTTTAAATTAGACATATGTCTATTTTTAGCTACTTTAAATAATTAGAATAACATTATTTTATTTAATATTTATTTCAAGCCTTATTTTTATCTCTCTTGTTATTTTTATAGCCTCATTTTTTTTTTCAAATATATTAATTCATAAGATTGGAAGAGTCTGGATATTATTTATTTTAAGAACATTAGAACTAACTTGTGGAATTAGTTGGGTTCTAAAAGGTCATGAGAATATTCCTAAAACCCCTTTTGTTATTGCTTCAAACCATCAAAGTCCCTGGGAGTCATTTTTTTTACAAACATTATTTCTGCCGACCAGCAGCATAATGAAGCAAGAAATTCTTTTTATACCATTTTTTGGATGGGCAATATCAAGACTTCAACCAATTTCAATTAATAGAAAGTTAAAGTATGAGAGCCTTAAAAAAGTTATTTCTGTTGGGGGAAAAAGAATTAGAAGTGGTTATGCAATTTTAGTTTTTCCAGAAGGGACAAGGAATGAGCCTAATAGTGGCATAGGAAAGTTTGGAAATAGTTGTGGTATTTTAGCTGCGAATGAATCAGTTCCAATTATCCCTGTTTGCCATAACGCAGGAAAGTATTGGATAAATAGATCTTTTAAGAAAAAAGCAGGAACTATATCAGTGATTGTAGGGAAGCCTATTAGCGGCAACAACCCTAAGGATTTAACAGAAAGAGCACAATCTTGGGTTTCGAAAACCCATACAATAATAAATTAAATATCCAGGTTCGACACAGAGAGAGCATTTGTTTCGATAAAGTCCCTTCTAGGCTCCACATCATCACCCATAAGGGTCTCAAACATATCAGTGGCTTCTTGTGCATCTGCAATATCAACCCTCATCATTCTTCTATTCTCTGGGTCCATAGTTGTTTCCCAAAGCTGATCTGGATTCATTTCACCCAATCCTTTATACCTTTGAACATCTATCCCCTTAGATCCTGACTTTGAAAATTCTTTTACTGCATTTTCTTTTTCATCTTCATCTGATGCATAAACAAAAGATTTACCTTTGCTTATCTTATATAACGGAGGCATAGCAATGTATACATGGCCTCTTTCTAAAATATCGTAGTACTGCTGATAGAAAAAAGTTAATAAAAGAGTTCTTATATGTGATCCATCAACATCAGCATCGGTCATGATTATAATTCTGTGATATCTTAATTTGTCTATATCAAAGTCTTCTGTTCCAATTCCACAACCAAAGGCTTTAACCATAGTACCAATCTCAGCAGAGGATAGAACTTTGTCAATTCTTGCTTTTTGTACATTAAGAATTTTTCCTTTTAACGGAAGTATGGCTTGATACTTTCTATTTCTTCCCTGCTTGGCAGATCCTCCTGCTGAATCACCCTCCACTAAGTATATTTCTGAAAGAGCTGGATCTTTCTCTTGACAGTCAGACAGCTTTCCTGGAAGCCCCGCTAATTCAAGCACCCCTTTTCTTCTTGTCATCTCTCTTGCTTTTCTTGCAGCCTCTCTTGCAAGAGCAGCTTCCGAAACTTTAGATAATATTGCTATAGCTTCCTTGGGGTTTTCTAATAAAAACTCGTTGAGGCTTTTGTTTAAAACTGCGCTGACTATTCCCTCAACCTCAGATGAAACAAGTTTCTCTTTTGTTTGTGATGAAAACTTTGGATCTGGTACTTTTACTGATATTACAGCAATCAAGCCTTCTCTAACGTCTTCACCTAATAACTCTATAGGCGAGTTTTTATTTAACTCTTCTTTTTTAACAAAAGCTTTTAAAACCCTTGTTAAACTAGATCGAAAGCCTGATAGATGTGTTCCTCCGTCTTTTTGGGGGATGTTGTTCGTATAACAAAGTACGTTTTCATTATATGAATCATTCCACTGCATGGCGATCTCTACGGTTACGCCTTCTTGCCCACCCTCACACTCTATTGTTTGGCATAAGGAAGGCTTTCTGCCTCGTAAATAATCTACGTAACTTGAAACACCGCCTTCATTTTTAAACTTCTTTGATTTGCCTGTTCTTGCATCTGTCACTTCAATGCTTACGCCTGCATTAAGGAAAGAAAGCTCTTGAACCCTTTTATTCACCCTGTCTGCTTCAAAGTTAATGGAAGTAAATATCTTATCAGAGGCTGTAAATGTGATCTCTGTACCAGTATCCTTTGATGCTTTAATTTTTTTAAGTTTAGTTTTTGCTAAGCCTTCACTATATTTTTGCTGATACATCCCTCCGTCTCTGCATATTGTAAGGGTTAACTCCTTAGACAGTGCATTAACAACAGACACACCTACACCATGAAGGCCTCCAGATACTTTGTATGAATTATCATCAAACTTTCCACCTGAATGCAGCGTTGTCATAATTAACTCTGCAGCTGGTACCCCTTCACCTTTATGTGTATCAACAGGAATGCCTCTTCCATTATCTTTAACAGTTATTGATTCATCTTTGTTAATAATAATGTCAATCTTCGAACAATGGCCTGCCATGGCCTCGTCAATACAATTGTCAACAACCTCAAAAATCATGTGATGCAGGCCTGAGCCATCGTCAGTGTCTCCAATATACATACCTGGTCTTTTTTTAACTGCTTCTAAACCTTTTAGTACTTGAATATTTGAAGAATCATATTTTTTTTCGTCTGTTTTCTTTTTTGGCATTTTTTTATTTTAAGTGTTCCACGTGGAACTTTTTAAGTGATTGTTTGCTATGGGTTATTTTACTATCAAAAGGGTCAATAATGTTTGAAAAAATAAGGCGATTTTCAATATGCTCTAATGTTGGTAAAAAGCACTCTAGCATTTCAGAATCTAGTTCCGAGGATAAATCATCAAGCAGCAATATTGGGGTTAAATTAAATGATCTCTCCAAATAAATATTCTGAGAGATCGACCACAATATTGATAGCAGTTTCTGCTCACCACGTGAAAATAAATCTTTAATAAGTAAGCCCTCACTTTCAAAAAGAACATCAGATTTATGAGGCCCAACTGTTGTAACCCTTCTTTTTAAATCTATGTTATTTGATTTGTTTAGCTCAATATTTAAACCAATGGCAGGATCAAAACCTGGTTTTAAATATATTTTAAGGCCTGAAAATATTTTAGCCCTACTGTTGAATGATACTAATTTATTTACAACTTCATCATAAATTTCTTTTACTGATGTTACTAACTCCTGCCTTAAAATGTTAATTCTATTTCCATGTTCTACCAATATAGGATCGTATGCTTTGGCTTGAGATAAATCTCCAAGCTTTAGGGCCAAGTTTCTTTGTTTTAGTGCACGAAAATACCCAAACCAATCTTTTGCATACTCTGGAGATGCAATAAATAAGCCCCTATCGAGCTGCTTTCTTCTGTATTCAGGAGCATTTTCGTTATAAAAAAAGGTCTTGCTATCAATAGAAAATGAAGGGAATGCTCTAACAAGCTCGCTTGTAGTAACCTTAGTATTGTTAATTTTTATATTAATTGGGAGTTTTTTGCCTTTTTTAACCTCTAAAATAGAGCCATTAGTATTATCAAAAGCCTTAATATAAAAAGCTTTAGAGCCTTTTCTAATTAGCGATTCAAGGTTTGCAGTTCTAAATGAACGGCCAGAACTGGCAACATATACAGACTCAAGTATTGAGGTTTTGCCTGAGCCGTTTTTACCAAAAAATAAATTAGATTTAGAGGAGAGGTCTATGGTCAGAGAATCAAAGCACCTAAAGTTTCGCAGCTCTATTTTAGAAAAAGCCACTAACCTATATAAGGAGTGGCATTACAACATATTTGGGGGTGTCACTACCCGGAGGTGTCAGAAGGCAGCTTTTATCAGAACCAAAGAAATTTATATGGCAAGTATCTGTTTGCATGTGAGACATTATTTCTTGAAGATATGTTACGTTGAAAGCAATATCTAAATCATCCCCATTATAAGGGGTGGGGAAAAACTCTTCTGCTTCCTCTTGTTCAGGATTATTTGCAGAAATTCTTACACCATCAGATGAGGTAATTAATCTAATTCCTTTATATTTTTCACTAGATAAAACCGAGACCCTGCTTAAAGTTTCAGAAAAATCTTTTACATTGATTTCTAAAACCGAACTTTCTCCTGATGGAATTACTTGTTGATAGTCGGGAAATTTTCCATCTATTAATTTACTTTTAAAAACCAAATTTCCAACAACAAGTTCCAATGAAGCTTCATTAATTTTTAATTCCGAATTACCATCATGATCAGATAAAAATTTGGCCATCTCGTTGATTGATTTACGGGGAATGATTCCTGAGAAGGAGTGATCAGATTGGATAGAGGTATTAGCAACAGCAAGACGGTGTGCGTCTGTTGTAACTGCTGTAATTTCTCCATCATTAATTGTTAGATACAGTCCATTTAGGTAATGCCTCCAATCTTGATTGCCCATTGCAAAAGAGGTGCTACGAATAAGCTCACGCAAATCTTTTGCAGGAACTACAAGCGGGGTATCACCAGATTCTATGTCGAAAATAGGAAAGTCAGCACTGGGCAAGGTTGATAGTGAGTACTTACCATTGGTTGTTTTAACATTTAATTTTTCACCTGCTAAAGATAAGTTTATTGTCTCACCATCAGGAATTAATCTACATAACTCATTTAATTTTTTTGCAGACGTTGTTGTTTTTCCTGCTGATTCTACACCAACCAATGGTCCGCTTATACTTACCTCGGACTCAAGGTCAGTGGCTGTTAATTTAAATGAACTTTCATCAACTTCAAATAAAACATTAGCCAAAATTGGTAGCGTTTGTCGTTTTTCAACCACGCCTAGAGTTGTGTTTAGTGCGGACACAATATCTTCTTTTTTTACAGTTATTTCCATTAATTTGTAAGCGTTCTATTTAGGTTTCTATAATCTTCTTCTAATGACGGGATTTCTTTTCTTAGCTCTTTAATTTTTCCACATGCATGCAAAACGGTTGTGTGATCCCGCCCATTAAATGCTTCTCCGATTTCTGGAAGGCTGTGGTTTGTTAATTCTTTTGTTAAGGCCATGGCTAACTGCCTTGGTCTAGTAATGGATCGACTTCTTCGTTTGGAAAGAAGATCTGATAATTTAATATTGTAATATTCTGCAACGGTTTTTTGTATATTATCAATGCTTACCATCTTGGCAGAAATAACAAACAAATCTTTAAGGGCCTCTTTAACAAATGGTATGTCAATTTCTTGATCTGCAAATCTTGAGTTTGCAACCACCCTTTTAAGGGCTCCCTCCAACTCTCGAATATTAGATCTAATTCTTTGTGCGATGTAAATTGCACAATCATTTGGAAGGGTGACACCCATAGAGTTTGCCTTGCTTAAGAGAACAGCCGCCCTGGTTTCTAACTCTGGGGGCTCAATAATAACAGGCAAGCCCCACCCCAGTCTTGACTTAAGACGCTCCTCAAGACCATCTATTTCCTTTGGATACTTATCACAAGTAAGAATCATTTGATGATTTCTATCTAAAAGAGCATTAAAAGTGTGAAAAAACTCCTCTTGTGACTGCTCTTTTCCAGCAAAAAACTGTATATCATCAATTAGAAGGGCATCAGCGTTCCTGTAAAACTCCTTAAACTCACTCATAGCGCCTAATTGAAGGGCTTTTACCATGTCTGCAACAAATTTTTCTGAGTGAACGTATACAATCCTTTTGGATGTATCAGAGTTGAGTATTTCATTGCCCACAGCATGCATAAGGTGGGTTTTTCCCAAGCCAACTCCACCATATATAAAAAGGGGGTTATAGTCCCCTTTAGGGTTTGCAGCGACTTGTTTGGCTGCTGCTAAGGCCATGTGGTTAGATTTAACC
>Ga0213868_10005355_pt1 | contig 11539 bp, 9 predicted proteins | sample PICome_9_FD_160087 | JGI IMG/M metagenome (GOLD analysis project Ga0213868, IMG submission 160087) | Coastal seawater microbial communities near Pivers Island, North Carolina, United States - PICO127 | ecosystem: Environmental > Aquatic > Marine > Coastal | place: USA: North Carolina | collected...
CTCTTTGGCTTCAATCGCCTGATGCAGGCCCTCTGAGAGACGGCGACCGGCCATGGTACGTCCGGTGTGCTCATCGATCAGCACTGCCTGACCATCCTGCACTATATATTCGACATCTTTATGGAACAGGTGATGGGCGCGCAATGCAGAGTGCACATGATGGAGAAGACCAAGGTTAGTTGCCTGGTAGAGACTCTCTTCTGGCTGAAGTAGGCCCTCACTAATCAATATATCTTCAATCTTTTGGAAGCCCTCTTCGGTAAGCTCTACCTGACGGCTTTTCTCGTCAACAGTAAAGTCGCCGGCCTTTTCCTCGGCAGATCCTTCCTCGCTGACGGATTCTTTATGGCTGATAGGCTCTTTATGGCTGACAGGCTCTTCCTCACTGCCCGCGTCAAGCTTTTGAATCAGTTTATTTACACTGCGATAGAGAGAGGAGCTGTCCTGTGCGGCGCCAGAGATAACCAGTGGCGTGCGCGCTTCATCGATAAGAATCGAGTCGACTTCATCGATAATCGCAAAATTCAGGCCGCGCTGTGACTTGTCGCTAAGGCGCAGGGCCATATTGTCGCGCAGATAGTCAAAGCCAAATTCATTGTTGGTGCCATAGGTAATATCCGCGGCATAGGCCTCGCGGCGGGTACAGGGTTGCGGCTCGTCAGAATCGTCAATCAAAAAGGAGTTGGCTGTATTCGGCCCCTGATAGGACTGAATAATACCCACGGTGAGTCCCAATGCTCTGTACAGCGGACCCATCCATTGCGCATCTCGGCGGGCCAGGTAATCATTGACAGTAATCACATGCACGCCCTCTGCAGGCAGTGCATTGAGATAGGCGGCCAGGGTTGCCACCAGGGTTTTACCCTCACCGGTGCGCATCTCGGCGATGCGGCCCTGGTGGAGAGTAAGACCACCGATCATCTGTACATCAAAATGACGCATCCCCATAACTCGACGAGCTGTCTCGCGAACAACCGCAAAGGCTTCGGGTAGAAGTTCATCAAGGGTTTTTCCCTCGGCTAGCTGCTGGCGCAAGCGGCCAGTTTCCGCCTTTAGGTCAGCATCGCTCAACTCACCAAGACTAGATTCAAGTGCATTGATTTTATTGACAGTTTTTTGAAGTTTACGCACTTCACGATCATTTTTTGTGCCGAAAACTTTTTTTACCAGATTGGTAAACATGACATTTTTCCATAAATAACAAAAATTAAGGGTTTCTGCTGTTTTGTTGCCATAGTTTATAGCACTAATCTTACAAAACAGCTGCGCTAAAACTTACCTAGGGGTAAAGCGCATAGAGTGCAGAGTACAGCCTGCAGATATTCAGCGGTGGGTTTTGTGAATATAGGTTGCGGGGTCGACGGTGCGACCATTTTTGAAGACTTCAAAGTGAACATGGGGGCCGGTGGAGCGGCCTGAACTTCCCATACGGGCAATCTGCTGGCCCTTTTTTACCACTGTGCCGAGCTCAACAAGGTTTTCCTCGTTGTGGGCATAGCGGGTGACATAGCCATCGCTATGATTTAATTCAACAAGATTCCCATAGCCACTGCGCACGCCGGACCAGGTGACGATACCAGAGGCAACGGAAACTACGGCTGAGCCGTCTTTTCCGGCAAAATCAACGCCTCCGTGCCAGCGCTGATCACCATGAAACGGGTCTGTGCGCATGCCGTATTTAGAGGACATCCAGCCTTTTAGAATAGGTCTGCCGGCAACTGTCTGCTCTTTTTTGAGGCGGTTGTCTGACATCATTGAAGTGAGGATCTGCAACTGTGATTCGCGGCTTTCCAGCTGGCGATCAAGTTTCGAAAATACTGCTGTCAGCTCATCTTTCACCGACAACTGATCCACCTGCGACAATAGCACTGGCTCTTCCGGACCACCAAGGCCTGGGGTAGATGAGAAATCGAATTCGCCGTCTTCAAGGCTGGCAATCTGCGTCAGGTGCTCGCCGAGGGCATCGAGACGAACCAGGCGGGCGCGCATTTCCGCCAGCTTAAGGGTCATGGCGGTAAGGGTGTTGTTGGCCTCGGCGCGACCGGCGTCGACATCGGCCTGCTGAACAACGATTTCGCGCTGCATTTCATTGATGCTGTTTTCGAATAACAGCTCCCAGCGGCCATCGGCAATCTTTACTCCCATCATGGTGCCGGCTGCCACGGGGATACCCAGCAACAACACAGACAGCAGCCCTTTTGCCCAGCTATTGAGCGTCAGGGTGCGGGCTTTGTCGGCCCGATTGCTGATAAGAATAATTTTCACGTCAGGAGTTAACTCGCAGCCATGTAGTTGATGGGCACATCCTGGGGGTTATCTTCAAAGGTAACCATTTCCCAGGCATCGGTGTCGGCCATCAGGGCGCGTACCGAGGCATTGTTCAGCCCGTGACCGGATTTGTGGGCGTTGAATTCACCGATCAGGCTATTGCCCAACAGGTAGAGATCGCCGATAGCATCGAGGATCTTGTGTTTGACGAATTCATCTTCGTAACGCAGGCCATCTTCATTCAAAATCTGGAATTCATCGACGACAATGGCGTTCTCAAAGCTACCACCGCGGGCCAGGCCCACTGAGCGCAGATATTCAAACTCGTGCATAAAACCAAAGGTTCTGGCACGGCTGACTTCTTTGACAAACGAGGTGGTGGAGAAATCAATGCTCGCCTTGACGGCATGGTGCTTAAACACCGGGTGATCAAAGTCGATCACAAAGTTGACCTTAAAGCCATCAAAGGGCTTAAAGGTGGCTACTTTGTCATCTTGTTTAATCGTCACATCGCGCTTGATACGAATAAATTTCTTGGCTGCTTCCTGCTCACGAATTCCGGCAGACTGCAGTAGGAAAACAAATGGGCCGGCACTGCCGTCCATAATCGGGATTTCTGGTGCCGAGACATCGACAGTCACATTGTCGATACCCAGGCCGGCAAAGGCGGAGAGTAGGTGCTCTACAGTGGATACTCGAACATCGCCATTCATCAATGTGGTCGACAGGGTTGTGTCGCCAACATTTTCAGCTTTGGCTTCAATTTCTACGACGGGATCCAGGTCTGTGCGACGAAATACGATACCGCTGTCAGGTTCAGCGGGGTGCAGAGTGAGATAGACTTTTTCACCGGTGTGGAGACCCACGCCAGTAGCACGTATAACGTTTTTTAACGTGCGTTGCTTAATCATACCCTAGCTCTCTTAGACTTATTGTTAGCCAAAGGACGGGATATTAACAGACAAGCCCCTCTATCACCAAGATTTTAAATCTGAGGCGAAGGTAACAGAGGGGCGCTTAAAAGCGGCTATCAATAGGCGCTCTATATTAGTCTGCCTGTTTGCGCAAAAACGCTGGGACATCCAGATAATCAAGCTCTGGATCTGCATTTACATCCATCTGCCGCGCGGCTGACTGAGCTGAACCCTGGACGCGTCTTGTTACAGTTGGCTTGGCGAGACTTCCGTAATCCACTTCGCCGCGCGCTGTACGCGGAGGGTTATCCACCACAACACTCATGGGAACAGGTTTTTGACCTGGCTCTTTAAGGCCTGTAGCAACAACAGTAACCCGCAGCTGATCGGTTAATTCCGGATCAAATACACTGCCGACAATCACGGTGGCATCTTCATCGGAGAAGTCGCGAATAATATTACCCACATCTTCGAACTCACCCAGGGTGAGATCGTAACCACTGGTGATATTAACCAGAATACCTTTGGCACCCTGCAGGTTGATATCTTCGAGCAGTGGGCACTTGATAGCACTTTCAGCAGCGACAATTGCGCGATCTACGCCATTCGCTTCACCAGTACCCATCATCGCCATACCCATTTCAGACATCACTGTACGAACATCGGCGAAATCGACATTGATCAGACCTTCGAGAAGGATTAGATCGGCAATACCCTGAACCGCACCGTAAAGCACATTGTTAGCCTGCTTAAAGGCGTTGATGACGGTCATCTCTTTGCCCAGTACCTGCAACAGCTTTTCGTTGGGTACGATAATCAGCGAGTCGACACGCTCTTTGAGCTGGGCGATACCCTGATTGGCAATATCCATGCGCTTGCGGCCTTCAAAGGCAAACGGGCGAGTCACTACTCCGACGGTAAGAATGCCCATATCCTTGGCCACTTCGGCGATCACTGGTGCAGCACCAGTTCCGGTGCCACCCCCCATACCGGCGGTGATAAAGACCATATCGGCACCCTCGATCGCCTGGGCAATACGCTCTTTGTCTTCCAGTGCAGCCTGGCGGCCGATTTCCGGATTGGCTCCAGCACCCAGGCCTTTGGTCAGGGTTCCACCCAACTGCAGGATAGTCGCTGTTTCCAGATCACCTAACGACTGGGCATCGGTATTTGCACAGATAAACTGCACGCCATCGATACTGCTCTCGATCATATGGCGAACTGCGTTGCCACCGCCGCCGCCGACTCCAATTACTTTAATATCTGCATTCTTTGGAATGCTCTCTACTATTTCAAACATAGGTTTCCCCTTAGTTGCGCCTCTCAATTAAAAACAACAGCCACCATTATTGGTGACAATTACAAACCACCCTGAAACCAGCCTTTCATCTTTCCAAAAAAGCCAGTACTCGAGTTTTTACCAGATTCTCCAGCACTTTCCTTACGCCGCGCCTGAGCACCAAAATGCAGCAATCCAACTCCCGTTGAATAGATTGGATTATTGACAATATCCGACAATCCCTTGACGTTGACCGGTGTGCCAATACGCACTGGCATATGGAATATCTCCTCGGCCAGTTCAACAACACCTTCCATCTTCGCCGTGCCACCGGTGAGTACCACACCGGCGGCGATTAACTCTTCAAACCCACTGCGTCGCAGCTCTGCCTGAATCAGGGTAAAGAGCTCGTCATAGCGCGGCTCCACCACCTCGGCCAGAGACTGTCGAGACAGGTCTCGCGCTTCGCGATCGCCAACACTGGGAACCTTGACGGTCTCTTCCGGACGCGCCAGTTTGGCCAGTGCACAGGCATATTTAACTTTTAGGTCTTCTGCGTGTGGTGTCGGTGTGCGCAGGGCCATGGCGATATCATTGGTCACCTGGTCACCGGCAATCGGGATTACTCCGGTATAGCGAATCGCCCCCTCGGTAAAGATGGCGATATCCGATGTGCCGCCACCAATATCCACCAGCGCTACACCGAGCTGCTTTTCGTCTTCAGTGAGCACCGCGTGGCTGGATGCCAGCTGCTCGAGAATAACTTCGTCAACATCAAGACCACAGCGACGAATACATTTCTTAATATTCTGCGCGGCGTTGGCGGCACAGGTCACCAGGTGCACCTTGGCTTCAAGACGCACACCGGACATACCTATAGGCTCGTGAACACCTTCCTGGTCGTCGATAATAAATTCCTGTGGCAACACATGGAGAATCTCCTGATCGGCTGGAATCGCCACGGCGCGGGCCGCATCAATCACCCTATCGACATCCAGGTCCTGCACTTCACGGTCGCGAATCGCGACAATGCCGTGGGAGTTAAGGCTGCGAATATGGCTGCCGGCAATACCCGCATACACCGAGTGAATTGAACAGCCTGCCATCAGCTCAGCTTCTTCAATCGCGCGCTGAATCGAGTTGACCGTGGCTTCAATATTGACCACCACGCCTTTCTTGAGACCCGAGGATGGATAGAGGCCTGTGCCTATAATCTCCAGCTCTCCCCGCGGGCCAACCGAGCCGACGATGGCGACGATTTTGGAGGTACCAATATCCAATCCGACGATCATATTTTCTTCATTTTCACTAGCCATAATTTTTCCTCAGCAGCTCTCTGTTATGCCTCAACAGCGACTGCTATCTCCTGTCGATTATTTTTTCGATTGCCCTGCCAGGCACCGATCAAGGCACTATCTTTCCATGCCACGGCGAGCCCATTGGGGTAACGCAGATCTATGCTTTCAATTTTTTGCACCTGATGGCTGAGGCCTGCGGCCCAAACCATGGTAAAGCGTCTTATCTTTTCACTGACCTGGTCGCGACCAATCACCAGCCGCACACCAGTCGCTGTATCGATAAACCAGACACCCAGATTGTCGCGTTTGAGTTCAGCAATCTTCAGGCCGGTGGGTATCAGCAGTTCGGCCATAAGCTGGTAGTTCTCCATCATGTCCCGGGAGCTGCCGAAATCTGCACGCAATACCGGCAGTGCACCCAGATGACTGTTGTTTTCAATTAACAGTTCTTCACCCAGTCGATTGAGAAAGCCCTTTTCACCCCAGCGGGCAATGGGCACTTCCTCGATCACTTCAACGTTGAGTATCGATGGCCACTCGCGGCGTACGCTGACTTCATCGACCCAGGGGTGCTCGCGAAGCACATCGCCAAGGCGGGTCAGATCAACACTCAAAAAGCCACCATCTATTTCCCCAACCACCAGCTCGGAGAGTTCGGCAGTTTCTAAAAACGTAAAGTTGCCACCAATCATCACATTGGTCAGCGGCTTGTCGATCTGCTTGTAGAGCAGACCCACGCCGTAAATCACCAGGGCCATAACAGCGCACAAAACCATCGTCGACAGCTTGCTGAAAACACTGCTGCCGCCAGCCTCCTTATCAGCCTGGTGATTTTTAGTGCGGTTAGCGCCGCGACGATTCTGGGTAGCCATCAGAGAGATACCTCGAGCACTTTTTCGACGAGCTGATCGAAACTTAAACCGGCGGCTTTAGCGGCCATTGGCACCAGACTGTGGCTGGTCATCCCCGGAACCGTATTAACTTCCAACAATTGATAGTTTCCCTGCCCATCGACCATTACATCGACGCGACCCCAGCCGCGACAGCCAACGGACTCAAAGGCTTGCAAACAGAGTTCCTGCAAATCCTGCTCACGCGGCTCTGACAGTTCGCTGGGACATAAATACTGGGTCTCATTAGAGAAGTACTTGGCCTGGTAATCATAAAATTCCGCATTTGATTCAATGCGTATCGACGGCAGCAACTGGCCGTCCAAAATCGCCACGGTATATTCAGGACCCGGCAGGAGTGGCTCGGCAATAACTGCCACCTGCTGGTCACTTTCGGTTGCCGCTGCATCTCGCCAGGCCTGTTGCAACTGCTCGGCAGTCGCGGCGCGGCTCATACCAATACTGGAACCTTCACAGGCCGGTTTAACCATCACTGAGCCACCCAGTCGCTCAAGAATTGCCGCCCAATCCGAATCGGCTTCCAACAGCGCAAAATCAGTGGTTGGCAGACCCATGCCCTGCCACATCTGCTTGCAGCGCAATTTATCCATCGCCAGCGCCGAGGCGAGGACGCCACTGCCGGTATAGGGCAGATCGAGATATTCCAGCGCGCCCTGCAGGGTTCCGTCTTCACCACCGACACCGTGCAAGGCGATAAACACACGATCCAATTGATAGTTCGGCAACTGTTCCAGCAGGTTCTCGCCGGCATCTATAGCGACCACATCAACACCGAGGTTTTGCAGTGCTTTATGGATCGCCGCACCACTCATCAGCGACACTTCGCGCTCTGAGGATGTGCCGCCGTATAGCAGACCAACGCGACCAAACTTTTCAATCATTGCACTACTCACGAGGCCCCCTTATCAGTATTGGCCTGGCCCAGGCCACCATCCGCTAAAAGTGCGACTAATTTATTAACACTGCCAGCGCCCTGGGTAATCACCAGATCATTGTCCTGCACCAATTCATTGAGCAGTGCTGGTACCTCTTCAATGGTTTCAATATAAATCGGGTCCAGCGCACTGCGCTGGCGAATACTGCCGCACAGGTTCTTGCTGCCGGCACCGGCGATCGGCTCTTCACCAGCGGCATAGACATCCAGCACAATCAACACATCGACTTCGGCCAATACCTTGACGAAATCTTCGTAGAGATCGCGGGTGCGGGTATAGCGATGGGGCTGGAAAATCATTACCAGACGCCTGTCGGGCCAACCGGCGCGCACAGCATCGACTGTAGCTTTGATTTCGGTGGGATGATGGCCGTAGTCATCCACCAGCATCGCCTGTCCATTTCCGCCAACTGGATATTCACCGTAGATTTCAAAGCGTCGACCCACACCACCAAAACTGTTTAATCCGTCAATAATCGCCTGATCGGAAATTCCCTCATCACTGGCAACGGCGATAGCCGCCGCCGCATTTAAAGCATTGTGCTGGCCGGGGATATTCAAGCTGACACTTAACGGCGCCAATTTATCCGGCCGCTCGATCACAAAGTAGCTGCGATTTTTTTCAATGCGCATATCTTTAATGCGATAGGCAGCATCTTCGCTAAAGCCGTAGGTCAATGTCGGGCGCGCCACATCCACCAGCAAGTCGCGGATTACCGGGTCGTCGATACACATCACTGCCAACCCATAAAACGGCAGGTTGTGCAAAAACTCGATATAGGTTTTGGTCAGGCGGCTAAAGTCAAAATCATAGGTCTCCATATGATCGGCTTCGATATTAGTGACCACTGCCACCATAGGCTGCAGATGCAGGAACGAGGCATCGCTCTCATCGGCCTCGGCGACCAGATAGCGACTGCCACCGAGTTTGGCATTGGTGCCGACGCTGTTGACGCGACCACCAACCACAAAGGTCGGGTCGCGGCCATCGGCGGCAAATATCGCCGTAATCAAACTGGTGGTAGTGGTTTTTCCATGGGTCCCGGCAATCGCAATACCATGACGGTAGCGCATTAATTCGGCGAGCATTTCAGCCCGACGCACTACGGGAATACCCTGTTGTCTCGCCGCGGCGATCTCGGTATTTTCCAGGGTTACCGCGGAGGACTTCACCACTACATTGGCACCTTGAATATTCTCTTCGCGGTGGCCGATAAATACCGTTGCACCGGCATCGGTAAGGCGTTTGATACTGGGGCCGCGGTTGAGGTCAGAACCGGAAATTTCATAGCCCTGGTTGAGCAGTACTTCGGCAATACCACACATACCACTGCCGCCGATACCGACAAAGTGGATGCGGCGGATACGGCGCATTTCCGGGGGCTGGAATACGGTGTTATCGCTCACAACCCACCTCCATACAAACCTTGGCAACCCGCGAGGCGGCGCCAGTTTTAGACAGTTCCCGTGCGCGCATAGCCATCTCCAACAGTCGGCTGCGACTTTCACACAACCCGGTTATCTCTTCGGCTAACATTTCTGCAGTTAGCGCTTTTTGCTGAATCATCAGGGCCGAACCCTGGTCAACTAACAGCTTGCCATTAACGGTCTGGTGATCATCAATCGCATAGGGAAAAGGAATCAGTATTGAACCCAAACCGGCACAGGTAAGTTCGGCTACTGTCAGCGCACCGGCACGGCAGATGGCAAAATCAGCCCAGCTGTAGGCCTCCTCCATCTTGTCGATAAAGGGGACAATCTGCGCCTCAACGCCAGCAGCTTTATACAATGCAGCAGTCTGTTCAGAGTGCTGCTTGCCTGTCTGGTGTAACACCTCTGGGCGCACTGCTGGATCAACCAGCGCCAGCGCTGTCGGCAGTAGTTTATTGATCGCCAGCGCACCGCGACTGCCACCCAGCACCAATAGATTCACCGCACCGGCTCTCTGTGCAAAGCGTTCATCTGGCCCGGGCATACTGGCAATAGACGGGCGCACCGGATTGCCGCACCACTCGCCGCGCTTAAACACATCGGGGAACCCCTGCATCACGCGGTGGGCAATCCGGGCAAGAATGCGATTAGTGGTGCCGGCAACAGAATTCTGTTCGTGAATAACCACCGGGATTCCCTTTAAGCGTGCCGCAACAGCTCCAGGGCCAGAGGCAAACCCACCCATACCCAGTACTACCTGCGGCTGATATTCAGTCAACACCGAGAGCGACTGGCGAATTGAACGCCAAAGTAGCAATGGCGCCTTTAATAGCGCGACCAAGCCGCGACCGCGGATTCCTTCGATATCCAGATAATTGAGCTTAATGTCATTGGCAGGGACCAGTTCCGCTTCGATACCGGCTCGGGTTCCCAGCCAGCTGACGCCGACATCCGCCGCGCGCAACTCATCAGCCACAGCCAGCGCAGGGAATACATGACCACCGGTTCCACCGGCCATAATCATGACTTTACAGGGTGTCTTAGCGTCCACGGCTGACCCTCCTGATAACCTGGGTATCTGCATGCATCTCATGACTGATTCGCAACATCATCCCGACCATGCCGCAGGTGACCAATAAACTGCTGCCGCCATAGCTGACAAAGGGCAGTGTCAGCCCTTTGGTTGGCAGCAGGCCGGCATTAACCCCGAGGTTGATAAAGGTTTGACCACTGATTAACAGACCGAAACCAATCAGCAGAAATGCGCCATACCAATATTCCTGAGCCACTGCTCGCTTGCCGAGATGGAAAATTCTCAGTACCAGCGCACTGTATAGTCCGAGCAGACAGAGGACTCCGATAAAACCAAATTCTTCGGCAAAGATTGCAAATACAAAGTCGGTGTGAGCTTCGGGCAGATAGAGCATCTTTTGCACCGACTGGCCGAGACCGACGCCAAACCACTCACCGCGACCGAAAGCGATCAACGACTGGGTCAACTGGTAACCTGAATCAAATCGATGGGACCATGGGTCGAGGAATGTACTGAGTCGAGCAACTCGGTAGGGAGCCGCTTCGGCAACAAAATAAATCAATGCCACACCGGCTAACATCATCAAAAAGTAGTGCCAGAATTTTGTTCCGGTCAAAAACAACATCACCATAAAGGTGGCGGCTAGAACAACCGTCGAGCCAAAGTCGGGCTCTAACAAAAGCAGTACTAGTGGCATCGACAATACAGCCATAGGCTTGGCCCAATCGCGCCAGTCATCACCAAAATTCTCACGGCGCTTATCAAAGTAGCTGGCCAGGAAAACCACCGTGGCGACTTTGGCAAGCTCAGAGACCTGCAGAGTCATACCGCCCATCGACAACCAGCGGCGGCTGCCATTTACTTCACGGCCAATACCGGGAACCAGGACTAAGAGCAGCAGCAGAATTGCCAGCAACATCCACAGCCGGCTGTATTCAGACCAGGCTGTTGGTGGCATCAAAAAGGTAAAGCCCATAGCACCGCCAGCAATCACCAGATAGACCAGATGGCGTTTAACAAAGAAAAATTCGTTGCCATAGTTGTGCTCGGCATAACTAAAGGATGCCGAGGCAACCATCACCAGGCCTATGGACAGCAGCGCTAACACCGAGACCAACAGCGGCATATCTATATGCCATGCAGGTCGCGTGATCGCGGAATAATTAAACAGCATGGTTATATTCATGCTGCCATCACCTTTACTGCGTTCTGGAAACAGCGGCCGCGCTGCTCAAAACCGGAGAACATATCAAAGCTGGCGCAGGCGGGCGAGAGCAAAACTATATCGCCTGACCTGGCACTGGCAGCCGCTTTTTCAACAGCTTTTTCCAGGGAATCAAACTGCTCTATTTCACTGCTGCCTTCTAGCTCACTGGCAATCTTCGCGGCATCTTCTCCGTAGAGTGCGACCAGTTTTACAAACTGCGCAACCGGCTTTTTCAGCTGGGCAAAATCCTGCCCTTTGCCCTGC
>Ga0213868_10005357_pt1 | contig 11538 bp, 12 predicted proteins | sample PICome_9_FD_160087 | JGI IMG/M metagenome (GOLD analysis project Ga0213868, IMG submission 160087) | Coastal seawater microbial communities near Pivers Island, North Carolina, United States - PICO127 | ecosystem: Environmental > Aquatic > Marine > Coastal | place: USA: North Carolina...
CACTTCAGAACACATCCTCTATATATGCATAATTGAACCAAGATGCATTGATGGTGGCAGTGCTCATATTCGTTACGAACGAGACGAAAGAATGATGGACAATGAGTTCCATCCTGATCCACTTTTTCAGAGTGAAATTAGATCAAAATAGCCAATATAGTACTCGTTGTGGTTTCACGACTAAGTAAATTTCTCTCAACAAGTAACAAATTAGAGAAAAAATAATTTGTTCTCTCACTAATTTCATCTATTCTTCAGTAGGGACGTGGAAATTATGTTTGGTTTTATTTTATATGCTAACTTATCAGCATTTTTAGAAAGTCAAGATACTAGCTGAAAGGCGGAAGAAGCCTTTTCAGATAACAGTGACTAATCCCATACTCTATGTACTAATATGGATTTTAATACGAATTTGAAAATGGTTCAATTCATTGTATTACTTAGTGAAGATTTGATTTTTAAAAAAATTAAAACATACGCATTTTGGTTTTATCCGGGAAGGGTAGTATTTGACGCTTCCCCTCTAGCTAAGGACCACTTCGTGCTTCGTGCCTTCGTGTGTTATGGCTTATGCATTCAAACAGCTATCATAAAAATCATGTATTCACTTTGGGAAGACAGGTTAAATGGAACAAAGCATTCATGGTAAATCGCCCAGTTCTGTCAAGAAAGGATATCTCCTTCTACTTTCGGTGATAATGATCGGTAGTTGCATTATCGCATACTTTTCTATTTCTAACACCACAATTGATGTGGGCGGGTTTAACATATATGCGTCTCTTGATGAATACTCTGGATCTATGGAAAACACAGCCACGACAGTTAACACAACTAATAGTATTACGTCTGCAAATGTAGATGACGCAAAGGAAGCGGAAAAGAAAGAAGAGAGTGACGATGATGGCGACGACGACGAATTTGACGACGATGATAAAATCGGTGCTGCTATCCAAGAGGAACTGACAGCTGGAAAAGACATTGCTCGAAATGAGGATTTGGTGGAAGAGAAATTAAAAACAGATGCACAAAACGTTCAAACGCACAGCGACAAACTGAATATTCTTGTTCTCTATCCAGATGATTGGCGTTGGAATTCAATAGGGAGAGAAAATACACTGATTCAAACTCCTTTTCTAGACTCATTGAGTGACGAAGGTATGAGATTTCGAAAGAATTGTGTTACATCTAGTATATGCTGGTTATCAAGAGGTAAGCGGTATGATATATGGTTTTCTGTATTTTTTCTACTTGACTATGTTTCTGATAAGTATACCCACAGCGACTTTATTCAGCGGTCATTACTCATCTCGGCACCAATCCTGGAAACTGAAATGCCCTCATTTCGCAAAGTGGGATAGATGGGAGGTCTCGTACCCTAAAATCTTGCAAAACAATGGGTATTACGTGGGTCATGTAGGTAAATGGCAGTACTTCAGTGATAACAGAAATCGATTCGACTGGAGTCGTTGGCATGAAGGGCAACATTGGTACAAGATAGGCAAGAAAACGATATCGGCCGATGATCGTGCATGTAATGATGCCATCGCGTTCTTGAGACAGAGACCCAAAGACAAACCATTTGCACTCTCCGTTGCATTTTACCCACCAAAGCCTGTAGGAACAGGAACAGGACTTGGCGTCCATTACAAACCAAAAAACGAAACATTGATGCTATACCAAAATCTTACTATTCAGCCTCCATATGGTGCTAATGCTACACAAGCTTTTCAAAAGCTTCCAGAATTTTTACGCGAGAGCCATAACATTGCAATCCAGAGTTGGACTCAACGTTATAGGGACGATGAGCATTACCAACAGTCAATGAAAAACATGTATGCACTCATCACACAAGTAGACGATGCGTGTCGAAGAATTGTTGACGAGTTAAAGCAACAGGGGGAATATAACAACACAATGATCATTTTTACCACAGACAATGGGATGTTTCATGGCTCTCATGGCCTTGCAGGAAAATGGTATCCCTATCAAGAATCTAGTAAGTGTGCACGTTCTTGTTTCTACATCAAGCAATCATTTTTGTGAGATATCCTTACATATTATCATTACAGTCAGAGTGCCCTTGATTATTTATGATCCTCGCATGCCTGCATCGAAGCGAGGACTGATAGATGACAATTATACACTTAATATTGACCTTGCCCCAACTATTTTGGGGGCAGCAGGGTTACCTCCGCATGAAAGTATGCAAGGCCGAGATATATCTGATTTATATTTGCAGCAAGCAATCGACGGGGAAAATACTCTTGAGCGAGAACCTTGGAGGCAGGAATTTTTCTATGAGTTTCGATTCGGAGATCCCAGTCAAATCCCAGGTAGCGATGCATTGATCAACCATAAATACAAATATATCGAATGGGTAGAGAATGGAAATTACACTCAATTATTTGATTTAGAAAAAGATCCTTTTGAAGTGAATGATCTTTTACACGACGAAAAAAAATCAGAAGGCTTACAAATAGCACAAGAAATGCAGTCTCGACTACAACAATGGGCTCATACTTTGAGAGATAATGAGCCCCCAATGAATTGCGAAGCCGGTGATTATTCTGTAGCCCCGCTTCAAGAAAAAATTGCTGCAGCTGCTCTGTCGTAATATGGTGATTAAAATATCTTTCATCATCAAAGGTATTGATTTAGGACATGGTCAAGAACGCCCCATCATCTCAAGAGCGAGATGCTTATCATGCATCATCAACTCTTCCATTCTTGTGGCGATTTCTGCACATATTCTTTCTCTTGATTGAAATCCAACTCCGTTCTCTTCCATCTTCTTCTGGAAATCCCTCCTTTCTTCAATTTCTGCCACAATCTGCTGAACCGTTGTAATTGGTTTTGGATCGAGATTTTCTTGATCTTCCAATGTCGATTGTGCGTCACAACTATGATGCGGCATATCAGGAAGAGCGTCGCCATTGTTCTCGAACGCTTTACATAACTTCAATTTTTCATCATCCAAATTTTTACTATGTGGTGGACGATAAGTTTTGTTGTACTGTTTGCACCGATCTATATCTACCTGGCACATATCCAAGGTCTTCAATTTAGGGAGAGTGGAAAATTTGGATTGTTCAATGCCTTTGATACGACCCACTTTTGGAATACACAAAACTGCCACCTTTTGTTTTCTCTTGACCACATCTGGATCGACGTCACTACTTTTTGTAATAGTATTAAATCTTGGGCGAGACTTCAAATCAGACACTTTCCTTACTTTTAATTTTGGATAATTGACGCGATTTGAAAGACCTTGTGGCGATTCACCGTAAAGTCTACTCAGTAGCCGTCCAGCATTCGTATCACGACGAAATATTTTCCAGTTGTCTTCATTTATTTTGGTGTCATTCATTTTTGTATTGATAAAAATGCAAAAAAAAGTTTGTCTTTTTGTCAGCGAGATTGGGTTTGGTGTCACACATGAAATTGAAATCGCGATAATGTACCATGCGATCAACACATGACCTGATCACAAACGATTTTGTAATTGGTCTAGACACCAACACTAAAAGTGTTTACTTTCATGACCATGCAACTGTTCTGTACACTGTTGGGCGTCATTTAATTTTGTACAACAGATTTACTCGAAAGCAGAAATTTATTTACCAATGTCATGGTTCGGAAGTTATTCAGGCATTTGCGTTGTGTCCCTTGAAATTGCTACTTGCCGCTGCAGTCACTAGTAAAGAAGGCGCGTTTGTATTTGTGTTTGACGTTGAAACACTGAAGCGCAAAAAGTCAATTCATCTGGCTAGAGAATTTGGAGTGGTCACTAAACTTTCATTGTCCAGTGACTCAAAATTACTCATCTTGGGGGGAGAACCTGACTACAATATGACATTATGGCATCTTGAAAAGAGCCCCAAACAACAAGCAAGCGTAAAGCTTGCTACTCCCAGTGGGAAAATGATTCGAGAGGCCAGCATTTGCCCGATGGACAGCAGTCTTGTTTGCGTCATTGGATATTGCAATGTTCGTTTCTTTAGAATATTTGACAGCACATTTCGCCCTATTACAGTTACTTTGGGAAGAGAACAGCAGAATTACTTCTATCATTGCTGGATTACAAAAGATTTGATTGTGCTCGGTACAGACAACGAGCTCATAGTTCTCATAGACTTTACTGTAAAATATTCCATCAAACTTGACGATTGGGGCCAAAGTATTGGATCAATGACTTCTTTTTCAAGAGGGATTCTGATTGGAGGAGTTAAAGGTTCTATTCGCGTATATCTAATGAGAAGTGATGATTCGAATCTTTTGGAGTTCTTGAAAGAAGAAAATATCACTGAAAGTGAGACTGCAGTCAAAATACTAGCTATAGATTGTAACGAGGCTGACAATGATGGTATTTGTTTAACATCTGAAGGCAGAATTCAATCGTTTCAATTATCATCTTTTGAAGCGCTTGATTCTGTACGCCTTAAACATGGAAACGATATTGTGCCTAGGTTTCACACTTTCCAAAGTCAAGACTTTAAAATCGGATTGGGAGAAATTTTAGACATGGGCATATGTTCGTGGAAACCTATCGTTGCAACTGCAGGATCAGATCGCTGTATCATTATTTGGAATTATGAGACAGCAACGATTCAACTTAGACATAAATGCCCTGATGAAGTTTCCAGTATTGCTTTGCATCCTTGTGCAACCATGATATTATTATGTTTTCAGAATCGTGTACAAATGTGTAGCATTCACAAAGGCGGACTTACAGATATGTGGGCAAAAGAAACGGAAGAGAAAACCGGCCCTTGTGCATTTTCTCATGGAGGAGGTCAGTTTGTATATTGCACTGGTCCTTATGCGCATCTGTTTGATACATATTCTTTCAACTTTGTGGCAACTTTGAGGGGTCATTCATTCCCTATAACGTCACTTTGTTGGAGAAAAGGAACCCATGAGCTGGCTACCTTTGGAAAAGATAGTGTTATTTGTTTATGGAACACTAACACTGGGAAGCGCCTGACACGAGTTTCTGATGAAAACTTTAATTTCATATCTGGATTCATGACTGACGATTGGAGCCAAGCATATGTCAATACATCTGAAAGGTTATGTCAAATCTATAACTTTAAAAAAGGCACCATGGATGTGTTTGATAAGGACGTAACGGTGCATGCACTTGGATCAAATGTATTAATAGGCGCCTCAAAGCCATCTGATGCATCTGACGGGGAAGTCGTAGTGGTAAACTTACAACCTCGAAACGCACAAGCAACGAAGGCATATCTCCATTGCAAACCGCTTACCTGCGCAAAATTATGTTTTGAAAATGAGCGCCTCTTCACTGCCAGTAGCGACGGATCACTTTGTATTTCAAAACTAAAAGATATTCTAGTTCCGATCAAACACTACAAATACAACGAAAATCCTGGCCCAATTACCTTGCGGGATGTCATAATTCGCAAAAAAGATGTAGATCAGATGGACATACGGATAAAACAATTATCAAATGAGGTGAGATAATATCCTTGTGTTTCTCGAAGAATTCAATTTATTTACATTATAAACTCATAAATTATACCAGTTACATACAATGAAGGGAGAGCACGAAAATCAATTCAAAGAAATTATGAAATCGCATGAAGGAACATTAGTGAAACTTGAAGATGAATTAGCCGAAACGAAAAAAACATACATAGAACGAGTTGAAGTGGAGGAGGCGACATTGAATGAAATACAAAGATCTGGTGAGAAAGAAATCAAAAGTCAATCGCAACAACTTGTATGTAGTATTGAGAATAGTCGGGCAAATTTCAATAAAAGATTGATAGGAGAGAAGGAGAAAATTGATACTTTAATCTCCGTGAATGATGAACAAATGAAATCCTTAGACGAAGAATATTTCGACATGAAGATGCAGCAACGCAATATCGTGCAATTGACACGATCCGAGTACACGCCTTTGATTCATGATACAAAACAAGCCTTTGAGAAGTTGTTGTGTCACAAAGAGAGTATGATGCTCCAGCATCAAAATTTAATGAACATATTGGAAGAAGAGGCTGAGCGTGAAATTAGCAGTAGATTGCAAGAAACTCAATTGCAATCTGTTCAAGAAACGCGATCCTTGACTTTACTAAAGGAAGAATATGACATTTTAAAGAAAAAGTATGACGAATCCTACGCAGATTTTGAGGAGCAAGATGAAACCTTGTCTACTCTACGAGATACAGAACGAACACTAATACGTGATATAGATCAATTGAAATATGAAGCAAAACGGATTCGAAGCAGTGCAGAAACTGAAACTCAAGATATGAGAGAAAAGGAAGAATGTATTAAGGATTTGAAACTGAAAGTCTTAGACTTGGAGAGGTAAGATCTCATATGATTTTCTTTTGAAATAATTCCATAATCTCTAAAGACAACCGATCTAGAATTAATATAGAGAATTCAAATCGTCTTCAAAGTTTAAAATTTGAACATCGTGATAAAGACGAAATGAAAGAGATACTGTGTAAACAAAGTCGTATTATTCAGGAAGAACTGAAATCATTAATGCTAAAGAAAGTTCAATTGGAAGTGAAATCTAAAAATCATTTGAATAAGCTAAAAGCAATCAAGGTGGAGTGCTGCAATAAGGCTCGAGCCATTTCTTTCATTGAAGATAATCTTATTACAATTAAGTTGCGAATGAGAACTGTTTGCTCGGTAAAGGAAAATACCACCGAGGTAAAACGACATCTAAAAGCCTTATTGAACGATTATATTTCATGTGATAATATGAAGGTTGACACAAAAGATATTTCTCAGAAGCAACTATCAGACGTAGATAATCTGAAGAAGAAAATTCGAAAGCTGAAAGAATCTCATACTCGAGGATTAAAGCGCCATGAGGAAAACATGAGACGGCTTGAAAATGAAGGTGTCATACTATCAAAACAATTATGTGACCTTTTGGATCGTGAACCGAACAGTACTAGAGAGGAAGGGAATCAAATGGTAGCGCAAGCAAATCTCTCTAGAGAGCTACTCAGTAGAGAGTGAAATAAGAAAATGAAGTCGAATTTTTAGACGACAATTTCAGTGGCAGACACGGATAACTACGAGTGAGTCCAACTACAACCGACAAAAAATTGTTGACAGTTGACATTGACACGCTTTCGCTCCTCCTACTCCCTACTCTTTTCACACAAATGAAATCCGAAATGCCGAAATTTATCTCTGCAACTTTTCTTATATTTGTTTTAGCATACCCCATAAAATGTACTTCGCTCTCGAATTCGAGTTCGAATTCGAATTCTTTCACGAGCGTGAATTTTATTGGAAAATCGTCGAGTCAAATAACGGTACCGTTATCGGCTCACCCTTTGTCTCATCATTTTCCCTTATGGCTGTCTAGTAAACATTCGCATCATCATTTGCTAGGAACGAGTGATGTTACTTTGAGAGATGATGGTGCTTATCATTGCAAGCTTCCCTCATTATCCTTCTTTGGGTTGAAAATCAAACCTACCTGTGTATCGATTGTTGAACATGATAAGGAGATTGTAGAGCAGAAGGAAGAAGTGATTCATTTTTCATCTAGGACTAGTTCCGATGATTCGATACTTGATCGATTGGAATGCAACGAGGGAAAAATAGAAAAGGATAATGTTTCTATCAAAGTGACTATACAGGAAAGCATGCTTCAAATTGACTCTTCATCTGAATCGATAGGGACCGTCATTGAATCCTTAATGGAATTATGTAAATTACATGGAGGGAATCGAATCACTTGCACTCGACAACATGATTCCTGGCTTTTGTCTTCTGATTTAGAATTACGACTGAATCTCTTCTTAGGAACAAATGCAAACGGAAAACCAAAGTTCCTACCACCAGGATTTCGATCGATTGGTGAACGAATACTGATGAAGACTTGCGAGAAACGAGTTCAGGATAATCTAAATAGTATCAAAGATGGGTTTGAAGATTACTTGATCCAATTGCAGAGATCGGAACAGAGTACGTTGATGTCGCCTCCCAGATAATATGAACCGATCGAATCATACTGTACATACCGTATAAAGAATATTTAAAATACTTTAGTATAACTTCCTTTTTGTAAAAATGCTGTAGGTTGTTGTCCGTAGGCTAGAGTCCATGATTGAATCTCAATTACTGCTTCACCACCTGTTCTAATCTCCTTTACAATTCCTTCTCCATAAATGCTCTTCACTTTATCTCCAGGTCTCGCCCAAGCACTTCCAACTGCAACCATTGAATTCGCATCAGCCTCGTTGGACTTTTCAACAAGGTTATCCGTAATTCCAAGAGCATCTGTGATGCCGTACACAACCTTTTCTAGATTCAATGTATAAAAGTGCAAAACTTCAACTCCAAAATCCAGAAGCTCCTGGCATAAATCTCTTCCAAACTCGACACCAAACTCTTTGACCGCATCTGGATCCTCAGCCATGGAATCCATCTTGTCCTCGAGAGACTTTGGAACACGCGTCTTACAGAAATTGGTCATCTTCTTAAATCCAGGGTAGCCATTGATGCACATAAGACCTGGAACGATAGGACACATAATTCCAATCTTACGACATTCGTGCACAAAGGTTTTAAATACTTCAACATCGAAAAACATTTGAGTCATGATTAAATCTGTACATGATTATGAGACGATTTGTATTTTGAAGGATGGTTAGATGATACACGACTTGCAATCATAGTTTTGGTGTACGAAATAGAAGTTACAGAATCAATACGTACCAGAACCAGCATCAACCTTTTCCTTCAAATACGACATTTCCTTCTTAAAGTCTTCATCTTTACATACATAAAACTTCCCATCAAAGTGAGAGCAACGAGCCAATTCAGATTCAGTCAGATTCTTTTCTTCTCCTTCTTTCAATTCTGTGATCGCATTGGGATGCCCCTCAGGATAACCAGCTACAGCAATGCAAAATTCATCACCATGTTCTTTACGAATGAACTTGACTAGATCAAGTGCACATGTGAATCCTCCCTCTGCTGCAGTCCACGTTTCTTGACCAGCAGGTGGATCACCACGTAGTGCGACAATGTTGCGAATGCCACCATCGAGACATGATTGAAGTGCATCACGAACTGCAGCTACTGGGTCACCATCCTTTTCCATGTTGGTACATGTCAAATGCATATTGGCTAAATGGGAGAATGAACATGTGAATGATATGACTAACACATGGAATCACAATGCACATAAAAACAAAATCGAAGAACTTACCAACATGACCAGTGTTGTGAGCTCGGAGAGCAAGTTGTAGAGACAAATCTGCAGTAGATCCTCCAGCTCCCCATGTAACATCAGTGAAGAGAGGCTTCAAGTTTTCAAGCATACGATCCATACGATCGTGAAGATTCTGTGTTTAACAGGATTGATTTTAAAATGGATTCAGTATTACATGGTGAAAAGAAAAAGGAACATATCATATATCATTTTCCAACATACCTTCACACCTTCTTCTGTTCTAGGAGGAAAGTATTCGAGAGAAGTGAGGACCTTTCCACTCCCCTTCTTCTCATTAATTAAGTCAATAATCTTAGGATCAACAGTCATGGTGTAAATCTTGTTGGAACTTTATGTTGATTGTACAGAAAAATAACCAATGAAATGAAGAAAAACCGTACGTTTGTTTGGTTTATCGGACCAAGGAACGTGCCATAGCTATCCCTGTGGGATAAGGGAGTAGAACGCATCATCTCATTTTTTTCTTCGAGTTGTCAAAAAATGATGACGAATAATGAAAACAAAGTTGAAAGTTGACACAACACACAACACAAAACTTTTGTAAAGTGAAAAAAAAGCACAAAGATGCGATGCCACGTACATTTACAAATAACTGCGCTTATTGTTTTCCCTATATGTAGTCATGGTTTTAGTAGTCCACGAGTTCATACCGTTCATCTGCCGGAAATACAAAGTGTCAATGTCCTCTTCATGTCTGATGGTGGAACTACTACTAATAATAATCGCATTGATACAAAAGGAAACAAAGATACAATACCAAAAGTACCAACTATTAAAGAGATTATTGACTTTGCTTTACCGGCTATGGGCATCTATCTGTGCTCTCCGTTACTTTCAATGATTGACACAAGTACAGTGGGTTTATTGTCCGGCACTCTGAACCAAGCTGCTCTCAATCCAGCAGTTACAATCACTGATTACTCCGCGCGAGCATTGTCCTTTTTATACATTGGAACTACCAATATGATTGCGACATCAACACAAATTTCAAAAGATGATGATATTCAAGATACTTTCATTGGTTCTTTACGACTGTCTTTCATCGCAGGAACTGGACTGGCCGTATGGTTGTTATTCACTTCAAAAAGATTATTGATACCACTCATTGGAAATGTAGATGCTGATGTGGAGTTGTTCAATGCTGCATGGCGGTATATTGCAATTCGGTCCATAGGTATGCCTGCTGCTGCCATGATTGGAACCAGCCAAGCAGCATGCCTAGGCCTAAAGGACAATAGAACACCATTCTTCATTATTATTTTTGCTGCAATCCTCAACTTAATACTTGACATGGCACTCGTTGGGAGAAAAGCGACATGGATTGGTGGAACAGCAGGAGCAGCATGGGCGACTACAATTGCTCAATACTTTGCTCTTGCACTGTTTTTGAAAAAGTTCGGACGTAAAAGAAACAGCGTCGAAGAGTCTTCTGATTTATTCTTGGAATCAAACCAAAACCTGTCATATACAAATGGTCTATTAGGAAACAAGCTATCTTGGAAAACGTTTTTCCAGTTTCCATGCCGAAAAACAGTGGATCAATTTGCACCATTTGTTGTGCCCGTAACAACGACGCAAATTGGGAGATGTTCCACATATGTTGCTATGAGTCACGTTGTCTCATCATCCATGAGTATTGCTAGTATGGCTGCACAGCAGATAATATGTAGCATATTTTATGCTTTGATTCCAATCGGAGATTCCTGCAGTATTACAGCACAGAGTTTTCTTCCTTCACTAGTATCTCTAAAACCTAGCGAAAGACGTACTCAAGCTATACGAAAAACGATCAGAAATATTTTCAAAGTAGCTGGAATGTTAGGGGTATTTTTAACATTTGTGGCACTATCAATCCCTTTGGCATGTCCATATCTCACCAGTGATCCAACAGTAATACAAACTGTCCATGATGTGGTTCCAGCCATGCTTTTCATCCTATCAACTCATGGGATATTCTGCGCATCTGAAGGAATATTGCTAGGTTATAGAGATCTCCAGTTTCTTGGTAGAATATACTCAGTCTTCTTTGTTGTTGTTCCAATGTTGATGTTGCGACTCAAACGAGTTGCTCGAGTAGGGTTGACAGTCAATTTAATTTCCTTATGGAAGATTTTCTTGTATTACCAGGGTATTCGAATAACTGCATTTCTAACCCGTGGATATTTAGTCACGAGAAAGCATGAAAAAGAAGTAGCATCTACCTAAAGTCTAATGTCACAAGTCACAATGCTTGATCTTGATGCTTGATGCTTGATATTTGATATTTACTCAGAAAAATAGTCTTTTATCCTATTGGG
>Ga0213868_10005360_pt1 | contig 11531 bp, 14 predicted proteins | sample PICome_9_FD_160087 | JGI IMG/M metagenome (GOLD analysis project Ga0213868, IMG submission 160087) | Coastal seawater microbial communities near Pivers Island, North Carolina, United States - PICO127 | ecosystem: Environmental > Aquatic > Marine > Coastal | place: USA: North Carolina...
CAAGCAAGTAAAACGACGAACACGACGGCACTGACTACTGACTGACTGACTCTCTCATCTCTCATTTCGATACGACTAAGTAAGTCCAACTACTTAAAAGTAAATTCACTAATTCTCTACTCTCTAGAGAGATTAACGCATTTAAGATACAATGACAGAAACATCAGATCAAATAAAAATTGGAGTTCTTGCTCTTCAGGGTGCATTTGAAGAACATCAAATATGCATAGAAAAGAGCACCATGTGTAAAACAGTTCAGGTCCGCACACCAGATCAACTCAAGGATATTGATGGAATCATTTTTCCTGGAGGAGAATCCACGGCGATTGGACTGATTGGTTCTCATGGTGGAATGTGGAGCGCTCTTAAGGATTTCATGTTGTCTGGGAAGCCTGTTTGGGGTACTTGCGCAGGGATGATTCTTTTGGCTGAGAGATGTGTTGGTGGATCAGCCGTGATTGAAAATGGACAAAGTCTGATTGGTGGAATGGATGTCCTCGTTTGCAGAAACTACTTTGGATCTCAAATTTCATCTTTTGAGATGAAGACTCCTTGTCCTCCAGGATTTGAAGCCGGTGGTGATTTTCCAGGAGTTTTTATCAGAGCACCATCGATATTGTCTGTTGGAGATGGCATTGAAATTCTGGGTAAAGTTGTTGCGACACCCTGTCGTCAGGCTGCTGTAGTTTTACGAGAATTAGAAGAAAGGATCGCTCGAGGGGAGAATGTTGTTATGATGGGTGTTGTAGACTCCCTTGAAAGGACAAATGGGCTCAAATATGTTGACGTCAAGAGAGAGTCAAAACATGTTGACAATCATTCTGAAGAAGAAAAGAAAGAGACCGAAGTGCCCACAGTTGTACCTATTGAATTACCAGGTGCATCGGATGGAACGAATGCTAGAGAGGTTATTTGTGCAGCAAGAAGAGATAATATTCTGATTACAGCGTTCCATCCGGAATTGACCGATGATTACAGATGGCATCAATACTTTTACAAAATGGTTGAGGAATACAAACACAACATATCAACCAAAAGTTAAAATCTTTAATTCAATTCAATAATTCTAGAGACTTTTTGTCCCATAGTATCAAAATTCAAATTAGGAAGTTCTAAATCCATCATGGCTTCTTCCACTTCAAGATGTCCAAATGGCTATCTCCATATTCTAAACTGAGATTTCTCACTAAAGAATTGTCACTTGAACATGAGCCATCATCTATTTCATGAGTCAAAGGGAAAAAGTCACCCCGTCCATCTTTTCCACTCTTATGATTTGGCTCATGAAAAAGATATGCTTTGAAATAATCCATGCAACCGTAGCATGAACGTGGCCCCCTTCTTACATGAGTTTATCTCTTCTTGTGTGAATCTTTCCTACTCTTTCGTCTTTTCCGTCTTTTTCTATGAAATAAACTCTGTTCAACGCGATCGTCAGGACAGCAACAGTAACAGCATCTCGTGAAACAGCAATAATAAGTGTAGCTGTAAATTGTACCAGCAACCAAGCATATCAAAATACTACGTAATGAAAAATCCCAATATGACATCATACAATATTGAATCCGGTGTGACATAATGGGAGAGTGTGTACCATGTGCACTTCGATTTTGGCACAGCAGTCGAGTTATTATAGAATGAAGAATGAGAATGAGATGCCATCGTCGGCATCTGTATCAAAATCATCATCTATACTCCAGTGGTTGAAAATGATCTGGACCTAAGCGTCTAAATTTCTGTATCTGACTCACATTCTTGCTCGTATTTTCTCTAGTGATGATTGCCGTAGCTTTGATAATTAGAATTTGGATAGACATTAATGTTATCAACAAAAGGTAGTATAATATTCTACAATGGAACAAAGTTTTCTTTCTTCCTCTGTCCCATATCATTCTCAAACTCGAAATGTCATACAAACGTATATTCTACTGTATCTAGTATTTATTCTACTGCTTGGACCTCTCTTTGAGATAGACTGTTTGGTTTCTTCCGATGAGCGATGTGTTCAAAGATGTGTGAAAGGTGAAATGACAAATGACAAATGACTCGAAATGACCTTTTTCCTTTGTTCGAGAGGGAGGAGAGAGGACTATCTTGAACGCAACGAACCTTTTCTTTCAAACATCAAGTTTCGTGTTACTCTCTCACTACACTTACAATTACACTCTGTACCCTAAGCACTAGATATCAAGGAAGAAATGGAGTATGATAGAGCTCTTTATCGAGTCTATGAACGCATTCTAGAGGATCTGGGAAGTTCTCAATCATTTTTTCATTTAGAAACATCAATGGAAAATGATAGCCCCCACCAAAATTCTAATCGAAGGAATGTGATACCATTTTTGCTCCCACTTTCCATTGTTCGATTGCAAGAGAAAATCCGTAGATATGGATTAAGACAGACTTGTTATAGTTTCACGACTAGGGACGGCAATGGATGTAATTATCTTCAACGTTGTTTTGTGCTCTTCCGTCATCGTCCTATTTTTCATAGACTTCACAATTCAGATGACCGAAGTGATGTTGAAATACAGCAAGCCACTTCTTCGGCTTTTGTTGAGTTGACCCCATTAACACAAACTAGTACCAGTTCAGAGACTGGTTTAAGACGGAGGACTCAAACACGACCTAATTCAGCCCATCATAATGGTGTCATGGAGGAAACTACTACTAATATTCAGGATGAGGATGACACTGAGGTTAATCCATCTGCTACATCTCGTATGGCTCAAAATATAGCCTTGTCACACCAAGAAAGGAGACGATTGCATCAAGAACAGATACATCGCGAATCTGATCTGTGTAATCAACGCGGTCTATATACATTCATGCGCTTTAGCTTTGTATTTGCAATTTGGCATATGTTGGTTCTATCATGTCTTCATTTCACTTACATCGGTCCTCGAATATCAAAACCCCTGCAAAGTGATGGTAGAATTTTAAACGCGAAATCATCAATGGCTCGGCAAACGTGAATAGAAGCAGCTCTATCGACTAGACCTGAAAGTGAACGTAGCAATTTCTTCGCAATGGCTGAAGAGCAAGATATTACAGAAAAGGACAATAACAGCATTTTCCCATTGAATAGAAATGACATGCAATTGATTGGGAACAGCACGTCTGTTAATACAACTGTACCTTTGCTAGGACGTGATGAGATGCTGCAAATTAAAATCATTTATGGTAACAGTTGTGGTGACACTTATTGTTCCCGGGTGAGATATGTAGTTCCATCGAAAGCAGACGCGAATGAGACTGCAAGATCGTCAGCAAGATGGAAATTATGGTCTCATCTGGGTTTGATTTCCGATACCAACAAATATGATGATTCATGGAACGATAACATGAAAAACGCCGATTTGCATTACGCCTCTGAAAGTTATTGGAAGGAACCACATTACAAGTTTTCGACTAATGAGGCTTTAATGTTCCTTGATGATAACATGCTACGTTATCATAATGTATCATTTGTTAATATCACGCTTACAGAACGTTGTCTCAGTACTGGTCATGACCAAGGATCTTACTCGAGGCTCTCATCTTTTGCACAATTCCTCTCACAAATCTACGGAATGGATTCGATCATAATGAATCAAGTGATGTACGGAGTGAAGACATCGGAGGGTGACTTCAGGAACGGTTATTTGCACAACCTACGGACAAACGAGCGTTGGTCATACTCGCGATTTATACTAAAACAAGAGTTTGATAATAATCATGGTATATATCCTTGGCTGATGAATCGCTTCAGCGCATTGGTAGCATCGATACTAGCTTTTGCAATGGTAACAAGTCTGACGGCTCTGATTATTAGAGTGCTAACAACGTCGGGTGTTATGCTGTTCTTTCCAATGTTTTCTTATTTGAGGAGGTTAGGCTTGCCTGGGATCAACGATCGTATTTTGGAGTATTCTTACCCTTGGGTCGGAGTAGCTAGGCGTGTTATAAGGCGTGCAGGTAACTATCCAGAGAAATATTTCATATATGCACACCTTGGAAAAGTATTTATTGTGTACACAATGTATGAAAGTTGCCAATACGCATTTAGCTCCTTTCTTTATGGGAAAAGTGTACCGCAGAATCTTACAATATGGATATTTGGATTTGCGATGATATTAGAATATTTTTCTATGATTTTTGTTCGTTCTGCAGTGAGGTAAGATGGTTCAATCGGATGAATCAATGCCGTTTCTCATTTCCATGAATGTATCTTATATTTTCAATCCTTTCAACTGCTTAGTGTCTACTTTTTTCCAAGGATGACTTTATTATATTTTCTTGGGTACCATTTCTACTTCTATTCTGTACCATATGGGTGGTTTGACGTTGCTTTACTGAGTTGGGCAGGTTTGATGGTACATTCAATGGTATATACAATTTTGGCTTTGGAAATACCAGCCTTTTCTCGTGGAGCCGTATCTATAGAATTCCCAAGAGAAGTTTACTCTAAGCTCGGTTGGCCCGAGTGGAGTTCAGCGATTCCAAATGAATGGACCTTATTCTTGCCCTTAAATTCGCGCTATATTCCAGTTCACGACCGTGGTGTATTTGAGGGACAGATCGGTGGTAGTAACAATACCTTAGGTGAGAGCATGATCCCAGTTCAAGATGGCGACTCTGATCAGATCATGGCTGACAACGATCAATTAGTATAGCCTTGAATTGTAAAAAAGGTCAGAAAAGATATTACATTCTGAAGAAAATATTGCTAGTTTATTTATAACCAAGACCAAACCATGATCGTTTGTGTAACAAATATTACCCCGTTTAGCATCTTATGCATTGGTTATTCTTCAGTTTGCTCATCTTCTACATCACGGATTTGCCAGGCGATCCAAGCGAGTCTCACTGCCAACATAGACGAGAACCATGACGCAAAGTAACCATTTCCGCTGGCAACAGTGTTAAAAGGCCCACGAAAGGTTACTACAGCAGTTGCAATACACCAAAGAAGCGCAATCAAAATGTAGACAAAAGCCTGCAACTTTTCACCCGTAAAACATTTGAAAAAGAAAGGACAACATGCTTTGCATAGAGCAAAGTATAGCATGATGAGAAGAGCCAAAATCGTGACAACTAATCCAATCAAAATCTCAGTTTCATACTTTTCGCCTGCATTTCTAGAGTTGATGCTATCCAAACTTTCAACCAGCGCTGCTAAAACAACGATAGAAGAAGAGGCAAGGTGGACCTTGGCGTCAAAAATCCTCCTGGTTAAATCTCCAGGAGGATCAGATGCAGCCCCACTGAATATAGCCAAGAACCTAACAAGTTATGACAAGGTTTGGTAAGAGAACTAAAAACATTCATGTAAATACAAATGATCGTAAATCACACATACCATGCTCCAAAGTATCCATTGCTGGGCTCTACGTACGGGCCATCTCCAAATGTCAACAGGCAAGCTCCTACCCATGTGATGAGGAATAAGAAATAATTCAATGTCACTGCCCTCTGTTTCGGAATAAAAATACTTAAGATAGCAGCAATGAATGCGACGACGCATAGAATGATAGTGTATCTGTATCTGTTCGAAATAATGTTGTCAACAAATATAGCACAGAACAGGACTATGGCTGAAATAAGAACCCCAACTAAAGGAACCTTCTCCTCTGGGATACTAATATCATATTCACCAATCACTACATGCTTTTTTTTGCCCGGCAATGATATAGAAGACGCATGTGTTTTTAATTTCATTGATTCCGTTCTCCTTTTGATTTCAATTCGTTTCTTGCTTTGTCGCTTGGAGGACCGTTTGATTGGTTTGGTCTCCTCCACCACTTCCGCGGACTCAATATCAGATTCAATTGATTTTGGCATTGTCTAAGATCTGTCAACTCACTGCGTTGTTTCCATTCAGATTTTAGTAAGTTCGCGTTTGAGACTGCAGCTCTGCAGCTCTGTCTTCTGTCGTCTGTTTTATGTTTTGTTTTCGCTATCGTGCCAAAAAGGGGCTATTTTACATGAAATTAGCCAATTTCAAATCAAAATTCTATTGTAGAGACGAGAGACCTTTCAATATCTTGTATTAACAATTAACATGTCATTTTCTCTATTTATTCAATTCATGGATCAGAATAAAGGTCTCATGCATGAGTGTGTATTTTCCAGGGAAATATAAACCACCTACTTTTTCGAAGCCCGCCAAGCAGTTGCCGATGCTCTGCACGCAAGCAACGCTCCGATCCATGCAACGAAATATCCATTACCAGTTACGGAAAATGGACCTCGAAAGGTCACAAGAATGGCTGCGATGATCCATGCAACTGCTACATGGAGCATCAAGATAGATTCACCGCGAATAATAGAATCAGGGTTTTTGTACTTGTACGAAGTCATCACCAAAATTAAAGCAACCGTCAATACAGCGATAACAATCGCATAGATAGCTTCTCCTTCGTACTTATCTAAACCAGCATCAAATTCAGTCGCCAAAGCAATCATGAAAACAAGTGCTGCAGCTCCTAGATCCATACTATCGTTCAGACTGTCTAGAAGGCCCCGCGTCAAGTCTCCAGGTGGATCGGCAGCCATACCGGCAAAGATAACAAGGCCCCTAGAGTTTCAAAAGGAAGTACACAGTTAGATTAGAATCATAAATTTAAAATAAATTTGACACGGAAGAAACATAAGCTTAAACGACTTACCAACTTGCGAAGTAACCGTTGCCCGTATTGACATAAGGTCCTGGTCTGAATGTCATGATACATGCACCAATGAAACACCAGACGAAAATGAATGATGTAACGTACATGCTGAACTTGTTCTTGCTAGATACAATCAGGCAGATCAATGCGCAAATAAAAGCAACAATTCCCAGAACAAAACCATATGCCCCTCGCTTTCTGTTGTTATCAATAATCTCATCAACGGCAATTGCTGCGATCAAAACTAATGCTGATGCCATCACTCCCACCAAAGGCACCTTTTCATTTGGAACCTGTTTCAAATGTATAACAAAATGTAAGATACAGTGAAAGTCAGGAGTTTGAAAAACATATTTACGACTTACGCTGATGTCATAGTCCCCAAGATGAAAGTGTTTTTTACCATTTGTTTCAGTTGTCGTCTCAGGTACATTTTGGACTACATTGGAAGCTTTACTTTCTGCTTCACCATTACCGGCAGATTCCATATCATTAAGTTTCTCAGTGTCTTGATCACTCATCTTGTTGTTTGTTTTATGTTTTTATGTGAGAATGGGCATTGTGCGGCGGGCAAAATGAGAAGCCCGTTCACCAAAAAAAGAATTCGCATCATGAGATCATGACACCGAACTATCTTGGCACAAACAACCGTCTTTTTCGTATCTTTTTTCATCACTCCTCGCTATCACTGTCACCCCATACTTGCTCCAATTGTGGTTCTAGATCTTGCTCACAATACTTTACAATTATTGTATCATCATCATGTTTTGGTGGAGGGATTAAACTCACAACAAGACCATCTTCCTCCTCGTCTGCCTCCCCTTCGATCCAAGTAGCACCCGATGAAACGAAAGGGATCCTAATTCTGCTTTGTTCATTGGAGTCTACGGAAATCAATCTCACACTTCTTTTTTTCATAAGAATTTGCTCTAGTCTAAAGTTTTGATCAGTACTGCCCTTGATTTTTTCACGAATATCATTAGAAAGAATAGATACCTTGGCAGGAGGGGTAACCCAAACATTCACTAAAAAAGTCACTCGTACTCCTTCATGCTGCGATTTGATACCATTTCTATTTGATACAATAGATTCTGGATTTTGACGCAGGGCTAAATGAGACGGTGCACCATGCAAAAGCTTGCCATCAAACACAAAATGTTTTCCTCGTCTACCATGACTAACAAGAAGTTGTGGTAACATGGAACCGTTTGCATCAGTCAGTCCAATCGGTCCAGTATCATTCATTTCATACATATGTGAAAACACTAGGGTAGGTGCAGCGCAAGTGTCTTCATTAAAAATGTTATCAGACAAATATGTCACGGTGGATAGTGTTGGAAATGATCCTAAATCAAACGTTGACGCCAATTCTTCGTCCTTGTCATAATGTAAATCAATAGCTTCTTTCATACTATCAGGGTATTTCACTTGTACCCACCACTCTGCTCCACCTCCACGATCGATGTTTGCACCACTGTTTATGTGTGATTCCAGGTTATATTGTTTGACATGACGTTGAAGAATCGAGTACGCCAATTGCTCCATGGAACATAAATCAGCATGAGAACATGGTAGAGAAGAGTCTTGACTGTTTTTAAAAGGAATCCAATGTGTATCCGTCGAATGCTTGATAAGCTCTAACGCTTCATCAATGAGAGAATCACAATGTGGAATGATAGATGGCAACGTCAATACTTCGTACGTGTATGGAAAGTCATCAACATCTGTTCGGTTTCCTTGATACTCAATGGCGTAATTCACAGCAAGACCTTCTGTTCTGAAACCTAGACGTTTTGCTGCTTGTTTAGATTGTTCCTGTAATAGACATGAACATGTTGGAGACTTTTGTGATGCTGAAAACGTTGCACAATCGCAGAAACTTGGACCAGATCCAATGTATTCAATATCATGTCCCTGATCTTCATGACAGATGAGAGCACATGATTGGCAAATGCATAAAGGCATCGGTTGTTGTTCTTCTAGGTCAGCATTCATGTTTTTGGAATGATTTTGAACACAATTGTGACATATGTAAATTTCTTGGAAAATCGGTTTCGTAGAAGTTATAGGAAATGTACAGAATCTCGGACGTTCGTCACTTGCTTCTGTTTCATAGCTCATGTTGATTCAAAAAGAGTTGACTGGCGGATGTGTATGATGTATGTATCTATGAGTGTTTATTTGTTTGGATGGGTGTTGGGTTATCCATATCCTCGTCCATAGTCCATCGAGAAGCGAGAAGCATAAAAAAGGCATCAAAATATGAGCAAGACGTCGTTTCTGCGTCATAATGACGTCAGTGGTTATGAGTCCAAAAAGATCTCTCAAAAATCAAAAACTGTCAGATCATCGCTCATCGCAAAGACTCGGAAGTCGGAAGTTTGGATTCATAACTTCTTACTTACTTAGTTAGTTATATAATTCAATCAAGAATCCACCATGAAGTTTTCTGCTGCTATTCTAGTTCTAAGTTTCGGTGCAGTTTCAGCGTTCGGTTTACAACCAAATACCTCTGCCGCCGCTTCTATCCGTGCTAATGCTCCTTTCACTACGGGCCGCAACAATAAGGCCATGGTGCAGCCAATCGGCCTTGACGGAAAGCGAATGGATACCGAGTTTGTAAGTGCTTCGTATTGTGAAAACATTTGGATAAATCGAATTGTTCTTCGATTTCTCTAGAGTGTCAAACATTCTTCGAATGGATTGAATCGTTTTGACACTTTCGTTGTCACATATTTTGAAAGATGTACTTACCTGTTTCTGACTGAATCAATCAATCCCTTCAAACCTTTTTGATCTTACATTAGGCACTCAAATCCGCATCTTCTGGAGATGCTGTCTCATCCCGTGGAGGTGCATTGAGCGCACTCAAGGGACTTGACATTCCCCTCATCCTCTATTTCATTCTTTGGTACGTTGGAAATTATTACTACAACATTTCCAACAAGCTTGCCCTCCGCGCCGCGGGTGGATCTGCTGGATACCCCATGACCATTTCCGCCCTTCAGCTAGCTGTTGGAAGTCTCTACGCTCTTTTCATGTGGGTCGCGCCCGATGCTCGTGAAAAACCCAAAGTCACTGTCGACGATATCATCAAGATGCTTCCCGTTGCATTCTGCTTCATGGGAGCTCACTCTGCCTCTGTGTTTGCTCTTTCTGCCGGAGCTGTATCCTTTGGACAGATTGTCAAGGCCGCCGAACCTGCTTTCGCCGCAGTTCTTTCTCAGTTTGTGTACAAGAAGCCTGTTTCGAAGGCCAAGTGGGCTTGTTTGCCAATTGTCATCGGAGGAGTTGTTCTTGCATCTGTTAAGGAGTTAGATTTCGCTGTTTCTGCTCTCATTTCTGCTTGTATTGCTAACTTGTTTGCTGCATTCAAAGGAAATGAGAACAAGAAGCTCATGGAAACTTCTGGATTGAAGGAAAGGATGGGATCTATTGGAAATCAATTTGCTCTTACCACCATCCTTGCTACTCTCATGTCTGTTCCCTTGGTTTACTTCAAGGAGGGACACAAGTTTGGTGAATTTATCAGCCTTTTCAAGTCCACTCCTATTCTTTCTGCCAACTTGATTGCCTCCGGACTTTGGTTCTATGGATACAATGAGCTTGCAACTATGACTTTGAAGAAGACTGGAGCTGTTACCCAGTCTGTCGCCAACACTGCCAAGCGTGTCATTGTAATTGTTGGAGTTGCAATCTTCCTTGGTGAATCTCTTGATCCTATCAAGCTCCTTGGATGTGGAATTGGAATTGGAGGAGTCTTACTTTACTCGGTGATTGATCAGATTCTTGCTAAGAAGAAGTAAGTTTTTTTAAAAGTATCGTAAGACTGGGAACATTGGGACAACCCGTATTCGAATTCATCAAAGGGTAAAAAAAATACTATAGTAGAATTAACCAAGTTATTATATCGACTTTTACCTTTCGGAAAGGAATGTTTTTTTGGAATCATTTGTCTTTCAAAGGTTGTTGCAACACATTTTATTCAACCTTCTTCTTCTTAGCTGCTTTGATAATGAACAAAGGATCACTTCTTCCAGGATTAGGAGATATGTCATCACAAGAAGGAGGGTCAAACATTCCAGTATAATGGAAAAAACTACCAGCAATAAATACGTGCTCCAAATCGTTGGTCCGTAACCACAAGTTCCAAGCCTTGGTCGGAAAACACCTATTGGATATCGATAAGATACCCATTCCACCAGGTCTCAAAACGCGACCAATTTCTTTAAAAATTTCCTTTGGGTTTGTAAGATAGTCGACACTGACAACACATGTGACTTTGTCAAAAGACTCATCATCAAATGGCAGAGCAGGATTCTTGTTTAAATCTTGGACAACATACGAGTTCAACTGTTCGTTTTTAGAAAGTTCATATTCATTCATTCCACAACCAACAACATTTCCTCCTTTCCAATCCTTGGGAAAGTGTGAAACCCATGAACTACAAATATCCAACACATCATCTCCATCTTTGAAGATCTTTCGGTAATAGTCTGAAAGTGCCTTGACAGCTGCGTCATCAATGTGATAACAAAGTCTGGGGCTATCATAAAATATTCCATCGTCAGATTCATCCATTCTAGAAAGATCTTGTGCTGTGTATGGCCATTCAGGAGGCCACTGTGGATTTTGAAGAACTTTCTCTGCGATTCTTGATTCATGGAGTGCCGTATTTCCCATGTTGAAGCTCTTGGTCATTTTGGCAAGGGGTGAAAATCCATGACAGGTTAAGATGACGGTAGTCAAAAGGAATAAAATTGCAAACAGTGTAGTCATATCTGTAAAGTATTTTGAATGGAATGACTTAGGTGAAAGATAGAGAGAGACAGAGTAATTGGATGGTAGTTGGTCGATGATCAAATTGCAAATGAACTATGA
>Ga0213868_10005362_pt1 | contig 11527 bp, 9 predicted proteins | sample PICome_9_FD_160087 | JGI IMG/M metagenome (GOLD analysis project Ga0213868, IMG submission 160087) | Coastal seawater microbial communities near Pivers Island, North Carolina, United States - PICO127 | ecosystem: Environmental > Aquatic > Marine > Coastal | place: USA: North Carolina | collected...
CGACGGGAAGGCCGTCATTCGACCTGTCCTTAGATTTTCCCGACAAGTTTGGATAGTGGGTGCGCCAACGGCCGATCGGATCGAACGACTCGAAAACAAACCCTATCGGATCGATTTTCTTGTGGCACCCCGCACAAGAGTCAACTGACATATGGGCCGCAAGCATCTCACGGGGTGTCTCCGCTTTGGAAGTATCAGGGGTTAAAGCGGGAACGGCATCGGGCGGATCCCGAGGCGGATCCCCTAGAATATTCTCTAACATCCATACACCGCGAACAACCGGTTGGGTATCAACTCCGTTCGCCGTTGCGGTCATGACACCTGCCATCCCAAGTATTCCTCCGTACCAACCCCCTTTTTCAAACTCCACCCTCTGTAGATCTTTCGGGTCATTGGTTTTACTCATCGGAAGCTCGTATACATGAGTGCCGATCGATTGATTCGTGTAAGTAAAACCAGGATCGATAAAGTCTACTACGGGTCTATTCGAAGCCAACATCTCTGTGAAGAAGAGTTTGGGCTCGGTTATGAGCGATCTCTTTTCTTCATCCCCGTACTTAAACTTCCTTGGCTCTGGGAAAAGCGTTTTGTCGGGAGTAAGTTGATCTAACGCCGCCAAGTCCAACCATTGGTCGAGAAAACTCTCAATAAAAGTATTCAATTCTTTTTTACTCAGCAATCGGATTGCTTGGTCGTGCAACTTCGATGAATCCAAAAGCGCTCCACTCCGAGCCAATTTGACGAGTTCATCATCAGGAGGGCGTGAAGTTAGAAAATAGGATAACCGCGATGCTAAATCAAAAGAATCCAGAGGTCCTGATTCAAAATCTCGGTACAGAAAGTAAGGCGATGTCAAAGCCGTTCGAAAGGCAAAATGCAATCCATCCTCTATTCGGCCCGATGATCCACGCTCCGCTTCGACCATGGCTGCGTATTCATCGATAACGGACTTTTTAACCGGGCGGCGAAATACTCGGGGAAGAAACTCCTGCAAAAACTCTTCTACAGCAGCCTGATCCGTTCTGCCCTTCAGGGATGCCGTGAGCTGACTTGAGCGGTCTTTCCAGTAGAGATCGTCTGCACCGTCCGCTAACTCAATGGGACCGAACGCTATTGCTTTGTGGACATCCAGGGCAGGGCCTTCCTCGAAATGCTTGTACTGTAGGACTTCGGTCGTCAGACGAAGGTTCTTTGTCACGAGTTTGACCAACTCGTCCAGCGACTCCTCTTCAGGAGGCTCTGGAAGCAGGTCTGATTTCATTAGAGTTTTCAATCGCTCCCAGCCAATGCGACCTCGTTCGACCACCCCATCCGCTTGCTTATAGGCTGCGGCAAGGAACGGTTCCTCGATAAAGAGCTTTTTCACATGAGTTGGGAGTTTTTCCCTATCCTCGGCCAACAATGAATTTCCGTACCGTAGCGCAATGGTCTCCCCTTTTTCGAGGAGCACCTCCATCGAATATCCCCTGCTGGAGGATTCTAAGATCTCGAATTCACCCAACAACCGAATCGAGTCTATTCGTTGGCCAGGAGCTTCAACCGCATCAACCGCATGAACGCTGCATATAATCGAATCCCCTTCATTAGGATTAAAGGCTGAAAGCTCCAAATTGACGCGATAAATGCCGGTAGTGCTCGCCTCGAATTTACTTGGCCAACTAGCGCTAGCCGATATGGCCTCCGAACTAGAAACCAATCTCATCACATCGTCGACAAGAAGGCCTGATGAGTAGGCATAGGTGAAATCAGCCGCAGTCAAGTTAGACTCGGATGGCTCAATCGGCTTTCGCAATGGGGGGAAAAGCTTTTCAGCCAAGTCAGTCGCAACTTCTGAATACGACTGCATCAGCGCACCCGACAAGGGGAGTGCTTCGCTTTGATTATCGAAACCATGAGATTCGCTGTCGATTGGAAAGCTATCTGGAAGTACGTATTCAATATCCAGTAAGGAGTTGATGCTATTGACGTACTCTCTCCGATTGAGTCGCCGGATCACGGTACCACCAATAGGCGAATGCTTAGATAGCGATACATCTAGCCAGCCGATGAGTCGGGCTCTTTCTTCATTGGATGGCTGGCGTTTTTTCTTGGGAGGCATCTCACCCGACTTAAGCATTCTGAGGGCACGCTCCCAAATATCGAGCCTCTCTTTTTGCTGCCAGTCGATCACGAGCTCCTCAAGACTAACCTCTCCTTTTCTTTCGATGTCATCGTGGCAATCGAGGCAGTAGGACTCTAGCAAAGCGTATTCAGTTTTGGGTATCGGCTCGTTCGCATTAGCGATCACTGGAACTAAGAGGATAAAAATCGCCCAATAGATACTAGAAATCTGGTAGGGCTGCTTATCCCTAAGCAGCCGCTTCTTTCGCCTATTCTCCGACTGCTTAGGGATAAGCAGCCCTACCACTAATTCGATTGCCCGGATCACGCAGTTAACCTGTCTAAACCAAATATTGATTCATGCTCCGGTTGGCATTGGAAAACTGGTTCTGATCGATTCCCATCTGCTGGAGCATTGTAATGTAAAGATCGCCTAGCAATGGCGCTTCGGAATGATCCCGGTCGATCGCAATATGAGACCCGTGCTTCAAGCTGCCGCCGGCTAAAAACACAGGGAGATTCGCGTTTGAGTGGCGGCTAGCGTCACCCATGCCGGCACCCCAAAGAACTAAGGTTGAATCAAGTAGTGGCACGCCATTGGCATCCGTCTTCGTCTTTAGCTGATCCAGGAAACCCGACAGCAGGCGCATGTGTTCACTCTCGACCTTGATCAAGTCCGCAATAAGCCCGGGATTGTTGCCGTGGTGCGAGAGCGCGTGGTAGCCCGCGGAAAGAACCTCGCCATTGATCGTAAACACTTCACCCAATCCTGGCAGGAACATCGTGATCACTCGGGTAGAATCCGTTTCCAGAGCTAATGCCATCAGATCGTACATGAGAGCCTGGTTCTCCAGCATTAGAGTGGGGGCGATGGGATCGAATTTAGGGAGTTGATAATCAACCCGAGGTCTCGGTTCATTCAAGCCCTTCAATTGGCGCTCCATTCGATTTTCAAGATCGCGCACGGATTGGAAATACTCGTCCAGCTTAGTGCGGTCCTTAGCGCTCACCGTATTTTGCAGATGCCTCGCCTCGCCCGTCACTTTGTCTAACGAACTTTTACCGCTCTTAATCAAGTACTCCGTTCGCTCAACATCGTCCGGAAGCCCAAAGAGGGACTGATAAACGACGCTGGGCCTTTCAATCATCGGCAGTGGGACTCCTTGCAGGTTGTAAACCATCTTCTGACGAAAGCTGCCGCGCCCCGCGCTCAACTGAAGTGATGCGATACGGCTCTTAGCTCCCAATTGCTCTGCTGCGATCTGGTCAAGCGTGATATCCCCAACATTATTTCCGCAAAGGAAATTATCCCAGTTTTTGTGTCCGTTTCCAGACCGGTGGTCCAATCCCGAGAAAAGCGTAAACTCCTCTTTGTGCCTCATCAACGGCTTCAAGAGTGGAGTTACACCAAAATTCGAACCCGTCTCACTTGGAAAAAACGAGGGAGCATGCAGACCAAGGTTGGCTCCCACACAAACGAGTCTTTTCGCCTTCCCCGAAGCGCCGAGAGTCTTTTGAACCGCAGACGCTAATGGAACTGACTCCAGAGCCGGAAGGGCGAGGGTCATTCCGACCGCTCTTAAAAAATGACGTCTAGAAAGGTTGAGCTTCATGGGGAGTTGAGACCTTTTAGGATACTGCTAATTACTCTAAAAACCTAAACTTTGGACTAAAATCGATTCCACCCAATTCCAATCGGACACTGTCATTCCTAAATCAATCACTGCTTACGTTCCAATCAGTGAGCTAAGAGAGGTTAGAACTTTCCGATTTCCACCTTCTGGCCACGAACCGCATACAAGTGACTGAAAAAACCGTTTTCCCAGGTCTCCTCGATCGATAGCCTGCCATGGAGCGTAATGGGTACGTTGTCCACAGCCAGAGCACCAGGGCCAGACATCTTGACATAGATGAACTCATTATAGGAAGGCATAACCCCATAGCAGCAGGCCATGGTATTGGCGACCAAGAGAAACTCCTGCACTACTTGGCCGTCAGACTTAATCGGCATCATGTAGCCGGTTATCGAAATACTCTTCTTATCGAGCTTGTACACCTCCTCCGGAAGGAAGCTCATAAGATAGGCCTTATCCTCTCGAACCACTTTGTCTCCCGATTCGGGTACCTCTGGCTGGTATTCAAACGCGCTTAAATCAGCCAGGCTCAAGGTAAGGTCCTCAGCGACAGCGAGGGGAGTGATAATCCCCCAAACCGAAAGTGCCAAAACAGTAAATAATCCTCTTTTCATAACGAACGTTGATTCAACGACCTCAATACTCTAGCGAAGTTTCCTGAGAACTCAATGCTTCCCTTCCGGGAAGTTAAATTCCACTTGGGAAAACGGCTGGCGGAACACGACGATTTCATCGATTCGGACAGGAAAACGACTCTTGCCGCTTAAACCCTCCACTTTTGCCGTGAACTGAGCGGTATCCCCTACGGTTTCTCCTGTGGCTGAATTAGCTGTTGCCTGAAAAACGGCCTCTTTGCCGTCTATCGTCACTTCGATCGCCTCTTGCTCGATCCGCACAAATCGCTCCGCTCCACCATCAAGGATGTAAAAGATCCACTCTCCTGGTCGCTCACCAGGGACCAGCTCAAGTTGAGCGATGTGGTTTCCCAGCATGACCAAGCAACCCCCATGAGGAGCCGCGTGGTAGTGACCGTCACTTGAGCCTCCACTCTGTTCGCTCGGCTGGGAACATCCTGTCCCTAGTAGCAATGATCCTAGTAGGGCAAACAATACCCCCACATTCTTGATAGCTTTTTTGTCATTCATGATAGATTCTTCGACACATCTGTGCGATATGCTTTTAGAGACGGCAGCGAACCCGAAAGGACCCCGATACCCAGCATTCCCAAAGGAGCCCAAATCATAGCCGCGTTGCCAGTAAAAGGATTCAACAAGACTCCAGTTTCCCGTTGTACGACTTCACCAATTGCGAATCCAAGAACCGCATACACCACAAACCCGGCCACCACCCCTGCCAAGGTCATTCCAACCGCCTCGAGTAGTGATATGGTAAATACCGTAAACCGCTTCGCTCCCAATGCTCTTAGCACGGCGATGTCTCGCTTGCGCTCGTTCATCGTATTATAGAGAATTGCGAGAATGGAGCCTCCAGCGATAATCGCAACGAGCGCGGCTACGGCTTGTAGGATCTTGTCGAACCAACTGATCTTGTCGAAAAATTGAACGATGGTGCGATTTGCCGGCCATGCCAGAGTCAAGCGATCGCCTTGCTTATTGTAGAGCATGTCCAGTTGGAAGCCCGCCATATTCGCGCCTTGCTTGAACTTCAACAAAGCCGCACTTATGTATGTAGCTGCTTTAGGGTCGTGGCCACTCATCGTCTGGATTCCACTAATCGGTATCCAAATAACTTTGTCTGCTGGGGTACCGGTCGGCTTGAGGATTCCGGTAACGGCATAGATCTCCTCGTGTTTCGCGCTCTCATTGTAGATCAACCCGTGATAAGGATGAAACGTATCCCCCACTTCCAACCCCAGCCTGCGGGCTACCAAATTGCCGACGACCGCATTCATCGACTTTTCTTCAAAGAGCGTTCCCCCTTCCTCTAGCTCGAAATTACGGTACTCGGCATAGCTGTGTTTTGACAGGTAGTCAGAAACGGTACCCACTAAGCGATATCCACGATAGTTATCGCCTACTGCGATAGGATAGGCTGCTTCAATTGCGGGATATTTAGTCACCTGCTCAAAGTCTTCCCACTTCATCAAGCCCGGTGATTCGTCGAGGTGGTAGAGGGCGTTCAGCACAATTTGCAATTTCGAGCCGCGTGGACCCAGCACCGCATCAAAACCGCCATTCGCCCCGGCAAAGGATTGTTCCGCCTCTTTCTTAAATGCCCAAACCAGCATCAGCAAACTGCAGGCCAGCGCGACCGCCAGAATAGTGATGATACTGGAAACTCGGCGCTCCCGCACGCCCCTAAATGCCATCGCAACCGGACTCATTCAATACCTCCCCCTTTGCTGCCCAAACAGGCGGCTTGGTTCAATTCCGCCAAATCAATAACTCGCCCGAATTTCGATACCAATTGAGGATCGTGGCTGACGAAAAGAAGGGCCGCATCATTTTCCCGGCAAAGTGATTGAATGAGTTCCAGAGCGATTGCGGCATTAGTTGGATCCAAATTCCCTGTCGGCTCGTCCGCTAAGACCAACTTGGGCCGATTCGCCAATGCACGCGCAATCGCGACTCGTTGCTTCTGGCCCTGCGAAAGCTGGTCGGGGTGGTAACTTTGGCGATTGGCAAGACCGACACGGGCGAGGAGCTGGAGGGCAAACTCGCGATCTGCCCCTGCCCCAAAACTCATGCCCAACTCCACATTTTCCAAGCAGGTATAGCCATTGAGTAAATTAAAGCTCTGGAATACATAGCCTAGTGATCGAGCCCGATGGGCATCTCGAGCCGATTCTGAGAGCGAGCAAACATTCTCGCCGCTTAACAGGATCTCTCCCGAATCCGCAACCACGATTCCCGCGATCAAGTTCAACAAAGTAGACTTTCCCGAACCACTCTCCCCCTGAAGCAAGACCTGTTCTCCCGGATGCAATTCAAACCCGGCAACGCTTACGACTTCGACTAGGCCTTCCCCCTCAGAAGGGTAAGCTTTAACTAGATCGCGTATTGAGAGCAGGGCCATTTCCTAACAAGAACAAACAAGCTGACCCTTTCCCGATCAATTTCAAGTCTGTACGGGCTTGCGGATATAACTCTTTTCTTCAATCTCGAATCAATACCACGACGGCTGGTCAATTCCCATCCCATGACAGAATCCGATAGCAACACTGTCCCCACTGCCGATCAGAAGTGCCAACGTTGCGGTGCCCCCACCGAGAACCATCCTAATTTCGCTAGAATCTGTGATGAGTGCTACAGCATCTATGGGTCTTGTTGCAATGAATGGGAAGACCCGGACAGCTCCAACGACTAGCTACGCAGCCAAGATTGCTCGCCAAACGTTAATTTTCCACGCTGCCATGAGCCAAAAAACGAAATCCACCCGATGCTCACTCGTTATCATTGCCCTCGCAGCCTACTTTCTAAATGTAGAATACCAATTCCATCTAGAGCAAAAAGCGATCGATACGACCGGTCTTGAAGTACTCGCCTTCCAGCATGCACTCTTCGAATCCAGTAAAACAGGGAAGCCCGCACTGGCCGACCTTTCGGCTATCTGGTGTCCCTCTTCTCGCCGACTCGATACGGAAGCCCTCGCCAATGAGATGGTAAAGTCGAAGACCGAAAGTGACTATATTTTTGCTCGAATCGAATATGAAAGCGATGAGGGTGCTGAATTCATGGAAAAGTACCAATTTCCCGGATTTCCCAGCCCCCTCCTAATAGACGGCCAAGTAAACAAGCTCAAGAATCTGCCCCGCACCTTCTTCTTGGCGGCCCTTTAAACGTTTGTGCAATTACCCGCAGGCCACGAGGAACCCATGATAAGTTTAACTCTTATCGCATTCTTCACATTTGAGGGATCACAATCACGCGATGGTTCGACAATTGACCAAAAATGACATTCACTGCCGATATGACATTGCGGAGACCTTATCTAACATCATGCGACGGTTTACAAAAAGACTGATCTCCACCCTTCTCGTCGGGTCTATTCCGTTGTCGGCAGATTTCGAACCTTTTCCGCCGACTCCAGAGGGGCAGCCGTATTCCAACGAAGTCGCTTTTCAGGCGCTTTCAAATTACGCGGACCTCGCTTGGGAGATGTATTCCGATTCTGTTAGGGAGGTGATTCGCTTCAACATGGCAGTCTACGCTTTTCGCAAGGACCCTGGTATTGATACATTTGAAAATGCGAAACGACTTTGGGTCGAAGCACGCAAAACCTATGGCCGCACCGAAGCATTCCGTTTTTCGGATACACCAATCGACGAACTGGAGCTTGAGATACTTGTAAATGCTTGGCCTGTCGACGAGTCTTATATCGACTATACCCGAGAGGATCCAAATTCCGGGATTGTCAACCAGCCCGACAATTATCCGAAAATCAACAGCGTCGTGCTTCCCAGATTGAACGAAAAAGGAGGCGAGGCGAATGTGTCTACCGGATGGCATGTCATCGAGTTTCTTCTTTGGGGTCAGGATTTTAATGAGGCCGGTCCGGGTACACGCTCATGGACTGACTACACTACAGGCAATAACGCAGATCGCCGTATGAAGTATTTGGTTACAGCAACTGAAATCCTTCGCAGCCATCTAGTCCTTATTTCGGACGAGTGGAGCCCCTTCAACTATGATGGGCATCCTGGGGAATTCTTCTTGAGGCGCCCCTCTCGAATCATTCGAACTGCTATGCGAGGTATCGCGTCTCTCGCAGGAAGGGAAATCGCTAGTGAACGCCTGGCGGCTGCACAACGCAGCCGATCCCAGGAAGACGAGCATTCCTGCTTTAGTGACACCACTCACAACGATCTGGTCGCAAACATGGAAGGGCTGGAATCTGTACTATTTGGCAAATACACAAGTTCCTCGGGGAAAGTAACCATAGCCGAGAAGGGAATCATAGATATCATCGCTTCTGCTGACACGACCTTGGCGGGGACAATAAAATCCCAATTTTACACTGCCAAAGAATACATTGAAACCATACCTGCACCCTTCGATCAGGCGATCATCGCCCCCGAAGCCAGCCAAGAATATCAATCCATTCGAAAAGCTGTCGAAGCTCTCTGGGAGTTCGTCTACTCAATGTCAGATGCAGAGGAGGTCATGGGTCTCGATTTAAGGATTCGATGACGGCTAATACAATTCGTTGCCTAATAGCTTCGTCCATTATCACGACGCTGTTACATGCAGACTATCGACTCCCTGGGGGCGCCACAACCGTATTCGAAGCATCTCGCGAAGCATTCACGCAACCCCTAGAAAATTTGGCCCCTAGGTCCCTGGCAAAGTTCTTTTCCGGTGATACTTTGTTCAATACGAATTGGGTGAGTGCTTCATCCGTCGTGACGAGTCGAGATGGACTCGGTCCGCTCTTCAATACGCGATCTTGCTCAGCCTGCCACTTCAAAGATGGAAGAGGGAGACCTCCCGCCGCCGGAGAAATTCCGAATGGGCTATTAGTCAGAATCAGCTCCACTGGAGACGAAGCTAATGGAGCCCCCTTCCCTCATCCCGTTTACGGAAATCAACTAAGTGTCCGCTCTCTTCCAGGTACTAAACCTGAGGCAGAGGTTCTGGTTTCATACAAAGAGATTGTAGGCAGCTACCCAGATGGAATTAAATTTCGTATCCAAAAACCAAACTACTCCTTTAAAGAGCCCGGATATGGACCGCTGGATGATTTTCACTATTCCCCCCGTGTCGCGCCGAGTGTTTTTGGGTTAGGGCTACTCGACTCGATTCCCGATGTAATTCTACTAAGACAATCCGATCCAAACGACGCCGACAACGATGGAATCTCAGGTCGGCCCAACTGGGTATGGAGCGCTAGTCAAACCACCAAATCACTTGGTAAGTTTGGTTGGAAAGCGAACAAAGCAAACTTACTAGACCAAACTGCCGCCGCCTTCCAAGGCGACATCGGTATCACCTCCGATCTCTTTCCTTCGGAGAACCACACGGACTGGCAGACCAAACTCGCGGATTCACCAAGCGGAGGAAACCCTGAGATAGACGAGCTAGATTTAGAGGACGTCGTTTTCTACCTTCAGTCACTAGCTCCTCCAGCAAGTCGTTTCGAAACCGAAGCCGATTACAAGAAGGGGTATGAGCTTTTTACAGAGACTAAATGTACAAGCTGCCACACACCCGAGTTTAAGACAGCGAAAAAAGCCCTCATACCTGCCCTGTCCGGACAAACTATTCATCCCTATACGGATCTCCTTCTTCACGATATGGGAGAAGGTTTGGCAGACAACCGTCCCGATTTTGAGGCTACAGGAAACGAATGGCGAACACCTCCCTTATGGGGCATCGGACTGATACCCAAGGTAAATGGCCACACAAGATTGCTTCACGACGGGCGTGCGAGAAATATTGAAGAAGCAATCCTTTGGCATGGAGGTGAAGGCGAGGAAAGCAAACTGCTCTTTACGTTACTGAATGAACAAGCTCGAGGTGATTTGATTCAATTTGTTGAATCGTTGTAAATAAAACTTAAGTACGCTTAAGCCAACAAGGCTAATTGGATCGTCGCACCCCAAAATAGGTCAGCCATTAGAGCCTCCCCTGTCGTCCAACAATTTCTTTAACTTATCAATATCCGATTCCGACAACTCCTCATTCTCAATGAAATGGAGCATCATAGGGGCAACCTGACCACGAAAGACTTTGGAAAGGAATTGGCTCCCTTCTAAACGCCTACATTCCTTCTCCGTGTAAAAGGTGCGGTACACATTGGCTCGACCGACTCTTTTGGAAGTAATGACCCCCTTTGTTTCGAGTCGAACGAGAAAAGTGTTCACAGTTTTCTGTTTCCATTGGTCGTGCGGCAATCGGGCAAGTACCTCAACCGCTGTCATCGGCTCATGATCCCAGAGGGCTTTCATCACTTCCCATTCGGAGTCTGATATTCTTGGGACACCGGGCATAACGAACGATGGAAAACCAGAATTGACTACGGTTGTAATCAATTGTCAAGTGTGAACGCCAAGATGCCTGGAGCCGCCGCCCAAAGGCTAACTCGACCTTAACGGAAAACCTAGCCCTTAAGCTCGTTAACTAGCTCCGAAATCGTCGCTTTCGCATCCCCGTAAATCATACGGGAATTATCCATGACAAAGAGTTTGTTAACCAAACCGGAAAAGCCTTTTCCCTGTCCACGCTTTAAAATAAAGACGGTTTTAGCGTTGTGGGCCTCAATGATGGGCATCCCATAAATCGGACTCGACTCATCCTGAGAGGCAGCAGGATTAACGACGTCATTTGCTCCAATGACAACCGCAACATCAACTGTGGGCATAACCGGGTTGATATTGTCCATCTCCACCAATTGATCATAGGAAACATCCGCTTCCGCAAGAAGTACATTCATGTGACCCGGCATGCGCCCTGCCACCGGATGGATGGCAAAATTCACCTCTGCTCCATTTTCTTCCAATAGCTCCCCCAGTTCTTTGACAACATGCTGAGCTTGAGCAACCGCCATTCCGTATCCAGGAATAATGACAACAGAGCTCGCTGCCTCTAGAACGTAGTAGGCGTCTTGGACACTAACTGATTTCGGTTCACGATCATCGCCATCCCCTTCGGATTGGCTGGTCGCCCCAAAACCGCTGAAGAGCACATGCCCCAGCGAGCGATTCATAGCCTTGCACATTATCGCGGTTAAAATCAATCCGCTCGCTCCTACAAGGCAACCTGCCACAATCAGTACGTTGTTTGCTATAACAAATCCCGCCGCTGATGCCGCTAGTCCCGAACAACTATTTAGTA
>Ga0213868_10005364_pt1 | contig 11526 bp, 9 predicted proteins | sample PICome_9_FD_160087 | JGI IMG/M metagenome (GOLD analysis project Ga0213868, IMG submission 160087) | Coastal seawater microbial communities near Pivers Island, North Carolina, United States - PICO127 | ecosystem: Environmental > Aquatic > Marine > Coastal | place: USA: North Carolina | collected...
TTGCGCCACAACTTGGGCGCATGGCGACGATTGATGTGTTCAAATATGTCTCGCACAAGCTGCTGCGTTGGTTTGGGGGGCTGTTCTTGATGGTTGGCGCGCTGGCACTTGTCGGGCTGGTGCTGTCAGTTTCATGGCTGGTTGGCGCGCTTTTTTTGACGGCTGTTCTGGTGGTGGCCGCGATGGGGCTGCGGGCAAAGTCGGGGGTGTTGGGGCAGAGTGTGGAAATCATTTTGGCGCTGATCGCGACGCAGATTGGGGTTTTCAGGGCGATGCGCGGCCAAGTGGTGGTGACGTGGGCCCCGGCTACGTCGCGTTAAGGTTTGATGGGTTCAATTTGCATGGCACACCAGTTTCATCCTGCAAATGCGCAGACAAATGTCGGGCCGCGTGTTCTTTATCTTACCAAGGTTTATCCTTACCCGCCCGCCACCGCTGGTGATGCCGTTTATTCGCGCGGCATTATCGAGGCGCTGGCACCTTTGGGCGCTTTGACGGTTCTATGCGCTGACAGTGGTGGATTGCATCGGTCCGATCCCGCCATCGCCTGCCCGACTATCGATTGGCAGTGCGTAAGGCCGCAACGCCGCGGGCGGGCGGGGTCTATTTTTTCGCGCTGGCCGTTGATCGCGTGGAAAGGGGCGACACGCGATTACCGTGGAAGGCTCGTGCAATTGTTGACCGAGCAATGGGATGCCATCGTGCTTGACAACCTTGGCCTTGCGCATGCTTTGCCGCAGGCCTTGGCCTATCGGATCAAACGGCCTGCCACCCGTTTGGTTTATATCTCGCATGAGTATGAATACCCGACACGGGCGGGGAAATACGGCACTTATAGGCTTGGTCGGGCCAAACGAATGTTGGCCGCGCGCGATTTGCAAAAGGTAAAGCAAAGTGAGGTGGCCTTGCTGCGGGGCTGTGATGTCGTGACGGTGATCAATACTGCCGATCTGGTGCCGTTTCGAAAGATCGCGGGTGGGCGCAAGTATTTGCCCTTTGCACCCGGCTACAATGGCCCTGTGACAGCGACGCGCCAGATTGGCCCCGACACGCCGCGCAGGGTGCTCTTGTTGGGGGGGCGAAAATCGGAACAAAAGCGTCAGATATTGCTGCACTGGCTGGCGATTTCCTATGATCATTTGTGCGCAGCAGGTGTTGAAACAGTGATTGCGGGCGATATCGAGGATGGCCTGCGCCGCGAGATCCAGACGCGGTATCCAAAGGCGCAAACCCTTGGTTTTGTGGAGGATATGGATGCGTTGATTGCCTCGGCCAGGATGGGCTTGATTGCCGATACGGTGGGTGGCGGATTCAAGATGCGGCTTTTGTCGCATGTGTTCGGGCGGCTGCCTATTGTTGGTTTGTCGGGCGCTATTGACGGACTGCCGACGCCCGAAGGTGCGGGGTATTTGGGTGCGCCCACGCTTGCAGCACTGCTGAATTTGGTGCTTGGCGTGATCGACGATACGGACCGGCTGAACCAATTGCATGAACGGGCCTTTGCCGATTGCGCAAGCAAATTTGGATGGCAAAGCCGGGCTGAGGCGCTTATGCGCGCAGTGGCTGAGCGTGATAGCGAGGTATTGGTCTGACAATGACTGTCACATTCCGGATCAGGGCAGTTTTTGACTCCGGTCGCGCGCGCGGATTTTTCTGGGCTTTGGTCGGGCAGGCTGGCCCCACGCTTTTGCAATTGGTTTATTTCATCATTGCGGCGCGTATTCTTGGTGCGGATGCTACGGGCAACTTTTTCCTGATCGTTGCGGTGGCTGTGATCGGTTCGTCCTTTATCGGGTTTGGCGCGGGTGGCCTTGTGATGCGCGAAGTGGCGCGTGATGGAACACGCGCGGCGCAGGCCTTTGGGCAGGCGCAGGCAATGTCTTTGGCAACATTTCCGTTGCTATTGCCGTTGGTAGTGGCGGACGCATGGTATGTGACAGACGAGAAAATTCCTTTTTGGGTGATTGTGGTGGTGGCCAGTGCTGACCTGCTGGCTGCTCGGATTTTGACCACGAGTTGGTCGCTGTTTATTGCGCGCGAAGAGCAGGTGCGCGCGGCATTGATGATTTGCTTGATGCCGATTGCCCGGACGATTGTGTGCTTGTTAACGGTCCTTGTTGCACCGGATCAGCGGCTGGTGGTTTTTGCGGGCCTTTATGCGGTGGCTAGTTTTTGCGTGCTCGGCGCTGTGCTTGAAATCGTGCGGCGGATCATCGGGCCAAGCCCGCTGTCGCTGTCACGGTTCGACTATCGCAATGGCATTGGATTTTCGATAACATGGCTGAACCTTGCGCTGCAAAGCGAAGGGGACAAGCTGTTTTTAGGGCTGTTTGGTAGCCCGGTCATGGTTGCAGTTTATGCCATCGCCGCGCGCTTGATGGACGGCGCGGCGATGGTGCCGCGCGCCTTGCGGGTCTTGGGGCAAGCGCGTTTGTTTCGCGCAGGGGTGGAGGGCAGTGGCGCAGCCTATGATATGTCGTGCCGTTTCTTGCCGGTTGTGATCGCGTACGGGGTGGTGGTTTGGCTTGCCTTTTGGTTGCTTGCCCCTGTCGCCGCGCGGCTTTTCGGCCCGGGATTTGAGGGACTTGTCCAGATTTTACCCGTGCTGGGCGCGTTGCCATTGCTGCGCGGCGTGGCCGAGTTTGGCGCGGAGATTTTCATGTCATCGGACCGCGCCATGGTGCAGGCCGTAACTCAAAGCGTGATGACCGTGCTGCGCATTGGCCTTGGGATCGTGTTGATTTCAGCCTTTCAAATTCAAGGCGCAATTGCGACGGCGTTGATAATCGGCGCTATGTCTGGCGCGGTGCTTTGGGGGCTTGCTTGGGCCCAGAGGGGGCAGGAATGACCGCCGCGCTAATGCAGCCTGATGCCAACCTTTTGGACTGCCCTGCGGATCGCTTGAAGCTTGGCCGCGAGCGGCTGATCCTTGGTTTGATGGTAGTCTATATTCTCGGCGCGCACCTTCGACTGTCGCTCTATGCGAATGGCAATATTTTGGTGCCGATGTATCTGATGCTTGCGGCTTCGGGCGTGGTGGCGCTTTGGTTTGCGCCGGTGATCTTGCGAAAAATTGGTGGGATCTATGTGCTGATGCTTGGCTTTGTGGTTTTGCAACCTTTGGCGGGGGGCGGTAGCAGCTATGGCGCTTCGGTCACAAGCATTCTGCAACTGACCGCGTCAATCACTGGTGCCTTGGCGATGATCTTTGCGCTTGGGCTGATCAAAGCTGATAGATTGCGCGGCGTTCTGACGATGATCTGGATTGTGATGATTTTGCTGGCCCTTGCGGAAGTCTTGTTTCTGAAAGGGTTTTTCGATCAGGTCCGCGACTGGCTTTATGCAGGCAGTGGCCGTTTCGTCTATCTCGCAGAGGACCGCGATCTGCAGCTTTATGGGCGGGTGCGGACCACAGTTTTTGCAAGTGAGCCATCGTTTCTTGCCGATACTTTATCGTCGCTTAGTGCGATGAATTTCATGTTGAACAAGCAACGTGGCAGCCTTCGCTCTTTCTTGGAATTGGGTGCGATGCTTGCGATCAGTTTTTGTGTCGTCCCTAGTTTCAAGACGGGTTTTTATGTTGCGGCCTTGATGGTTTGGCACTTTTGGCCGCGCAGCCTGCGCGAGGCATCGGTTTTGGCCATTGTGCTTATAGGGGCATTGCTTGTGGCGTTGGTGGGTACAGACGGCTTTTTCCGGTTGGTGGGTGAGACGGCGGGGATGCACTTGTCCAGCGGCAGTTTCTTTGGCCGGATTGGGTCGGCTCATTTGGTGGGCTTTGATGCTTTGGCGGCATTCCCGTTTTACGGGTTTGGTATTGGGCAGAATGATGCCGTCTATCCTATCATCGTCGGGATATGGAACCAAAACGGGGCGTTTGGTTTGTTTCCGTGGTACGGGCCTCTGCCTGCCGCCGACCTGATGTCAAACGGGTTTTGGTGGATGTGGATTTATCTGGGTGCGGTCGGGGGCGTGATCTTTCTGGCGTTGGCTGCACGATTGCTGCAGGGCCTTGGGGTCGCCACGCCGTGGCGCAGTCTGGTCTGTGCATGTATCGTTTGGTACGCAGGTTCGGCCTTTGTGGACCCGCAAAGCTGGTATTGTGTGGTCATCTTTTCAGTCGGTGCAATGACCCGGCGAGTGCCGTTGCCGCATCGTCGGGATCCGGAGCAGGCGGCATGATGAGGCTTCACCGCCTATTCGCTTTGTTGCGGGCGGCCCGAAGGCTGTCCCCTCGGATGGGTCTGTTCATGCTGCGCCGAATGCTGCGCAACCTGCTGGTGCCTCGCATACCGAAAGCTTATCGCGACCGGATCACTGAACGGCAGCGCCACCTTCCGTTGCTGGCCTCTGGGGCAACTGCGCCGGGGCCGGGGCTTGTTGCGTTGGCCGCGTTCTATAACGCCGAATACCGCGAAATGGTGCCTGGGCTTGCGGGCGGCACCGTTTCGCTGAATGGTCAGAGCGTGGCGTTTGGTGGACCTAAACGGATCGATTGGGCACATTCTATTCCGGCCGAGGGCGACCATCAGATGTGGCGTGTAAAGCTTGCACATATGGGGTTTCTATGCCCGCTTTTGTCGGAGGGCGACCCTTGCGCGCACAGACTTGCCACAACACTTGCAAGGTACGCCCGCGCGCATAGTGACTTTGCGGCTAAGGGTGCGTTCATTGGGTTTTGGTTTCCCTATGCCGCATCCCACCGCATTCTCGCGCTGGGTGCAGGTCTTGTGATGGCGCAAAAACGGAGGAGGCTGGATGCAAGTTCCAAGGTAGAGCTGGCTGAATTCTTGCGCCTTAACGTGGCCTTTTTATTGGACAATATCGAGCATGAATTGTGCAATAACCATCTGGAACGCAACCTTGCGGCGCTGTGCTTGTATTTTAGCCATGCACAAAGCGTCCCGCCCGCGATTGCTAAAAAGCTTGAGCAGTGGGTTATGCATCTTGTGACGCAAACTATCGCGGTGGATGGCGTGCAAGTCGAACGCTCACCCATGTATCAAGGGCTAAGCATGGCTGCCTTGGCCGTAATGGCCGAGACTCCGTTTCTGTCACTGCCATTGCAAACCTTGTTGCGCAGCCGTGCGCAGGCGGTGCGCGAAGCATTTGCGCTGCTATGCCATTCCGATGGTGAGGTGGCGCTGTTCAATGATGCGTGGCACGGCGAGGTGCCGGTTTGGACGGGCCCATCCGCACCCGATGGTCGCAGTATTTTGCCGCAAGGCGGTTATGGGCGGCTTTCGAAAGGCAAGGATGTTTGTCTGATGGATGCAGGCCCGCTTGGACCCGCATGGAACCCCGGCCATGGGCATGCCGATTTCTTGTCCGTTGAGGTTTCGCTTGGCGGCGAGCGGCTGATCGTTGATCCGGGTACGTCGCGGTATAATACCGGCCCTGAGCGCGCGCGCGAACGTAGTGCGGCAGCGCATAACGGCCCGATTTGGGTGGGCCATGAGCCTGTGGAATTCTTTGGCGCATTTAAGGTGGCCAATTTGGCGCAGGCATCGTTTTTTAACAGCTCGCTACTAGATCTGCACACGTTGGCGGGCAAGTTTTCGTCGGCCCCCGGAACGGTGGCACGAGCAGTGCGGTATTGGCCCGGATTGGGTTGGTTGGTCGCGGATTATTGGGTCGGCATAGGGCGAGGACAGGTGCGTTGGCTGATCCCGACCTCTTGGGACATTTCCGCTGAGGATGGCGGTTTTGCGCTGCGCCACGCCAGTTTGGGGCAGTCGGCGCGGCTCTGCGTGCTTTTAGGGGCCAGTGCCGATCCCCCTTATTCTTCGGTTTGTGCCAGCCGATATGGCAGGCTTGATCCGGCAAACAGTATTGATTTGAGCCCAAGCCCCCTCGTCGACCTTCTGCACAATGCAGCCCAAAACAGCCATGGTTTGCTAACGTGGATTGGCCATGGCCCAGCCCCGCAAGATGCGTTGCAAAAGGGGCATGGCTTGTTGCAGCTTTTGCAATCCCAAGTCCGGAAGTAGGCCAATGCACGCACCTTTTCGCCCCAACCTCCTGCCCCCCCACGCATTGCAAATTGGTTTGGGTTGCAGCCGTATTGGGTCGGTCAATGGCCCGTCAAAAGAGGAAGCTCGCTTGTTGTTAGAGCGTGCCTTGGTCGAAGGGATAAGGTTTTTCGATACGTCCAACATCTATGGCCAAGGTGACAGTGAACGGCTTTTGGCCGAAGCGATTGGCTCGCGCGACGATTGCATCATCTGTTCTAAGGCGGGCAAATATCTGGATTGGAAGAAGCGCCTTTTGGTGCCAGTGAAAGGCATGCTGCAGGGGGTGGTGCAGCGCTCGGGTTGTGGCGATAGCGCGCGCCAAGCCCATGCCAACCTGCTGGCACCCAAACTTTCTGCGCAAAAGTCTTGAGGCAAGCCTGCGGCGATTGAACCGCCCTCGTGTCGAGATTTTTTTCCTGCATAGCCCGCAGGTTGAGGTGTTGCAGCGCGGCGATGCCGTTGGCGCGCTGGAAACCGCGCAGACGGCAGGCAAGATTGGGTTGGTAGGGGTATCGGTTGACGATGTTGCGGCGGCTATGGCAGCGCTGGCCGATCCGCGGGTGCAGGTGGTGCAATTACCGCTACGCCCGAATGAGACTGCGTTCGACCCCGTGATCACGCAGGCAGCGGCGCGCGGTGTGGCAGTGATTGCGCGCGAGATTATGGGTGGGCCGCAGGCCATTTCGGGCGCGGTTGACCCTGCCGGCTATGCCCAGACCCGCATCGCGCAGATGGTTATGCACGACGATGTGGCCTTGCCGCTTATTGGTACAACCAAGATAGCCAACCTGCTGGTTGCCATCGCCGCCGCCCGCAACTTTTAACTCAAGAGGCAAACGCGTATGAAAATTGCATTTATCGGCTGCGGCTTTGTCTTTGACATCTATATGCGGACAGTTCAGGCGCATGGCGAGCTAAAGATCGCAGGGGTTTTTGACATTAACCCTGACCGTATGCGCCGGGTCAAAGCGTATTATGGGTTTGCAACATATGATAGTTTCGAGGCCGTTTTGGCCGACCCATCGATCGAGGCGATCATCAATTTGACCCCCATAGCCGCCCATTTTGAGGTTAGTAAACAGGCGCTAGAGTCCGGCAAACACGTTTTTTCCGAAAAGCCTCTGACCAAGAACCTTGCCCAATCGCAAGAGCTGTTTCAGATTGCTGAGGCGAATGGCAAACGGCTTTACGCAGCGCCGACCAACATTTTTGCCGATAACATTCGCACGATTTTTCGAGCGGTAGAACGAGGCGCGATTGGAAAACCTCTGCTGATCTACGCAGAACTTGACGATAGCCCGATCCACCTGATGCAATTTGAAAAGGTCAAAAGCCCGACCGGCGCCCCTTGGCCCTTGCGAGATGAAATTCTGGAAGGCTGCACATTTGAACATATCGGCTATCACCTTGTGTGGATTTGCGGGCTTTTGGGGCCAGTAATTTCAGGCACGGCCTTTTCCAGTGAACTGATCGAGGATAAGATCGCAGGCTTGCCGTCTCGCGTGGGTACACCGGATTATTCTGTTGCCTGCTTGCATTTTGCGGGTGGGGCGAGTGCGCGTATCACCTGCAGCGTGGTCGCACCGCGCGATCACAAAATGCGCATTATCGGCCGAGAGGGAGAGTTGATATCCGACACTTACCGTCAGTTCCGCAGTCCTGTTTATTTTGAGCGTTATACTTCGACCAGCTTGAATGCCCGAAAGTTCAGAACAATCCGCAAGCTGCCGGTGCTTGGCCGTTTGCTGGGGGTTGGGGGGCGGCAATTGAGGTTGGCGCAAAACTGGAAATCCGATGCGGTTAGAAAGAGCCAGTTGCGCCGCCCGTCGCTGAGGCAAAGGCTTGTCGAATGGCTGCGCCGCCGCGAAGTCTATGCCCAAGACAAGCTTGTCGGCGTAGCCGAGATGGCGCGCGAAATCAGGCAAGGACAGCCGCAATACATGCCAAAAGATTTTATCCTGCACATAAATGAGCTGACGCTTTTGGTGCAAGCTGGCGGAACGGGTGGCCATGCGTTCAGGCCAAGCACGTCTTTTCAGCCGATTGGCCCCATTCCGGGTACGATGGAGTGAAGGCCAGTTCGAAACGTGGAATTCCATTGAAAGGCACTGGATCGCACTGCCGCTCGTCAAAAACGATGTAGCTCTCTTCTGCCGAAAGAGGAAAGGGCTTAGCAACTGTATGAGGGGGACTGAAGGGATGCAGTTTTCAGCACACCCTTAATTTGGAAAACGTTCAAAGGCAGCTTGTGAGTGCGCAGTTCGGACGCCCAAGTCGAACTTGATTTGTCTCCCCACCACGGTTGCCCAAATCGCACTGCGGCAGTAGGTTTCGAGGAGTGTAGTGGAGGTTGTCTTATGCGGTGGATTGTTCGAATAGCCTCAGGGCTTGTCATGCTGGTCATGGTATTGGTTGGAACGGTTTTTTTGATCCCATCCGAAAAGGTGGCGAGCCTTGCCACGGCACAGTTTTTCAAGGCGACAGGCCGCACGTTGACGATTGAGGGCAATGTGAGTCCGACAGTGTGGCCCGTGTTGGGGGTCAAGACCGGGTTTGTTCGGGTTGCCAATGCAGACTGGTCGCGCGAAGGTCCGATGCTCGAGGCGCAAGGCCTCGCAATTGGGGTGGATATGGCATCGCTGTTTGGCGGCGATGTTAAGGTCACCAAGATTGAAGTGCTCCAGCCGCAAATCATCCTTGAACGCCGCAAAGATGGAGTTGGAAATTGGGAGATTGTGAAAGCGGCGGCACCGAAGCAGGGCGGCAATGCGGCACCCTCGCAAGATAGCAGGACGACACCGACAGATCCCATTGCACAGGCGCGGCGGATCACGCTGGACTATGGCGCAATCAAGGATGGGTCCGTTTTGTTCGTAGATCATAGCACGGGCGCGCGTGCCATTCTGAAAAACATCTCAGCCGAGGCCAAGGTGCCAGACTATACAGGCCCCGCAACCTTGTCCCTGTCGGCGCTTAAGGACGGGATAAAGGTTGCAATTGCAGGGCGGGTGGCGCGGTTTGATCAATTTGCCTCAGGCAAAGTGGGTGATGGAGAATGGAGCGTGGACGTCGGTGGATCGTCGTTCACGTTTGAGGGCCGGATGGGTACGATGCCTTTGGTAGCCGAAGGTGCACTGGTGGCGGACCTAACAGACCTTGCCTCAGTGGCAGAAGTTGCTGGGCAAGCGGCTCCGTCATTGCCGCAAGGTTTGGGTGCCGACACACGAAAGCTATCGGGACAAATCACCCTGACCAATGCTGGCTCTTTGCATCTGCGTGATGGAACCATTGTGCTGGACAGCAACAGGCTGGCCGGAGATCTTGACCTGACGTTTGACCGCGCTCGTCCCAAGCTAACGGCCAAAGTCATGGCGGGCGGCCTTAACTTTGCAAGCCTTACGGCGGGCGGTGCTGCCCCAACGATTGCTGGGGGTGCGACCGGAAATGCGGCTCCCGCTACTATAGGTTGGTCACGCGCGCCGATTGATGTGAGTGGACTTGCGGGCTTGGATGCCGCGGTGACTTTGACGGTTGACAGCATTGACATGGGGCTTGCGCAGTTAGGGCGGACACGTTTGCTCATCACGCTAGATAGGGCGCGCATGGTTATTGAGGCGCGCGAACTGCAGGCTTACAGCGGTAATCTTGCTGGCAGTTTCGTGATCAACGGGCGCGGTGGGTTGTCGGTGGGTGGTGATCTCAAAGCGGCCGACGTGGCGATGCAGCCGTTCTTGCAAGCCGTTGCCAAATTTGACCGCTTGATTGGCACGGGTGATATGAGTGTGAAGTTTCTGGGTGTCGGCAACAACATGGCAGCGATCATGGCGTCATTGTCAGGATCGGGCAATCTGAAGTTTGATAAAGGAGAGCTTCGCGGCCTAGATCTCTTGGGGATGCTGCGAACGCTTGATATGAGCTATGTTGGCGAGGGGCAAAAGACAATTTTTGACGCGATAACAGGGTCATTTACGATACAAGGTGGCGTTTTGCGCAATGATGATCTGCGTTTCATGGCACCATATGTCAGCGCCAGGGGGGAAGGGCGTGTGGGGATCGGCGCGCGCGACCTGGACTACCGATTAACTGCGACAGCATTGGCCAAAGCGGATGGAAGTGGCGGTGTTACTGTGCCTGTGATCATTTCAGGCGCTTGGGCCCAGCCAAAGTTCCGGCTGGATATGAATGCGTTGATTGACCAAAATTTGGCCGAGGAAAAAGCGCTTTTAAAGGAAAAGGCCAAGGCAGAAGAAGCCCGCGTTAAAGCAAAACTGGAGGAAGAGTTGGGCATTCAGCGACAAGAGGGCGAAAATCTGGAGGCTGCAGCAAAGCGCCGCGCACAAGAGGCTTTGGAGGCAGAAGCAGCTCGGGCCTTACGTAGGTTGTTGGGCGACAACTGATCCGAACAGGTATCGCGCAGCAGGTGAGTGTCTTATTCCGGCGCTGCTGGTCGGGCTGATATTTTTTGCTATTGAAAAGGGTGACGCGAATTCGATTGGTCTTTGTTTGGACAGCGAGGCTGACCGTTTTGCCGTGCCCACCGGACGCTAGGCGTCAACAATAGCTGCCTCGATTAACCGGAACTTTGCTCGGTTGGAATGCGGAGGACTTGCCCCCTGATCCGCCCTTTAAACTTTGACCGACCATAGGTAGAGTTTTCCCCCTTCGATCAGGATGACAGGCAGGTGACGCCCTCCGATTTCGCCAGTATGAGCGGAACCTTTTTGCGGATCGTGCGCTCGCTGATTTTTGGCAACACGGAAGACCCTGCGGTTGATTTCCAAGGGGATCCTGCTTTGTTAAATCAATAGGTTTTTTTGTTTGTGGACCTTACTAAGCACCCGCATGTGAAGCCGGATTTGGTGCAAACCCTCGAAGACGGGCTGCTCGGTGATACGACAAAAGCGCTTACTGATCGGGCACCGAGTGAATGGCAAATTGGTCGAGACCAGCGTCATTCGCTTCGATATAGCGGTATTGTTCCCGCACCCCGGCTTCGGTGAGTTCGCGCAACACTGTTAGTACCGTATTAGGTGCATGATCGGCACACAGGTCAGCCATTTGCGACAATTCTTCAAGCGCTATGGGCAAGGCGGCTTCAAGGCTTGGTGCATTGTACACATCAACGAAATGCTGGGCGATGTGGCGGGCCAGTGCATCGTATTCGGCATCTTCAATCTGCGTGGTCGCAACGAATGTGACGCGGCCGAATGTTTCAACCCCAAGCCAGCCATTTGCAAAGGCCTGGCGAGCTTTGCCGACCAGATCGCCCTGTGACCAATTGGAAAATTCAAATCCGCCCGAAACGGCCCATTCGCCCGTTCGCGCAGGATTGTGAAATACATTTGTGTCGCTTTCGTCAAAATGGATCGCACGCGCCAGCAGGTGAGGCATATTAGTCTGTCTCCAACAGTTTTGAGAGAGGGATGAGATGGGTTTTTTGGCCGAGTTTCAGCAGCATCCCAAAGTTTTCGTCGACCCCCAGAAATTTACCCAAATGATGGGTTCCATCCAA
>Ga0213868_10005365_pt1 | contig 11524 bp, 10 predicted proteins | sample PICome_9_FD_160087 | JGI IMG/M metagenome (GOLD analysis project Ga0213868, IMG submission 160087) | Coastal seawater microbial communities near Pivers Island, North Carolina, United States - PICO127 | ecosystem: Environmental > Aquatic > Marine > Coastal | place: USA: North Carolina...
TCTGATGTCTGAGCGTTGCCAGACAGTCCAATTGTTCCAATTATGACGGCTAGTAATAGTTTTTTCATTTTAAATTTAGTTTTATGGTTAGTCGATTGTTTGTCAATTATTGCCAACGGCCTGGGCTATGAGTAGTTGCGTGGTTTAGCGATTAACTTTGCAAGTACACACCAAGCTGAAAATCCGCGAGGATTTTCAGAAGTAGGCGAGAACAAGCAATTACTTATAGCCATTGTTGCCATTTCGTTGTTTTATTCAGTTTTATTATTTTCTTTTTTAGCTTGTTTTCTCAAATTATATCTAGTCATAAATCCCATAAATATCCCAAAAAATGAAGCGTGGAAAATAAATTTCCATATTCTGAAGTCTTGTCCGTCAGAATAATCAAATCCAGCCATAAGTCCAGCGTAAAGGATTCCTGAAATTAAACCAGATTTTATTATTGCTTTAGTTTGTGTAGTCATATTTATTCTTATCAGCGTTTTACTTTTAAAAATTCTTTCTTATTAAGAGAGTCAATATTCCTATTGCTAACACTTTTCAATTCATTTTAATTTCCTTTTTTTCGTTCTTTTATGGTCAAATACATTCCAATTATTATAAGTAAACTAGAAATAATTCGCAACCAAAACCCTGAATTCATTTCGTCTGATGTAAAAACAAAATTCAATATTATCAATACGAAACTCGCTATAATCACAATTAAAGGTAAATTCTTTTTTGTCATTTATTCAATTTAGAGTTGTTTCCGCCAATGAATGGCAACTCGTTATATGGAGAATAAACCTTCTGTTTATAGGGTTCTATTTCCGGATAACAGGAGTCTTTGTTAAAATTTATCTCAAAAAAGATTTACAAAATCTGTCTTTGTGTCTGAAATAAATAACAACAATAAATTTCAGTAATTTTATTACCAAACACAATCCCTATAAGTAATGAAAAATATAGCTCACTATTTATAGGGATGCGTTGAGAAGAGGTACTTGTTAAAATTCTTGATACTTTTCCTCAAAGGAAGAGTTAGGTTACCAGTGTAGCAAAATATCATTTAAGCTAACTAACCAAATTAGTAGCCTCTAAAAATGTGCATTTATTTATATTGAATGAATATTTTTTTATTTAAAAAATTTAGTTTAAATAATATTTCCGCGAAATTTTCTGTTAAGTTTGTTGTATGACTGTTTTTCAAACTAACTATACAGTAGTAGCTTCTCACATAGATGAACTTCATCATGTAAATAATGTAGTTTATCTAGAATGGATTCAAGACATAGCAAATTTACATTGGACACTACTAAAAAAGGGGGTAGATACTTCTGCTTATGTTTGGGTAGTGATTAGACATGAAATAGATTATATAGGACAGGCGCTATTAGGTGACGAAATTACTGCTAAAACATGGGTAGGTAAAACAGGAGGCATCCGATCTATTCGTCATGTAGAATTTTATAAAAACAATAAAGCCATTGTTAAGGCTCAAACCACCTTTTGTTTGGTAACTGCTAAAACCTTTAAGCCTACTCGAATAACAGATCAAATTTTATCGATGTTAGGTCCTAAATAGCTGTACCTTTGCATTTAGAAATTTAATGTAACGATGAGCACATTTGCTACCTTAGGAATAAAAAAACCATTCATACAATCTATTAAAGAGTTAGGAATACATTCGCCTTCAGAAATTCAGGAAAGAACCATTCCAGTTTTATTGAATAAAAGAACAGATTTTGTAGGCTTAGCGCAGACAGGAACAGGTAAAACCGCCGCTTTTGGCCTGCCAATAGTTCAACAGATAAATCCTAACAATACTGCTGTTCAAGCACTTATTTTATCACCTACACGAGAATTGGTACAACAAATAAAAAAACAACTTTTTAAGTATACAAAATATTATGACCACAAGGTGTTTGTTGAGGCTGTTTATGGTGGCGAAAAGATCGAAAAACAAATACATAATTTACAGAGAACTACCCATGTAATTGTTGCTACTCCTGGAAGATTAATTGATTTGATAGAACGAGGAAACATCAATTTAAAAGAGATAAACACCTTGGTTTTAGATGAGGCTGATGAAATGTTGAGTATGGGATTTAAACAAGATTTAAATAGAATTTTAAAATATACCTCAGGTCATCGAAATACTTGGTTGTTTTCTGCGACCATGCCAGAAGAAATTCAAAGAATTATTAAAACGTACATGGATGCTAATGCACCACGTGTAGAAATTGATAGAAATGCTACGGTAAATACCAACATTAGTCATCAATTTGTAAAAACAACCATCAAAGAAAAAGTAAAGACTATAATTCGTTTTTTAGAATCTAGACAAGAAGCGCGTGGTATTATATTTTGTAGAACTAAAGCAGGTACACAAAATCTTAACAAACTTTTGCAAGAGGAAGGTTTTTCTATCGGAGCCTTGGAAGGAGATATGCAACAAAAAGAGCGCGACAAAGTAATGCGTGCCTTTAAAAATGAAAGTTTACAGTACTTAATTTCTACAGATGTATCTGCAAGAGGAATAGATGTTAGAGATTTAGCATTTGTAATTCATCATCAATTACCAGATCAATTAGATTATTATACGCACAGAAGTGGAAGAACTGCTAGAGCAGGTAAAAAAGGGGTGTCTCTTGCTTTAATTATAGCTCATGAGCTTCAACGAGTACATGAAATAGAAAAAAACTTAAACATTAAATTTACGGAAACTACCTTCTAATGGTTAAGATAACCATCTGTGCTGATTAGCTTTTTTAGTGTACCATATTAAATAGCCTCCAATAGCAATAATCATAAAAGGCATGAGTAGTCCCATAGGGCCATAGCTGTCTGTATTTTCATTTATTAGCAGACCATATGACATCTGTATAATAATTCCTATAAATGATATAATAAAGAAAGTAGAGGCAATTTTTTTCTTTAACAATAATAATAAAGCTCCAAAAGTTCCTGAAAATACTGCAGTAGCAAATGCTGCTGTTGCCCAGGCTGGAACATCTTGATACATGAGTTGCTGGTCTTTGGGTAAAGAGGCTAATACAGCATCAGTCATAAATGCCTGAGTTAAATAATTAAATACTCCCATTAAATTCCAAACAAGTGCCATACTGCTAATGATCCAAAATAGTCCCGTTGGTTTTCTTAAGTAGTTCGTCATGTTGTTAAAATTTTAATAAATTCTACCTTAAATTTAGACAAAAAATAATAAATCAGGTTGCAGCATCTTAAAAATGGTATTTTTGCAGCATCAATTATTCAACCAAATTTCATGATTAGTAAGCCTAAACTTATTCCATTTCTTTTTATCACTCTCCTTATTTCAGCTGCTTCTTTTGCTCAAGTAAAAACAAGTATTAGAGGAAAAGTAGTAGATGAGAAAGGTGCTCCAATATTTGCCGCTTCTGTATATTTAAATACCAGTCAGGGAAGTATTTCTGAAGAAGATGGTACTTTTCAAATTACAGATATAGTCCCAGGATCATACAACTTAACGGCTAGCTTTGTTGGTTTTGACTCACAAACAAAATTTAATATTATTATTAAATCAAAAGGGAATCGATCGTTTAATTTTATTTTAATTGAATCTTCTGAATCTCTAGAAGAAGTAGTAGTTTCTAATAAAAATAAAATAAGTAGACCTAAAGAAACTCCTTTATCTACCCAGTCTTTATCTGCTGTAGAAATAGCTACCTATCCAGGAGGTAACAATGATGTTGTTCAAGTGGCCCAGTCATTACCTGGTGTTTCTCCATCAGTAGGAGGATTTAGAAATGATTTAATTATACGTGGAGGTGCTCCTAATGAGACCGTATATTATTTAGATGGGGTAGAAGTGCCAAATATTAATCATTTTGCAACACAGGGAAGTGCAGGAGGTCCTGTAGGCTTATTAAATGTTGCTTTTATCAATGATGTTACCTTATCTACATCTGCTTTTGGTGCTCAATATGATAATCCATTATCTGGGGTGCTTCAATTTAAACAACGTGATGGTAATAAAGAGCGATTCAATACTAACATCAGGGTAAGTGCTACAGATGCTGCTTTCACTTTTGAAGGCCCGTTATTCAAAAACAAAAAGAAAGAAAGTAAGACCAGTTTTTTATTGTCTGTAAGAAGAAGTTATTTACAAGCTTTATTCAAACTGATAGGCTTACCCATTAGACCAGATTATTGGGATTACCAATATAAACTAACACATCAGGTAGATAAATATAATGACTTGTACTTTATAGGTTTAGGATCTGTAGATGATTTTAGTGTGGAAGCTCCAGAAGACTATGATGAAGAAGCTCAAGCGGTTTTGGAACAGGCACCTTTCATACAGCAAAAAACAAATTCTATAGGGGTCACCTGGAGAAAAAGATTTAAAGATGGTTCTGGTTATATGGAAACTACAGTGAGTAATAATCGTTTAGAAAACATATTTACCAATTACCTAGATCCTGAAAACGAAACTGGAATTATCTTTAGAAATGATGCCGTAGAATCTGAGTCTAAACTTAGATATCAGCTTACTAAATTTGTAAATGATTGGAAATTTACAGGGGGTTTTAATACACAACATTCTTTTTACTCAAATAATACAACTAATATTGCTGATGCAATTTTCTATACTACCGAGATAGACTTTATTAAATACGGACTTTTTGCGAATGCAACACGTTCTTTTTTTAATGATAAAGTTGATGTGTCTCTTGGATTTAGGATGGATGATGATAGTTTTACAACTTCAAGTAACTTAATTTCAAATTTTTCTCCAAGATTCTCATTGTCCTATGAATTTAAAGAAGATTGGCGTATAAGTGCAACTGCAGGACGGTATTATAAAATAGCACCGTACACAATTTTAGGTTTTAGAGATCCAAGTGGTAATCTTACAAACCAAGACAGTGATTATACACAAAGTGATCATTATGTAATAGGATTACAACATTACTTAAACCCAGCTGCAAGTATATCACTAGAGGGTTTTTACAAAATATATTCAGATTACCCTGTATCAGTATTAGATCAAGTTTCATTGGCTAATAAAGGAGCAGATTTTGAAGTATTGGGAAATGAAGATGTAGAAACAGTAGGAAAGGGTAGAAGTTATGGTTTAGAATTTCAATACCAGCAGAAATTATTGAATAATTTTTATAGTATTTTCTCATACACCTATTTCTTTAGTGAATTTACAGGTTTTGATACCACTACTTATATCCCTTCTGTTTGGGATAGTAGACATTTGGTTTCTTTTGTTGGTGGATATAAATTAAAAAAAAATTGGGAAATTAGTTCTAGATATCGGTTTGCAGGTCAAACCCCTTATGTTCCAACAAATCTTGAGGCAACACTGGTTTCCTATCCAGAAATCATTTTAGATTATACGCGTTTGGGAGAAGAAAAATTAGAAACGTTTAGTCAATTAGACATTCGAGTAGATAAAAAGTGGAATTACAATCAATTCAGTTTAAATATCTTTTTTGAAGTTCAAAATGTTCTTGGCCAAAGCATCCCAAGGCCAAATGAATATGGGCTGTCAAGAGATGTGGATGGTAATTTAAATTCTCCACTTAGTTTGTCACAAATTAACCAGGACACCAGCACGTCTATTCCTAGCATAGGCATAGTCGTAGATTTTTAAATAATAGAAATTATTTGATAATTTTTTTCTGAAAGAGTAAAGAATCTTTGTTAGAAAGCCCATTTAGAATGTATACTCCTTGAGCCAAATGCTCCAAGTTTACTTCTAAAACTCCAAAATGATTAATGTTATTTATTGAAAATATAAGCTTACCTGAAAGTGAATACAATTCTAATTTAATTTCTCCTAAAAATTGTGTTTCAATATAAAGTGAATTTTGAACAGGTATTGGATAAATTTTTGTATTTGTTATAGGATTGGATATGAGGGAATTACTTAATGTACCAGAGAAATATTGTTGTGCCAGATCAAATGATTCTTCACCTATCTTTTCACCTATAATTCTTCCTTTTATATCGTCTATCGGAGGATGAATTCCACCCCAAATTCTAGACAAACTTGTTTGATCTGAAGCATCTTGATAAGTTGCCCATTCTAAGGTAAACGATTCTGAGGGACCTTCCTCAAATACTAAAAACTCATTTTCAATAACATCAAAAGTTCCAATACCTCCAGGAAAAAATTTACTGCCTGTAATTTTGGTTAAAACGGTAGCTGCTGCTCTTGAAAAAGTAGAATGACCCGAAAGATACCCTGCAAATGGAGGCGTTACAAATGTGGGTCTTTGATAAGGCCACCAGTGAGTACCTAATATCCAATCTACACCAGCTACATCGGTATCTGGGTTATCTATAAAATCTGGACCTTTCCAAGATTTAACTTTTATCTTACCTACATTTATGTCATTATCTCCTGCTAAGTCGTCTCCAGAAGCTATCACTTCAATTAAATCTGGAATTAAGGGTAATCCATGAGGATTAAAACTAGGTAATGTATTATCTGTACTTTGGCCTTTTGATGCCATATAACGAATTGCAGATATGGGTCTCACATAATCATAATACCCCTTTATACCCCATGTGTTTATGGCAGCGTCATGCATAGCACCACCCATGACTAAATAAGATTTAACATCCCATTCTAAATTACTTAATATAGCTCCCTGTCCAGCAAATCTTTTTATAGTTTCTGGATGATCATTCACATAATTTAGAATTGTAAACCAATGTCCAGGAGGGGTTTCTGAATCTGGACCATCTGCCCAAAATTCAGCTAAAACTCTAGCATAGTCAGATTTTTTTACCATTTGTGGAGTATAGGGCATTGCTGTAATAGGATTGATTTCATGACCACTACCAACAGATCCTCCGTCTGAAAAGTTATAGAAAGTCTGATATTCTTCAAATGTAGATGGAAAAGAGGATATGTCAGTATTTCCTAAAGATGCTGGTGAGATATCTATTAGACTATCATCGTTTGGGTCTAAATGTGCAGACCATGCTATTACTAATGCAAAGTTCCATTTGTAAGGATCATCAATTCCATTAGCTGTTGAATTTTGAATAAAATGTGGGGCTCCAGGATTGTTATATACATAACTATCAAAACCATCATTTAAAATTGATAAATCTTCTGTTTTCAATGAAAAAGGAGTTACTTGACCCCATTCTGGACTCAAAAAACTTGGGGTATCTAAAGGATAAACATTTCCGCTTTGGTCAATAAATACATCAAAAGCAAGAGGTTGCCACCTGTTTGGATTTATGTTCGTATTATCCTCATATAAATCTAATACTAATGGTTCATTTTGAGGAACATAATATTGATTTCCGTAATCATCCTGTTCGTTTGAACCATCTTGTAATCCAAAATTTATTATTTCTTGTGCCAAATAATTACCTAGTGCAGCAAAAGAATTATTGCTGTAATCTACAGTTGTAATATTTTCATCATAACCGAACGAAATAAATAAATCTGTAAAGCTTTCTAGCGTATTATTTGCATTTGGTGAGTTTGTAAATCTATGTATTAAAAGTCTATACATAGCATAACTCATTACTTCGTGAATTGCACTATCAATTTCAGAGGGGGTTGAAATACCATTGAAAGTACATTCATAACCTCCAAAAGATTTTCCTAAAAATATAGTTTCAGCACTATCATTAAAAATTGCCCAGGTATCATACATAATAAGAGAACTATGAAATAAGTTTCTAGCATGTACTGTTGGTCTAGCAAAATCATTTCTTATAGCTTCCAATAGTTCTTCATTCCAATCCCTGGCTACAGAATTTTGTGCTTCTACAGGAACTAAAAAACATGATAAAAGAAATAAAATGAGTGATAATAACTTCAAAAAAATAATTTGAAGGTAAATTTAAAATATTATATAGAATTTTTCCCTATTATCTGGAAAAAGATATAGGTATTTCATAAGATTATATTATTTAGTGTCATTAGCTGTTAAAGTGTGAGTACATTTGCAAAAAATATATATTTTATGCCTAACCAATTTTCTGACCTTGGAATACATAAGGAACTTCAATCTCGTATGAGAGATATTGAAATTATTGAGCCTACAGAAGTTCAAAAGAAAGTTATTCCATTTATTCTTCAAAGAAAGAAAGACTTAGTTGCATTGGCTAAAACAGGTACAGGGAAAACCGCAGCTTTTGGTTTACCTTTATTACAACTTATTAAACCTGAAAATACTACTATTCAAGCAATAATATTAGCACCTACTAGAGAGCTTGGACAGCAAATACAAACTAATTTATCTTTATATGCATCATTTAATCCAGAAATTTCTGTCATTGGGCTTTTTGGGGGTGCAACACTCAAATCTCAAATAGAAGCATTAAAAAGAACTGTACATATTGTAGTAGCTACTCCAGGACGTTTACTTGATTTAATAGATCGTAAATCTATTATTGTTAATAATACTTCATATTTAGTTTTAGATGAAGCTGATGAAATGGTTGGTGCATTGCATTCTGAAGTAGAACAAATTTTTAAAGAGGTTCCTAAAACGTCTAGAATTTTGATGTTTACAGCCACAATGCCGGGAACAATTAAACAATTGGTCCAGAATTATCTTTCAAAAAATGTAACCACTATAGAAGCTGATATGTCTAGTGTTGGCCATCAAGGAATAACACATCAGTATTCTGTTGTAGAACCCATAGAAAAACTAGATATTTTACTTCATTTTTTATACGCAAGGGAAGGGCAACAAGGTATTATTTTTTGTAAAACTAAAGCAGCTGTTAATAAGCTAGGTAAAAATTTAGCCAAAAATAAATTTTCTTCAGGCACAATACATGGAAGTTTAACTCAAGGAATAAGAGATCGAGTTATGGGTCAGTTTAGAGAAGGTCATATTAAAGTATTAGTTGCTACAGATTTAGCAGCTAGGGGAATAGATGTGAAAGCTGTTTCTTATGTGGTTAATTATCATTTACCAGACACCTATGAGGCTTATGTTCATCGAAGTGGAAGAACAGCTAGAGCAGGAGCAAAGGGGATTTCATTAACTATCCTACAAAAAGAAGAAGTTTTATACATAGCGAATTTTGAACAGGAGTTGGGCATTAAATTTAATGAGGTTAAAAAAGCTAATTCAGATAGTATTGAGGAAAATAACACCTTATTGTGGGCTAGGAAAATTTTTAAAACAAAACCTAACCGAACAGTTACTGAAGATTTTAAATCTAAAGTAAAAACTATTTTTCATCATCTAACTAAAGAAGAATTAATTGAAAAAGTATTGGCGAATCATTTAAATCATTTAGCACAAACTAATCATCGACAACCAAATTTAGAAAATAACCTAAAAAAGGAAAGAAAGTAAATTTTATGGCAAATAGTATCAAAGACCAAGAAGCTATTTTAGCAAAATTAAATATCTATGAATTAAACCCAATGCAACTAGAGGCCGTTGAGGCTATAAAAGAAAGCAATAATATAATTTTGTTATCGCCTACAGGAACTGGGAAAACTCTTGCTTTTTCTTTACCACTTATAAATTCTTTAGATCCTGTATCCAAAGAGATTCAAGCATTGATATTAGTTCCATCTAGAGAATTAGCGATTCAAATTGAACAGGTTATCAGATCTATGGGATCTGGTTTCAAGATAAATGCTGTTTATGGCGGTAGACCTATGGCTAAAGACAAAATAGAACTTAAGCACTTACCTGCAATTTTAATAGGAACACCAGGAAGAATTTCTGATCATTTTAGCAATAATCGATTCACTAAAAAGCATATTAAAACTATCGTACTAGATGAGTTTGATAAATCCTTAGAAGTAGGTTTCGAGTATGAGATGAGAGGTATTATTAATGAACTTCCTACAATTAGCAAAAGAATTTTAACTTCAGCAACACAAGGTGTTGATATTCCTGATTTTGTTCAACTTAAAAAACCCAAAACAATCAATTATTTAGGCAATTCAGTCACAAAACTTCAAGTTAAAACAGTTATTTCTCCTGCAAAAAATAAGTTAAATACAGTATTACATTTATTAAATCATATTGGCAATCATCAAGGAATTATCTTTTGTAACCTTAAAGATAGTATTCAAAAGGTCAGCTCATTTTTAGAAAGTAAAAATATAAATCATGGATGTTTTAGTGGAGGAATGGAGCAAAAAGATAGAGAACGTTCCTTAATTAAATTTAGAAATGGTACCAATCAAATTTTAATTGCTACAGATTTAGCAGCAAGAGGAATCGATATTCCAGAAATGAAATACATTATTCATTATCAGCTTCCATTATCTAAAGAAGAATTTACACACAGAAATGGAAGAACTGCAAGAGTTTCTGCTAAAGGAACTGCTTATGTTTTGAAATTTAAAGAAGAGAAATTACCTGAATTTATCGGAAGAGCACCCGTAACAGACATCAGCATACAAGCCAAAAGAAAATCAGATTATTGGGAAACTTTATTCATTTCTGGAGGAAGGAAAGATAAAATTTCTAAAGGGGATATTGCAGGAATGTTTTTAAAATTAGGAAATCTCACAAAGGATCAATTAGGAATTATAGAATTAAAACGTGATTGTGCTTTTGTTGCTGTACCTATTTCTGTTGCCAATAGACTTGTACGAGAATTAAATAATACTAGATTAAAGAAGAAGAAAATTCGTATCACTAAAATTTAAAAATAAAATATCCATTATTAAACTCTGTAATGCTTTAATCAAGAAACAGCTTTTATAGACTTATTAAGTTTATGCAAAAATTACACTTTTTATTAGCGTCAAATTCAGTGAGACAAAACAAATAATTTTTTTTTAATAAAGTAAATAGATATCTTTGAAAAAATAAAAAATCATTTTTAAATAACTAATGGCAAAATCTCAACAGACTTTTAATAAGAGTGAAAAAGAAAAAAAGCGTTTAAAAAAACGTGAGGATAAACGTAAAAAAATGGAAGCTCGAAGAGCGGAAATAAAAGAGAATGGTAGTAAAGGAATTGAATTTGCTTACGTAGACCATAATGGTAATTTAACAGATACGCCTCCAGACCCCTCATTAAAAGTTAAAATCAAAGCTAAAAATATAGAAATTAGCGTTCCTAAAATGACAGCTGCTGATAAGGTAGACCCAGTTAGAAATGGTAAAGTTTCATTCTTTGATTCTTCAAAAGGATTTGGATTTATAATAGATACAGAAAATCAAGAGAAATACTTTACTCACGTTAGTGGTATCATTGATCAAATTGCTGAGAATGATAGAGTTACTTTTGAGTTAGAAAAAGGGATGAAAGGTATGAATGCTGTAAAGGTTACTTTAAAAAAGTAATACTATTCTAAAATATATCAAGGCTGTAAATAAAATATTTACAGCCTTTTTTTGTCTTATTACTAATTTTTTGAAATTTAAAGTCAAGTTTTTCTATCCATATAATTCGTTTTTTTTCATGGCTCTTCGGTAATTTAAAGCCACTGCATCAAACTTTAAATGAAGTTCTTCAGACAAATCAAAGGGTACTTGAATAGGTCTTTGAGATTCAACAATTCGTTTATCTTGATCAAAGATTACTTTTTCAA
>Ga0213868_10005366_pt1 | contig 11524 bp, 12 predicted proteins | sample PICome_9_FD_160087 | JGI IMG/M metagenome (GOLD analysis project Ga0213868, IMG submission 160087) | Coastal seawater microbial communities near Pivers Island, North Carolina, United States - PICO127 | ecosystem: Environmental > Aquatic > Marine > Coastal | place: USA: North Carolina...
AACCACGATCTGTACAACTGTTACGCAAAGAAAACTTGGCAGTCCCAGCATGTTATCTTTGTGTGGGTCTACTTCAAGGGTTGAGTGGTCCATTTATCAACGTGTACCCTCAGTTCATTGGAGCCACGGAAGCACAACAGGCGACTATATCTGCAATTCGAGGATTACCAGCGAGTTTCAAGTTATTCTTTGGTTTTTGGAGTGACAACATTCCTTTTTTTGGATATAGGAGAAAATCTTATATGTTTATCGGATGGGCAATCTCAAGTTTATCCATGCTATTTCTAGTAATGACTTCAGACTTGGTTCGCATTGAAGTTGATGACAATGACAATCGTAATAACTATGACAATGGCTCATCATCCTTCATTCCATCGGAAAATGCTCCATCTATTCAAATTTTGACATTGGCCTTTTTAATCTTTGGAATAGGGTTTTGGTTTGCCGATGTGATGGGTGATTCAATTGTGGCAGAGAAGGCAAAGCTAGAACCAGAACATTCTCGTGGACATTTACAAAGCACATGCTATGCATGTAGATTCTTTGGTCTGATGGTTGCTGCACCAATCAGTACTTATTTATATTCTACTGTTGGTCCTCAGATTGTTATCAAGTTGATGTGCATTCTTCCTCTCGTGATGTTGATTCCAATCTATAACTTGTATGAGGCAAAAAATGCGCCTATTACTAGTACAAGTGAACAATGCAATGAAATATGGAAAACTGTATGTTCTAGAGCAGTGTGGCAGCCGATGGGTTTTGTTTACATTTACAATGTTTTACAGATAGGGAATGCTGCATGGAGGGAATTTTTATTGTCAGTACTCAAGTTTCAAGATTGGCAGCTAAATATATTGTTGGTTGTAGCACATGTATTACTCTATGTCGGTGTGATGGCATATAAGGTGAGTCTTTTGTGCTTGTGAATGTTCTATGCGGGTTATGGTGTTTTTCGATCCAACCTTTGTTCTTTGTTGTATTTACAAAAAACAGTATTATTTTATCAAATTCAGCTGGAGATCCATTTACATAGGCACTACACTTCTGAATTCCATCTTATCCATGCTTCAGATTTTACTTATACAAGGAATCACATTTGGGCTCAGTCCATTTCTTTTCGCTCTAGGTGATGACATCTTTGCTGACTTTATTGCAGGTGTTCAATTTCTACCGACCACCATCATGATGGTCCATCTCTGTCCTACAGGAAGTGAAGGCGCTAGTTATGCCATGTTTACAACAGTCAACAATTGTGCGATGGGGATGGCCAGTGCTTTGTCGACAAATCTTCTCGGAATATGGGATGTTTCAAAGGAAACAATGATTGGAGGTGATCTTTCTGGAATGACGAAGCTAACATTACTGACAACAGCATTACAAACATCTGGACTTCTTTTCGTGAGATTGCTGCCAAATACCAAAGATGACTTGGCAAAACTTCATGCCGATTACTATTCTGGTAGCCGCATTGGTGGCTTCATTTTTCTCTCAATAACTTTAGCCAGCGTTCTTTGGGCCGTTACAGTACATCTTTTGAATATTATAGCACCAGGATGGTCGGGTGAGAGTTGATGACTGACTCGAAATGTTCAAAAATTGTTCTTAAAAAAGCAAATGAGACTATTTTCTTTCATCGGAGTACTTTTTAAAGTAATGAAATATTATCATATTTCTGTTCTTTCATTCCAATGAAAGCCAGCATTCACTGCAACTGATTTATTCCTTTTTCTTCGACTAGAAATCGCCTTTTCGGCTAGATATTCTCTTCTTTTACGGCTTACAATCAAAACACCAAGACCCGATAGAAACCAGCAAATCACTGCTGATATCGCATAGTAGGTTCCAGTGGAAAATGTGCATCCATATGTCTTGCAGATAGTGGAGTCGTAAACGAAAAAAACACTCCCTTGCAGAATGTAAGATATAAAAATAAAACTGTACACAATTGTCAAGTTGACTTTTTCCGATACCATAGCACCGAACATTAGAACCAGTGAAAAGCAACCGATCCATTGAGAAATGCCACATAATATACGCGATAAATTCCAAATGACATCTGAAATGGAAAATGAAGAGACAGATATTCTCCTACAAATATTTTGGTTCTGTTCGTCAGAAGTATCATCCGCTCTATCGTAGTCTCTGGGGTCGACACTGGAAAATTTATTTAAATTGATAAGTTGAGCATCGTCCAAGGAGATACTTCTAGTGGTTTCGCTGACTGGATCTGCATTCAACTGATCGTCGTTGTCATATATTAGTTCTGTAATACTAATTGATTGGCTACCCATCTCTATTGATACAAGCACGTCCGCCCGGCATATTTCTATGTAATATAAACCCAATTTACTGACTTGTTGGTATCTATCATCAAATACTATTGGCGTAGACAATTTAACAAAATTCGTCGATTGTCTATTGATGATACTTGCCGTTAATGCCAATAAACCAATGACAAAAGGAACCAAAGCAGAAAGTATTCCAGGAGATGACAGAACATTCTTCTTCTGTCTCTCTAGTGGAAATATTCCCTTTGGTTTTGACATTTGAATGGAAGAAGGTGATTCCAAGGGTAGAAGTTGGTTCTGTCGTATCTGTGGGGAGGCCAATGGAACATCATTTTGTGTCTTCGTTTCAACTTCGGCTTCACTTGTCATGATGACAAGATTTCTATTTTTTCCTCTGTTAGGAGTATGATTCATGATATCTTCACGTCCAATCTCCATTTCTCTGGGAGAAGAATCTTTTCTCGTAATGTCATCGATAGTTTGTTGTTCCAAATCAAACTCCAATGTATCGCATTCTTCGTCATGAACATTACTTTGTGAGTTCCCTTCCTCCTTTCTTACTGATGATGGCGATTCATCGAAATTAAAAACATGGCTGTTGTAAAATGATTCTTCGGTGGAATAGTCGTCTTCTGAATCTTTCCAATGATTATCATTCATCTTAGTAGTAGGAAATGCGCAAACACTGATAGAAAAATGTGGGAGAAGTTATTTTCGGCGAGGGGGCTGATGCCATTTCGACTATTTTAGCTAAGCACGATCTTATTTCAAAGTAATATTTGGAAATCAAAACACACTTTTCAGTTGCAATGAATACGTTTTCAACATCGCTTCGAAAACAAAGTCAAAGATGTATTTGAATTTAAGAATGGAACTGACATTTACATAATTGTGTCCAGTACTTAATGCCAAGCAATCTATCTACTGTTCATTCTCTTCACAGTTTCGCGAGCATTGGCCTTATTTACAGAATCCTGTAACTGTCCCGACTTTGCTAAACTTCGAATAAGTTCCATGCAAAAGGGCAGATAATTATGTTGGCGTCGCTCGTTCTCATCTTTCCATGTCTGTCTTACTTCTTCTTCCGCCGCTAATTCCATATTCAGCGCATGTATCGCGTCGTCATCTTGGTCCAATCCAGCCTGAAGCATATTCTGAATCTTGCTTTGAATTTCAACTCGTTTATCTTTAGCTAGTGCCATCAAATTAAACTTAATTTCGGATGCTGCATACTTCTCAATTCTATTTTGAATGGCGGATCTTGCAATGCTCAACCATGCCAAATCTGTCATAGTATCATCTACTTCACCAATAGCTCCAACTTTCACAGGAGACGGCGCTAACCCATCAAGCTCGTACACATTACCATCATTATGGGGAACGTAAGCAATAAAATGAAACACATCGTCGTCCTTGGTTGCATATCTTTTCTTAGAATCATCCATTAAAAAAGTCTCTTTTCTAGCAAAACTATTATGAGCCGTTCGAACCTCATCACTGGCTGCTATAGCTTCGCCCTTTAGATCTGCTGGAAAGGATGATGTGAATGATTTAAACGACGACAAAGTCTCGCCCAAGACGATTCCATTGTTATCATCTTCCGTTGACTCAGGTGCATTCAGAAGTATAGATAGAATTGCTTGAGTAGCACAAGCGTTGGTCGTGACTTGTTTCGCGAAAAAAAGAGTTTCTGGAACATCTTCTTCTAGATTTTGGCTAGCATCATCAATATCGTTGTGTGAGGATCCCATCCATTTGAAAAGAAACACGAGGCCGTAGACTTTGCCATAGGAATGGACGAGTTGACTAAGAGACTCGTCGTCCAAAGACCAAAGTTCTGTCAACTGAGCATTCTGACAACCAAACTTTTCAATGAGAGAAGTAAAAACACCAGGATCCGATTCAATCGTACACCAGTCAGACATGTTATGTGATGAAAATTAGATTGTATTGAATGAAAGTAACCAAAGGAACATCTCCTAGTATAGAATGATGGATGGTGGATAGTGATCGATCCGTTGACGATTTTTCGAAAGCCCCTCTTCGAATCCAACAGGGAACCCCGAACAGAGGAAACGAGCTCGAGGCTCGAGGCCCACATGTATTTATCTCTACATGTTACATGTCATATCTAAACTCTTCACTTGAAAGCTTTCCCGAGCCAAAGCATCGATTCAATTCATTTCGTTTCAATAGAGTGAGTGTGACAAGATTAAATCAAAAGTATAAATCATGAGCTCTTCATATGCGATACCAAGCGGATCACAATCCCAGAATATTATGCTTGACTCTTCCATCAGAGATTGGGTGGTTCTACCTCTCTTACTCATAATGGTCTTCGCCGGTCTCATTCGACATTACCTTTCAATACTACTCCGATCGTCTGAGGTGAAAAAGATACCCCCGACGGAGCATCGTCCCAAAAATGCATTAGGAAGGGCATCTCGTCTTAGATCTGGTGCGGCATCGTACTTATCCAAAGAAAAATGGGAAGCTAGGAGACAATATTTTTGTGGTACTGCTGCGGATGATGATTCAGGTTATCTCAAGGAAGAATCGCAGTGGATTGAAGAGGAGGAGGAAAAGGCATCGAAGCAAGCCGAAGACGATGATAATATGCCTGATCCTATGGCCATGATGGGACCTCTCAAGGGGCAATTTGCATTCATGATTCAAAATATGGTTATGATGCAAGCTATTGGATACTTTTTCAATGGATATGTTTTGGTGAAAGTTCCGATACCATTGACTCAAGGCTTTAAAATGATGTTTCAGAAAGGATTGGACTTGAAGACATTAGACACTAGTTATGTGTCATCCATTAGTTGGTATTTTTTGGTCATGTATGGATTGAGAGCATTTTTCAAGTTGGTGATTGACGCGGATGATAAACATGGTGGAGGTCAAAAGGAATTCATGGATGCAGCCATGATTCAGGCCGATCTTGGGAATTCAGTGGTCTCGGCACCCCCTGGAAAGAAGTACGATGGTAAACAGGCCATCAAGATGGAAATTGAAGCTATTGAACTTGCTCGTCATAGAGGAATTCTGGATGATGCCGACAAGAGGATTTTGGGTAAGAGATACACTTCCATGAAACGAGCCAAATCTACTCAAAATGACCCCGGTTTTGATATATTTGGAGCCGCGAAAATGAATAAGGTGAAAGGGGCCTGATTTTATACACATGTTTATAACTAGTATATCATGAATACTCATTTTACAGTTGATACTATTCCATTTGATTCTCATTGTATTTTTAATGCCTTCGGTAGACATGGCTCAATTATTGTTTGTTGTAATTGTATTGATTTTTATCACAAAAATAGCGCGCTTCTTTTGTTTCAGCCCTTTTCTCCGACTCCCGATACGCGAAACGCGATACGAACGCAACCTCTCGTGCTGGCTGCCTGCTGCCAGCTTCCTTCTCAACCAGTGTCCAGTGTTACAATCTCTCTTACGAGAATTATTAAACAAACTGCAATTCCTACTGAAACACCTTCTTTTATCTTAGTATATACAACGTCAGGTTATATCTAAAGAGAATAAACGTTGTTCAAAGTGGTCTCAAAGTTAGAATATCAAATAATAATATAATAATATGGCATATCAAGATGACTCTTCGGCATCTGGCCAAGATGAACCTTGGATCCATTGGTTTTGTAGTCTTAAGGGACATGAAATGTTTTGCAAAGTCGAAAGGTCTTACATTGAAGATGGATTCAATCTCTATGGATTACGGGCGTGTGTTGCTAATTTTTCAGACTGTTTAGACTTGATATTGGATCGCATCGGCCCGGACGACTCCGATGATTCACATTTAACTCAAAGCGCTTGCACTCTCTACGCGTTGATTCATGCTAGATATATAGTTACTGCACACGGTTTAGATACCATGTATAATAAGGTACGTTGACACGATTTGATTGTGAAGCGGATCTATGAACGCGATTATTGACTAATAACATCATTATCTACTTTCATTTTCATCAGTACGCTAATAAAGAGTTTGGAACCTGCCCACTGATACAGTGCAATGGGCAACCTGTACTGCCTGTTGGTCTTAAGGACGACATGGGAGCAGATACGGTAAAAATATTTTGCCCAAAATGTCAATGCGTTTACCACACTCCGCCTATGAGATACCGCAATGCTCAAGGTGCATCCTCTAGTGCAGCAGTGGATGGTGCTGCTTTTGGAACTACATTCCCTCATTTATTTCTAATGACTTTCAATAACCTTGTTCCGGATGGACTGTCTACTGAGTCGAGCTATGTTCCTCGTGTGTTTGGGTTCAGAGTTCATCCTAGTTCGAGACAGAGGGTTGCAGCCTCAACAAATGGTGGATCGTCTAAAAGAAGCAATGAAGTGGCTTTTCTTGATTCGAATAGGCAATTGAATGAATTTTCAGTTGAGGTACAACAAGGAGATAACATCGATATTGGAACAGGAGCAAGGCCATCAGGACTACTCGCATCTGTTGGGAGCATGTCCAATGATCAAAGTACATCAACTACTCAGAACAAGGGAAAGAAAAAGGGACGAAAGACAAGGTCAGATGACAGTTCAAAGCGAAAAGATAAAGGAGGTGAGAGCGAAAGCGCATCTTCCAAAAATAAGCGGGTAAAAATACCATAAAGATGTAACTTTGTGATAAGTTTGAGTAGATAGACACCATTCTACGCATGATAGAGTAACAAAGTAGTAATTGGGTCTAATTAATTTGGTAAGCTTTTAGCTTAATGTAGCGATGTACATCTGCTCACTTGACACCAAATCTTATCCAACCTGCTTAACACTTTTCTCGATAATACCAAGGCACTCATCAAGCTGCGATGGTGTGATGCATAAAGGCGGGGCAAATCGAATAATATTGCCATGAGTAGGTTTTGCTAGCAATCCATGGTCCTTCATTTTCATACAGACCTCCCATGCCTTTCCGGTATCTCCATATCCAAGAGGAGGCTGATCTATTACTATAGCATTGAGAAGTCCTCTACCGCGAATTTCTTTGATGGAAGTACTATCGATTAAACTCGAGAGCCCGTCACGAAGTTGATTTCCTCTTTGAACAGCATTTTCGCAGAGATTTTCCTCCTTCAAAACTTCTAAAGCAGCAATAGCAACTTTACACGCAAGTGGATTTCCTCCGTATGTAGAGCCTTGTTGTGAAAAGGAAGTGAATACAATATTCAATGGAATGTTAAATGAGCAATGGAAAGAAATAAGTCTTACCGTGTTCGCCTGGTTTGAGAGTTAACATTACCTCGTCTGAGGCCAGAACCGCAGAAACAGGCATCACTCCACCGGAGAGCGCCTTTCCTAAGACGACGATGTCAGGTTTACAATTGTCATGGTTAACAGCGAGTTCGTATCCAGTTCGACCAATACCAGTTTGAACCTCATCTGCAATAAGTAGCACGTTGAATTCTTTACAGAGCTTCTTGAGGCCACTGATGTATCCGTCATCCGGTACAACCACTGGAATAAAGAAACGACATATGAGTAACATAGAGAGCTAAAAAGATACGCGTCAAGGAACCTGTCATGATGACTTACCTCCAGCTTCACCCTGAATGGGTTCAATCATGATGGCAGCAATATGTGCAGCATCTTTCTCAAACTCAGCCCTGACCTCATCCAAATTGTTATACTTAACGGTTGAGAAACCAGGCATAAATGGACCAAAACCAGTATAGGCAGTCGGATCGGAGGAAGAGGAAACAGCTGCGAGTGTCCTTCCCCAGAAGTTTTCACTCGCGAATAGAATCCTGGCTTTGTTTTCAGGGATTTTCTTAACATCATAACCCCAACGACGTGCGAGCTTAATTGCTGTTTCACCTCCTTCAACACCGGTGTTCATAGGTAATACTCTATCATAACCAAAATAATTCGTAACAAACTCGCAATATTCACCCAAAGTATCATTGTGAAAAGCCCTGGAGGTCAGAGTAAGCTTTGAGGCCTGATCTACCAAGGCTTTGACAATTTTAGGATGACAATGACCCTGATTCACAGCACTGTACGCACTAAGAAAGTCGTAATACTCTTTACCGTCTACATCAAATAGTTTGACCCCCTTTCCAGACGATAGCACAACAGGAAGCGGGTGGTAATTGTGAGCTCCATACTTATCTTCAAGATCGATTAGTCTTTTTGAGGCAGCAGAAAGCTTGGCTTCAGTGGCTGCACTGCCAAATTTGCATATCTTGCTCTTCAGTCCGAAAGATTGACGGCGTAAAGTAGTCTTGATCATCGTGAACCGTTCAAAATTGTGGTGGAGGAAAGGTATTTGCTGAGATGAGGAAGTTTTTGACAGCTGTCAGCTGTCATTGTGGCTTCCGCGAAGAAATCCGGAAGATATACCAATCACTTTGTCCATGACATGTTGGGTGATGAAATATTGAGCTAACCTTGTCGAGTCGATGTCAGAGGTCAGAGCAATCAGCTAGAGAATCAATCCAAAGGCCAAAAGGATAGGAATCAATCGCTATCTACTTCATTTCTGCATGCTGTTCGTGTTCTACCCAAATGAGCGTTGTTTTAGCTACAGCTGGTTATGATCAAAAAATAAGATTCTGGGAAGCTCCGTCTGGTCTAAATTCGAAGACGCTCAAAGCGGGAGCAGTAGTAAACTGTTTGGAAATCACACCTAACAAGCAATTCATAGCTGCTGGTTGTAATCCACAAATCAAACTTTTTGAAACAAATGAACAATCTCAAAATCCTGTTCTTACACTAGAAGGTCACAGTGCCGCTGTTACTTCATTAGGATTTGAAAAAAATGTAAAATACTTATGTGAGTATCGTCACTTGTAATAATCATTGTTTGCTTTCTGTCCGCCTTTGTTCTAATTCCTCAAATACATAGATTCTAGCTCTGAAGATGGAACTGTAAAAATATTTGATTTAAGAAGTCCAAAACATGCATCCTCATTTGATTGTAAAGCACCAGTGAACAGTGTCAAACATCATCCGACTAGAGGGGAAATTATAGCTGGCGACTCTGATGGGAAAATACATATCTGGGATATTGCAAGTGGTAAAAAAACTAATGAGTTAGCTCCAGATGCACATTCGACTGAATCTGCATCTACTTCCGCGTCTTTGGGCCAAAGAGCGTCAATATCTTCAGTTGATATTTCGGAAGACGGTACAACATGCATTGCCGCGAATAATCACGCATATGTATTTGTTTGGGACGCAACAAACTCATCCAAATTTGTCCCACTGTCTAAATTTCGTGCGTCTCCAACAGGGACATATCTGTTAAAAGCTAGAATCAGTCCTGACTGTCGACAGTTGGTTACCTGTGGTTCAGACCAAGCAGCAAGGGTATTTGACATTACGCGAAAAGAGAATGAACCATTTGAACCAAGCTTGTCACAGACTTTATCACAGCATAATAAATGGGTGTGGGATTGCGTCTTTTCTGCAGACAGTAGTTATCTTGTAACTGCTTCAAGTGATCATTCTGCTCGATTATTTAATTTAAGGTCTGGTGAAGTCGTTCGAATGTACAGTGGTCATCATTCTACAGTCACTTGTGTGGCATTGAATGACAATAGCACATAACATATATCTAAAGATTAGTTTTAAGTGATCAAAATGAAGAATTCATGAATTTTAGCATTTCTCGTCTTGCTTTGTCTCTCGCTAGGTCATCTTCTGTCTTATGGATATGCATTTTGATCTTTTTCCCGCTAATCACAGACCTTCTCACATTCTGATCATCGTCACTGATTTCGCTGGAACTCGAAGAATGGTGGTGCCTATCTTTCTTGTGCTTCTTTTTCCTCTTCTCTTTGGTTCGCTTTTTCTTTACCTTTGACTTTTTATCTTTCCTACTGCTTGATTTCTTCTTTCTTCTCCGTCTTTCACTTCCGGAAGAAGAACTATCACTTGAACTACTCGAACGAGACCGACTTCTTTTCTTCCTTCTTTTTCTATCAACTGATTCCTCCGAACTTTCTCGACTACTCGAAAGAGACCGACTTCTTTTCTTCCTTCTTTTTCTATTAATTGATTCCTCCGAACTTTCTCGGTGGTGCCTCTTTTTTGATTTGTGCTCCCTTTGTTTGTGTCTACTTAATCTTGTCTCATCTTTATTTTTATCCTCGTGACTGGTATTACGGTAGTCATCTGGTGATTGCTTTTGGTTTGAGAAATCAGCGTGTGTGCACTGATCCGACATCTCTAAAACTAGAGACTGAGAAATTGCAAAAGGATTATTCGATGCAGCAGGATGAAATAAGTTCAATCAAAATCAGGTACCAGCAGCCAACAGCCAGCAGGTGAAAAGGTTTGGCGTTTGGTGTCTGGTGTCCTTTGTATCCATGAAGTTTAGGGATCTAACATCTAAAAACAATGACGCGCACCCATCACCCATCACTTCACAATCAAATAAAACAACCTAAAACTCAATACTATGTAACAGTTTCAATGGCTTCCATGGTACAAAAGTATGTGCATTGCCGCATAGTAGCTAATACATTTGTTTCTGAAAGGTTTCGGACGAGATTAATTTAATTTTTATCGATCGGTGAAAGCCCGTTCATGCTCACTTTAGATTGCATTAGACGAAGATGGTGGTTCAAAACCACGTTATATTCAAAAAGTGAGTACTCACTATCTTTGACTTAAAAGTGTCAAATATAATACATTTCAAAATTTGAATATCTTAAACGGATGTAATGTAGATACATTTACCATCTACTTCAACGGGATTCAACAGTAACGACTTCATAAAATGTACTAGCTGAGATCCTTCATCATCGTATTGATTTAAAGTGTAATTCACATCAGATATATTTGAACAGGTAACTATCGAATTGATCAAAACTGATGAGTTTAGAAAACATACACTAAAGAGAGAATAACCTTTCGTAGCTTTGTAGCATCATTACATTTTCCTTAACATCATTAAATTTTCCTTTAATCAAAAGAAACATATATCTCCTTTCAACTTTAATTTAATACAGCTGATATGTATAACTCAAAAAATGGTACAGACGCCGCATCCATGGCAATGACGAAATCGCTGAAGTTCTATGCTGGAACATTTTTTTCATTTTTGAATTAAATATCATTGAATTGGGATTGATTCAGTCAGACTATAATACCACCCCATTAGACTACATCCGATTGAAGATATATGCACGCGGCACTTAATGCTAAATCGAAGTGGGATATATGAACAAAGCTGATGAGTGTTTGTATTCCGTCATTGTGGAAAG
>Ga0213868_10005371_pt1 | contig 11513 bp, 7 predicted proteins | sample PICome_9_FD_160087 | JGI IMG/M metagenome (GOLD analysis project Ga0213868, IMG submission 160087) | Coastal seawater microbial communities near Pivers Island, North Carolina, United States - PICO127 | ecosystem: Environmental > Aquatic > Marine > Coastal | place: USA: North Carolina | collected...
GCTTCTCGGGCTTCTCGGGCTTCTCGGGCTTCACTGGAGTCTCCGGCTTCTCGGGCTTCTGCTCAGGGACCACTGGAGTCTCCGGCTTCACTGGAGTCTCCGGCTTCACTGGAGTCTCCGGCTTCACTGGAGTCTCCGGCTTCTCAGGCTTTTCTTCGGGGACAACGGGAGTCTCAGGAGCGGCTGGAGTCTTAGGCTTCCCTTGAGCAAGGGCTGAAACTGTAAAAGAAAGCGTCAGGCAGCTGACGGCTACGAGGAGGGTAAACTGGCGGGATTTCATATGGTAGTTAGTTAACCGTATTTATTCGACTGGTAGTATGGCTTCTAGCGTGTGCATCACCGTGAGCTATTCCCATGCCATTTAGCCAAACATTACACAAGACGTTGTAATAGAACAGGTTACATCATTTATCATCGGAGAGATGGCAGGTGAATTGTTGAAATTATGGGAACTGATTCCCAGGAAATATGGTAATTCATTCCCTATTGGGAACTGATTCCCGTAATGTGTCAAAAGTCGATTACTCTGCTCAATCCGTTGGGGGTGGGGGACTTGAACATCGAGAAGGTTGACTTTTCTCCATGATGAATTCGGGCGGGGAGGGCATGCTCGGATTCCATTTAATTCATTCTGATATGCCTTGCCGGCAGGCTGAATAAAATTCAGCAAGAGGTTATCGATTATTTGTGAGAGGAGGTTCGGGTGCTTGGTGAGCAGCATGGACCCAATCGATTCAGGTTTACGGACGAACAGAAGATCCGGTTGGCGAGAAAAGCCAACCGGATCAACTTTGGAAAGCTCAAGGAAATAGCGACGGTCGTTACTCCGCAGGCCTTGATAAACCGCCGACTGAGGGAGTGATTGAGTGTCGAAGTCGATTTGGAGGAATGCTCAACTAGTACTACCGAAAAGCAGCATGAAAACCGGGGTAATCGACTCTTGAGACCTTATGCGATCCCCAATCCAAATGCCTCTCTACGTTAGGGACACTACCTTATCTGCGGTTTCTACGATACTGACACCAAGTTCAAAGGACGCTGGATCCCCAAGCATATGGGCTTCATCCGAGAAACGCCTCTCAAACGTTTCGAACTCTACAACCTCGCCAATGATCGAAGGCAGCAACACAATCTTGCTGAGAACGAGCTCGAACGATTTGTTCGTATGCGAGATGAACTGGTCGCGGCTCATCAAGTTCAGCAAGAGACGGCTCTGGGGTGGGAAAGTGCCCGCCCGATTTCGAGATAGGTGGGCAGACTTGGGTTTTGAATATCGTAGGCCCAGTCAGCCAGCGACGCATCCGCGAACGCAGGCCATTTGCATGTTCACATTCCTGCTGTCCGTCAGCCTTTGGTACAACGGGCTCAATCAGTTCATGATCTAGCGCGTGCTCGGCGCCAAGGGCATGTATCACGCTCGGGTGGGGTTCGAGGTGCTGATTGTTACGGACTACAATTCGTTCTTCGTAGTCGGAAGTCTAACGAAGTGGACGTCCCGATGGTGGTGGGTCTCGTGGAGAAGGCCGATATCAGTCAGTCTTCTTCCAGACAAACTTCGGCACGGGGTGAAAGATTCTCATTCCGCGATCATTCGTCAGAACCGGACCAGGAGTGATCCGCCCGTTTTTGATGATGGATCGGAAAGAACTACGAACCAAAGACAGTCCTTCGATTGGCGAAGTTCATCGTCTAACACTGGCAATTTGCGATAAAGCTGATGATCATACTGGTCTGCGGGCAGTCCTTTGTAAGCAATGAGAGTTACGTGGCGGGACGGAGATCGGAGGGAGGGTCAGCCCCGCAGGGATCTGGAACGAGGTGAACCATGTCGTCCGCACCTCTAGGGTGCGCAAAACGTGATGTCATGCTGAGCCATGTGATCATGTTTCTCCACTTTCCCAGTCACTTTATCGGTGACTTTGTAGAGCATTTTCGAGAGCTATTAAACGATGAAAAGAAATACACTGACTGGGCTTTCGATCTTCCTCTGCATTATTGGCGGCGTTACTGCCTCAACTGTTTATGCAGAGGATTCCGAGAAGCAGTTACTGGATAAAGCCTATGGGATGATGGATTCAATCTATAAGACAGGAGACTTTGCGGGCGAAGCGCGCTCCTTTCGCGGAACTTGGCTTGCTGATAGCTCAGGCTACTCTGTCAGAGAATGGGATTCGACGGCAGATAAGCGCGTGCGCGTTCGTTATGACGTCGTGACAGGCGAACGCACGCTCTTGAATGAACGTCAGCAGGAACAAGCAGGCCGCAATCGTGGATCTTTGAATAGCGATTGGCGGCGGGGATCAGGTCGAGGGGGTACCTCCCCTGATGGGCGTCTTGTCTTGAGTTTCAAGGAAGGTCAGCTGCAGTTACGCACGCTTGATAGCGACAAAACAATTTCGCTGACGCAGAATGCGGATGGCGACGCCATTTATAACAGTAACGCGGTGTGGAGCCCCGACAGTAAGTGGATCGCCTTCATGGAGAATGACCGCTCTGCCATTCCATTTAGAGCCACGCTCGAGCCCAGCAATCCGACCTATCCTGAAGTAAAGCAAGTACGCTATTCACGGGTCGGCGAGCCGATTAATAAAACGCGGGTGGGCATCGTTGACCCCAAGGGCAAGGCTATCCGCTGGCTCTCGATTGCTCAACCGGCAGAGGGTTGTTACTTGGGAGGTCTTAGCTGGGCCGGCAATTCGTATGAAGTCTTTATTGAAAAGCTAAGCCGTGGTCGAGATAAGCGTGAGTTCCTCATCGCTGATATCCACACCGGTGCGATCCGAAGTCTATTTGAAGAATCCGACGAGGCTTGGGTCGCCGGGGCTTACGAAACCGATGCAGGGCCCGTATGGATTCGTAAGCATCGCGCCTTCATCGTCATGAGTGATCGTGATGGCTGGCGGCGATCCTATCTCTACACACGCGACGGGAAAGAGGAAGGCGTCTTGACGCCCGAGAACGTGGACGTGATGGAATTTGCCGCGGTGGACGAAGCTAGAGCGTGGTATTACTATTACGCCTCGCCCGAGAACGCGACGCAGTTATACCTCTACCGGTCGCAGCTCGATGGCAGTGGCAAAACCGAACGCGTGACGCCAGCAGATCAGCCCGGCACTCACAGGTATACTATTTCCCCTGACCATAAATGGGCCCTCCATAGCTATTCGACTTTCGATACCCCGCCAGTAACGGAACTCGTGCGGCTATCGGATCACAACGTCATGCGCCAACACCAGGATAACAAAGCCTTGCGTGACGAAATCGAGTCCTGGATGCCACAGCCGACAGAGTTTTTTCAAGTCGATATCGGCGACGATGTGGTGATGGATGGTTATATGATTAAGCCACGCGACTTTGATCCGAGTAAAAAATATCCTATGTTCATCTATACATATAGTGAACCCTATGCGCAGGAGGTGCTCGACAAATGGAGAGGGCAACGTGACTACTTCCATCGTGCGGTAGCGGAGATGGGATACCTGGTGGTCTGCATGGATAGCCGCGGAACCCCGGCCCCGAAAGGAACCTCATGGCGCAAGGCGGAGTTCCCAACACTCGGCATCCTCTCAACCGATGACCAGGCAGCGGCGGTGAAAGAGTTAGGCGACACCCGACCATACGTCGACCCCTCTCGAGTAGGTATCTGGGGATGGAGCGGTGGCGGCTCGAATACGCTCAACGCCCTGTTCCGCAAACCGGATGTCTACAGCCTCGGTATCGCAGTCGTGCCCAAACCACAACCGCACCTCTACAATTCATGGTTCCAGGAGATATTTATGCGCACCCTGAAAGAGAACGAAGAAGGCTATCGCAAATCCGCGCCTATCAACTTTGCCGAAGGCCTTGAAGGAGACCTCTTGATTATCACTGGCACAGGCGAGACCAATACACATGTGCAGATAGTGGAAGGATTGGTCGATCGCCTGATCGAGTTAGACAAGAAATTCGACTATTTCCCTTACCCAAACCGCGACCACGGACTCAGGGAGGGCAAAGGCACCACATTACATTTACGAAAACACATGATGCGTTACCTCATCACACACATGCCTCCCGGCCCGCAGTAGAGGCCCGCTTGCTCCCTGACAACCATTCAGGAAAGCAAGAGACTTCTCAACCCTCCCGCCATGGAATCTGCCTGCCCTTCATTTGGATCATGGCACCTTCATAGTGCTTTTCTAAAAGCAACATGAATGCTGTAACGTTGGGATGTCTCGATTGGTATCTAATCGGAGCCGCCACTCCCTCCCGAGACCCAGACGATGCTATTCAGAAAGAAAGATGACCCGGCTGAAGTAGTCTCCTTTTCGAAGCCAGTATTTTCGTAGTTTTATTGTAGAGTGTTCGTTAGGCTCGCCGGTGATGCTGTGTGATGACCTTTATGCCGCTAGGCATGGTTGAGAACCGTAGATCGTCCATGGTGTCTGGTAGTTCAGATTCTGATGTTTTGGCTGGTGGTTGTAGTAGCCCATCTATTCATCAATATGCTCCTTCAACTCTGGGATGGTTTCGTAGCTCCATAGCCTCGTCTTCTCAACCTTCAGGCTTCGCCACAGGCGTTCGATGAAGACGTTGTCCATCCAGCGTCCCTTGCCGTCCATGCTCACCCTGATCCCATTGGACTCGATCTCTTCGGTCCACTTTTTACTCGTAAACTGGCTTCCTTGATCTGTGTTGAAGATCTCAGGCCGTCGCCCGCTTTGAAGCGCTTTCGCCAGAGCCCTCAAGCACATCCCGGTATCGCCAGTGTTGCTCAATTCCCAGCTCAATACAGCACGAGTTTGCCAGTCCATGATCGCGATCAGATAGGCGTGCCCGGTTGCCATTGGTATATAGGTAATGTCCGTGCACTAGACCTCGTCCACCTGACTGACCTTCCGATCACGTAGGAGGTAGGGATAGATCTTGTGGCCTTTGCCAGGAATGCTGAGCTTGGGCTTCGGAGCAATGGCTTCAATGCCCATCGTTCTTATGAGGCGACGTAGTCGCTTTCGACCTATCTCGATGCCTGGGTCTCGAAGCTCTCGGATGAGCTTCCGCTGCCCCAAGAATAGCCAGCGCGTGTGGAGTTCATTCAGAAGCTTCATCATCTGCAACTCCTTCTCTGAGGTGGGCGCTGGCTTCGATGTCAGTCGGTTGCGATTCACTCCCAGGAGAGCGCTTTGCCGGCGTATCGAAAGCTTGGAGTGCTAAGTTTCAATCATGGCTTTTCGCTGAGATCGATCCCCAGCTCCTAGCACTTTTTTTCAAGGAACTCCTTCTCCATGACGAACTGACCGGCTTTGCGTTCCAATCGCTGCTCCTGCTTCTCTTTGAGGGCTGGCGTGATTCTTACCTGCAAAGATCTCAGGCACGCGCCCTTCCAGCACCTTCTTCCACTGGCTCACTTGTGTTGGGGCTAGCTCATTGGCCTGAGCGATCTCGTTGATTGTCTTGATACCCTGAAGGGCTTTGATCGCAATGCGCGCTTTGAACTCAGGCGTCACGTGTCTTCTCTTTCGTTTCATTTCGTCTGTTTTACTTGGGTTGCACACCACAGACGAGCCTTCGGATTCTCAATAGCTAAATGGCTTCGTTTGGGGCTACCACTTCAGTAAAACTACCCCCCTTGAAAATAGAGCCAAAATGAGCACTTACTCATAAGGCCCATGAGGTGATATCCCTGCCCCGGGGCGTTTGATACCGGCTAAGTATATCAACCCTCGCCCTGGTATTCAGTACCGGTGCATTGGGTGCCGTCATGATAGCAGCGCCATGGCTTGGGCACCCCGCTGACAGCAACTTCAACAATGAAATTAGCTTCACCACGTCTGGCACTGGTCACTTTCATCTCCCTGTCAGGAATCTGCTTTTTCAAGGCAGCAAGGCAATCATCGATTACTTTTTTCGGTACAGCTTGAACCGCTGGCGCTTTTTTGGGGTCTGCAGGACTCGCTTCTTGGGCCGGGAAAACGGGGCGCGTGCTTGATTGATCAACTGCGCAGGAGCTCAGCGTCAGGGCCAGCCCCCCCAAAGCGATGGCTGGCAGAAATTGGATGGTTGTGGTTTTCAATTTTTTATTGGGTGTGGTTTTTTGTTAGGTCTCTCAACCTCGATTCGATGTTTACTGGCTAAGAAAAATCCGCACATTTTCCAGTTCTTTTATCCGGTTTATCTCCTCATCGTAAGCGGCGTCACTGACGGGGATATTAGGTTGTTGCACTGACAGTGTATCGACCTTGGTTGCCACCAAGAATACCCTTTCACCAGTGAACTTGTATTCAGTTCCGTTGATGGTGAGTTGATCAGAGCTACCCTGATAGTCGATGGCGATACCGTCTTTTGGCTTGATCTGCCCGATTCAGCTTGAACTTGCCGATCCATCCCCGGTGGTTTCCGAAAATATGATGAAGCCAAGTTTTTTGTCTGCACAGATTCCGTATGCTGCAGTTTTCGCCGTTTTTGGATCCGTGGCGGTCAGAATACTGAGGAAGCCACCGCCCCGTTTCTTCTGACATCCGGCGATTGGCAGGAGTATCGCACATGCGGCGAGTAGGTAGAGTGATTTCTTTATTTTAGATTTTTTCACGGTCTGGCATGATGAACTAGGTAAATAAATGAGCTTTCTTTGGCAAGATAATTAGGGGTGATAAAGTAGCTTTACATAACCGCAAAAAATGGCCACGCCCTACTGCGGGCGTGGCCAAACTTGATTTTTGGGGGGACTACTATCCTCCCAGCGTTTAGAACGAGATCGACTGACTATTGGAGACAATAATGCCGTTGGGTGAGCGAATTTCGTAAGTGAATGTCTGGCCACCTTTCAATCCTGTATTATCACGTTCAGACGAGTCATTGGCAGTGGTCACAATACTCTGAAATGGTCCCCCATTGGTACTGCGCCAGATGACAACATCATCGAGCGAGCCGCCTCCAGACCAAGAGAGGTCAACATAGATAGTTCCTCGTTTCTTACCTCCAGAAAGAGTTCCGAGCGAGAGACCATCCGGCGTGGTAACCTCATCAGACTCGACTGACAATGTCTCAAAGCTTGGGCTGTATGCACTCACCTGGTAGCGATAGCTGGTGGCGGGCGAGGCAGTGGTGTCAGCAAATGCGGTGCTGTTAGCCACAACGTTACCGATCTCTTGCCAATTCACAGAATCAGTCGATCGGTAGATGAAGAAGCCTATCTCGTTGGTCGAGTTGTCATTCCAGCTTAGGTTTTCCTTGGCACCAGACACTACTGAGGCAGTGACGGCGGTGGGTGCTTCAGGTGCGAAGTCGTTCGGATCGATATCCGTTCGGATGTAGAGCTGGTCGATGTTCACACTGTCAAAATTACGATTACCCTGGGTGGAGTCCGTATCGATAACCCGCAAGTCGATGTTGCCCTGAGTGCCCCCCGGGAAGAAAGCGGTGAATTCAGAACCGGGGCTAGAACCGTTTTCGATGATCACCCGAGTTGAAAACTTGGTCCAGGAGGATCCACTGTTGGTGGAGAACTCGATCTCGAAGCTGTCTCCCTCAGAGTTAGCCGGGGCATCACCGGTGGCATGAAGTGAGACGGCAAGCCCTCCGCGAACATTTAAGAAACGCCAGCGGTGATCAAGAAAACTGTAGCGCCGTGATTTCCTGCCGCCACTTTCTCTCTCCGTGATGGTCTGGAGTTGTGAATCAGCAGCGTGAGTGGCGGTGTAGTTCCCTGCGACCGAACCACTGACAAACCAGTCAGAGTCAGCTACTGCGTCTTCATAAGGTGGTGGCGAGTCCGTGGTGGCTGAAGCCACACCAGAAGTGCCAGCGCCCTGGGCGTTGTAGGCACGGACACGGTAGTAATAGGTCGTTGATGCATTGAGACCGGAGTCCCCGAAGGATGTTGAGTTTGCCGGCAGGCTAGCAATGCCCTCTTCCCAGCCAACTGAGTCCAGCGAGCGGTCCACCAAGAAGCCGTCCTCGTTATTGGAGGCATCGGCCCAAGTAAGATCAATAGCGGTGTCTGAGCTAGCAGTGGCGGCAAGGTTGCTTGGGGCCACTGGCGGTGGTGGTGGTGGATCAGTAGTGGCATTTGCCGTGTTGGTAGGATCAGATGCCCCTGATGAATTGCTAGCAAGAACGCGGTAGAAGTAGGTCGTGTTAGCGGATAAACCGGTGCTCGCATAAGATGTAACATTGGCACCTGTAGAACCAATTTCGGCGAAAGAATCACCATCAGAAGATCGCTCAATCCGGAAGGATGTTTCATCAGTTGAGTTGTCACTCCATGATAGATCGATGCGTGTGTCCGATGCGGCGGAGGCGCCCAGGTTCGTAGGTGCTGCTGGAGGTTGCCCAGCACCGACGACTTCAAAGTTGAAGGTCATGCTTGAGCCTGATGCGCTGATGTTAAAAATACGGTTGTTAGTAACGACGATATTACCACTTTGGTAGCCATCAGTGTTAGGCGTCGTGTTCGGGCCAATCTCTGAGACATCGCCGGCATGGTAGGCGTCTCTCGAGTCACCTCGGTCAGCCCCCCGCTCAAGATCATAAGTCCCATCTGCCTGAAGAAGAGCCACACGATAGTGGTTTCCATTTCCTGGCCAACCTGTCTGGCCAGGGTAGCCCTCGGTGGTGTAGCTTGCTTGTTCATCAATATGGAAGATACAGAGCCCACCCTGAGGCATCGCTGAGTCAAAACCGACTGGCTGGCGGTTCTCAATGAGCAAATACTCCCCTGAAGCGTAGCCTAGATCAATGCGGTATGCTGTGGCAGATGTCTCCGCCTGAGCTGCGGTGTAGTTGCCACCGCTCGAAATAACAGTGGGTGTCACCCAGCCGAGGTTGATCTTACTCCAAGCACAAAGGTGTGGCGGGTAATACTGAGAGCCATCAAAGCCCCAGGAGTTCGCCATCAGGCCCCAAGATCCGATACCAGATCCGCCTGAGCCGTCATAGAGGTCAGGAAGACCCAGGAAATGACCAGTCTCGTGAGCGATCACGCCGATGCGGCCGATGTTGTTACCCGAAGTACCCCAGATAGCCGGGCTGATGTGATACTCATAAACTCGCACATTGTCACTAGAGAACCAAGCACCACCAATCGCCCATTTGTGAGACCACATGCGGTTTGTGTAAAAGGCCCCATCCCCTGAAGTGCCTCCAAACTCAGCCGCGTAACCCGAGTGAAGAAAGGTGATAGCATCAATCCTGCCATCACTATCCTGGTCAAAATCAGCAAACTCGAAATTAGGATCGGCATCGAGTGTATTCAAAGCATATCGGAGTGCTTCGTGCGTTCTAGAAGTGAGGCCGGAGTCGTTATTAGCGTAATAGGCCTCGGTGTTGGGAAGGGTGATCCAGTAGGCCACGGTGGAATTCAGAGTAAACTGGCCGTATGAGTTTTCCAAGAAGCAGTCCCTCACGCTACCCGTTGGCGCAAGGTTCGGATCTCCGCCAACGGCATTCATAAGCACCTCAATATCTGTGGTAGGCGGCACAGCACGGGAGGCGTGATCAGAAAAACGGAGTAGGATCACGAGGTTTTTCATGGTGGCAGGCACAGCGGCGGCTACACCCTCTGATTCTGCTGCAGCTGCAGCAACGCCTCCAGCTTGCTGGGGCATGGACATGGCCTGCCTGCGGGCGTTACGGATGGCGGCATCCGGGAGAATATTGCCTGAAAGACCGGCCCTGGCGGGGTCTGACTGGCCGACGCGCAAACCCGTCGGCACGAGCCGTCCATGGTCACCTTTCCTGGCATAGACGAACCAGTTCCGGTCCTTGAGCACGGTGTAGCCACGGGTGTCATGGAGGCGGTGGAAATACTCGTCCCCCTCGAGGTGAAGATGGACCTCTGAGCCATCGGGCTGGGTTTCAGTAAATGCACCAGGTGCCGCTGACATGGCAGCGAGTTGGCCGGTGCCGGAGAACAAGAGTCCCGCCACAAGGGCGAGGATAAGGGAAGCGAAGTCTTGGCTAGAGTGAACAAAAGGCTGTTTCATTTTATTGTTGATTTGAGGATATCTGACTTAACTGACAGGCTGTAAGGAATTTGCTTTTCGTCTAAGGAGGCAGTTTCGCCGCATTGCTAAAGATTGGAGGGGGGCAGGGGGAGGAAAGCGAAGCTGCTTCTGTAGGTTGCTTATTCTGAATACACCCATATCAAAAGAATTCGGCGTTAGGATTGCTCACCCTATCTTGCCTCCCGTTACGCGTAAATTGGCCCTATTCTGTATCCAACAGCCACCTGAAGAAACTGACAGAAGCCCTTCAAGATCAGATTCCGTGAATTCATGCTTGGAGAAGTGTATCTTTTCTTGAAAATTGCTGGATGCGTTGTGGAAATGTTATTAAGCATACATCTGGCTCGTGCCGATGACCTCGCTATTGGCAGCTTGCAACGCGAAGTAGATCTTGCCGTTTTTCTCCCCCTTGAGCTAAGAGCGCTCGCTCCTGGCGGCGTTCTTCTTCACGGATTTGATTCCGGCCTTGCAGGAGGCCTTGGTTTTGTAGCCCTCGCTAGCAAGGATGATTTGGTTATTCTTGGCCTTCAATCCGAAATAGAACTCCTTATTCTTGGGGCTTTGATAGATTTCGAACATGATCCAGGAAATTGCGTGATCTATTGCTGGTTGGTCAAGAGCGCGCTTTTCCGAATTTCCTGTATGACACACTGAATGAGTTGAAATTTTGGCCATTCTGTGCTATCAGTTAGGAGCATCAAGAGTGGTCGTTTCCTGAACAGAAACGGTCCGGCAACCTGGCTCGTGGAGACGCCAAGGTGCTTCGCGGCTTAACCCGCAGATGTGGGCTGCAGTCCTCGAGTTGAGGGTGGTGGTCAACGAAGTCTCCCCGAGTGTCTCGCGACACTCGTCTTGGTGCGTTTCATCTCAAACCCTAGCCTAGAAACGAAACGCTCCTTCATCCCATCATGCTGAATCCAACTCCGTCGCCTGTGTGTGACACCCTCGCCGTCCGTGTCCTCGATCACAATGAGGACCATCATCTCTGGAACAATCGCGGCACTTGGTGGTGCCATTACACCGTCCATCGCGCTGACTACACCGTGGAGCGCATTCGGAGGTCTCTTCGGACCAAGGACCGTCTTCTTGCCCGAAGCCGTCGCGATCAACTCTTCACCCAACTTCGGGAAGGAGGGGCGCGCCGATGAGCAACCCAGGAACACGTTTCCCCGATGCCCAGCGTTGGTTTGGATTCCGACCGGACAGCTACAGTCCTGACATTTGCCCGGAATACAGCCTCGCCGGTCGTGTGCGTGGCACCTGGCGTCGTCTTGGCATCCAGAACGCCTACGATCAGGGTAGGATCGAGGCTCTCGCGCCACGGTCCTTTGAGGAAACCCTGCCCATTGATGAGATCGAAGCCATGGAGAAGGGGGACAAGCCCAACCAGGTGAGTGGTGAACGTTTCATTGATGGTCGTCCCGTGCGTCTCGTGGAACGCCTTGCCGATCCCATTCACCAGATTCTCGGCTGACGCGCTGTTGCTTGCTTTCCACGAAATGAACCTCAATCACAGGTGCCCCTTGGAGG
>Ga0213868_10005375_pt1 | contig 11510 bp, 8 predicted proteins | sample PICome_9_FD_160087 | JGI IMG/M metagenome (GOLD analysis project Ga0213868, IMG submission 160087) | Coastal seawater microbial communities near Pivers Island, North Carolina, United States - PICO127 | ecosystem: Environmental > Aquatic > Marine > Coastal | place: USA: North Carolina | collected...
AACTGCGCGCTGGATGCCCTGGCGCAAGACCTACCCGCGTGTAGGTATCCTCAGTTCAGTGTTTGTCGCTGTTCTGGCCGCGCTACTGTTTTGGCAGAATATGTCCTCGATTAAAACATGGAACCCGGTGCATGGCATTGATACGGGGATTACCAGGGGCTATCGAGTTCCCGCGCCAAGATTTTTTGAACCCCTTTATGAAGGTCTGCGCCTCGAACAGTACTGGAGTATGTTTGCCCCCTATCCGCAAAAGAAGGAAGGTTGGTTTATTCTTCCTGGCTTATTAAGTAATGGCACATTGGTCAATCTTTCCGCTGATGAGATCCAACCGCCGACGGCTGAGCGTCCCGAGAGCAGCGAACAATTTAAAAGCTATCGCTGGCGAAAATACATGAATTTCCTCTGGATGAAGCGCAATGCAAGGCATCGCAAGCCCTTTGGCTACTGGGTTTGCCAGGATTGGAACAGTCGTCACGACTGGTCTGAAAATCTTGAAGCCTTTAATATGTACTTTATTGAAGACACCACTATGCCTCCGGGAAAAGAGTCATCGTTAAAAACGCATAGACTTTTACGCTATCACTGCAGAAACTCCGGTTTGCTGGCTAAAAAACCTCTCGAGAATGCAGTTAAATCTCAGGGTGATAGTCAGCTTATTGAGAGATTGAACATACGTTAAATATTATTTGCTTTGCCCGCAGATATTACCTAAAGACAGTGTACGACTTTATAATCTGCGGGCAGCTTGTTAAGGAATGGAAAACGACAGTATTTATGGATTGGTTACTTTGTTTAACAGAGATAAAAAGATTGAGTTCTAAATAGCATGGCAAAAACTCTATGAGCGTAGATGCCATCATCACACTGGCCGTTTTGTCCTGTTTCCTGATTCTCGCCATCAGTGGCCGTTTGGCTGTCGATATCGCCTTGGCCGTTGCCATGACAGTGCTTTTGACTTTTGGTGTACTCACGCCTGATGAAGCTCTCCAGGGCTTCTCTAATCCCGCACTGTTTATTATCGCCTGCTTTTATATTGTCTCATCGGCACTCAAGGAGAGCGGGGCATTACACTGGTGGATTATGCGCTGGCTGGGGGCAAATCGCTCAGTCAAAGGTGCTATGCCGCTGATTATGGGGCCAGTCGCAGCAAGTAGTTCTGTTATCAGCAACACCCCGGTTGTGGCTATCTTTATTCCGCTGATTCAGGATTGGGCGCGACGTCAAAATATCTCTATATCCAAGCTTTTAATACCGCTCAGCTATGCATCAATTTTGGGGGGTACCTGCACCCTGATTGGCACCAGCACCAATATAATAATAGTGGGAATGCTGCAGGGGTCTGCAGAGGTTGAAGAACTGAGTCTGTTTAGTCCCGCCGCAGTGGGAATACCCCTGGTGCTTATGGGTATCCTCTACTTCGTGTCAATTGGCCACCGGCTATTACCCGAGCGCAAGGGGCTTGGGGAAAAAATTGTCGATACCCGCCAGTACGCCGTATCCATGCGTGTGGAAGAGGGTGGTGTGCTGTCCGGTATGTCGATTGCAGATGCCGGTTTGCGACATCTACAGTACAGCTTCTTATCTGAAATCCAATCTAAAGGCCATGTAATCCCAGCGGTAGGCCCAGAGGAAATCCTCGGCGACAATGATATTTTAGTCTTTGTAGGCCAGCCGGAAGCCGTCAGTGAACTGCGCCAGTTTCGCGGTCTGGCACCGGCCGAAAACGAAGTATTAGAGCTGGATGTTCCCTACAGCAGTCGCGCGCTGATCGAGGCAGTCGTTTCACCCGTCTCCAATATGATTGGCAAAACGGTAAAGGCGACAACCTTTCGAACCATGTTTGGTGGCGTAATTCTCTCTATCTCGCGCAATGGTAAGCGAATCAATGAGAAGGTTGGCAATATTGTTATCAAGCCCGGTGACACATTGCTGTTGGAAGCTGCTCGGGGCTTTGTGCGCCGCCACCGTTACAGCCGCGATTTTATTCTATTGAGCCGAATTGACGATGCCACCATTCCCGATGTGTCAAAGGCCCCAGTGGCACTCGGGTTGTTGGGGGTCTTTATTATTGTCGTACTGCTGGGGCTTATGACGTTGCTCTCTGCATCGCTACTGCTGGTGGCAGCACTGGCTGTAACCCGTTGTATTTCCGTGGAATTTGCCCAGCGCAGTATTGATATGCGGGTTATTCTGGCGATTGGCGCATCCCTGTCTCTGGGCTTTGCGCTGCAAAAAACCGGGTTAGCTGATATGGCAGCCCAGGGAATAATGTCCCTGGCTGATGGCAACCCCTATCTAAATCTACTACTTTTATACCTGGTAACGGTTGCCGCGACCGAACTAATCACTAATAATGCCGCGGCAGTTTTAATGTTCCCCATCGCCCAGGCACTGAGCACTGAGTTGGATGTCAGTCTCTTGCCCTTTGTGATGACAATAATGTTTGCTGCTTCGGCAAGCTTTTTGACGCCCTTTGGTTACCAGACCAACTTAATGGTTCAGGGTCCCGGTGGATATCAGTTTTTTGACTACTGCCGGGTGGGGGTCTTATTGAGCTTGCTGGTGGGGACAGTGGTGATTTTTTTAGTGCCGGTAATCTGGCCTTTCTAGCGAATTTAACAATCTCGACTATACTAATTAGAATAATCTTGAAAGGTTTTTTCAAGTTACCTGGTCTTGTATAGCAGAGTAATTTATCTGGTTAACAGTATGGTTAGCCAATCTAAAAGAGAGTCTCGCAGGAGACCATTTAAGAGAGAGATTAATGACTGAATTAACCTGTTTTAAGGCCTACGATATTCGCGGTCAGTTGGGCGCAGAGCTCAACGAAGAAATTGCCTATCGAATTGGTCGTGCTTACGCTGAATTTCTAAAACCGAAAAGTATTGTTCTGGGTGGCGATGTTCGCCTTACCAGTGAAGCGCTTAAGGCAGCCCTCAGTGAAGGTATACGCGATTCAGGTTCAGACGTTATTGATATAGGTATGGTCGGTACAGAGGAAGTTTACTTTGCAACCTCACATCTCAACGCCGATGGTGGTGTAGAAGTTACTGCCAGTCACAATCCGATTGACCACAATGGTATGAAGCCGGTTCGTGAAGGTTCACGGCCTATCAGCGCCGATACCGGCCTGCTGGATATCAAGCGGCTTGCTGAGGAAAACCAATTTGCCCCAGTGGATCAAGAGAACCGAGGCAATTACAAACAGGTCTCTGTCCTTGAGCCCTACCTCGATCACCTGCTTGGCTATATCGACGCAGCTAAAATCAAACCGCTCAAATTGGTCATGAACGCAGGTAATGGTGCCGCCGGCCATGTGGTCGATGCCATCGAACAGCGCTTTGCTGATCTCAACCTACCCGTTGAGATTATTAAGATTAACAACCAGCCGGATGGCACATTCCCCAACGGCATCCCCAATCCAATCCTCCACGAAAACCGTGCACCGACCATTGATGCAGTGCTCGAACAGGGCGCAGATATGGGTATAGCCTGGGACGGTGATTTTGACCGCTGTTTCCTGGTTGATGAAAAAGGTAACTTTATTGAAGGCTACTATATTGTTGGCCTGCTGGCAGAAGCTTTCCTCTTGAAAAATCCCGGCGCTAAAGTGGTTCACGACCCGCGGCTTACCTGGAATACCATCGAAGTGGCTGATAAAAACGGCGGTCAGGCGATCCAATCAAAGACCGGCCACGCCTTTATCAAAGAGCGTATGCGCACTGAAAATGCGATATACGGCGGCGAGATGAGCGCCCACCATTACTTCCGTGACTTCTTCTTCTGCGACAGTGGCATGATCCCTTGGCTATTGGTTATTGAGTTGATTTCCACTACCGGCAAACCATTGTCCGAGCTGGTCAATGATATGGTCGTCGCTTACCCCTCACCCGGTGAGATCAATCGCAAAATTGCAGATCCCGCAGCGGCTATTCAGACAGTTAGAGAACATTATCAATCAAGTGCACTGGTTATTGATGACACCGACGGCATTTCCATGGAGTTCGCGGATTGGCGCTTTAATCTGCGTATGAGTAACACCGAGCCAGTAGTGCGACTCAATCTGGAAACTCGAGGCGATACTGAATTGCTCGCCAAGCGTGAGGGTGAGATTCTTTCACTATTGGATCAGGTATAATTTAATAAGCTAAAACAACTCAAGGATAAGAGTATGGGAAATTGGTTTTTACTCCAGACCAAATCAAGGCAAGAGAGCAGGGCAGTCGAGAATCTAGAGCGTCAAGGCGTAGAGTCTTTCTGCCCGATGATTCGCGTGGAAAAAGTCTCCAGAGGCAACAGGATTGTAAAGCTGGAGGCCCTGTTTCCCGGTTATCTATTTGTAAACTTCAATCAAACCACAGTTTCAGCAACCACTGTTCGATCGACCAGAGGCGTCAGCCACTTTGTCACCTGTGCCGGCTCACCGGTGATGGTTCCAGACACACTGATTGAACAGCTGCAAAAGCGCACCGACCCCAGTAACCAGGAATTAGTCTCTAATCTTCCCCGGGTCGGTGACCAACTGGAAATTATCGAAGGGCCATTTAGAGGGCTCAATGCAGTATTCTCACAAACCGACGGTGACCAGCGCGCCGTGGTTTTGATCAATCTCTTAAATCAACAGGTAAAAGCCTCAATACCTTTTAGTAGCCTGACGGCAAAAGATGGGAGCTCGGGGCAGGGTCAGAAATAGAAGGGCGCTATCGCCAAGATAACAAACACAATTTGAATGGATGCGGGACGAAATAACATGGAACTGTTTATAAACAAGAAAAAAACCCTTTTAGCTTTCTGCATAAGTATAAGTTTAATTGCCATAAGCGCAGTCTTGTCGGCAAAAGATCTACCTGCCGGTGCAGAGGAGAGCCTCGAAGAGGCTCGGCAGCTCTGCCAGGGCATCAGTGAATCCAACAAACGCCTCGCAAAATCTGCTGGCTATGATATAGACAAGCTCTGTAGCAGCCTTAACTTGTTTGAATTACCGGAAAATGGCGACAGCGATAAACCGCTTGTCTTACCCCGTGGCGCGCCAGAAAAGGTAGCGGAAAAAAATAAGGCACCACAGTCGGCGATTCAGAAAAAAACCAGAGTAATCTCTCCTTCAGGGGAGTTGAGTGCCTTTGGCTATGACCTGTTTGCCGGTGAGCCCACCAGCTTTGAGCCGGCATCGCGAATTCCCGTATCACCCAACTACATACTCGGGCCCGGGGATACGGTAAAGGTGTTATTTTATGGCAAGATCAATGAATCCCATAACCTCGAAATCAACCGCGACGGCTCAATAGAATTTCCCCAGTTGGGGCCAGTCAGCCTAGCGGGTATGACCTTTAGTGATGCGAAACAGCTGTTACAGCAACGCATTAAAGAAGAGATCATCGGCATTCAAGCCAGTATCAGCCTTGGTGAATTGCGCTCAATGCAGGTATTTATGCTGGGTGAAGCCTACAAACCAGGCACCTATACTATCTCGGCCCTTTCCACGATCACCAATGCACTGTTTCTGTCCGGCGGGCTAAGCGACATAGCCTCGCTGCGCAATCTACAGTTAAAGCGCGCCGGCAAAGTTGTTGCGAAACTCGATCTCTACGACCTGCTACTTCATGGCGACACCACCAATGACGCACAACTGCAATCGGGCGATACCATCTATATTCCCACCGTCAAGCAAACCGCCTCTATTGATGGTGAGATTCGACGACCCGCCATATACGAACTCAAAGGATCGGTAACAGCGCAACAGCTTATCGAACTGGGTGGCGGTTTAAAGCCCACAGCCTATCCAAAAAGCGCCCGCATCCACCGCATTGCCGATACAGGATTTATGGGGGTAATCGATATAGATTTAACCACCAGCAACGGTAAAAAGACCCCGATAAAAAGCGGTGACTTATTGATGATTGACAGTGCCGTACAGCAGCAGGAGATGATCGTCACCCTCTCGGGCCATGTCCATCATCCCGGCGAGTTCCTGTGGCGCCAGGGTCTGCGCATATCAGATTTACTTAAAAGCATTAAAAGCCTCAAGCCCAATGCAGATCTGGACTTCGCACTTATCCGTCGCGAGCTGCCGCCAGTGGGCAGGATAGAACCGCTATTTGTCGACCTGCGTGCAGTACTAGCCGATCCCAATAGCAGTGCCAATATCAGCTTTTTTCCCCGCGATGAATTAATCATATTTTCCAACGAAAGCAATCGCGCTGCCGGTATCGCAGAATTTGTGCAGTCCCTGAGACTGCAGTCAAGATCAGGGGAAATGGCACAGATAGCCACCGTTACCGGCACAGTCCGCTCGCCCGGTGAATATCCCCTGACCAAAGGTATGACTGTGACGCAATTGATCGCCGCCGCAGGGGGGCTGAATGAAGAGGCCTACACACAGATTGTCGAACTGTCTCGGCATGATTTTTCCAATATCGAGAAAGCTGCGGCCGATCATTTTTCCGTTACCCTGACAAAGGCCCTGCAAGACCCGGATGCAGACCCGCAACTTCAGCCCTATGATGTAATTTCGGTGCGCACAATCCCGGAATTTCGAGAAAACCTGAGTATCAGCCTTAAGGGCGAAGTGCGCTTTCCCGGGAACTATCGATTCAGGCGCGGCGAGACATTATCCGAGGTAATAGAGCGGGCTGGCGGGCTGACTGAAATGGCCCACATTGATGCAGCAGTCTTTACCCGCATTGGCCTACGAGAACAGGAAGCGAAACGGCTCCAGGAACTGTACAAGCGACTGCGAGCAGATATAGCCACAAGAAGCCTTGAAAAAACCAATGAGGGCAAGTCGGGGGGTATCGATGATTCGGAAAAAATCCTCGCCGAGCTGGAAGCCACAGAGGCCCTTGGAAGGCTGGTAATCGACCTTGACGCCATATTGGATCAAACAGTCGATGATGTGACATTAAAAGATGGCGACCTGCTGGTGATTCCCGAGTACCGCCAGGAGATATCTGTGGTTGGGGAGATCCAGCACCCCTCGGCACATCTTTTTAATCGCCAGTTGAATATAGACGACTATATTGATCTTAGTGGCGGGGCCAATCACCGAGCTGACCTAAAGCGACTCTACATCGTAAAGGCTGACGGATCAGTATCATTACCCGGTCGCTCAGGTTGGTTTAAGCGGCGCAATAATAGGGTTGAACCGGGCGATACTATCATTGTGCCACTGGATGTTGATCGTCGTCGCACCCTGACAGTGTGGGGCGAGGCCAGTGCCATTATCTATCAGCTGGCACTGGGTGCTGCAGCGGTAAATAGTTTTTAGAGCAGTTGTAAAAGAGTAGCGAATCACAGGAAATCACGGATGTCGATCAAAGGACGATCAGCGGAAAATTGGGCAAAAGACAATTGCAGAAGGCTCAAGGGCTCTGTGCTCTTTTTGCTATCACTGGCAATTGTCAGCCTGTCACAACTAGCGCACCCAGGACCATGGCTGGATACCAGGGATTCAGGTCTCAGAGTCGATATAGAGCGGCTATCCAGCGCAGGTTTTATTAAAGTGCCGATCAACACCCGCCCACTGATGTGGTCGGCAATCCTCAATGACCTTGAAACCACGGATATAAAAACTCTGCCAGAACCGCTTAAAAACAGTTTTACCCGCCTTATTAGCGCAGGCAAAAACGCCACCCGCATCAACAGCCCACAGCGCTCATTAAGGCTGTCTGCAGCCAACCAAACACAGCTTTTACGTCACTTTGGTGACAGTGCCCGAGAGCAGGGCGAACTGAGCTTGCGGCACAGTGCTATCACAGAGCATTTTGCCTACAACCTCGAAGTCACCCGAGCTGTTAGTCCTTGGGATGATGAGAAAACCCATTATGACAACAGCTACTTCGGCGCTGTATTGGGAAATTGGATTGGTTTAATTGGCAGCGTCGAGCGCTGGTGGGGACCCTCCTGGAACAGCAGTTTAATCTTGACCAACAATGCCCGACCAACCCCAGGCCTGACTCTGCAACGAAACTATTCAGACCCATTTGAGCTGCCAGTACTGCAATGGTTGGGCCCTTGGACTACCTCAATGTTTATCACCAAACTCGATGATGAGCGATTTATCGATAACGCAAAACTGGTCGGCATGACCGTCGGCTTTCGTCCCCACCAGACGCTGGAAATAAATTTGCGACGAACCGCGCAGTGGGGAGGCGAGGGCCGGCCGGAGAGCGTTAAAAGCTTTTTTGAGCTTCTGACAGGCATCGCAGACAACTGCGGGGACATTAGCTGTAAATCTGATGAACCGGGAAACCAGCTGGGAGGCATCGATATTCGCTGGGATCTTCCATGGCTGGATGGATCAATTTATGGCCAGACAATCGGTGAAGATGAAGCTGGCGGACTTCCCTCGCGTCGAGCTTACCAAGTGGGCATGCAGATGAGCCTCAACCGCCCATGGTTTGAAGGTACAGTGTTTTTAGAGTTTGATGAAACCAGCCTCAAGTCAGCGCCAAGCCCTTACAACACATTCTATAACCACAGTATTTATCGCACCGGTTATCGTTATGAGGGGCGAGTGATAGGTGCCACCTGGGACAATGATTCTCAAGTCACCAGTATCGGCGCCATAGGCTATCTAGCCAATGGCGACAAAGTGGAAGCCCGCTACAGCTTTGGTGATATCAATAGAGACAGCCTTGATGGAGGCCCCTCAGGGCACTCAATCAGCACTGTAGGCGCAGGGCTTAATACTCTCTCAGGTAAATGGCAGCGAGCATTTTTATGGGGTGAACTGGAAGTTGAGGGACGCTATACAGATCAAGTAATTGATCAGTTTGGTCGTCAAGAAGACAGATTGCGTGTGGCAGCATCGGTTAACTACTATTTTTATTAGTGTTGGAGGCTACTGCCCCGGCAGAGTCGAGTTGGTATGCCATCCCGACAGAGGGTAGTAAATTTGTCATCCCGATAGAGCGCAGTAAATTTATCATCCCGATAGAGGGTAGTAAATTTGTCATCCCGGCAGAGCGCAGTAAATTTGTCATCCCGACAGAGCGCAGTAAATTTGTCATCCCGACAGAGCGAAGCGACGAGGGATCTCAAACATACGTCGAGGTTGTGATAACCCCCATTATCACATCAAAGGAAGTTAGAAAAAAAAGTCAAACAAAGGAATTGTTTACAGTTTATGGAAAAAACAAAAAGCACAAACACCAAAGGAATAATCCTCGCCGGCGGCTCAGGTACTCGCCTGCACCCGATCACCTTAGCAGCCTCAAAGCAGCTGCTACCGGTTTACGACAAACCGATGATCTACTACCCCCTGTCAGTGCTAATGCTGGCCGGGATCCGTGAAATATTAATTATCTCAACCCCCATCGACCTGCCGGGCTTCCAGCGCATGCTCGGCGACGGCAGTCAATTTGGCATACGCATCAGCTATGCCGAACAGCCATCCCCCGACGGACTGGCCCAGGCCTTTATTATTGGCGAAGACTTTATTGGCGACGACAATGTCGCCCTGGTACTCGGCGACAATATCTTTTACGGCCAACACTTCACCAGCATTCTCGAAAGCGCTGTTGCCACAGAGCAGGGCGCCACCATCTTTGCCTACCATGTCAACGACCCGGAACGATTTGGTGTGGTTGAATTTAACAGTGCAGGCAAAGCCATCAGCATTGAAGAAAAACCCCAGACACCAAAATCCAGATACGCCATCACCGGCCTCTATTTTTACGACAACGACGTCATCGAAATCGCCAAAAGCATCAGGCCATCAGTCCGCGGCGAACTGGAAATCACCGATATCAACAACGCCTATTTAAAGCGCGGTGATCTGCAAGTCAGCCAACTCGGCCGCGGCTTTGCCTGGCTCGACACCGGCACACACGACAGCTTGCTCGAAGCCAGTCAGTTTGTGCAAACCGTCGAACACCGTCAGGGGCTGAAAGTCGCCTGCCTTGAAGAAATCGCCTATCAGCGTGGCTGGATCTGTAAACAACAATTGCAGGATCAAGCCAGCGCGCTCGTCAAAACCGGCTACGGCCAATACCTGCAAAAAGTCGTCGAGGGCTACCGATGAATATTATTGAAACCGGTATCAGCGGCGCAGTGATTATTGAGCCCGAGGTATTTGGCGATGCCAGAGGCTTCTTTATTGAAACCTTCCAGGCCGAGCGCTATAAAAAACAGGCCCATATCGACCTGCCATTTGTGCAGGACAACCACTCCCGTTCAACCAGGGGTGTATTGCGCGGACTGCACTTTCAGAAAACCAAACCCCAGGGAAAATTAGTCAGAGTGACCCGTGGCGAAGTCTTTGATGTAGTTGTCGATCTGCGCAGAGACTCCCCCAGCTTTGGGCAGTGGCACGGCGTGTGGCTATCCGAAGACAACCACCGACAATTCTGGCTGCCACCGGGCACTGCCCACGGCTTTGTCGTCACCTCGGACAGCGCCGACTTTGAATATAAATGCACGGACTACTACGACCCAGATGACGAGGGCTGTGTGCTGTGGAACGACCCGCAGCTGAATATTAACTGGCCAATAACCAACCCCAAGTTGTCAGACAGAGACAAAGCAGGGCAGCGCTTTGCAGAATTAGTCGCGGAGTTAAGCAAATGAAGTTACTTATTACCGGCGCCGCCGGCCAATTGGGTAAAACCTTCGTCAGCCAGCTTAAAGCCACTAAAGAGATCCAATTTACCGCCTATAGCCGCGGCGACCTGGACATTACCTGCGTTGACGAAGCGCACACCGTAATTGCCCGCGACCGTCCGGATTTTGTGATCAATGCAGCTGCCTACACCCAGGTGGATTTAGCCGAATCAGAAAAAGACAGCGCCTACCTGGTCAATGAAACAGGCCCGGCCAATCTCGCCGAAGTCTGCAAGCGGCTCGATATTCCCCTGGTGCATTTCTCCACCGATTATGTATTCGATGGCAGTAAAACAGCCCCCTGGTTAGAAGACGACCCAACAGCACCGCTGGGAATATACGGCGCCAGCAAACTGGCCGGCGAGAGAGCCATTAGCCAAATACACAGCAAGCACCTGATCTTTAGGGCTAGCTGGGTATTTTCAGAATACGGCCACAACTTTGTAAAAACCATGCTGCATGTGGGCTCCATGCGCGAAAAGCTAAAAGTCGTCGATGACCAGATAGGCAAGCCCACCTCCGCCAGAGAAATTGTCCGGCTGATAATGGCAATACTGCCAAAAGCCGAAAACCACTGGGGTATCTATAACCTCGCCCAGCCCCAGGCAGTCAGTTGGTATGGCTTTGCCCAGGCGATCTTTGAGCAGGCCCGCAGTCTCGACAAAAACTACTGGGAGAATCACCTGCAGGTCAGCGACCTGCAACCCATTCCAAGCAGCGAATATCCCACTCATGCCCAGCGCCCAGCCAACTCCGAGTTAGATACAGCAATGATTGAAAGCACCTTTGGCCTGAGCATAAAACCCTGGCAGGAAAGCCTTAATGAAACTTTGGGAGCGCTGCAAGCTAATGACTGATTTCAAGCCACAGAATATCCTGGTCACCGGTGGCGCCGGCTTTATAGGCAGCAA
>Ga0213868_10005378_pt1 | contig 11506 bp, 10 predicted proteins | sample PICome_9_FD_160087 | JGI IMG/M metagenome (GOLD analysis project Ga0213868, IMG submission 160087) | Coastal seawater microbial communities near Pivers Island, North Carolina, United States - PICO127 | ecosystem: Environmental > Aquatic > Marine > Coastal | place: USA: North Carolina...
TATCGACGAGTCGTTGGCGTCAGCGTTGGTGAATTGGCGAGAGGTGTATGCTGCGCTGTATAGACTCTGGGGCCTACGAGAAGATGGCTAAGCAGCTTCTCTTGGACCCTAAAGGGCAGGTGAACGCAGGTGAACGTCAGCGGACAAGGTCTGGCCAATCGTCTTGCTTAACGGCGCAGCGGTTTCTACTGGCTTTTCTGGGATGCCAATGACCCGGCACCCGTAACATGCCCGTACTGTGGGTCAGGAATGGAATCTTACGAGAATCGAAGCTTCAGACAGTGCTGTGGTTGTGGCATTGCAGTCTAACTTCATTCTCAAGCCTTCGTTTCTTTGCGGCTTCGCGTGACCATTCTTGACCGAAGTAATCCGCGTGACCTGTAGCCTTGATCACCCATTCGTGGTTTCAAAGGCAGAATGCAAAGCGCCGCACCTCTTGAAAGGCCTCCCCGCCTTTCCGAGAAATGCGACGCTTTGCAATACCTGTAAGTAAGAATTCTTGCCTTGTCTTGAAGTAATGTGAGTTACCTTACGCTTTGGCGGGTGGCTCTTCATCCGCTGGCGGCTCATCGGCAGCGGCCAGATCGGCGTAGCGCTCGGGATCCATCTTCTGTTTCACGATTTCCTCGATCTCTTTGTAGAGTTTCTCATCGTCCTTGAGCGCTTCTTTAGCCGCATCGCGGCCTTGAGCGAGTTGAGTGCCATTGTAACTGAACCAGGAGCCACGTTTCTGAAGAACTTCGTACTCAAGCGCGAGATCTAACAAAGAGCCTACAGCGGAGATTCCTTCATTATACATGATATCGAACTCCGCTTCGGTGAACGGTGGAGCGACTTTGTTCTTAACGACTTTCAAGCGCGTGCGGTTTCCGGTGACTGAACCATCCGTGTTCTTGATCATGCCGATACGGCGAATGTCCACGCGCACACTGGAATAGAATTTCAAAGCACGACCACCCGGCGTTGTCTCGGGATTGCCGAACATGACACCGATCTTTTCACGAATCTGGTTCGTGAAGATGCAGGTCGTGCGGGCTCGAGAGATAAGACTAGTGAGTTTCCGCAGCGCGGCACTCATGAGGCGTGCCTGAGCACCCACGGTGGCGTCTCCGATTTCACCCTCGAGCTCCGCTTTCGTGACCAGAGCGGCGACGGAGTCGAGTACGACGACGTCGAGCGCGTTGGAGCGGACCAAGGTTTCACAAATACGCAGCGCCTCTTCACCAGAACTGGGCTGTGAGACGAGGAGATCATCGAGATTCACGCCGAGCCGACTAGAATACTCGGGGTCGAGGGCGTGCTCGACATCGATGAAGCCTGCGAGGCCGCCCGCTTTCTGTGCCTGGGCGATGGCTGTCAGTGTGAGCGTCGTTTTACCCGAAGATTCCGGCCCGTAGACCTCAACAACGCGTCCGCGAGGGAATCCACCGACCCCGAGAGCCCGGTCAATGAGGAGATTTCCTGTGGGTATGACGTCCACATCTACCCGATGCGCGTCGCCTAGCCGCATGATGGCGCCCTCGCCAAAGTCTTTCTGAATCTGGGAGATCGCTAAATCGAGGTTCTTCGCCCGCCCGTCGCCGGCCTTCTGGTCTTTCGGTTTCCTTGCCATGATTAGTTTGTTTACTGTTCAAATGAGCAGCTTATTTGAGAGGCGCAAGTGGATTTCTGAAATCGGAGAATCATTTCTTGGTCATGGTCACGATCCTGACTTGCAGGACGTCACGGGAATTTCCTGAGAGCGGGCCTCCTAGAGCAACCCTTGATTGCAGCCTCTACGCCTCCAGGTATAGTCCGCACACCTATGCAAGCGCTTACAGTCATTGGGATCATTCTAGAGATCATCGTCCTCTTTAACTTCGTCATCGTGGTGCACGAGTTGGGACACTACTGGGCAGCACGCTGGCGCGGACTGAAGGTCGAGAAATTTCAAATCTGGTTTGGAAAGCCTATCTGGTCGAAGACAGTCAATGGCGTCCAATGGGGGCTTGGTTGGATTCCGGCGGGAGGGTTCGTGGCGCTACCGCAAATGAACCCCATGGAGATGCTCGAGGGTGGTTCCACTAGCAGTGAACCTCTTCCCAAGATTTCCCCGATGGACAAGATCATCGTGGCCGCCGCGGGACCTATCTTCAGTTTCGGTCTCGCCTTCGTTTTCGCGGTTCTCGTGTGGGGCGTGAAATATCCCAAGAGCACGTCGTCGATGACAACGGAGATTGGTTACATCTCAGAGAAGGCTGTTGCTGGTGCCGACCAGCTGCAAGTAGGTGATGAGGTCATCGAGGTGGATGGCAAGCACGTCGACTCCTGGCGTGGGATGGTTGATAGTGTGGTTTGGAATGTCATCAGCAGCGGTGGCGACACGATTCCTTTCAAAGTAAAGCGTGAGGGTGCGGCCGAGCCGATCGTTGTTCAACTTGCTGCACCGGAGAAGCCAGGTGAAGCGGAGGACGCGAAAGAGTCAGGAGGTATCACTGGTGCTATTGGTGGCTTCTTCAAACGTCCGGAACTACGCATGGTTGACATGATGGGCGTGCAGCCGGTATCCGTTCCTTTCGTTGGAGATGTCACGCCGAAAGGACCTGCAGCTCAGGCTGGGATACAGAAGAACGATGCGATCGTTGAAGTCGAAGGGACGAGGATTTCTAGCCCGATGCAGATCAATGATATCATTAGGGCATCTGGTGTCACCCCGCTTAATATCACGGTCAAGCGTGAGGGCAAGATGGTGCCGATCACGGTCACGCCTTCGTATCCATCGAACCGTGACAAGGTTCACGAGGCCAACAACCGTCCGATGATTGGACTTGCCTGGGATCTCACGGGAGACACCGAGCTGGTGCGCACGACACCGATGGAACAGATCAAGGATGGACTCAAGACGATGGCCAATACCCTCGGGGCTGTTTTCTCACCGAAATCTGACATTAGCGCAAAGCACCTCAGTGGCCCAGTGGGCATCATGAATCTCTACTATCGGCTGTTTGAAGACAAAGATGGCTGGCGTCGCGCGCTTTGGTTTAGCGTCATCCTGAACATCAACCTCGGTATCATGAACCTCTTGCCGTTGCCTGTGTTGGATGGTGGTCACATTACCATGGCAATTCTCGAATCCATTCGAAAGCGTCCACTCAGTAAACGTTTGTTAGATATCTCCTACGGAGGATGCGCCATCCTTCTCATGGGCTTCATGCTCTTCATCACCGGATTCGATGTGAAAGCACTCTTCTGGGGTGAAGATTCGCGGCCAGGGATGGAGCAGAAGGTGGAAGCACCTGAGTTCTAGCGATGCAATTCCGCCGCTGGATGCGTGAGCATTCAGGCCTCAGGTAGGTGACGTTGGGCACGCGCCCCGCAACTCACGCTTTCCGCATGTGAGGGAAGAAGATGACGTCGCGGATGTTCTCTGCGCCGGTCAGCATCATGACGAGGCGATCGATGCCGATGCCGATGCCGCCTGCAGGTGGCATGCCGTGCTCGAGTGCGGTGATAAATTCCTCGTCTACGTCTTGGGTTTCTTCACCGGCTTGATCTAACAAGCGTTCGCGTTGTACAATGGGATCATTGAGCTCGGAATACCCTGGAGAGATTTCTTGGCCGTTGATGATGAGTTCGTAGACATCGACAAGACTGTCATCGTCACGGTTCTGCTTGGCCAGGGGAACGAGCTCTTTTGGAACGTGGGTCACGTAGCAAGGATCGAAGGTCTTCTCCTCGATGAGCTTCTCAAAAACTTGCTGGGTGACCTCATAGTCTTCCATCGCCTCGGAGATTTCGACGCCGAGTTCTTTGCATCGCTCGCGACGCTTCTCTGGCGTGTAGTTGAACCAGTCAGGATCGATCTCACGAATGAGGTCGCGGTAGGCAGCGCGCTTCCATGGTCGGGCGAGATTAATCGTGCGAATGGGTTCGCCGGCTTCGTTCTTGTGTTCGATTTGCAAACCACCACAGAACTTCTCAGCCAAGTGGCAGACCATTTCTTCGACCAGGTTGGCCATGGTCTCGAAATCGGCGTAGGCCCAGTAAGCTTCGAGCATAGTGAACTCCGGATTGTGTCGGCGTGAGATGCCTTCGTTGCGGAAGTTACGATTGAGTTCAAAGACCTTGGTGAATCCTCCAACTAACAGTCTCTTCAAAAACAACTCCGGTGCGATACGCATGAAGAGCGGCATGTCGAGGGCATTGTGGTGGGTCTTGAATGGTTCAGCGGCAGCACCACCAGCCACAGGTTGGAGCATGGGTGTTTCGACTTCCAAGAAACCACGATCTTCGAGGAATCGACGCATCTCCGACAACATGCCAATGCGCTTGATAAAGATATCGCGGCTTTCCTCATTTGACATGAGATCGAGGTAACGCTGGCGGTATCGTGTCTCTTTGTCAGACAAGCCGTGAAACTTGTCTGGCATAGGACGCAAGGACTTGGAGAGAACGGTGAACTTCGCCACGCGCACGGAAGGTTCGCCCTTCTTCGTCATGAACGTCGTGCCCTCGACGCCAATCCAGTCGCCAAGATCCAAGTTATTGAAGATTGCGAAGGCATCCTCACCTACGCCCTTGGCATTGAGGAAACACTGGATGCGCCGTGGGCATCGGCAATGTCGAAGAAGCGGCTCTTCCCCATGTCGCGGTTGGCGACGATGCGACCTGCGAGGACAACGTCGATCGCTTCCTCGAAATTCGCCTTTAGGGGACCAGGATCATGCGTGACCGCGAATTTTCCGCCAAACGGATCGACACCTTGGTCTCGGAGGGCTTGCAGTTTCTCCCGCCGGACCTGCAGGAGCTGTTGTTCGGTAACGCCTTCTTCCATGGGTCACCTCAAGCATCTCTACCCCCGCTTACCAAGAAGAATCTGCCTTTCGGAGCCTCAAGAAGCACTCCAGCTTTTGCGCAACTTCTCCTTCTCCTCCTCGCGTTTCTCCTCAAGGCGAGCGATCTCACGGCGCTTCTGCTCCTCAAGCTGCACGACCTCGTTGAAATCCGTCTTGGCCATGGCCTTGGCGATGAGGTCAGAGAGAAAGACCTCTTTCTCGGCGACCTTGGATTGGTAGAGCGAATCTACTTCGGCAAGCTGCGCCCGCTGTTCGTCTGTCAGAGTCACGGTGGGGCCCTCAGGCTGGAGGCGTTCCATGGCGAGTTCGTAGGCGGATTTCATGCTGAGTTGCGAAGGGGTAGAGGCTGCGGTTTAGTTCAGTATGACGACCTCGGTCCCAATTCGCAAGTGGTGGATCTCGCTCCTCTGCCTTGGAGTGATGGCACCCCTGCAGGCTGCTGAAGAGGAGATTCTTCCCGTCCCGGTGCGCCTGCAACTCGTCTCGGAGATCACGACCATCGTCCCGGGTGAGCCGTTCACAGTGGGAATCTTTCTTCAGCATGCGCCGCACCATCACAGTTACTACAAGTTTCCTGGGATCGTTGGGGTGGCCACCAATGTAACTTGGGACCTGCCAGAGGGGTTTCAATCGGGTCCGCTTCAATGGCCCACACCGGAGCAAGTCGACATGCGTGGGCACGGCGCTTATGGTTATCACGAAGACACACTGCTCCTGGCGACGATCACACCTCCCAAAGATCTAGCAACGTCCTCCTCAGTACGCCTTGCGGGAAAGGTCGGTTACATGTGCTGTTCACAGAAGCGCTGCACGCCAGGCTTCGAGGATTTAGAGATGAAGCTGCAGGTGGGATCTGAAGTCGTCCCCGACGACACTTGGAACGAGCGATTCGCCCATACTCGAGCTGCCTTGCCAAAAGCCATCGAAGGGTGGGAAGCGAACGTAGCGGAAACGGCGACGTCTTTCACATTGACGTTGTCTCCACGGACAGGGCTGGAACAAAAAGACTTACCGAAGCCAGACGCGCTTTATTTCTACAGTTGGAATGGCTGGACGGCTTCCAATGAATTGCATCAATGTCAATTTAAGGAAGGGCGTTACACATTCACGATGCCCAAGCATCCGTTTCCTGACGAAGGCGCCACTCGTTTTCAAGGTGTCGTGCGTAGCGAAACCGGCTGGCCGGGGGAGCCTGTTGCAAACCTTGGGTTGTGGCTTGATTGTGGGCTACCGGTAGAGTAGATCGGCTACCTTGGTCGATACACGGGCTGGAAGCCCATGCTACATTAACCTTCGATAAGCGGATAGCCTAACAAACGTCGGCGTAGAATATCAAAGGCGCGTTGTGTCGTTCGCCATTTGAAAGTTTCGCGGTCGATTGGATAGAAGCACTTCTCGGCGTGAGTTTCGGCGTCCTTGCTGGCTAGACCAAGATAGACGGTACCGACAGGTTTCTCAGCGGAACCTCCGGTGGGACCCGCGATACCCGTGATGGCCAGTGCGTGATCTGCTCCGGAAACTTTCAAGGCACCTTCAGCCATCTGGGTCACGACTTCACTACTAACAACACCATGCGCTTCGACGGATTTGGAGTTTACGCCTAGCAAACGTGTCTTCACGTCGTTGGCGTAAGTCACATGGGCTTCCGCAAGTACTGAGGAGGCTCCGGAAACGTTGGTGAGACGATGGGCAAGCAAGCCGCCGGTGCAGGATTCTGCGAAGGTGATCCATTGGCCTTTTGCTTTGAGTAGCTCAATCACAACCTCCTCGATAAGCTTGAGATCATTGCTGACCAAATGGTGAGGAAGGCTGTCTCGAACGATGCTGTCTGCTTGTGATAGGGCATTCGCGTTGCCCACACAGCGCAGATGTACTTCCATCGTTTTGGCGCAATAGCCGATCTCCAAGTTAGGGATCTTGGATAGAGACGGTTCTAGTTTCTCTGCCAACTCGGTCTCTCCCATGCCACAGAATTTCCACTCCTTGGCCTCCACGTCGGTCTGGCCCACGATCTTGCGTAGATGCGGAAGGGTTTCGTCTTCGAACATCGGATAGAGTTCGCGAGGCGGTCCAGGTAGGAGAAAGAGGTGAGGATTCTTCTCTGTCTTGGGAAGATAAAGGCCGGGTGCCGTGCCATGGCTGTTAGGCAAGACGATCGCACCCGCCGGGACCATGGACTGGCGCTTGCCTCCTTCACCGAAGGGGCGGCTGCGAAGCGCGTAGTAGCTCTTCACATTGTCGGCCACGGCCTCATTGAAATGCAGTTCCAGCCCTAGCATTTCGGAAATCAATTCGCGCGTGATGTCATCGCTGGTCGGCCCGAGACCGCCGGTCACGATGATGATGTCCGAGTGGGGCATACGCTCGCTAAGCACTTCTCCGATGACGTCGCCGTCGGGAATGCAGATCTGACGTTGGATACGCAACCCCACAAGAAAGAGAGCCTCACCAAGATAACTCAGATGCGTATTCACCGTGCGTCCGAGGACGAGTTCGGTGCCAGTATTGATCAGATCGACGCGCATGAACCAGTGGCTAGTCTTCCTCGACGAAAGTCATTGCCATTTCTGTCTCATCCGCGGGAGTCGACGCCGCGCTCTCTAGCACTTCGCCGGTCTTCCAGTCGAGGCGTGGTGCATCTGCCCAGAGATCCTCCAGAGCATAAAATTCACGGCGATCTTGATGAAAGATGTGAACAATGACGTCGATAAAGTCTAACACGATCCACTGACTTTCAGCCACGCCGTCGCGGTGGTTCGTCTTTACCGCATGCTGATCCGTGAGACTCTTTAGGGCGTGTTCACGAATGGCCTTGAGATGGGGCTCGGATCCGGCCGTGCAAATGACGAAGAAGTCACAGAGCTGAGAAAGGCCGCGCAGATCTAGAATGGTGACCTCGGAAGCTTGCTTCTCATCGGCGAAGCGGCCGCAGGCACGGGCGAGTTCAGCGCCGACGATTTGATCGCCGGGATTTGGTGTCGTTGACATGAAAGTTAAGGATACAAGAGGTAGCGTTGGCGATCCCGGCGGAAGCGCTCGTTGGAAGAGCGCCAGGAGTCAATGAGATGTTGAGGATTGCCCCCTCGTCTCATCGCCTGCTCAAGTCGATCACTGCCGTAGACCTTGTTGAATAGGCTCAGGCCAGAAGCCGAAACGCGGGATAAGAGTCCCCCAGGAACCCTTCGATGCAACTCTAAAGTGCAGGCGACATCGATGGCCACCGGGTCGGCACCCGAGCGGGGATTGTAGAGAATCCGGCTGCCATTTCTGCCTGGACGTGTGCTGCTGACATAGGGCTGAAAGGTGGTGCCAGGGAAGCCGTAGCGTGACATGGCCTGAGAGAATTCGTGCGGATCCACGCCTTGGCCAGCGGCGAATTCGAAGGCGTCCTTCGTCCCGATCCCGATATCGACTGGCATGAGCCCGCCGAGCATGCCGGTCATGGCATAGAAGAACGGGGACGTGGGTTTGGGAATGTTAGGAGAGGTTGGATGCCAACGAAGTCTTGTGTTGTCCCAGAGCATGCCGCGAGTCCAGCCGCGCATCTTGACCACATGGAGCTGTGGCCGCCGTGCCAGCCAACCCTTGGCATTCGTCATGATAGCGAGCTCACCGATCGTCATGCCATGCACGTAGGGCACAGGAATTTGTCCAACAAAGGATTCCCACTGTTTTTCTAGCGGAGGTCCGAAGACGCCTTGCCCACCCATGGGATTGGGGCGATCCAACACGACGAAAGGGATGCCGCGTTCACCGCAAGCCTCCATAGCGCGTACCATGGTGCTGATGTAAGTGTAGCTGCGCACGCCGATGTCTTGCATTTCGAATACCATCATGTCGATGCCAGCGAGCTGGGCCGGGCTCGGCTTACGGGTCACGCCGTAGAGAGAATGTACTGTCAGGCCGGTGATGGAGTCTCGACGTGTGGCGATGTACTTGCCTGCCGGCGCAGTTCCCTCAATACCGTGCTCAGGAGCATAGAGGGCGACGAGATTGACGTTCCTTGCCCGCTGCAAGACCGAGCGTGTTCGGACGCCTCGGCTGTTGTAGCTCGTGTGATTGGTGATGAGTCCAACGCGTCTTCCGGCAAGTAGTTGGAATCCTTGGGACTCAAGGACATCGATTCCCAGCATGAACGGCCCACCTTGAACAGGGGTAGAAGGTTGCTGACCCGGATTGGGATGCTGTCGCGGCACGCACGACGCTAAACCGAAGAGGAGAGTGAGAGTGGCAAGAAAGCTTTTGAGTTTCACTGAGGACACGGTTATACCCGAAGCTTATGGAAGATAAGTATTTGGGTCAACTTCTCCTCATGGGAATCCCCGGCGCGGAACTGGATGCGGATACTGCTAGGCGTCTCAAAGCGTTGCAGCCTGGCGGATTCATCATCTTTGGGCGCAATATCAAGTCTCCCGAGCAGCTACGTAAGCTCATGGATGATCTCCGTGACCTTAGTGACATCGAGCCGATCCTAACGATCGATCAAGAGGGTGGTCGTGTGTCTCGTTTACGTCTTATTGGCCAGGAACCCCCCAATGCGGAGGCCCTCCGCAAGAAGAACGACCTTGGTCTGATCAAGCGGCATGGTCGGTTGACAGGCCAAATTCTCCGCCTCTTTGGATTCAACCTCGACCTATGTCCCGTGCTGGACGTGTCGCATGATGACACCGCAGACAATTCGCTCATGGGCAGGTGTTACGGCACCTCAGTAAATGAAGTGATTGAGAAGGCGGCGACGTTCAATCACGCTATGCGCAAGCAAGGCATTCTCAGTTGCGGAAAGCACTACCCGGGCTATGCGAATGCGGATTGTGACGCGCATCATGAATTGCCGGTAATCAACCGCACGGTCGAGGAGTTAGAAGAGGAAGAGTTCGCTCCTTATCGGGCGATGCTCCCAGATTTGGACAGTGTCATGGTCTGCCATTCTCATTACCCAGCGTTCGATGGAGATCGCCCACGCTGGCCTGCGTCCCTGTCTAAGAATCTCATTACAGGAGTGCTACGCAATCAATTGGGGTATGACAACGGTCTTGTCATGACAGACGACCTCGACATGGGCGCTATTCTCAATGAAGTTGGTTTTGAAGATGTGATCAAAGAGTGCATCCTCGCTGGCAATGACATGGCCATGATCTGTCATCGGGTGGAAATGGTCGAGGAAGCCAAGCTTCACTTGGCGAAGTTGCCAGAGCTGGTCCTCGATGATGCCCGCGCCCGTATCGAGCGATTGAAGGCGCGCATTGTCGCTCCCACGAAGTTTAGTATGGAAGCTTTCGAGGCGATTAACAAAGAGATCTGGGATCTCCGTGTGGACACGTTAGGAGAAGAGAAGGCCAAGATTCTCAGCGTTGAAGACGGCAAGCGCTCACCCGTGGAGACTTACTAGTTTGATTAATCAGCTCTTCAAAGCAGAGCTATGGTCATGCAAGATCTTCCAACCGTTTGGTGACTTCTCAAGTAAGAGTGTGAAGAGGCCAGTCGCGTCTTTGTAAGACCCGCGTCGCTTCAGGTGGTAGCGACCAAAGACCTCTGCGTGTTTGCGTGAGAGAAAGACAATCTCCAAGTCAGAAAACCTTAGCTGTCCCATACCTGCTTTCCCCGGATAGGCTTTGCGGTAGCGGGCTAAGGTCGCTGCGTAGCCTCGATTGACCCTAGTAAGCCCCTGCAAAACGGAGGTCTTCTGAGTTTACGTAACCCTCCATGAAGGCTTCGATGTCTCCCCGATTCCAGTCAGCAGTTTGGCTAGCGAGCAAAGCGCGAATCGTGCTCTCCGCTGATCCCTGTTGAGGGTCGGACAACGTTTGGCAACCCAGAAGGTAGCTCGTCAGCAGGAGGATCCAGGTGAGACGAATGAAGATGTGCCCACCTCACGAATTTCTAACGAGAATGACAGGCTTCAAGGGATGATGGTAGAGAGGCTTTGTTTCAGCGAATCCAGCGCGACCTTTGGCCACCTCTATGGGATCACGCGGAAGGTGGCTTGAGCTTCCAGCGCGAGCCATGGACTTGGAGGCCATGCTACAGAATGCTCATGCATCTAATCAGTCAATCGCCGGTATGAGGTAGTCGAGACGGGATGGCCCGGAGCGCTTGAGGAAGAAGGCGCGATTGCCTCGGAAGAGTTTGGTCGCGTTCACATTGGGCAAGTCAGGGCCAATCTCAGTCCAGTGTTGATGGCCATCACCGGCATCCAATAAAAAGTAGCTTTCGTAAACAAGCTGGCTCGGATTGTTGTCGCCTTGCCAGAGTTGGATCTGATCCGCTGCGTCGGGATCGCGACTGCCGAGGAAACCGTCACTCAAGAGCAAGGCTCGTGAGTCGAAGTCGAGATCGATGGGGCAGGGTGAAGCTAACAAGTTGTAGCCGGCAACAAGCGGTTGCGCAAAGGCGCTGGCACGGGCTTCACCTGTGAGCATGAGTTCGATCGATTCTGCGCCTTCAGGACGTTGGATGAAACTGCCGACCCCGGGAGGAATGATATGATGGTCTGCGGATTTCAGTTCATCGTCCGCTTGCGCGACCCATTGATCATAGCCTTCGGCCTGGAGTAGGAAGTAGGTATCGAAGTTGGTTCCATTGAAGAACAGGACCTGATCGGCTTCTTCGGGGACATTGCTTCCAATGAACGTATCCTTTGCGTAGACCTGACTGAGGGTCCAGTGAGGTTG
>Ga0213868_10005380_pt1 | contig 11505 bp, 10 predicted proteins | sample PICome_9_FD_160087 | JGI IMG/M metagenome (GOLD analysis project Ga0213868, IMG submission 160087) | Coastal seawater microbial communities near Pivers Island, North Carolina, United States - PICO127 | ecosystem: Environmental > Aquatic > Marine > Coastal | place: USA: North Carolina...
GCGCCTGGATTCAACGTTGTCACGACTCGGACCCCATCTGCTCAAGCTTCGGGTGACTTGCAGCGTGAACTGGCAGAAAAATTTGCGAATGTAACTGCGATCGATTTGACTCAGATTCTCGAGGAGGTTCGAGATATATTAGGTGATATTTCGACGGTTATCACAGTTTTAGCCGGTTTCACGGTGCTGGCTGGATTACCTATTCTTTTAGGAACTTTGATGAACGGGCGTGATGTTCGTTTGAAAGAAAGTGTCCTTCTTCGGACGCTTGGAGCATCATCTAAACAAGTGCGTGTGATTTTGGTGATTGAGTATGCGACTCTTGGAGTGCTGACAGCACTGACTGGAGTGCTATTGGCTATCGGCGCAAATTACGCGTTAGCGGTCTTCGTTTTCAAGGCTTCGCCATGGCCAGACTTGATGCTTATTTTTTCAGCCTTGGGATTGGTGTCCTTCGTTTCTGTGCTTGGGGGTCTTGTGTTGAGTCGAGGAGTGTGCGGACATTCGCCGCTTGAAATTCTTCGCGGTGGAAGTTGAGCCCGATTAAGCTCGGCGGCGTCTGCGACGGTTGCCCCCCGAGGGGTTACTCGAGCGTCTTTGGCCTTGCCCTTGAAGCTTTCGATTTTGCCCACCTTGGCGACCACGGCCACCGCCGCTTCCTCCCTTGCGGGTTTTGCCTCCATTATCGCGGGTTGATTCTGGTGACTTGATGCCGCGGGCGTGAAGGGTAGCAAGCTCTTCGTGGTGGTAATTATGGTTTATATCCACCGGGATTGTTTGCTGAATGAGCTTTTCAATGTCCATGAAGAACTCGTGTTCTTCAGGAGAGCAATATGAGATGGCATGGCCTGCAGCGCCGGCTCGTCCGGTCCGGCCGATCCGATGGACGTAAGCTTCTGCTTCATTTGGAAGGTCCATGTTGATGACGAGCGTGACATCTTTCACGTCAACTCCTCGAGCGGCAACATCGGTAGCAACAAGGATAGGAAGAGTTCCTTTTTTAAATTTTGTCAGGGTGCGTTCGCGTTGCGGCTGGGAGCGATTTCCATGGATTGCTTCGGCTTCAAACCCGTGTGAGTTGATTGATTTGCAAAGTTTGTTAGCGCCGTGCTTCGTTCGTGAGAAGATGATAGTGAGCCCTTTGTCTTGTTGCTCTCCAAGGTGAGTGAGTAAAAGGTCTTTTTTCGACTTCTTGTCGACGAAGAAAACAGCTTGAGCAACCTTTTCAGCTGTTGTTTTTTCGGGTGCAATGGAAACCGAGGCAGGGTTCCTAAGAATGGTATGAGCTAATTCTTTAATCTGAGGAGCAAGAGTAGCGGAGAAAAACAGCGACTGCTTTTTCTTCGGCAGCGCTGCGACGATCCTTTTTACGTCTCGGAAGAATCCCATGTCGAGCATGCGATCGACTTCATCGAGGACGAAGTATTCGACTCCAGAGAGCTCAATGTCTCCTTCGTTCATGTGATCAAGGAGGCGTCCGGGGCAGGCTACGAGAACGTCGACACCAGCTTGCATGGCGCGGATTTGTGGATTTTTTCCCACCCCGCCAAAGACAAGTGTTTTTTTAAATCGGAGGTGGCGGCCGTAACTGTCAAAGCTTTGCGAAATCTGTGTGGCAAGCTCACGGGTGGGGGTAAGAACAAGGACACGGGCTGACTTGCGGCGGGGGCGCTGAGGGTTATTGTGAAGAGCATCAAGAATGGGAAGAGAGAACGCAGCCGTCTTTCCTGTGCCAGTTTGAGCGATGCCGAGAAGGTCCCGTCCCTCAAGAAGAATAGGAATGGATTGCGCCTGAATAGGTGACGGGGTCGAATAGTTTTGTTCGGCGAGCGCACGTTTAATGGGAGCCGCTAATGCGAGCTCCTCGAATGAGGTTTGTGTCATATTTTTGAGAGTGCCGGTTTGCAAGAATGCTTTCGGGGCTGGGTTCGACGAGTTTGTTATAAAAACCCGGAACCAGTCTCTCATCGATCAAGATTGGAAAAGGGGTAGAGGGATGGTTCCTCTCAAGAGATGGGGTCAGAAAACGTAGTTATGACCAAATAGCAAGACTTACTCGTTAATCATTATCTATGTCGTGATAGGCATGTGGAATTCCAATGCTAAAGACGGTCTTGATCCCGGGAGTTGAAGTCGCGGTGATTGTGCCTCCATGGGCTTCAATAGCTCGTTTTACAATGGAGAGGCCAAGTCCAGTTCCCTTAACTTGGGTTTGGGAGTGGTGCTTTTCTACGCGATAAAAACGTTTAAAAATGAACGGAAGATCGTTTGCAGGAATTCCAATTCCGTTGTCAGCAATATGGATCTTAAAGTTATCATCCTGATCCAACTCTGAATAAATATGAATCTGGAGCTGCATTTCTGGATTTTGCTTTAAGGCGTTTTCAACAAGGTTGAAAAGGATTTGAGTCCAGTAAAAGTGATCGCCTATGAGCTGGATGTTAGGGACATCGACCTTAATCGTAGATCTTTGTTTTTTGATGACAAGGTCGAGCCTTTCAATGACGTCTTGAACACAAGTTGCAATACTAAAGGGGGCAAGATTAAGGGGGACGGAGTCATCGGATTCGAGCTTAGAAATTAAGAGCATGTCGTCGACGATTCGGTTGATACGGACCAAGTGGCGATCCATCGTCTCTAGCATCTTCTGCGAAGTTTCCTTATGATCGAGTCCTCCCTCTTCTGTCAGGTGTTCAAGGTAGCCCGAGATCACAGAGAGGGGTGTGCGGAGCTCGTGGGAGGCATTGGCGACAAAGTCTTGTCTAATCTGATCTGAGTGAACGCTGGCCGTGATATCTCTCATCATGAGTTGAATTTCACGGCTGCTGCTTCCAAGAGAGAGAGGGTAGATATCAATTTCCCAGTGGGAGTCCTTGTCAGGAGTTTGCGAGGAAAAAACAGAATCGGGTGGGAATCGTAGAATTTCTCGATAAGGCTTGAGTTCGGTGAGTGATTTTGAAAGCAGCGAGGTGATTGCTGAATCGAGGAATACCTGATGGATACTACGATTAAGGATGTCGCGACTGCCGAATATGTGCCTAGCTTGGGAATTGAACCGGTTTAAAACTCCTTCTTTGTTAATTGAAAAGAAGGGGTAGGGAAGGGCATCTAAAAGGTTTTGTAGGTCAAGGCTGTAGTCCTCTTCATGCTTTAGCTCACTTTGGCCTAGTTTTTTCTTAAGACGACCCCATTCCTTCTCCAACCTCTGTTGCCTCTTGATTGACCCAACTAGGAGGCAAGCTAGGACGATTGCACAGCTGAACGCAAAGTAAGTCATGTTGGTTGGCGAACTTGATACCCGATTCCTCGGATGGTTTCAATAAACGATCCTTCTTTACCCAGTTTTTGACGGAGTCTTTTCATGTGTGTATCGAGGGTTCTGCTGTGAATCTCATCGCTGTATCCCCAGATAACTTTGAGGAGATAATTACGATCCTGCGGTTGGCCCGGACGTTGGCAAAGGAACAAGAATAGTTTGAATTCGATTGAGGAGAGACTGACGGGTTCATCATTGATGAAAAAAGCGAGATTGTCTTTGTCGAAACGGAAAGGTCCGTGTGAGAAATCCTCTGAGACAGGGGTGACGCGGTTACGTTTTAAGATAGCTTTGGCTCTGAGGATGAGCTCTTTCGGGCTAAAAGGTTTGGTGACGTAATCATCAGCCCCAAGTTCCAACCCCGTTAGGCGGTCATCGATTTGGCTTTTGGCTGTCAGCATTAGGACTGGAATGGAATGCGAGCGAGGGTCACGCTGCATTTGCTTGAGGATTTGATAGCCATCTATCCCAGGTAACATCAGGTCAAGAATTACGAGATCAGGCTGGTTTTTAAGGACTTTTTCGAGTCCCTCATGCCCATCGTGAACTATGTCGACTAAATATCCGTTTCTCTCAAAGTTGAATCCGATAAGTTGAGCGATATCGACTTCGTCCTCGATGATTAAAATACTCTCCGACATTGTTTAAAACTGACTAAGATCTGCTAGAAAGCAACGCTGTGAAAATGTGACGCTTTTGTCACATAACTGGACAGTGTTTCAAGGTGGGCATGTAATATTGACCTTTTCTTCCGTGTATTGTGCTCCGGATACGCCAGACTTCGATTATATGAGCGCAGCAGCAGATCAGAAAAAAGATACCCGCGCCGGGAATTATTTTATTTCAAACTACCCTCCATTTTCTTTTTGGTCCGATGACGAGAATAAGCAGGTTGAAGAAATCTACAATCAACAGGCGAAGGAAGGAGTTCCCCTAGGGCTCTATCACCATATTCCATTTTGCCGGAAGAGGTGTCATTTTTGCTATTTTCGCGTTTATACCGACAAGAGTGCAGACGATATTAAGAATTACTTGGATTCGACATTAGTCGAGCTTGAGATGATGGCCCGCAAGCCCCTCATTGAAGGGCGGAAGCCCCATTTCATCTATTTTGGGGGCGGAACGCCATCATATTTGTCTGCAAAGCAGCTGGCTCACCTGACTGATCAGATGAAATCTATTCTTCCTTGGGATGCTGCTGAAGAGGTGGCTTTTGAGTGTGAGCCTGGCACCCTTAACCCGGGCAAGTTGTCCGCAATCAAAGACATTGGAGTGACTCGTCTTAGTTTGGGGATTGAGAATTTTGACGACCACATTCTGGAGATTAATGGTCGGGCGCATCGTTCCAAGGAAGTTGGCCGGGCCTATGAGCGGGCTCAGGCTGAAGGCTTTGATCAGATTAACATTGATCTGATCTCGGGGATGATTGAGGAAACCGAGGAAAATTGGCAGCGCAATATTGAAAAAACCATCGAGTTGGCTCCAGACAGCGTCACAATTTATCAAATGGAGATTCCTTATAATACGACGATTTATCGTGAAATGAAGGATACCGGGAAACTGATTGCTCCGGTTGCCGATTGGCAGACCAAGCGCCGTTGGGTAAAAGAAGCTTTTGCCGCGCTTGAGAGTGCAGGTTATACCGTGGGGTCGGGTTACACGGCCGTTAAGGATCCGTCCAAGAGCAAGTTTATCTACCGAGATGCACTTTGGGGTGGGGCCGATCTCCTGGGTCTTGGCGTGGCTTCTTTCTCCCATGCCGCTGGGGTTCATTATCAGAATCTCACGGAGATCGATGATTATACTGCTGCCATCAAGGCTGGCGAAATGCCAACTAAGCGGAGTTTTCGGACTACCGAGGAACAGCGTATGGTCCGTGAGTTCATTCTTCGAATGAAACTCGGGCGGGTAGATGCTGGCCACTTTGGCTCAAAATATGGGGTCGATGTCTTAGCGAGGTGGGAAGATGAATTAAATGAATTAACGGAAGAGGGTCTATTGACAGTCGTTGGTAAAGACATCGTCCTAGAACGCGACGGTTTGCTCTGCGTAGACAATATCCTTCACGATTTTTTCTTACCCGAACATCGTACGAACAAATTGGTATAACCGATGGAGGAAAAAAAGGAATTTCGGGACTTGTTGGTTCATAAACACCTTCACGACCTTAGTTTTTTATGGGTGAAACCAGATGAGGTCGAACAACCTTACCGGGACCTTCTTTGTCATGAAAATGACATGACTTCTACTTTATCAGATTTCCATGGTGGTGAAGTCGAATTACAGATTTTCGAGGAGGGGTTCGATTCAGATTGTTATTTCAGAGAAGTTCTACTGAAAGTTGGGGCAAAGCCCGTAGAATATGGGGTGATTCGTATTTTTCTTGGGAATTTGTCCCAGGAGCTTGGGTCAGCTATTACCGAAGGGAGAAAGCCTCTGGGGGCGATTTTAAATGAAAGTGGATTGGGTTATGTTAGTCGTCCGGGAGGTTTTTTGAAAATCTCAGGCAAAACCTTTCAGCCCGATTTTTTCCCTTCATTAGGTGGCGGATTTTTATTTGGGCGCTATAATGAGTTGGTGGGAGCGGACGAGAAAGTTCTCGCTAGAATTATCGAAATTTTACCAAAAGAAAATTCATGATCACAAATTTGTCTTATGACTGTGACGTTATCATCATTGGTGCTGGTCCTGCAGGCTGCACGGCAGCAACAATTCTGGCCGAAGAAAAGGGTCGAAAGGTGATTGTCTTAGAGAAAGAATTCTTTCCTCGCTACCATGTCGGCGAATCTTTGATTCCCCATTGTTGGGACACTCTTAATCGTATTGGAATGACCGATCGCCTTGATGAGAAAGGGTTTCAGGTTAAGCAGAGTGTTCAGTTTGTAGATCCAGGGGGTGAGCTTTCTACCCCATTTTATTTTTCTGAGCACACAGATCACCCCCGGGCGAAAACATGGCAAGTTGACCGAGAGACCTTCGACACCATGATGATGGAGAGGGCGCGGGAAGCTGGAGCACAGGTGAGGGAAGGTATTAAGGTTCTTGATTTCGTTGAACAAGATGGGGTTGTGGTAGGTGTCCGGGCCGAAGATGCTGAGGGAAACCGCTTTGAATTAAGAGCTCCAGTTACGATGGATGCATCAGGACGAGACGCTCTCTTTCAGCGTAAAAAGAAGTTGCGTAAGCGTGACCCCAAATTAAATAAAATCGCAATTTGGACCCTTTATAAGGGTGCGAAGCGGGATCCGGGTATTGACGAGGGAGCTACAACGGTTGCTTATGTAAGAGGGAAAGGATGGTTTTGGAATATTCCGCTCAAGGATGATATTGTGAGTACTGGAATTGTGGCCGAACGGGATTATCTTTATCGAGACGGTCGTGATTTAGCCCAAATTTATGAGCGCGAGATTAAGGAGAACAAATGGGTTGAGGAGCATCTCTCAGAGGGAGAGCAGTTCGGCGAATATTGGGTGGCCGGAGAATACTCCTATCGGGCGGAGAATTGCGCGACAGATGGATTAGTACTCATTGGTGATGCTTTTGCATTTCTTGATCCTGTTTTTTCATCGGGCGTTTATCTTGCGTTGACAACTGGCTCACTTGGCGCGGATGCGGTTGAAAAAGCTCTGGCTGATGGTAATACCAGCGGGGAACAATTTTCTGATTACGGCGAGCGGGTTTGTCAGGGGATCGAGTGGATGAGGAAATTGGTCTATGCATTCTACGACGAGGACTTCAGTTTCAAGGATGTTGTGACAAAGTATGCTGAAGTTAGGCGAGATCTAACCAATTGTCTGATTGGTGATTTGATCGATAAAGATTACACGGAACTTTTCGATCGAGTTTCGGAATTTGCAGAATTACCCAACGAGTTGCCCCATGGCAAGGTCGCTATGGGTAGAGCCTTGGTTTAGCTTTGAAAATCACTATTCTCACAGCAGGCACTGGCAGTTACTTCTGTGGGGCATGTATGCGGGATAACTCTCTTGCTCGTGGGCTTATTGCAAGGGGCCATGAGGCGCATTTGGTTCCGATGTATTTGCCTTTGCAACTCGACGAAGAGAGAGCTGACGAATCGACCCCTGTTTTTTTTGGAGGAATCAATGTTTATCTTCAGCAGAAATATCGTTTTTTTCGCAGTCTGCCTCGTTGGATAGATCGGGCTTTTAACGGCCGAGGATTATTGCGAAGGGTAGCGAAACGGAGTCATTTAACTTCAGCGAAGGAACAAGGTGAAATGACCTGCTTGATGCTTCGTTTAGAGGAAAGTAATTTGGGAAAAGAAGTCGATAAATTGGTTGATTGGTTGAAGCGGGATGGCAAGCCGGACGTTATTCTTCTTTCAAATGCACTTCTTCTTGGGTTAGTGAGGGAACTTAAAAAGCGGCTAAGAGTTCCGGTAGTTTGTAGCTTTCAGGGGGAGGATTCATTTTTGGATAGCCTTCCTGAACCTTGGCGTGATGTTGCATGGAAGGAGCTTTCGGTGCGTGTTCAAGATGCCGATATTTTGGTTTCACCAAGCCAATATTACGGGGAGCTAATGGAAAGCCGGTTGGGGCTCGAGCCTGGTTCGGTGCAAGTGGTCCCAAATGGGATTGATCTTTCCGGTTGGAAGGAAAGCGAAGGGGGTAAGGATAAGCGAATTGGTTATTTAGCCCGTATGTGCCACTCCAAGGGGCTTGGCCTCCTCGTTGAAGCCTTTATTCTTCTAAACGACTCGTCCCTCACACTTGCAATTGCAGGAACGATGGGTGGTGGTGACGATGTTTATATTGAAGGCTTAAAAAAAGAGTTGGAGAGCGCTGGGCTTGGTGACTGTGTGGAATGGTCGCCTGATTTGAACAGACAGGAGAAAGTTGGATTTTTACGGAATCTCTCAGTTTTTTCAGTTCCTGTAATTTACCCCGAGGCATTTGGTCTTTATTTGATTGAGGCCATGGCTTCTGGGGTTCCGGTGGTGATGCCAAATGCTTCGGCATTCCCGGAGATAGTGAATTCGGCCGCTTGTGGGGTTTTGTTTTTACCGGGGTCGGCGGAAGATCTTGCTCGAGGTCTTCAAGAAATGCTTGATAACCCGGAAAGGGAAGTTGTTGGAAAAAAGGGTCGGCGTGCCGTTGAAGACCGCTATCATGTCGGTGCGATGGCATTAGATTTTGAAAAGATTTTTTGGAAGGTGGTTCCAAAATGAAGGGCCAGTTCGAATGGTCCCGTTTGGTTGAGTTCTATGAGACTGATCTCGCGGGCATTACTCACTTTTCAAATTTTTATCGATGGATGGAATCAGCCGAGCATGATTTTCTTCGATTGCGTGGGGTGGCGCTCCATCAAGGTGGAGTAGGTTGGCCCCGCGTCAATGCGAGTGCTGACTTTAAGAAGCCGATAAAGTTTGGAGATTTGATCAGGGTGTCTGTCTCAATTGCTGAACTTCGTACTCGGTCGATTCGCTATACTTTTGAGTTCCGGGTCAATGAGAGCGATGAAATTCATGCGACAGGTGAAATGGTTTCGGTTTGTGTTGATTTAGCGACAATGAAAGCGATCGAGATCCCGTCCAAGATTCGATGTCTGCTCGAGTGAAATCACTCTATTCTGAATTTCGCGATGGTCAGATAGGGAAGTTCGGCGATACTGGGACGAGCTGAGAAAATCATGGCGGCACAAAAAAATATGAATTGGTTAGGGTTTGCACTTATGACGGTTGCTTTTTGGGGGCTTTACGGGGTGTTTCTTCACAAGGGAACAATCGGAATGAAGGATCCTGAATTTGGACGTTATAAGGCTTTTTTGGTGGTAGGGATTGCTTACTTCTTGGTGGCGGTAATAGCGCCTTTGATTCTCCTTAAGCTTTCGGGGTCCAACTTTAAATTCACGGCAGTTGGCTTTAAATGGTCTCTTATTGCTGGCACCGTTGGAGCGATTGGGGCCTTGGGAGTTCTTCTTGCGTTTGGTGCGAAAGGGCAGCCAGCAGCCGTGATGTCCATCATATTTGCTGGTGCTCCTATTGTGAATGCCTTAGTCGCGCTTTGGATGCATCCTCCCGAAGGGGGGATGGGTGGGATTCGTTGGCAGTTTTATGCTGGGATCGGTTTGGCGGCAGTCGGCGGTTTTCTGGTGACAAAGTTTAAGCCAGATCCACCGAAAAAGCCATTGATTGAGAAAGCTATTGATTAGCGTTTTCCCGGGTAACGTGGTCCTCCCCCCGTATAAGCGGGCTTCGCAAAATCGAATTTCGGGCCGCCATGACGCGGGTCGCCAGAGTTTTCAAGCTCTGATTCAAGAGATTTGCGATATTCAGCGGAAAGCTCTGGAAGTTCTTTCGCTAGGTTATTGAGTTGCTCAGGATCCTTGTTGAGATCGTAGAGTTCTTCGCTCGGTCGTTTGCCGAAACTCCATTGGTAGAATTTTGAGCGCAATCCCAGGCCAATGATGACCGACTTGGTCGGGCCATTATCGGTGTCTCCATACCATGTGTTCGGAATTGTCGCTTTTTGCCAGTTAGGGGTGCCATTTGGCCAAAGGCTTGGGGAATAGTTGCGAATGTAGAGGAATTCGTGATCGCGGTATGATCGTGATGGATATCCTTCCATACTAGGCGACTCTTGACTGGGAACGTGTCGTTCTTTTCCGGTGAGAATAAATTTTCGCAGTTCACCTTTTCCGGTTAAGGCAGGAAGAAGGCTTTTTCCGGTCATTTCGATAGGAATCGTTACGCTTGCTGCTTGAAGAAAAGTAGGGGCGAGATCGGTGAGAGAAACAAAGTCCTTAAATTCTAGGCCTTTTTTAACTTTCTGGCCCCATCGGATCGCGAGGGGAACACGAGTTCCAGAATCGTAGAGGTTAGATTTACATCGGGGAAAGGGCATTCCGTGATCACCAGTAATTACGATGATAGTATTTTCTAGTTCACCAATTGCTTCAAGGCGAGCAATGGCTTTGGAGACATCGGAGTCGAAGCGTTGGACCTCAAAGTAGTAGTCGGCTACATCGCTACGAACTTCCGGATCATCGGGGAAAAAGGAGAAAAGTTTAATTTTTGAGAGGTCCATCCCGGATTGCTTTCCTGACCCTTTTTTGTAGCCCCGATGAGGGTCGGAGGCTCCCAACCAAAAGCAAAACGGAGTATCTTCCGATGGCCGCTGAGCGAGGAAATCTGAGAACCCTTTTCGATAAGGTCTTCCGGCAGGATGCTCTTTGAGAAACTTTCCTTCGAGTTTGCCAGGGCCAAAAGACTTACGCCATGAACCGGTATGGTAGCCTGATTTTTTAAGGATTCTCGAGTAAGTCTCTACCTCCTGTGAAAGAGTCCCGTAGAGATTTGCGCCTTCTTTTAAGCGCCAGTGCCACTGTCCAGTCATAATGGAGTTCCGGCAGGGGGTACAAGAAGGGGAGGAAACGTAGGCGTTATGGAAGAGTGCACCTTCGCGAGCAATTCTGTCAAAGGTCGGAGTTTCTACGACGTCATCATTTTTGTAGATAGAGGCGTGGGGGGCACCCCAATCATCAGCGATACAAAAGAGAATATTTGGCCGCTTCTTTCCCTCAAGTTGCGAAATGGCCAAAATGAAAAGAAACAATCGAATGATCATAGAGATGATCCTGATTGCTTCCTGAAGTTTTGCCAAGATCAAGAATTATGAGACGACGATCGACTTTTCGTTAGCGTCAGTCAGAACGCCAATTTCGGCAACGATATTGGCTCCATTTTCGTGGAGGACATCTTGGGCTTGCTTTAGATCATCTCGATTCACGGCGATAAGAAGCCCGCCAGAAGTTTGAGCATCGGCAAGAAGAATTTGTATTTCCTCCGAAAGGTTGCTGGCGAAGGATGTAAACTCCTTGGCTAGTCGGAGATTTTCGCGAGTTCCCCCGGGAACACATCCTTGCTTAATGAATTCAGGGACGTTTGGATCGATCGCAGGCACTGCGGTGGAGTCGATTTGAGCTGTGACTCCAGATTCTCGGCAAAGATGACTAAGGTGGCCCAAGAGGCCAAACCCAGTGACATCAGTTCCGGCCTTTGTTAGGCCAATCGTTGCGATCACGGAGCCCGGGGTGTTGAGTTTTGCCATCTGTTTGGAGGCCTTTTCTTCAAGCTCAGCTGAACAGATCCCCTTCTTGATTGCGGTTGAAATAATTCCAGTACCTAGAGGTTTGGTGAGCAGAAGATGATCTCCCGGCTGAGCACCAGC
>Ga0213868_10005383_pt1 | contig 11500 bp, 7 predicted proteins | sample PICome_9_FD_160087 | JGI IMG/M metagenome (GOLD analysis project Ga0213868, IMG submission 160087) | Coastal seawater microbial communities near Pivers Island, North Carolina, United States - PICO127 | ecosystem: Environmental > Aquatic > Marine > Coastal | place: USA: North Carolina | collected...
TTGCCCCCCAAAACGCAACCTCGGTTGCATTTCGCACATAATCTGTTTGTTAGTTCGCTTCTGCCGTGTCTGTTTCAGTTTTACTTTACTCCCATGCTTCTAATTGTAACTAGTATTTTCCATTATTCACCAGATCACCGATAAACGATTACCGTTGAGGTAACTCACAACAAACAACAACTGATATCTGATTTTAAATCCATTGGCTTGGAACTGTGTTAGGAATGACACCGACAAAAGAGTTTAAGAATCCATTTTCTAGTGGATTAAGTAAGGTAAGGGGAGATGATTGATGATACCAATCTTTTTTTAAAATCTTCTTGAGATCTCAAATGTAGTATGTTATGTCATCGTCCTCAGGGAGGCAGAGCTGGCGCTTGGGTTGTAGCAATAGCTGCTGTAGCAGCATGGAACTATTATGAAAATAAAGACAATGGAAAACAATTTACAAATGAAGATATCTCTGTATGGAACAAGGATAAAAAAGGAAGTGGAAAGAACGAATGATGGACGTAGTTTATTTGAAGTGCTTTATGGTTCTTGCTTGCATATTCAGAAGTTCATATGATAATTATTGGCACACTTGATATCAAGGGACAGAAAAGATGTCCTACATAATAAAGTGAAGTAATGTATTAGGAAGAAAAATATCGCACACAACTCAAACTAAGTACATATTTGTTTATGAAAAAATGTATTTCTATCGACTGAGTAATTGACCTTGTTTTATTGCCCATTCTTCAAATTATTTTCTCATCAAGATGCTGCTCATTCATCCTTTTTCTCCGGTAATGTTTTCATCCTTCTCAAGATACCTTTTACAATCAAAAACGCCCAGTAGTACTGAAGCAGAGTTAGCATTACGGTGGAAAGCAAGAAAATACCCATGGAAATTCGACATGAATTGTCTGGACATGTATAACCCAATAGACCCGACATTCTCAGCACATCATAAATTTGAGGTGTCCACAATATCACTCTTGTTAACATGAATAAAACGATGAAAATCAGAGGTCCCTGAAAGATTTTGGGAAGATACTTCTCTGCGAGAGAACGATTTGACTTCGTCATGTTCCACATGGCTAACGGTACAGAGCTAATCTCGATTACCCCAAAAAAGAATGGCGCATGATATCGGAATCCATTCACACTGAAAGCACTAATGATACCGACGATAATGACAAAAACATGATGGATCATCATCTCTTTCTTTTCACCTATGAAATAAGCTCCTATCGGCAACGCCCAAATGTTGTAACCAACTTGAAGCGCACCAAAGATTGCATTTTCTTTGAACCCTATTATACGTTCTACAATCGAGACTTTCTCAATAGGTGGTAGATCCATGTAGCAATATAGACCGTATAAACCTAAAACGAGGTTCACAGTCATGTTGGTGCACTGATATGCCAGCTTGACCATGAGATCTTTTTTCTCCTTGTATAACTCGAATACATACGATCGCATAAGTGAAATAAGAAAGTTATGTAACGTGGCAATAGCAGCCGCTGTGGACATGATGACTAGAAGAAGATTGCCACGGTTTCCACCATCATCTTGTTCCAAAGAGTCAGATTTGATATGATGCAAAGCACCAACTAAATCAATATCTGAAATAACTTGATCCATTTTTGTGCGCTCAAATCGCTTTAACTGCTTTTTTAGATAAACGGGGATGGACCAAATGCAAATAGTGTTTCGTGTGTCTCGTGTCTCGTATCTCCACACTCCAGACTCCAGATGCTCTTGTGTCCTGTGTCCGTTTACCGTTTACAGTACTCACAGTAGTCGTTGAATCTTCCACTACTTAGCGAGAGAGGTACAAGTAATAGAGTAAACTTTGATGAAAAAACGAAACACGAAACACGAACGAAGACATCTACACAAATCAAAATAAACCAAGTGTGTGACTTGCAGTCCCTTATGTTATGTTACCAACCACTCAGTTTATATCTTTTCGCCTACTCCTCATCGTAGTCTCCTTAAACGTTGCTGCATCGATTTACGATGCTACGGATTACTTTCATGTGTCAGGAGCAATATCGACTGGACGTGCAAGAATCGTCTATCCAGCTGAGGATGATGAAGAGATACCTTTCTTTCACTCTGTTTCTGAAGATGAAAACATATCAGATATGAAAGGACAAAGTATACATCAGTATTTGGGTCGTAGTCATTTTGAAAATTCGTCTTTTGCTGGATCAGATGAACAGTTGGAATACACTTCATCATCTACGACATCTAATTTACAATTAGCTTTTTATGATAAATCTTTGAATCCCCCCGCCGATGAAGCCACACATGATATGAAACACCGTTCTTCAAGGTATCTCAAGACTGGTACAACAATTGTTGGTTTAAAAGTAAAGGATTGTGTTATTTTGGCAGCTGATACGCGCGCTACAGAGGGTACTGTCGTTGCCGACACGAGATGCGAAAAAGTACATCAATTAAGTCAAAATATTTGGTGCTGTGGAGCTGGTACATCTGCTGATTTAGATTCATTAACAAGGAAAGTTAGATACACTTTTCTGTTGAAAAGTATGAAACAAACTGCTATTGGAAATGAGCATTTCTCTGTTTCATCTTCTTCTAATGTTTCGTTTCAAAGTCGTGAGGAGAATGAAATTAAAATGAGTCTAGGTGAAGCAAGCATATCTTCTGTATGCGATATGATTCGAGAGGAACTTTACAAGGCTCGGGGAAATATAGGGGCAAATCTGGTTTTGGGAGGTGTTGATCAATTTTCAAAAATACCTATACTTGCGGCTATTCATCCACATGGGTCCATTGATATAGTTCCATATACCGCTTTGGGTAGTGGAGGTTTAGCTGCTATGGGAATCTTAGAAGCTGGGTATCATCAAGATTTATCTGTAGAAGAAGGTTTGGCACTAGTCAAAGAAGCTGTTCTAGCTGGTATTAGAAATGACCTTGGTAGCGGTAGTCAAGTCGATATTTGCGTGATCGAAAAACATAAAGTAACATACACACGGGGTGCTGTTTCAGAAGATACCCTTGTGTTATCGGATAGAGAAAGATTAATTGACGAGGATGCCCATAAGAGGCATATAAAAGTCGATTGTGCGCAGATTGGAGGTGTGAATGGATTTGGCGCCCTCCCATATGAAATCAAGAGTCGGAAAACACTAATGACTAGTGAAGTTTCAAAGGCTTTGCATCAAAGGAAGTGGATTGAGTCTGTTCTGAATTCGTAAAATTGTAAATAGGCATCGTATTGATCGGAAATGAAGAAACGACAGAGAATGAATCAAAGTTTACTACTACTGAAGATAAAGTAAATGTTATCTATGGAATGTAACTGGTAATACGTTTTTAGCTTTCAAACGCCGTTTTTTTCAAAATATAACTGCCACTTTCAAATTTTCTTTTTTCATCTCCTTGTTTACTCCCTGTCACCACATTACTAGAAATCAAATCATGACACTACCTTCTCCATTCGAATACATCCCCTCTGACTTCCATTTGGCTGCGCTCTTTTTGGTACGTTCGTGGGTGTGATAAGGAGGATATTCACGTGAAGTAAAAAAATAAAAATGAGATGCGGTAGGCATTTTACCGCCGTACATTCCAAATGTGTTACTCATGTCGCCAATCCTCACCCCTTAACTCTGTCTCAAACACTCAATACCTTATAGGTTGGAATCATTGGTTTCTTTATCGTGATTCGGTTCACCAGCGTCTCCGCCATTGTAAAGGCTAAGGGAAAGAAATCCCCCACTAAAAAATCTCCTGCTTCACCTTCCAAGACACCAGCCAAGACGCCAGCCAAAGAACTTATTGGTAAATACGGTAGCGTGGAAACTCCTGGAGGAAGAAGATCGGCCCGTATAGCACATTCGGCTTCTAAGAAGGGGAATTAAAAATATACTAAATGTTGATTGGATAATGGCTAGAGTGAACTATTTATTACTCTAATAAGTATATCATGGTCTTGGGGTTACACTTTTGATAAGGATCGAAGACGATTAGAACAGTGTCTTCTGAAGACTATGAGGTTTCTTTTGTCTTCTTCTGATCTTATCATCTTTATACGTTCACCATTTGTGCACAAAAGAAAAGTGAAGACTGTAATGGGGTTGAATACACTTTGATTTTATCCTATCAATAGTACAGTTAAAACTAAACATTGATACGATATATCTATATTCTATGTTTCTCTGAATGGTGTTGTCAGTGATCAGTGAATCTATCGTGACTCAGTTATGATTTCAAAATGAAAAAACAAACTTTCAATCATGTATCGATACAAAGATGAATCAGATTGTGAATACAAATACCATCGTTCCTCCCCATCTAGAAGAAGGGACGATTATTACTATGAGATGAACGATCGCGAGCATTTACGAGAAGAACCAAAGATAAGAAGTAAGGAGCTTCATGATAAATATCAAGATTCAAGGCAACAAAAAAAGAATGAAAGGTTTGAACAAGAAAAACTCCGTAATGTTATGAGAAACGAAACGTATCACCGTGATCTACCTTTGGATAGAATTCATGCCAAAAGAGATAAAGATCTACGGAAAGGATCAAATCATGAGACAAAGATGTATATTCATGACGAATTACATGAAGATGACACTGAGGATTACCACTCACATTTTGAAAACGATTATGGAAAACGATCCGGTAGACGTGATCGAGAAGATAGAAATGACAGATCTGACAACTCAGAATACTACAAATACAACGAGCGCCGTAAGTTTTATGATGATGATGATGATGATGATGATCATTACCACCGAAAAAAAGGTATGTCCCGTGAGCGCAAGGTTGAAGAAACGTTGAGTTATAATGCATCGGATAGAGAAAAATCCAGAGTTTCCCCAGGTAGCGAGTATGGAACGAAGACCTACATATACGAAACAATGAAAGATGCCCCGATTGAAGCTTCGCGTAGAGAAAATCACAGCAGACTTTCGTCAAATATCGCTCGAGACGACGAAAGTCGCGTTTCTTCTAGAAGCAATAAAAGCTCAAACCGCAAACTAAAATTGAATCGATTAGACGCGATTGATGAATACGGCTCTAACAATGCCCGAAAAGTCAATTCAAGTCCTGTTGAAATGGAAATCTTTAAGGAAACTGACAGTAGGCGGGATGAGAAAAAAGATATTCATACTTATCCGAAACAGCGAAAACCCAAAGAGAATAAAACAGCCCGTAGGCGAGAACATGAAAAAGAAAGTTCCTTTCATCAGAACCAGCGTGAAAGTAAAGAAAGAATGACTCATACTAAACAATACAAGAGTGACAGGAAATATGACAATACTGAATCATACGAAAGAAAAGAACCAAAAAGTCATAAGGGTATGTCTGAGTCGACCTTTGCTGACGATCACTCTATATCGTCTTCAAAGCGAAAAGGCTTGGGATTTCTCCGTATCTTCAAACGGAAAGAGTCAGAAAAAGACAGTTGCAGTGATCCAGAAATAAAACATGATGAGAAGCGAAGTGTCCCAAGACAAAAGAAGATTTATTCCAGAGAAAATTCAGTGGATTCCGATGATCTTCGTTATCGAGAAAGAGAAAGGGGTGCATACGTAGACAATGTAAGCAACAAAAGGTATGTTGAAAGAGATGATAGGGTTCGGTCCAGAAAAAGTAAAAGTTTGGGATATGACCATCATGAAGAACCTTCCAATATTAGAGTAGATGACAGATATTTTGAGCGTAAACACAAGCTTCCGAAGGAAAGACGTATCGAAAGAGATCATGATATTCGAAATGATGATGATACGCTCCAAGAGGATTTTGAACAAATACGCATTCGTAGCGAGAAAAAGAAAATGCCGCATTACCGAGATGAAATGAAAACCAGGAATGAGCCCAAACTCAAAGAGTATCAAAATATGTATGACAGTCAAGGGATCAATAGGTTTGAATCCCACGGTAAAAGACGAAATTTTGATAAAGACAAAGGGAATACACATAAAACATATGTGTCGAACAATGTTAAGGATGATGCTGTCTTAAATTTTCGTGATCGTGATCGTGATCGTGTTCAAAAAAGTGAATATATCGATGGAATCAAAAAACGAAATTACAGACGAAATCATGAGTCCTTACAGGATGCATACGCCAATAGATATTCAAGTTATGATAGGAGTGATCAAAAAATGAGTTCATCTGCTCAATCTCCGGAATCAGTTTCATCATTTGAAAGTTGCTCCCAATCTGGGAATGAGAATGCGTCTACTCGTAGTATCTCACCAAGCATCAAATCGAGAACACACGCCAAAAGTACTATAAAAAATGATCAACAAAAATATGTTGATAAAAGAAATCGGTCGAAAGATGATATTCCAAAGTCTGCTTTGAGTCTAGCAGTGCTATCAGATATCAAAAAAGGAGATATTTCTCTAAAGGAAGCTCCTACAGACAATCAGAAAGATCAAAATAATGATATTTTATCACAAATACGTATGGGTAAAAAATTAAATAGTAGCCCTAGAAACTTGAGTCCAAAACCCGAAAAGCCAATGACAATTCTAGACGAAATAAAACAGGGAAAACAACTGAAAAAAGCAAAACCTTCGTCCAAGGATCGATGCGAAGAATCCAGAGATGATGCTTTGAAAGAAATCCGGGCGAGAAGAAAGCGAGTTGCAAATAGTAAAAGTAGATCATGTGGTTATAGCAGTGATGAATGGACTTAAAATCATTCAGAGACAAGTGTAATCATTTTAGAAAAATGGCATTGTAGAGCTAAATTAGTCTTATTAATCTTATAAGGCACAGAAAAGGGGCACAGAGAATGCTTTTTCTTTTTTTTTCATTCACAACAACCACGAGCCTACGAAAAAGCTCGTCTTTCTATCTGAAAAGCGTTCTTTCAAAGTACCATTTAGCATAGATCTTATGGTGGCGAGTCCTTCTTCAGTTGACTGTGAATTTTCCCGCCCTTTGTTTGATGTTTCAGAACAACGGGTTTCCTCTTGCCATATGAAGAGACAGGCCTCTTCACCTGAAATGCCCATGCAACATCTTCAGGTAACAGATAGAACAAGGCGACTGAAGATAACAGTTTTGAGTTTATCTGGGATTTCTATTCAGACATTGGACTGTTCATCGCAAACGGCAAGTCAATGTCCGACGAAACAGTTCTCTGTATCCGCTTCTATATCCTTTTCGGGGTCTTGTGACCCTAAAGATATGAAAGTGGCGAGCTCGAGCATTTGTTCTGCATCCGGACTACTATCTGTTGAATCAAAACCTGTCATTGTGCCTGATGGTATGAGTGACCATCTTGTAGCTGTGTGGGATGAGTCCATCTCCAGTAATCTTAACCGTGATCTGGGAGGTTTATCCGCTTTAAATTCCATTCTGATTGGTGAACAAAAAGGGGCTATTTCGGCTATTCCAAAATCAAATCCGCATCTCTACGTCGTGTTAAGAGAAGAAATTTCAGATTCGCCTGCGAAGAGAGAAGCGACTTCTGGATCAACAGTCATGTCAACTCATTCCCTTGAGACTGGTACCGAAGATAGCTCCATGGTAAAACCACCATTAGCGGGAACAGAAGCATCAAACTACAGTGAAAATTTCACGGAGGACGATTCTGATACCTTTTATACCCATTCGAGTCAGACTGAAATTGAGATTGTTCCATCTCAAAGCGGCTATTTTGCGGGAGATATCAGAAACAAAAATAATCTGCATGCGAATTCCAGTCAAGACATCTTATTTACGATTTTGAATACTCCATCTTCAGATAAAGATAAGAAAACGACAGTTCCTGAAATTTTAGAGATCAAAATTTCCCTACTAGTCAATCAGATTCCCTCTCAGTCTGGTGACGACGAATATGAAGATGCTAACTTTGTGAGATCAAATTATTCGCCATCCGCGGATGGTAGCGAGGCCGTGGCTCATTTGGTTTTATTTCCCGATATTTTAGATGACAATCAGAACGAGAATAACAAAAACGGTCGAATCCTACAGATACCAGTTAGGAAGTCCATAAATCCAATATCTAAATCTGTAAAGCCAACAGTTGATAATGATGCAACTTGGACAAGATTCTTGGGCGATCCAAAGGTATGCATTGATCTTGATGAGAGCTCAATGCTCTGGATAAAAGTCGAACCATGTTCAAAAAATGATGAAATTATGTTCGACTCAAAGAACCGAAATCCTTCTTTTGTAGAGGAGATAGACTGTCTTCAAAAGGTTGAACCTACTGTCTCGCCTGACGATTCAGCAATTATTAATGATATACCAAACACGCAAGATAGTATGGTTGGTCAAGGAGACGCTGTATCAATATCCAGTGATGTCGGTACTGCTACTCCAAAACATGATTCACAGTTCGTTGCTAGCACAAAGGCAAAACAAAACACTGCATCGGCATACATGTGTTCTCCAATCTTTGGACTCGAGGGGTTGATTAAAAGTTTCAACGGTATGATGATGCATTGTGGTGACGATGTACGTGCTTTTCAAATAGATGATGCATCGATGGATTCCACTATCGGTAGCAATGGTACCCTATAAACGACTTGTGTAAGAAATATGTATGCATATTGAATTAAGTAATACTATATCATTTTCCATTCCATACTATTTAGACATCAAAATGCAATGTAAGCGACGTTGATATCAGATTTTGTATCTACCAGCAGCATATTCACTACTTTGATTTATAAGAGCCCTATATAAGAGGACTATTCAGCCATAGTCACTTCCTATTCGACGTATTCATCACTGTCCACGAGTAAGAATCTCTTCAACCCTTTAGTAGAAAATATGGTGTCATTGGTCACTGATGATATGTGATTCGAAGTACTATCCTGTACGAATTCGATTTTTCTCTGTGTCCGCGCCCAAAACTCATCCAAAATTTGGCTCTTTTTCCATGTCACTTCATCCTCATAGCAGGAGCCTTCTTGAGGGTCTTTGAATTACCAACTACAGGTAAACATGAGCTCTTCGCAGTTATCGTCGTCTAAGCCATGCATGGATAGAGAGGAAACCATAAACCGTTTAAAGAAGATTTGTTTCGGGACGAATCCACAGAAAGTATACGGAGAAGGGCCCATATTGATTTCGGACATTCCAGAATCATGCAAATATGCGTCCGATGGAGTTATTCTTGGCATTGATGAGGCAGGGAGAGGGCCAGTACTATCGGCTATGACTTATGGTGCTGCGTTTTGGAATAAGAATGACACTGAACACATTCCAAAAGGCCTTACAGACTCAAAGCAATTAAGTTCCAATACACGTCAAACTCTCTTCGATGCTATTCAATCGTAAGTGTTACAATCCTTACTTTCTTTTATATTTATTATGATGTTTTTTTCCTAAGCTTATTGATGCAATATCCATAGATGCACACATATGGGTTTTGTCTTACGAGTCTTAGATGCTTCCGAAATATCAAGAAACATGTTAAGAAATGAGCCTTACAACTTAAACGCCATGTCTCATGATGCCGCTATTCAAATGATTCAAGCTGTGCTTGATGCAGGTGTAAAGATCGATACGGCATATATTGATACCGTTGGTATTGCAGATAGTTATAGACAAAAATTAGAGCGTGAATTCAGTGGTCACAACATTAAATTTATTGTTGAAAAGAAAGCTGATGCAAACTACCCTCCGTGTTCTGCTGCATCTGTTGTAGCGAAAGTAAGTCGTGATTCAATATTAGAAAATTGGACGTATTCAGAACCAGAATACGAAGCAGGAAATAACAATAAATACGGAAGCGGCTATCCTAGTGATCCAATGTGCAAAGAATGGATGGAAGCGAATTTATTGGACCCTGTCTTTTGCTTTCCCGATATTGTTCGATTCAGTTGGGCGCCGGTGAAAAACACAATCAAGGAAAAGGGCGTTAGCGTTAGATTTAAAGCTGATGATGACGATGAGGAACAGTCTAATACAAATCAAATGAAGATGAATATGTTCCTTCAGAATGTTGTTAAAAAAGATGGCGTTCAGGTGGCAGTTGGTCCCAAGAAGAAACGAAGATTTGAATACTTTGATAGAGCAAAGATTAGAGTTGTATCAGAACTCGTAAAAATGTAGAAGCTCTCTTATCATCAGATCATTTTATGAAGTAGGCTGTTTTTCACCAAGAAGGGTTTGAAATGTAGATTCCGTAACTACAGGATCAAGTGGATCCGTCATAAAATCCATCAAGTCCTCAATTGTTGCCTTGTTTTGCATGCTAATCAAATTTTCGAGACCATCTTCCCAATTTGTTGCATCGTCAATAAATGGATTTACAAACTGGTGAGAATACCTTGAAAATTTTTCAACAAACCCTACACAAAACCAAGTATAAGCCGAGATAAATGATGCGTCTAAAGTAGCGTGCATTCTCCTGAATTCGACTGTTCCGTACTTGTCAAGGGCCAGCAGATTCAATGAATTGTTTCGAAAAATTGTATTGTAAATGACATCTCTGGAGAAGACTTTTTTAAAAAGACTTTCATTGCCATCATAACTTTTGAAACAATCATAAATATGACGATAAAAGGCGGGAACGTTGTACATTTTTATTTCGATGTCTCCTTCTGTCGAGGGTTCCAACGCAGTAGTGCCATGATTCCAGGTCAGTTCTCTCCATAAAAACTCTGGCCCATTTGCAAACATTGGTCCTAGTGATCTGTCTCTCCACATCCAAGGCTTGCTGAAGCTTTGGACAACTCGATCGAAAATGATCCATCCAAACACTACTCCAAGTAATTGTCTAGTTTCCTGAACATCATCAGTTTCGTTGATTTGCATTCGAGGCCAAGCATCTTTATTGATCACATTGACATGTACATGAATAGAAGAAGCTGATTGCCCAATATCCGAGACAGTAGGGACAACTATAGCAGACTTTGAAATGTCGCTATTTTTGAGAATACCATCAAGTAAGAGTGCTATCTCCATATCGGCGTCGTCATAACCACATTCTGATGGTGGAAACGTATGGTAAAGTTCATTCGGTGGAGGGGGGCTTTTATACTCTGGTGAGCTTTGAGATGTAGGCAATTGATTGGGTAAATCTTTTGATAGTTCTGCTGGTATGTTAACCCTTCCTCCAAGAATGAGATCGGAAATGCACTTCTGAGTATCTGTGTCAATGTGAATTCCTTTGGAATCAATAGAGTCTTGGATTCTCTTATACAAGTCTATTCGAGATACAGGGGCGCCATTTTCTACCTGAGGATCGTGACTCACATCCCACAATAGTAATCTATCAAAAGCATTTCTTAGTCTCGATGATGAATCGCCCATTGGATGCTGATTAACATAAATGTTCTTTGCTTTCTTGATCATCCCTTGTAGTTGCTGCAAATGAGTAAAATACTCTTGTTCGTAATCTGGTGGCATTTGGACTGTCTCTATCTCTAAACCAAACCCTCTTCGTTTTCGATGTGTACTTTGTAATTCACTCTGCTGGTAGTTTTTACGGATGGAACCTAAAAGGTTGTCAATACCTATAGGGCACTTGTCAAATATTTTAGGGATCCAAACA
>Ga0213868_10005385_pt1 | contig 11499 bp, 6 predicted proteins | sample PICome_9_FD_160087 | JGI IMG/M metagenome (GOLD analysis project Ga0213868, IMG submission 160087) | Coastal seawater microbial communities near Pivers Island, North Carolina, United States - PICO127 | ecosystem: Environmental > Aquatic > Marine > Coastal | place: USA: North Carolina | collected...
TTGAAACGTGGTTGAAGTCGGGAAGTGCCGAGCATGAGCCAGGCAGTTTGGCCTGGAAGAAACGGCTGGCTCTCGTCTCTGAGTTGCTGAAAGAGGCATGGGATTCGCCATTGCTGCCCGTCTCTTCCGAAGACGATCAGCTTCCTTTTTTGGACCTTTGGCAGCCCTTGCATGCGCCTGCCATTGCCTGGCTGCAAGAAGAGATCGGTTCCAGCGTGCGTGATCGACGGATTGCACCGGCAGCGTTGTCGCAGCTGGCCGATGGCTTGATGCAGCGTTTGTGCTCTATCGGTGAGCAGGTGTTGTGGTCTTGCTTTTCTTCTGAGCGCACGCCAGGCACGATGCTCCTCGCTCACCTGGGTGCTGCCGGTGATGGCTCTGGTCCTCCTGTGCGTGAGCATTACGAGGCGTTTGTGCAACGTCATCGCCGCGATGGCTTGCAGTTGTTGCTGCTCGAGTTTCCTGAGCTAGGCCGATTCGTGGGCACGGTGATTGAGCTCTGGTTGCAAGCATCGGTAGACATGCTTGAGCGAGTGAGTTCGGATCGTTTGGATCTTGAGTCCAAATTTGGGATTCCAGCCCATCTGTGTTTGGACGGAATTAAGCAAGGATTGAGTGATCCACATCGCGGCGGTCGTGCCGTAGCGATTTTGAGTTTTGGATTGGAGGCTGATGAAACTTCAGCTCTAAAAGTTGTGTATAAGCCGAAAGATATGGGGGTTGATGCTGCTTATCAGCGGGTTTTGTTGGATCTCAATCAGCGCAGTGATTTGGCTCCGTTGAGATTGCTGGAGATTCATTGTGGCCAAGGTTATGGCTATATGGAATATGTGTCGCATCGGATTTGTGTCGATGAGAAAGAGTTGGAACAGTTTTATTTTAATTCTGGACGATTGACGGCTGTTCTTCATGCTCTTGGCTGTACGGATTGTCATCATGAAAATCTGATCGCCTGCGGAGATCAGATGCTCTTGATTGATACCGAGACCTTGTTGGAGGCAGATGTTCTTGATTATGTGAATGATGCATCTTCACAGCTTGACCTGATCACACCATCGGGGTTGCAGAAGCGCTTCCAGCGTTCCGTGTTGCGATCGGGGCTTTTGCCTCAATGGATGTTTCTTGGAGGACACAAAATAGCCGTTGATATCAGTGCTTTTGGTGTGACGCCTCCGAAGCATAAAAAGGCAAAGATGCCTGGATGGCTTGGCCTTAATAGCGATGGGATGATGCCTGGACGCATCAATGCGGATGCTGAAATGCCAACAAGTTTGCCAGTGGGAATAGGTTCAAAAAATGTATTTGACCACTATCTTTCTCGATTCCAAAAAGGATTTAAAGTGCAATGTGATGAGCTCATCTCTGTGCGTGATGCCTGGCTTCAGCCAGGTGGGGTTTTGTCGTTGTTTATCGGATTGCCTCGCCGGATTGTGTTGCGAGCGACCCGGGTTTATTTTGCGATCCAACGCCAACAGCTTGAGCCAGAAGCCTTGCGTTCTCCCTTGGCACAGGCTTTGAAGTTGGAGCAGCTGGCGCGCAGTTTTTTGCTTGCAGAATCGCGACCTCATCACTGGCCAGTTTTTGCTGCTGAGCTGGAGCAGATGAGGCAATTGGACATTCCCTTCTTTACGCATCCAATTGATGGTGATGCTCTGGATCTTGATGAAGCTGACTGGCAGCTTCCTGGCTTTTTGGAGACGAGTGGCTTGGCCTCTGCCCATGAACGTTTGGTGCAGCTCTCCCCTGAAGAAATTGAATTCCAGATGGAGTTAATTGCGGGTTCCTCTTCTGCAAGAGTCTTGCTTGAATCTGAGGCTGAAGTCCAGAAATCGTCATCTTCAGAGGTTGATGGTTCAATCAATCATGAGACTGCTTCTGATCGGACTAATGAGGTCGCTGTTGCGATCTTCAATCGCTTGGCTCAGATGGCGATTCGTGATTCCAATGGCCAGGTGGAGTGGCTTGGGATGGATTTAGGCGCGGATGGGGAAAATTTCTCGTTTGGGCCGGTGGGCTTGTCGCTGTATGGCGGATCGATCGGAATTGCGTGCTTGGAGACGTGTCTGCGTCAGCAGGACATCTCCCCTGCGATTGGTGATGCGTTGTCCAGTTCCATTTTGATTGGAATGGAACCATTGATGAGCCAGCAATCAGGCGATTCACGTCTGCGCTGGTGGAGAGATCAGTCGCTAGGAATCAGTGGATGTGGCGGGATCTTGCTTGGATTGCAGCAACTTGGTAGGCGTGCATGGGTGGATGTGTTGGTGGATGCTGCGCTCCCGCGTTTCATCGCGGCCGATCAGCAATTGGATGTGATTGGTGGGAGTGCGGGGTTGATTGGCTCTTTATTGGCTCAAAAGTCTGAGGGTGCTCTGCGCTTGGCCATGACCGCCGGTGATCATTTGCTGGAGAGGCAACAAGAGCAGGGCTGTTGGCTGTCGGGTCGAGACACCCAAGGCCTGCTTGGCTTCTCCCATGGAACAGCCGGTTATGCAGCGGCTCTTGCTCGCCTGCATGTTGCAACAGGTGAGGAGCGTTTTCGGCGGGGAGCGGAAGCGGCTTTGGCCTATGAGCGCAGTTTCTTTCAGGCCGATCAGGGCAATTGGCCTGACTTTCGTGATCCATTAAAGGCCGCTGATGCTCAGCCCTCTTTCATGGTGGCGTGGTGTCATGGCGCTCCAGGGATCGCTCTTGGCAGGGCCTGCCTGTGGGGGACTGATCTTTGGGATCAACAGTGTGAGGAGGAAATCAAGATCGCCATCCAAACCATCTCGGCTCAGCCTGAGCCGAGGATGGATCATCTCTGTTGCGGAGGCCTCGGCCTCATGGCTGTGTTGGAAGCTGTGGTTAGTGGTCCTTGGTGCACGGACGTAGAAACGTGTTCGCTGGCTGCACTGAAAGCCAATCGTTATCGTGCTTCGGTGCTCGATCGGTGCAGCGGTGGAAAGCTGGATTTGCGATGTTTTCAAACTCAGGAAGGCTCTCTGTTCCTTCCTGGATTAATGACTGGTCTGAGTGGAATGGGCTTGGCCATCATGAATAATCCATCATCCCAAAGGATGCTTTGGGGCTTGATGAGTGCTGGATTGTTTCCTCATCAATGACTGGCGAGCATCCGTTTTAAATAGCCATGATTTTTGAGAGAATCCCAGCTGCCTGATTCGGTTGATTGGCCTTTCTCAAGAATCACGATTTGATCAGCATTTTGAATGGTTGATAGGCGGTGGGCAACGCTGATTCGGGTGATGCCGAGGTTATTGATTGTTTCTGTGATGTGCTGTTGCGCTTTGTTGTCGAGAGCGCTGGTGGCCTCATCCATGATAAGAACTTTTGGATTGGTAATCAATGCTCTGGCTATAGCAATGCGTTGCACTTGCCCTCCTGAGATGTTTCCGCCTGAATCACTAAGAAGAGTTTCTAACTGCATGGGCATCGCTTTTACTTCATCTGCGACGGCAGCTTTTTCGAGAGCATCCCAGATTGCGCTTTCGTCGCGTTGAATTCCACCGCAGATGATGTCATAAATTGAGCCTGAATTGAGCCTTGCTGTTTGCATCACCACTCCCATTTGTCTGCGATAAGAGCGGATGGAAAGTTGTCCGAGAGGAATTCCATCAATCAGAATCTCTCCAGCCTGAGGGATCGTGAAACCCAGAAGCATGCGCACTAAAGTGGTCTTCCCACAGCCACTTGGCCCAGTAATCGCCGTATGCGCTCCAGCAGGAACTTTGAAGCAAAGATCCTTAAAGAGGGGTTCAGAGCTTCCAGGAAATTCAAAGGTGATGTGTTGCAGCTTAAATTCTCCATGTAAGTGATGATGGAGTGCACTTGATTGGTATCCTTGCTCAACATCGGCATACATCACGGGTTCTGCTCTCTTCCAAAGCACAGCGGCGCGTCCAGCGGTATTCGCAATCAAATTCACCGCATTGGTCACAGCACTATTGAAGCTGGTAAATGCTGCATTGAACGATATAAAAGCAACAATAATTTGATTCGCATTGGCCTGATCTGGGCTTGTGAGGATTCGATAGGCAACCACTGAAAAAAGGAACAGCGATGAGAGGGGAGACACGACTGTTCCATATTGCTCAATGGCATCGTTGTAGATGTTGTTGCGCAATTGGATTAGGGCATAGCGATTAATCTCACGCATCCAGCGCAAAAGGAGGAAAGGTTCTGCCCCAGCGCTACGAATTTGTGGCATGCCCATCACGGATTGTAATGAGAAGTTGGTGATCTCAGCACCACTTTCGAGCAATGGTAATTGTAATTGAATAGATTTCCATGTAATCCCTAGAAGGCATATAACAGCTGTTAAAGTAAAGGCTGAGGCCCATAATGCCAATTGCTTGTCGTAGATAAACATCAGCACGAAGTAGCTTAGCGAAAACAGGGTTGACAAAAGTGTTGTCAACACTCCACTTCCCAAGAGTTGGCGAAGCTGGCTAATAGAATTGACTCTAGATGATAGATCTCCTGTTGAATATTGGCTAATAAAACTCATCGGCAAACGCATGAGCCGGTCCCAAACGGCTGATTGCAACCTTAAATCGGCTACACTTTCAAGCCTAAGCATCATCAAGTTTTGAAGAAAAGATGTTGTGACGGAACCAATCACGATGAGGACGACGACGCTGACTCCCTCTACTAGCAATTGTTGGTCATTTTGGGGCAGTACTTTGCTGACTAGTGTGTTGGTTAAGATCGGGATGGAGAGGTTAAACAACATCACGACTCCAGACGCTGCAAGAAGAGCTGATATGGGACCAAATTCTGATAAAAAAGCAAAGCTTAAAACCGAAAGAGGTCCTTTTACGAGTGTAGGTAATGAGGGGTATATTTCATATGCATTATCTGTTAGACCGTTTAATTCAGTGGCGAGAATATGTGTTTGTTGGTGACCGCTATAAAGCCAATTTTCGCCGTTGGCTCGATAGAGAGCTAGGGGTTCTTGATTGCTTTCGTCAAACACAATCATCAATGGGAATTCGCTGTCATTTGTAGGATCAAGATCCCAGTGGCGTGTGCTCAAATCACGGGGAGCGATTACCGATCGATGATGAATATCGTTGTAGTCAAGCAATTCAACAATGCTGGCTCCTACCAAAGGCTCAATCTTTTGATCTCGACGTCCTAGCTTATGAAGACAAAACCCAATCAAGCGCATCTCAGGGTGATGATCATCGTCTGGAGGAAGACTAAAAAGTAATTCTTCTTCTAGGTTTTGTGCCGCTGAAAGAGCCTGTCTAGATTCTTTTATGGTCATGATTTCATCCCTATCGATTCAGCTTTCTCAGATTGGACTAAATCATAAAAAGCAGATTTATTTGACATCAATTTGGCTGGAGGGCCGTATTCGATAGCATCACCATTTTGCATTACTAATACAGCGTCACTTCTTAAAGCAGCGTCAAGTCGGTGCGACACATTGACAACCGTAATTGCCTTTGCCTTGAGAGTATCAAGCACTTTGGACTGAGTAGCGTTATCCAATGCGCTTGTTGCCTCATCAAATAGAAGAATGCTCGGTTGACGCAAAAGTGCTCGGCAAATCTCTATTCGTTGGCGCTCTCCGCCACTCAAATCTTTGCCATTGTCTTTGAGCTGTCGTTGAAAGGCTTCTGGATGATTGCTAATTGTTGAAAGAATCTCAGAATCTTTTGCTGCGACTTCAAGTTCACTCAATCTATATTTCGGATTCCAAAGTGTAATATTGTCTTCAATACTTGCGTTAAAGATAAACACCTGCTGGGGAACGTAAGCCAAGCTACTCCGCATCGTTTGGTCGCCATGCTCTTCCCAGGCTTGATGGTCAAATAAAAGCTCACCGGAAGAAGCTGTATACAGTCCAGCTAGGATTCTAATTAAGGTTGTTTTTCCGGACCCACTACTTCCAACAATGGATAACTGAGAGCCTGCTGGTATCGATAAATTCAGATTCTTAATGAATGGTTCTGCAGTTGGAGTGAATCCAAAATTGAGATTTTTTAGTTCAATATTCCCTGCGAGTTTTGTTGAGACTTTTTGATGTTTTGTATTGCTTTCATCAAGAAGTTTAAAGCTTCGTACTAATGGATCGTTGTTGTTTTTGCGTAGATCTTCTAATCTCCCCAAGTCTCCAATAAGCCTTTGGATGGCTGAATTGATTTGAGGCAGGGTCGAAATAGGTGCTGTGATTTGACCTTGCAGGAACTGGAAAGCTACAAGTGTGCCTAGCGATATCTTTCCTGCAATGATTAGAAATCCGCCTGCTGCGATAATGAGAGCATTAAGGAGGAAGCTACTACCACTAGCGGTGATAGTAGATAAAGCCATTTGCGCTCCTAATTGTTGATTTTGGATAACTACATTCCCAAAACTGCCTTGCCATTGGCTTAGGAAGTCAAATTCCAGACCAGAGGCTTTCAGGGATTCAATGTTGTTGATACCTTGTAGTCCCTTTCCTTGAGCTTTTCCTTCTTCAATGGCTAACTTTCGATTGGCGTCATAACGTTGATCTGTAAGCCACCAGTTCAACCCTAAATTGCCAGCCATGATCGTGAGCACCAGGAGTGCTAACCAATGGGAGATTGCAAATGCAAAAATCAGAACGAGTGATGCAATCCATATCGAGCTCATGAAACGTACAAGCCTTGCCACTAAAACTTGAGTTGTTTCCATTCCAAGTAGTAACCTGCTCGCGATTTCGCCTTGGAAACGGGTTTGATAGAAGTCGAATGATACTTGAAATAATTTTCTGAATAGATCTGCCGTTAGTCTTTTTGAAAGCAATAGTTCCATTCGTCTTAGGATTACGAACTGGATTCCTAATAAGGTAAGCCATCCAATAATGCTTAAGAGTAGAAGCCAGATGATTGGTATTCCAAAATAAAGACGTTGATTTTGTAGAAAACTGTCAATGAATGTGGAGGTTAATCCAGCTACTAGTAGCGTTAAAATTGCTTGCCCTGTTGAAACAACCAGGAGTTGAAATAAGGATGACTGATATGGCAAAAGTGTACGGATGAGACTCCATACCAGGGTTGGTTGCTTCCCTTCTGCAATGAATTCTGGCCCTGGTTCGAATTCAAGGACGACCCCTGTAAAACTGTCGAGAAACTCCTCCATTAGTACGCGCACCCGTCCTTGTGCCGGGTCACTCAAATAGGCATGGTTTCCTTCAAAGCCTTCTACAACGAGGAAATGATTAAACCCCCAAAACACAACACATGGGAAGCGGCCCTCTGCCTGGAGCTGATCACCAGAACAGCGATAGGCACGAGTCTTGAGTTTGTATTGACGTGCACCTAGCAAAACCTGTTTTGCATTGGACCCATCCCTGTTCACGCCGCAGGCTGCTCGCAACTCGCTTAGCTCAACAATTTTTCCGAAATAATCAAGGATTGTGGCGAGTGAGGCCGCTCCGCATTCGGCGGCTTCGTATTGCAAGCGTGTTCGTGCTTTCACGCGTTTGCGTTGCAATGTTTTATTCATCGATTATCACTTTGATCGGTTTCAGCGCGGCTTCCTTGCTTAGCCGCTCCTTTTGGTGCTTCAGGTGGGGTAATTCCAAAAAAGCTGCGAATTGCAGGAATGACCAAGGAGATTGGAGCTACTTTTCTTGTTGTAATTTCTACACTCAATGAATCGCCCGGTGTTGGGGGATAGGGAAGGTCTGAATCGGAACTCCATCGATAGCCTCCACCATTGATCGGGCTTTGATCACTTTGTTCGAGCGCTACGACAGCCAGTGTCGGTACAGGTTCCTCAGACACAATGGATTGGGCTAGGGCTTTCACGCCAGTGCGTGCTTTCACTTCTTGAAGTCCGCTAGGTAATTTGGCCATCGATACAACTTTTCCGCGTATCCCCCCCACTTCTGAACGCTTGTATCCCGACGGTGTTGCTAGTGCTTGCATTCCTGGAAAGACCTGTGCCATTTCCTTGCTACTCAGAAAAACTGGAACCATGACTGGTTGATCAAGTTGATTGTTGCTCAGTTGCATCAGTACATCCCCTTCTCCAACCCCCTCTCCATTATTCGGAATAATGCTTGAGATGTAGAGATCTTGTCCAGCATAGATTAATTGTTTGTTGATAAGCTTTGCTGTTTGACCTCGCAATGAAGAGTATGACTCTGCAAGCTTATTTATAATTTCAATTAGCTGATCATTGTTGTTGAGTATCTGCGACTTTACGTTGTCAACCTGTGACTGCTCTTGCAAGATGCTCTGCATATTGACAAACCCCTTTTTTGCTAAGTCATTCATGCTTTGTAGATAGGAGGATCTGCTCTTTAGCTCCTTTCCTAAGATGATTTGTTTGCGCTCGATATTTTCTCTTTGAGCTTTATTTGTTGCTATGGCTCGTTCTACATCTTCAATGGTGCTGCTCAGTCGCTCCAGCTCACCTGATGACTGAATCCACATCATGAGCTGCCCTTTTGGCACTTTTAGTCCAGTAAAGGTTTCTTTGAGATTGCGAGCGAAAATTTCAGATGCACTGCTTCCTGACGCTAAAGATACGGTGTTGTAACTCTCTTCATAGATAGACTTTGCCAGCTTAAGGAGCTCTTCATTTGTAACTTTGTCTGGGGAAGTTGCAAAATATCGAGCTTTTTTATGCCACTCTTTTTGTGGTTTGTTAAACATGTAAACTGCGCTTCCATTGGTTCCACTTAAGCTCGCGTTGATTGTACTGACCGGTAGCAAGACACCACTTCCTTGTACACTCACAGGAATTCTGGCGAACGTTGCCCATACTCCACCCGCTAATGCGATAAGCGCACCCAATCCGAGCGTTGCTCGCAATGGCGGAGTGAGTAAAGTTACCGGTCCGTTTCGATCCCCACTTCTGTGGCGTTGTTTCAGGGCTCGATCGTTGAAAAGTTGGCTCATGGCTTGGTTGTTTGGTTATTTGTTTTGACTCTTAACTCCACATCTTTATAGCTATCTAAAGGCCAATTTGCCGAATAACGATAAAGTTCAGCAATCGAGTTGTTGTAGTTCAGAGTAGATTGTGATTTTTGTACTGCTGCACTAGAAAGAAGACCAATCGCTTGTACAACGCTAAAAATATCTCCTACGCCCACATCCAATCGTGCTCTTGCTGCTTCTTGGGCGATTTCCGCACTGCGATAGGCCTGCTCCGCGCTTTTGATCCCTATCCGTGCGGTTTCCATTTGACTATAACTTGATTGAACCTGCTGGGTGATTTCTAATTTTGATAAGCTTGCTTCAGCGAGGAATTTGCGGCTCTGGGCGAATTGTGATTGTGCATTTGCTGCACTAATTCCTCCATCGAATGCATTCCATCGAAAACCAATGCCAATGGCTCCTGACCATCTTTCTCTATCATTAATTCGATTTGTTCGTGGTTGTTCTGTGATGAGTGTAGTTTGAAATCGATTGGTGAGATCTAGATTGCCATCTGCTTGAATCGAAAAGACTGGTAGGTATTTCCTAAGTGCTGCAATCCCCTCCCATTCTGCAGCTTCTGCTGCTGCAATGCTTGCAAGTACTTCTTCGCGTTGTTTCAGTGCTTCATCAATGGTCTGATTTAAATCTTGTGTCCATATCCCTTGAGGAGCAGCTTCCTTGTTTGGAATTGCAAGTTTTCCAGGTGGAAGTGCAAGGCTTTGAGCCAGTCTTCCAGCTTGTATGTTGTAACTTTGCGTATAGCCTACAAGTTGATTGAGCTGAGAGAAGAGTTGGGATTCTGTTTGCGCTACGTCAAGTATTGTTGACATTCCAATCGCTTGTCTTGCTTTTTGAATATTTAATTGTTGCCTGTTGATGGCATAGATTGCCTTAAAGCTTTCTATTAGTTGAGCGCTGCTTTGAATGGCATAATAATCTTGTTGGATTCTTAAAATTAGATTTCTTGCGCTTACGTTGAATAATAGTTTTTGCCTTCTTAATTTATCTTCTGCTGCATTGATGTCTGCTTGTCTGCTGAGATCAAGAAAGTCCCAGCTGACAGTTGCCCTTGCCTGTGTACTGTAAGTTTCTGATGTGGTTTGGGTGGTCGAGAGGTCCCTCTTTTCGGCATAGTTGTTTTCTACAAATGTCTCCCATCGATACCCTGTGAATGGTTGTCCACCGTTGAGACTAAGCTTAGGGAACCATCTTCTCTTTGCTGCGATGAGTTGCCATTCAAGAGCTTGTATGTCTCTAAAAGCAACTTCTAAGTCTGGATTGTTTTTTACTCCAAGTGCAATCGCCTCTTCAATATTAATGGCAATACTGTTGTTTTTTGTGTTGTCTTGTAGTCTTTCCAGCCTGCTGACGAGTTGATCTGAGTCAGTTTCTGGAATCTTTTGAACAAGATTACTAATTGGTTCTCTTGTTGTTTTGTTATTATCACCTGTCTTTAGTTCTACCGATTTTGTTGGCAGCACGACCAATGCCAGCAGGCTTGCAAGAGCTGAGGTTCGAGCAAAAAGTCTTATTGTTCTCTCCTCAGGTGCTCATTCTTACGATCTTAAGCTGGTTTTTTGATTTGTAAAGGGCTTCTGATGCTACATAGCCTATTTTTAAGCGAATTGTTTGGTTTTATGTTTGGTGAGTCTGTGATCCCTTATCTGGTTTTGATTTGGATGAGCCTAGATCATGATTTAAGTGCAAGTTGATAGTGATAATCAGCGAACCTGGTCGTTTATTGAATGGGTCGATCATCTCGTCGGCTTCCTCTAGGACATTCCTTTCACATCACGCTCAGATGCAACAGCCGTCAGTTTTTGATTGCTAAGGGATTGAGGCGTGATGTGCTTTTAGCAGTGCTCGCCAAGGCACAAGGCAAGGTGCCCCACAGGTTGTATGCCGTTTGTTTGATGGCAAATCACCTGCACCTGCTTATCAAACCTGATGATGCACGCCAACTGCCAAAGCTGATGCACTGGTTTGGCTGGTATTCAGCAATGGCACTCAACCGCCTGAGTGGTCGTTGCGGGCACTTTTGGGAAGCCAGGTATTACGCCACTGCCATTGCGCCTAAAGACCACAGGCGAGTGCTCAACACCTTGCGGTATATCCACGCCAATCCAAAGGCAGCAGCAATAAGAAAAGGGTTTTATGACCCCTATTCCAACTATGGGCACTACGACAGATTGGCGAGTGATGGCATCAGCGAATGGCACCCAAGTTTCCTGCAACTGGCGCCAACATTGGAGGGATGCTCCAAGCGTTATGAGCGTTTCTGCCAGAAGTATTGTCATCACGCCAAAGGTGCTCCCAAGTGCCACTGGGGCTCACGGATGCTGAAACGGCTGGTTGAAAAAGGTAGAAGCAGTCAAAGCAGGAAGAGCCGGGTCTCACCAGGACAGCAGAAGTTACCCTTTGCATTTGATATTCGGCTCAATCAAATACCAGAGGAGTGGCATCAGTTTGCGGTGAGATTTAGACGAGCCAATGGCATTCGTGATGGTGATCAAATCTTCAAGCTGTGGTGATTAATCTAGGGAATATAAATACTTTTAGAGTAAATTAAGTCAAGGGTAGATTCGTTGTGAATATGTAT
>Ga0213868_10005388_pt1 | contig 11496 bp, 24 predicted proteins | sample PICome_9_FD_160087 | JGI IMG/M metagenome (GOLD analysis project Ga0213868, IMG submission 160087) | Coastal seawater microbial communities near Pivers Island, North Carolina, United States - PICO127 | ecosystem: Environmental > Aquatic > Marine > Coastal | place: USA: North Carolina...
ACGGTGATTTACACGAACACCTGCTTGACTATTTTCGCCAAGAGCCATTGTAAGTGTATTGTTACAAACAACACGGGTTGCAACAAAACGAATATCAATAGATTTACCATACATATGTGGATTTGAAAACAGCAAATAACCATTCACTTCATCACCATTGAAAAGACTAAACCCATCCTTCAAATCAGCAAGTGCCCATACAATCTGACCCTCTTTCAAAGAACCAGCAGTATCCATGATCATATCGCCTTTTGATACGAAATCATCAAAGAATTCGAAGGCGTCTTTGTTTTGGACAGGATTCCATCCTTTACCTACATGGGTAAGAACTTTTCCATCAGTTTTACGAATAAGAGCCTCTTGCCCTGTTTTGATAGTTTTCTCTTCACCATCAATTTCAATATTTGCGAAAGTAGGTGCTTTTTGGACTTCCCAATCCAAACCAGCTACTTTCATCATTTCTTCTGGTGTCATGTCATCACCAACAGGAACACCTAGACCATGCCACGGAACGCCTTGTGAAAGACGATATGCCATTTGTGCTTCGCCGTTGATAATTTCTAGTTCATGAGCCATTATTTAATCTCCTAGTTTTTGTTTTGGTGAGGTGATTATAATCAATATGATCACCTTTGTCAACATGTTTTTGAAACTTTTTACGAAGTTACTTTGTAGCCTTTATCATAGCTACCGACATTGACACGCATGTAGTAGGCAGTATCAAAGTAGTCAGTCATAGAATCGCTATTGTCATACCACTCTTTACCCCGCATAGCTACAAAGATTTTTTCAACAAACTTGCGAGTGATACCAGAAAAGCTGCTACCGTGAGAGTGATGAATTTGCAGATTGTCACGACCGAAGTCGATAGCACCTTCTTTGAGGTTGACAATGATAGTGGAGTGATTGCTCACAGCAATGGTGCCTTTAACACCGAATTCTTTCATAACTGCTTTGATAGCAGGAGCAAGCTTTTTTTTCATTTCTTGGGACATATAGGCCATGTGGCACCTCTTTTTCTCTGTCTTACAAATATAAGATAGGCTATAAAAGGTGTGCTGTCAACATGTTTTTATAAGATTTTTATGATTTTTGAAATTTTTTCGTCTTTCCACTCAGATTCTTCAACTGGATATGATCCATATTGATCATGAAGAAGCCCATTTCTGTATAGTTGGAAGTGGTTTGGTGTGTTGATGATACAATCTTCTGTGTCGCTTTTTACAAATTGCTGCAAAGTCAACCCAGATTCATATTCTTCAAAATCAATATTTTCATATATCAACATTAGCAAGAATTCTGGTATAGTCATCCCACCATACCAATCTTCTTTTTTGTCGAATGTCTTTTTTACATCTATGAAAACATAGTGGAAATCCATATCCAAAATGTGGCACAATACTGCCACCCCGCAACATGGAAGTTCTTTAGGTATGTTGTAGTTTGTCAATGCATTGTGTCAGAATAGTTTGGGAGATTTGTGATCATTTCGCCTGTATGTTCACCATAACCAGCTTTGATTATGTCAATGCAGGATATATATTTGTCTTTGGTGTCAAAAGACGGGTATAGGTATTCATGTTCTTTGTCGTTATCCATGTATTTTTTAGAATACTCTTTTGCTTCATCTTCACTTTTGAAAGTAGGGACTTTATAGCAACCAAAATCTTCAACTCTACTGAAAAATCCAAATTTCTCATACGTTCCTAAGAACAACCCTCTTTCTTTGCATATTATAATATGTTTCATTTTTCTTTCAATAACCTTACTAGATGCTGTATCTCTTTTGCTTTTTCACTGTTATCAATATTTCTAGCATCTTTTTCAATGATAGACGCTACTCTTTCAATTCTTTCAAGAATTTCTTTTTCAGGCATTTCAGACTCCTTTATAAATCAACACTGTTTCTTATTTTGATGAAGTCGTTAATGAAATTTTTTGTTTCATCAACAAAAATAAGAGGTTCTGAATCATCAACAGTCATGACAGTTACTATCTGAGGTATTGGCTTTCCAGTTCTCTCATAAAACATGTAAGCATAACATGCTTCTTGGCACATATAGCCGTGTACATCTTTTTTAGACTTTTTTCTTTTGCTTGTCTTGAAATCTATGATTGACCATATACCATTCCATTTGGCAATACAGTCAACTCTACCAGCTACACGCAAAAAATGTGAATATAGTGGAAGTTCTAAACCTGCTATAAGACCTACGTTATCATCTAAAAATGGTTTGATGTAATTGAAACTAGCAATGTTTGCAGGCATATGGCCTTTTTTATAGTCTGGGTTATTTCTTAAATATTGTTCTGCAATTTCGTGAACTGCTTCCCCTCTGATACTAGCCTGAGTAGATATTTTTTTGGCTTCTTCTTCGCCAACTCTTTTTCTCCACTTGTCTAAGTAAGATTTATCAGTGCCTTTACCCAAAATGGTAGTTACAGATGGATATGCATTTCCTTCTGGTGTTGTATAATATCTGCCATCATCTGTGGTCACAACATCTAGCTCTTCAAAGACTAAGTTAGGTACATGTTTGAAATTCACGGCATAATATCTCTTATCACAATTTTGTTGAATTTAGGTCTGAACTCTGGCAATTTTATTTTACTGGTATCCATTTTATTTTTAGCATACGAAAGTGATATGTGTGGTTGGTATGAAGGCCATTGGTCCTCAAGACCTAGCCTTTCAAAATGCTCTCTTATGTCCTTCAACCCCCCGCTAAGTGAAAGGCTAAGTACAGGTATATCTTCATTTTCTCCCAAAAATTTTATCCCAGAAATGATAACTTCTGTTGGTGTTTCATTCACTTCTTTGTTTTGTAGATTTACTTCATTTGTTGTAAAAAATATGGTAGTGTGGAAGTCAAAATCTTCTGGTTCTTGTTCAGAACCATCATAATTTACTGACAGGTCAAAACCATTTTCTTCCGCCCATTCACGAAGTTTTTCTTGAGATTCGTCATCATACATGACTGCTACATATTTTCTTTTTGACATAAATTCTTTCAATGTTTTCATTATCCTGACTCCGCTGTCCCTGATCCCGATATTATGGAGCCGCTATCTATAGAGTCTCCAACCCTTGCAAGTGGTATACCTTCCACTGTAACTTTTCCACTACCTGATGCTATTGGGACAACATGTGGTACACAAGAACTCCCTACTAGAAGGGTGTGTGATACCGAGGGGTCTCCTAGCCTTGCAACAGGTATTCCGTTACATGTAACCTTTGAACTACCAGAAGCTATAGTGCTAACACCTGTACATGGGTGTCCCGTAGAAAAAGAATCTCCTACTCTGCATATTGGTGGCATTTTATAACTACTTTCTCTAATTGTACCTTCCTACACAATTAGTTTACATGTGTAGGAAGGTTTTGCTTTATTCAATAGTTATTTATTAGGAAGTAGAAAGCTCTCTTTCCTTTGCTATGATATATTCTTTCACAACACCTGATCTGACAATATCGGCTGTCTCGAATTCTATAGTATCGAAAGAAGGTATTTTTTGAATTATATTCATAAAATCAGCAAGACCAGATAGGTCCATTCTATTTTTAGATGATTTCAAATCATCTTGTTTCACGTCACCGCAGAATATTATTTTTGAGCTTTCACCGACACGGGTCATGACAGTATCAATTTCGCCAAAGTTACAGTTTTGCACTTCGTCAAGAATGATGATAGCGTTATCAAATGTCAAGCCTCTTACAAATGACGTACTCATGAAACTTATCATATTTTTTTGTTTCATGATACCATAAGCATCACCTCTACCAAATAAGTCATTAACTATGTCAATGTATGGTGTTTCATAGTACCCCATTTTTTCGTTTAGTGACCCAGGCATGAACCCTTGGTCTCTTGATTGCACTGCTGATCTGACTATGATAATTTTATCATATTGATCTGATTTCATTACTTCTTCCAATGCCAAGTAGAGTGAGACATACGTCTTACCTGTCCCTGCACTCCCTATCGCAGCTATATTTTGACCTTCGTTATAGCTTTCAAATAATCTTTTTTGATTTTCTGTGATAGGGGAAACGCGCTTCATTGTAAATTTGTTGTTTACAACGTAATCAGTTTCTCTTTCTACTTGTCTCTGTTTTCTACGTGAAAGACGTTTTTTCATGAAACCTCCTTTGGATTAAAATCCAATATTTGCTTAATGTTATCATACCAAATACGTTTTGAGACACCATATTTAAACCCAAAACGGGAACAAAATTCTCCTTTATCTTGTATTTACGGTTGAATATTTGTGTGCGTTCTTCGCTTTTTGAAGAACATCGTTAAAAGAACTATCGACATGGCGGATACCAAGTCTTACTGAATCGCCTATGGATGGTGCTCTTTTAAATATATGTTGTATGTTAGGGTTGTCTTTTAGAAAAGCTTCCATTTCGGAAATCTTCATTGTCTGATCAAATTCTTCATTTGTATCATTATTTCTAAAGGTATAAGCTGGCATTAATCCTCCTACAAAAAAGGGCAGTCATTGCAGACTGCCCAGATATCATTACATAATCTTATGTCTACGATATTATTTATAAGAACTAGATGCTTTCACCTGTGATAATATCGTATATTTCTTTCCAGTTCTTAACTTTTTTCAGCATATACGGATTATCATAATTTTTGTTATAATGTTGCTCCACAAGAATTGGTTCTAGGCCGTATAGAAGACCATATTCCGCATTTTTTGGAACATCTTCAATCCAATAACATCCGCTGTCTTTATAGAACTCTAGATACTGCTTTTTGTTTTCAGATGTGCCAGTTAGAATAACCCTCTCAAATGCCGTTTTACCAAACAGGTTTTCGATATTTCTACTCCTTAGACCAAAAATATGTGGGTCATTGGGTACAGCAGAAATACAGTGAAACACATATCCATGTTCTTCATGCAATTTTTTGATGTATTTTATTGCGTCTTTGAAGGGTGGAAGTTTTTCGATATACGCACTTTCGTTGAACATCTTAACTAACAAATCAGCAGTTTCTTCTGGTATATTGTATGACAAATGAATGTCATACTCTTGTTCTTTTTTCTCATGGCCATTGAAACGCATCCACATATCAAATGAATGTTCCCAATAGCCACATACGCCATCATAATCTACTAGAATTACATTATCAAACATCAAAACCCAAATCTTTCAGGGTATTTGTAGTGTCAACAAAGTTCTTGTGTAGAATAGGAAACCCACCCAATTCAGCCCAAGCTTTACAATTTTTTTGAAAATCATCAATCAGAACATCACCCGCATCATGCATGAAAAGACCTTTGTTCTTTCCACCCATCATTGGAATGACTGTAATGTCAGTAGAAAGGTGCTTACGCACCCACTGACGCTTCTGAACTGCTGCAAGCTTATAGTTGCTTTTTGGACATGCAGTCAAAATTGTTGGATTTAGATGCTTGACGCTATTGAAAAAATCAATAGCGCCTTCACATACTGGTAGATCAAGAAAAAACGATGGATGGGAATTGATATGTTTCCACATAACATCATCATCTAAATCATTGTGGTTCAGACCAAATAAATTTGGAAAGTGCACATCGAAATCTGCCATCACACCGTCTAGGTCAATGTAGAGATTCGCGTTTATCATAATATATCCTTATTTTTATTCTTCGTCTTTGTCTTCAAATGCCGAAAACTTTTCAGCAATTTTACTGCGGCGTTTTTGGCGTCGATTTTCCAGATTACGATCTTTTTTTCGATTGTAATCGTCGTTACCCCATTCATCATCTTCCCACTCTTCGCGGAATTTCTTGAATGATTTGGCCATGTCTTAGTTATCCTTTTTTTCTGTTATAAGTCCTGGGAACGATTCTTTTATAACACTGATAGGTAGTCCTGTCAACTGTTTTTGCATTATCATGCTGATTAAAAGTTTCGCATCTTTCTTGTCTACATCTTCTAATAGACTTATGAATAATTGTTCTCTTTTGATTTGGTTTAGGTTATCATAACCGCCACCTTTAACAAAAATTTTAAGTCTCCTAGCTTCTCTATACAACATACCCTCTGAGTCAATAATTTCACTTGGCTTGTATGGCGGTTCGCTGCTAGGTAGCAGAATCTTTATATTCTTATCGTACATGATTTGCAAGACCATTCTGAGTGGTTCAGAATTATTCTGTTGTAACCATGCCACTTTTTCTGTGTTGTTTTTCTTCTCAATAGCCTTATCAACTATTTCTGCTAAAGAAAGCCTCATTTAAAAATCTCCAATATCTGCCATCAAGTTTTTTAGTTTGTTTGTCATAAAGTAGTTCATAATATGTTTTCTACCTATATCTTTGTCTTTGTTATATTTTTCTAATATCATATCCCTGTATTTATCAGGAATGCAATTTAGGTCGATAAGAACTCTATTTCTTTCATAACGCTCTTTTTCTTCTTCACTCATATTATCAAAGCTTTGGGTGAACAACTCAATTCTTTTTGCTGTCATTGGTTTTTGTCTTTTGCCAATAACAAGGCAATTGTCTTCTGATAATATATTTGGGATACCGTCACCTGAATCACCTTTTAGTATATGGTGTTTTAGATACAATTCTGGTGAAGAGTTTTTTATCCACTTTTTTCTGATAGGGTCATATTGATCAATATTAGCATGTCTTTGCAGTTGAACAAAGTCTTTGTCCCCAGATAATATCAAAAATTTGTTGTTTGACTGGTTAAGCGGTGTCCCGTATTCATTGCATATAGTTCCAATGATGTCATCAGCTTCAACTGAATCAAAATGCAAGACCTTGTACGGGAAAAATTCTTCTAGCTCTTCCCTGATCTTATTGATAATCGTGAATAGATTGTTCCAATCAAGTTCCGATTCTTCTCTTGTCTTTTTACGGTTGGCTTTATAGTATGGGAAGTATTCTTTGCGCCATGAATTTTTACCATCTGCGCATATGACTAGCTCTCCATATTCGCCTTGAAATTTTGAACGTGTTGAACGTATGGAATTCAAGAACATATGTCTAATCATGTTTTCATCTATGTCTACATTATGATGGTTTCCTATTGATGCAAATAGAGACGCTAACATGACCTGATTGTAATCAACTAATAGTGGCATTTTTAATAATCCTTATATAATTCTAGTGATTTGCATTGTACACTAGTTTTTATATTTTGTCAATCCTCTTGTTCTAAATCCATAAGATTTTCTACAAAATCTTGTTTTATTTCATCAGTTATGACTTCTTCAAAAGCATCATCTGCGAACTCTTGTAGAGGATGATAAACACCATTTGCCCTCAAATGCAGTGCAGATATAGCTTCCATTACTAATACAATATTAGGAAATAGTACATCTTCTTGATTATCAAAATCTACACCATCTCTACCCATTTCTGTAAAGACATAGTGATGCAGCTTTTCGCAAAATTCTTCTGAATATTTTCTCTTATATTCAGCAGCTTTTTCTGCCATTTCTTCTAAAGTTTGAGGCGGTGAATCTTTTTTTTGCTTTGGGAAAGCTACCACTTTGTTGTCAGACATTTTTCAAATTCTCCAATATGTTTGTCCATTTTAATGTAAAAGCTTCTATGCTATTTTTATTCATAGGATTTATTGACTTCTTAGTTAAATTATTTATGAAGCCTTTCGTTTGCCTTTCTGCATTTAAAAACATATCGACAGACTGGAAGCATATATTGGCGTGATCACTGAGATTTTCAGTGTACTCATATGATACAGTGTTGCCTTCTGCGGTTTCTGTAAGAGCACCATAATTGGGATGTATTGCAAGACAACCAGATCGTATAGCCTCAATAAGCGCTATACATGATGTTTCTTTCCATATGCATGGGTATAGGAATATGTGAGATTTAGAAAGATACTCTAAAACTGTCTGGTTATCTTTTGATCCATGATAGGTTATTTTAGGGTGATTGTTGAGTTTTTCAAAAAGAATTTTGTAAGGTTCATCTCTCTGCGCCCAACCATAAATTTCAAAAGATGAAAAAACATCAAGATGGATATTGTCATGCTTACTGGAAAGTGCATCAAAAATAGGATACACCAATTCAAGTCCACGGTGAGGTGTGGTATGATAGATGAAATTTATAATGTCATCTGATTTTTTTGAATTGGTGTTATCAACTTCAACTGCGTTAGGTATTACCATGCACTTAGAATATGGCAGCTTGTAGTAAGCAATATACATGTCTCTCTGCCATTGCGAAACAAAAACAAAAAAATCAAACTGTTTCCAGCCTTCATTCAATAGAATTTTGTTTTCAGGGTCCTCTGCCAAGTCATGAAGCCAGAGAATGTTTTTTACGTCTTTGTAAATTTCTCTTGGTCTTGACAAGTGAATAGCATAATCTTTCAAAATCTCTTTCGGAATGTAATGCAAGAGGCGGTCTCGCATCATTTCAGTCCCGCCTCTCGCATTTTTAGAAAGTTCAGTCTCTATGACTTTACCTTTGTAGATGCAACTCATGTCATTACATACATTTTCTTTAGGCGTTCTTTTGGGTTGCCCCACAAGTCGTTTGCTTTGACCCTAATAAAACGCTTATGAGTTTCATTTTTGTTTGGATTTGGGATAGTAATCCATGGATTTTGCCCTTTCAACCAAGCTTTTTGTCGATTGATAAGTCTATCCCCAGCGCTCACACCACGCTTCATAGCTGTGCGTGTTGCACGGGACACATTGCTGTGTTGACCTTTTGAAACGTATGTTTTGCCAGAACTTTTTTTAGCCATTATATAGTCTCCTTCAATTATATTTTTTCAAGTTTTAATATACCCATATTTCTAAGTATATTGTAATTAATGTTTGTCAAATCTCCACAGGGGTCAAGTCTAACTGTAGCTATTAGTCTGTCCATATATTCAAGTTCTTTTTCATGGTCAGCAGCTAAAGATAAAGATTCGAAAACTGTTTCGATATCATAAGGATTTTCAAGAAAGACTTTGTTTTCTTTCTTGGGCATGTCGCTCCTTTTCGTAGATTGTTTTGATTGTTTCATGTAAATCTTTCACACTTCCATTGTTGTGTATTCTATAAGTTCTTATTGAGAATTTTTCAGGGAGAATGTGTGATTTGATGATTTCAGTTTTTTTGTTTATGATAAATTCTTCTACCAAATCACCATCAAGATACCTTCTTGAATCATTAGAGAAATCACATTCTTCTCTTGTCAATTGGACCAAACATATATTTTCGGCTCCAACTTTATTTATAATAGGAAAGATTTCTTCTTTAAACCCACCATCACTGGAACAATAATCAACAGAAGCTTCTATGTTTTCCGACACTTTCACCCCAAAGTAGTCTTTGCCATGTTTAGGCTTTATAATATCCTCAGACACATGTATCAACGCATCTCTACGGCTCCTATCTCCTAATAGTGTCTCTTTACGTTCTTTTATTGTCCTGTCAGAATAACCATCCATAAACCATTCTTTTGTGACATTGAAATGTTTACATGTTTCTTTGAAAAGAGCGTCTTTGAATTCAATGTGCTTAAAATTTTGGTTTTCCACCAAGTATAGGCAACATTCATCTTTACCTGTTCTAGGCGGTCCATTAAAGATAATTATCATGCCATAATTTCACTTCCAATAAATGCGGACGCCCATTCTTCTTTAGTTATACCAGATAAGATAAATTCACGATCTTCATTGTTCAGGTATGGCATTGCTTCATCAATACTAAATCCATTAGTTTTCCAAGAAATGTAGTCTTCTGGATTCACTGGAATGTTGCGGGAATGTTCAATTCCACTGATCACACTAACACGTTTAATTTCCACTTTTTTCTCCTTATTCAATATGACCATTAGAAATAATATACACTATAATATCTTATTTGTCAAGCATTTTTTTATGTCCTAGCTTGGCAATATAGTAAGAATCTACAATATCAGACAATGGATTCCATTGTTTGGTGCTCTTTATATCTAGTTCTTTTCTTATATCAAGACCAGTTTCTTCTAAGAACTTTTCATACATGAATTCCTTGTTAGCATTGCCCTTATCAGTGGCAAATTTTTTAATTTCAGATGGTGAAAAGACATCGTATTTTATGTTTTTTGACCACAGACCATATTTCAATATTCCCGTATTCTCTGCTATTTGGAACACTCTTCCTACTGCATTAAAGGCATATCCTTCTAAGAAGCATTTGTCAACACCTCTCCTATCACTAATGACAGATGCCCATTGTGAAAGATTGTGATATCTTTCAGCATCACTATTGTATTCGGGGTATTGCATACCCTTGAATTTTTCATTGATGATGACTTTTTTAGCAGATGATACCAAATAATAGAAGGTGCAGTTATCAACACTCCACCCTTCACCCTCATGAACACATATAGCTGGACTTGTTAAACTATAGTCAATACCACAAATAATCATAAACACCCCTTTTTAGAGGTATTTATGATATTTTTTTAGTTTTTTACAAGGTGTTGGTCTGGCGCACGTCCACTAAGAATATCCATATAAAATTCAACCATGTCTAAGTTGTGCAATTCTCCCTCAAGATAATCACACATATCTAATACTGAATCTAGATCAACACCATTATTTTCCATATCTAAGCTTAAAGCTTCAAACATAGTCAATTCATGGTCAATCATCATCACTATTATTTTTTTGTCAAAATCATTTATATCAGAAACGTTCTTGTCCATAATTACCCACTGTATTTTCTATTTCTGTTACAAGTTCTGAGTATCCGCCAATATGTCTACCACCCCACCATATTTGCGGTATTGTTTTTGCATCAGGCATGATTTCTTTTAGACTTTTGTGATTTTCGGGTTCGTCTGTATTCAAATATTCGTATTTGAGTCCATATCGTTCCACTAAATCCTTTGCTTTTTCACACCAAGGGCAGAAAGGATTTCCATATATTTGTATCATGCATTATCTCCTTGTATCTTTAGTTCCACTGTTTTTCTTTTGTTCCAATAAATCCATGCTGCAAGACAATGATCATCATCATTGAATAATTTCAAGAAAACAAAGTCTATAAGCCATGCCAGATTTGGTTTGCCTCTTCTTTTCCAGTCATGGTTTCTAGCAGAGAATGTTTGGTTTGAATAGCCACCAAGCAGCACGTTGAGCAAGACTGAAAGTGCTATCCCAACTCTTTTTAAATAATTTTCCACAAATAACCTCCTTTTAAGCTATTTATGGAATTGGCTCAACCATTGTTTTTCTGGTGGTTTTTAAGAAAATCTTCGCAAGAAATTAAACCCATATCATGAAATACGTTCTTTTTCATTTCACCGTATTCAAACCATTTGTTATTAAAAGCTATAGGTAGGCTTGGTTCATTCACCTCAATAACACCTATACCATAATCTGTATTGACTGTATAGGTGTTATTGAATGTCTCAGTTCTATACTTGTAAAATGCTTTCCATGTGGTTCCGTTCCATTCTGCCCTGTTTTGGATAAATGCATCATAATCCGAATGGGCAGCTTGGAAACTTAATGGTGTGCAATCATGG
>Ga0213868_10005391_pt1 | contig 11494 bp, 10 predicted proteins | sample PICome_9_FD_160087 | JGI IMG/M metagenome (GOLD analysis project Ga0213868, IMG submission 160087) | Coastal seawater microbial communities near Pivers Island, North Carolina, United States - PICO127 | ecosystem: Environmental > Aquatic > Marine > Coastal | place: USA: North Carolina...
AAGGGCGCAAATTAAGAACTTGAGTCATGAATTAAAAGTTACAACTATTTATGTAACTCACGATCAAATTGAAGCAATGACACTTGCAGATCGGGTTGTTGTAATGAAAGACGGAATAGTTCAGCAAGTTGGAACTCCAACAAATATTTATGATCATCCAGCTAATGCATTTGTTGCTAGCTTTATAGGGTCACCCGCAATGAATCTCATACAAGGTGAAATTATTGACAAAGTATTTAAGGGAGATTTTATAAAAGTATCTGGAATTGAACAAAAAGATGGGCCTATTCAATTAGGTTTTCGTGCTGAAGATGCTTCAATAGTTAACACAGGTGGTGAAATTCATGCTGCAGTCTATGCAATGGAATTGTTAGGTGATGCAACGATGATCACAGTTCGTGTTAATAATGAGTTAGTATCAGTTAAAGCCGCAAAAGATTATCGTGCACAGATAGGTGATATGGTTCGCATATCTGTACCAAAAGGAATTTGTCATTTGTTTGATGATCAAACAGGTGGGCGAATAGGGGATTAACCCCTAAAATTAATCCCCAAAAAAAGGGGGGTCCAACTGATATACTTTATCAAGGTATGTCGATAACTATAATAGGGAGTAACTTATGTTTCTAAAAACAATAACATTCGCGGGAGCGTTCGCGCTTTTGGGAAGTTCAGCAATAGCTGATTGTGGAATTTCTGGCGGTAAAGTCAGCATTCTTTCAAATGACTTCCCAGCAATTCAGGCTGTCACGGCAGAAGCTGCAAAGTGTGCAGGAAATGGTGTAACGGTTGAAACAAATTTAACAAAAGATCATAAAGATATAATGGTTGCTGCACTTACTGCAAATCCATCACAATATTCTTCAGTAATAGTATCAAACTCTACTTTAGTAACACTGATGAATGATGGGTTAGTAAGATCTCTTGATGACCTGGTTGCAAAGCACGGTGCGGGATTAAATAAAAGCCAATTAATTACTGTAAATGGAAAAGTAATGGCAGTTGCTTTCATGGCAAATGCACAACATTTATTCACTAGAACAGATATGCTAAACAAAGCAGGTATTAGTGATATACCGGGAACTTATGAAGAAGTAATCGCTGCTGCTGAAGCAATTCGAAGTGCTGGTTTAATGGAGTATCCTGTAGCTCTTAATACTAAAGCTGGTTGGAATTTGGGTGAAGAGTTTGTAAACATGTACATGGGAACAGGTGCAGATTTATTCAATGCAGGGACTGCCGAAGTATCTATAAACAATGATCATGGTGTTGCTACTCTAAACATGTTGAAATCTCTGGTTGCTTATTCGAACCCAGATTTTTTAACTTTTGATTCAAATGCTACACAAGCCGAATGGGAAGCTGGAAATTTAGCATTAGCAACCATGTGGGGTTCACGTGGAGGAGCAGTTCTTGATGGTGAAGGCTCAGTAGACGGCGTGTCATCTAACACTGTTCTTTCAGGAGCGCCTAGCTGGGGTAATATGGCACGACCTGCATCAACTTTGTGGTGGGACGGTATTGGAATTTCCACAAATGTATCTGATGAAGATGCTGAAGCTACATTTATTGCATTAATGAATGGAATTTCATCAGATATGGTTGAAGCAAATAATGACGCAGCTGTTTGGTTAGTTGAAGGTTATAAGCCAAGCCCTGCATCTGCTGGTGTTTCAGAAACAGCTTCAAATGGAGCTGCACCTTATCCAATGTTGCCGTTTATGGGTACTTTGCACGGTGCACTTGGTGGTGAAATCTCTGACTTCTTGCAAGGCACTGAGAGTGCAGAGCAAGCTTTAGCTGATGTTGAAGCTGCTTATACTGCTGCAGCAAAAGAAAAAGGTTTCTTAAAGTAAAACTAAAAGGAGGAAGTGTAGTGCTTCCTCCTATTTTCTATTTTTTATATAATTTCTGGCGAACAAGATGAAAAACCGTAACTTTTTTTGGTTTATTTTACCTTCTTTAATAACAATGCTGTTATTTATTGCATTGCCTATTGTATCAGTAGTCGTGCAATCGCTTCATATAGAGCACGAAGCAGTATTGAATGAAGTTGAAAATTGTGGGCCTTTTGGTTGTAAAAAAGAACTAATTATAAATGTTGAAGAAACTAAAAAACTAAAATTAGAAAGCCCATTAGGGCAATTTAATGGGCTCAAGACTTACACAAATCGAAATCACTTAGCATTTGAAGAAATTCAACAATCATGGTCACAAAGTGACAGTATTTCTGGTTTTATCTCCAACACATTAAATTTACCTTTTTACAGAGCGCTAGCATTTACCTTAACTTACACATTTGTTGTGACTCCTTTTGTATTATTTTTTGGATTTTTAATTGCGTTGGGGGTGAATAGCTTGCCCAAAACAATGAAAGGCCCAACTATTTTTGTATCTTTGCTACCAATGATTGTAACACCATTAATTGGGTCTTTAATATTATTTTGGATGATTGATGCACAAGGAATAATAGGTTCAATATTGCAACGAATATTTGATGATCCTAACCTATCCTTGAAAGCTTCACCAACGCTCACTTGGGTTATGTTGATGGTATATGGCATCTGGCATTCATCTCCATTTGCTTTTATTGTATTTTATGCTGGCCTTCAGACTGTTCCAAGTGATACAATTGAAGCTGCTATGATTGATGGTGCATCACGTTGGGAACGAACAAAGTATGTGGTTCTTCCTCACTTAATGCCGCTGACTATTTTTATTTTATTAATTCAATTGATGGATAATTTTCGAGTTTTTGAACCAATAGTTGGCTTTTCTGCTCAAGCAAATGCGACTTCACTTTCTTGGATTATTTATAATGATATTTCTAACAACGAAGACCAGTTTTTTGGTTCGGCTGGTGCAACATCAGTTTTAACAATTATTGGTGTTAGTATCTTACTTATTCCAGTTTTAATTCGCACGTGGCGTGAATTTAATAGGAAGGTTGTTTAATGACTAATATAATTCACCGTCGCTCACGTTTATTAAATTTATTTATTTGGGGGCTTGTCTTTATTTGGATTATCGCTGCAAGTTTTCCGTTTTTTTGGACACTTTGGGGTTCATTTAAGGTCCAAGGAGACTTCTTCTCAAAAGCCGATTGGACAAATGCTATTTCTGGAGTTCGTACTCAGATTGAAACTGGAGGTGCATTTACTGGTAATGGGTATTATGGAGCTTGGGTAACAAAAAACTTTTGGTTAGCTGCTATTAATACAGGAATTATAGTATCTTCTGTTGTTGTTATATCACTTACTCTGGGAACTCTTGGTGGATATGCATTAGCACGTTCAGGTAAGAGATATGCATTTTACCTTTTAATGCTTGCATTAGTTTTTAGAGCAATGCCTCACATCACTTTAGTATCTGGTTATTTACTTCCATTTTTTGAGTGGAACCTTTGGGGGCATATTCCTACTGCGATAATTGTTATGGTAGCAATTAATCAGCCATTTACTTTATGGATGTTACATAGTTTTTTTCTTAACATTCCAAAGGACTTAGATGAGAGTGCTATGGTCGATGGTTGCACACGATTTCAAGCATTTCGACATGTTATCATACCCGTAATGTGGCCTGGTGTCGTTACAACTGGGCTATTTTCATTTCTATTGGCCTACAATGATTTTACCGTAACAGCGACGTTATTAAGTCAAGCTAATCAAACAATGGTACCTAAAATAGCGAGTTTTTTAGGAACAACACAAACTGAGGGTAACGTAATGTTTGCAGTGGCTGCTGTTGTTTCAGCAACGGCACCATTATTTGTCTTAATTCTTTTTTTCCAACGCCAAATTGTAAGTGGCTTAACTGCAGGAGCTGTAAAAGGATGAATGGTGCAAGACCAGAGCAAGCAGAGTTGTCTAAAGATACAGATATGTCAAAAACTGCAGAAACCCGTGCAGTAATTGAAGGTATGGTAGATGGATTAAATGATCATCGCATAGCAGATATTGGTGAATTTTTCAGTCATGGTTTTAGCTGGATGGGTAATACAGGCTGTGGAACAAAAAAAGGTTTAAAAGAATTCCAAAATAATTGGCAAAAACCTTTTCAGGCAGCCTTTTCTGATAAAGTCTGCATTGATGAAGCTCGCTTATATATGGGTGAGTGGGCAGCAGCATTTGGACGCCAAGAGGCAGTGCACTCAGGAATATTCATGGGTGTTGAAGCTACAGGAAAAAAAATACAAATCCGATATATGGACTTTTGGAAAGTTGAAAATGGAAAAATTACAGATAATTGGGTGATGGTTGATTTTCCACATGTTCTAGCACAGCTGGGCGTAGATGTTTTTAATGGACATGGCTGGGAGGCCTTCGATGATGGCACTAAAATTCCACCTGAGATTGGGAGTAATTAATGACTGTAGAATATCTGAAAAGTGGTAAGCCAGATGCAGAGCGGGCTGAGGATGATGCAAAGACAAGAATTGTAGTTGAAGAAACATTAAAAAATATTGAGATTAATGGTGATGCTGCTGTTCGCGAACTTTCCTTGAAATTCGATAATTACGCACCAGAAAATTTCAAATTGTCAGAAAAAGAAATATCTGACTTGATAGAATCTCTCTCTGATCGTGAGCTTTCAGATATCAAATTTGCCCAAGAGCAAGTCCGTAATTTTGCTCAAGCTCAAAGAGACAGTATGCTTGATATTGAAATTGAAACAATTCCTGGAGTTATTTTAGGGCACAAGAATATTCCAGTACAATCTGTTGGTTGTTATGTCCCTGGTGGAAAGTTTCCAATGGTGGCTTCTGCCCATATGTCAGTTGCTACTGCAACAGTTGCGGGTGTTCCTAGAATTGTTGCCTGTACTCCACCTTTTGAGGGTAAGCCTAATGCTGCAGTTATTGCTGCGATGCATCTGGGGGGGGCTCATGAAATTTATGTAATGGGTGGAATTCAAGCTGTTGGCGCAATGGCTATTGGGACTGAGAGTATTGAACCAGTTCACATGCTTGTGGGACCAGGAAATGCGTTTGTTGCAGAAGCTAAAAGACAACTATTTGGGCGTGTTGGAATTGATTTATTCGCTGGACCAACAGAAACTATGGTTATAGCTGATGAAACTGTTGATGGTGAATTATGCGCAACTGACTTATTAGGGCAAGCTGAACATGGGTATAATAGTCCTGCAGTTTTGTTAACTAACTCGCGTAAATTAGCAGAAGATACACTTTCTGAAATTGATAGGTTGTTAGAAATATTACCTACTGCTGACACAGCTTCTGTAAGTTGGGCTGATTATGGTGAAGTTATTTTATGTGATACTTATGATGAAATGTTAAATGTTGCAGATGATATTGCATCTGAGCATGTTCAAGTAATGACTAATAGAGATGATTGGTTTTTAGAAAAAATGACATGTTATGGTGCATTGTTTTTAGGAGCTCGAACTAATGTTTCAAATGGTGATAAAGTTATTGGTACCAATCATACCTTACCAACTAAAAAAGCTGGAAGATATACTGGTGGTTTGTGGGTTGGGAAGTTTCTAAAGACGCATTCTTATCAAAAAATCACAACTGACGAAGCTGCAACGCTTGTAGGCGAATATGGTAGCCGATTATGTATGTTAGAAGGGTTTGTTGGGCATGCGGAACAATGTAATATCCGAGTTCGACGGTATGGTGGAATTAATGTCCCATATGGTGAAGGAGCAGCTTTTCGCAAAGTTGGAAAATAAATGAATACGAAGCACGAAAATCGAGAAAGTATAGAGCTGTTTTTAAAAGCTATGTATAATTTCGATGAACTTAAAGTGCGATCTTTTATTCAAAATATATTTTCACAAAATGTTAAAATTCATATGTGCCATCCTTTTGGCGATTTATTGAAAGGTGAATTTTATGATAATTGTTTTGCTCCCTTGGTCGCTGCAATCCCCGATGTTGAGCGACGCGACACAATCGTCGTAAGTGGCAAAACAATTCAAGGTAAAAATTGGGTTGGATGTTGTGGATCCTATATAGGAACTTTTGTTGGTCCATTTTTAGAAATACCTCCAACGGGACATTTAGTTCATATGCGTTTTCATGAGTTTTATTGTTTTGAGGACAATAAGATTATTGAAGTTCAAGCAATATGGGACATACCAGAACTTATGATGCAAGCAGGAGCGTGGCCAATGTCTCCAAGCTTGGGACGTGAAATGTTTACACCTGGGCCCGCTAGTCAAGATGGATTAAGATCAGCCAATAGAACCCTTTCTCGAGGGTCGGAAAGTTTAGATATTGTAATTGAGATGTTGACTAACTTATCGCGCCATCCCTCTGAAGGTGGGCCTGAAATAATGAAGGCTGAAGAATATTGGCATCCATGTGTTAACTGGTATGGTCCTGCAGGAATTGGTTCAATGAGAGGCCTTGATGGGTTTAGAAATTGGCATCAAATTCCATTTCTTAATGCTTTACCTGATAGAAAAGGTGGAACGACGGGTACTTTAAGTTGCCATTTTTTTGCTGATGGGCCGTATGTAATAGCCACCGGTTGGCCAAATATGCAAATGACTGTTTCAGGAGATGGTTGGCTCGGTATTGCTCCTTCAGGACAAGAAATTACAATGCGTAGTTTAGATTTTTGGAGAGTGGAAGATAATTTAATACGTGAGAATTGGGTATTAGTTGATTTGCTCGATGTGTATTCTCAATTAGGCGTTGATGTTTTTGCTCGCTTACGAGAGTTTAATAAAGCACGTGTTCAAGGAAAAATCTCTTATCCAATTGGGGTAAATACATGAACTTACCACTGCTCCCATCATTTTCATTAAAAGGTAAACGCGCATTAGTTACGGGCGCATCTTCAGGTATTGGCCAAGCATGTGCAGCCGCAATGGCGCAATCTGGTGCAAAAGTTATTTGTGCGGCACGTGGAATTGATCTTTTAGACAAGACAGTCTCAACATTAAATTCAAATGGCTATGATGCAGAGGTATTGGTTTTGGATCAAACTGACTTGTTTGCATTAGAAAAAGTAATGGAAGAGCCATATGATATAGTAATAAATTCTGCTGGAATGGCTCGGCATTCGCCAGCGTTTGAAACATCACCTGAAAATTTTGATGCTGTGATAAACTTAAACTTGAGGTCTGCATACTTTCTATCAGTGTATGCTGCAAAAGCCATGAAAGCATCTAAAATAAGTGGCTCAATTATACATATTTCATCACAAATGGGACATGTGGGAGGCATTGATCGAACTGTGTATTCTTCCTCAAAGCATGCAATTGAGGGGATGGTGAAAAGTATGGCAATTGAATGGGGCTCATTCGATATTCGCATTAATACTATTTGCCCAACATTTATTCGCACGCCTTTAACAGAAAAAACTTTTGAAAATATTGAAATGGCTCAGCTCATTAATCAAAAAATTAAACTTGGACGTATTGGTGAAGTGGAAGATATTATGGGAGCTGCGGTTTATTTAGCATCTGATGCGTCATCGATGGTTACTGGCACTCATATGATTATAGATGGGGGTTGGACAGCGGGCTGATGGTAGAAAGAGTAACTTCACTACAAGTCGCTAAACTCGCTGGAGTTAGTCAATCTGCAGTGAGTAGAGTATTTACTCCTGGAGCGTCAGCGAGCTCAAAAACTATGCTAAAAGTTCGTGCCGCTGCTATTGAATTGGGCTATAGGCCAAATATATTAGCTAGATCCTTGATTACTGGAAAAAGTCGAATTATCGGCCTTGTTGTAGCTTATTTAGATAATTATTTTTATCCTGTAGCCCTAGAAAAACTTTCGAATGCATTACAAACTTTAGGCTATCATGTGCTAGTATTTATGGCATCAAATGATACGGAGTCCACAGATCATGTTATTGATGGTTTATTGGATTACCAAGTAGATGGGATAATTGCTGCTAGTGTAAGTATTTCAAGTGATCTTACAGCACGATGCGAAGCTGCTGGAGTGCCAGTTGTCCTTTTTAATAGAGCTCAAGATTCTAAAAAACACTCTGCTGTAACATCTGATAATTTTGAAGGTGGTAAAAAGGCTGCTGAATTCTTTGTTTCTGGGGGGCATAAAAAAATTGCTTATATAGGAGGTTGGGAAGGTGCATCAACCCACCGTGACCGTGAAGCAGGTTTCCGTGATGGATTGAAAGAAGCAGGGCAAGAACTAGCAGCTCATGCATTAGGTGATTTTACAGTAAGCCGAGCAAAAGAAGCCGCACGCGAAATGTTTGATAAGCCAGATCATCCCGATGCTGTATTCGTTGTTCAGGACTCAATGGCTTTTGCTGTCATGGATGTATTGCGCGGTGAACTTAATATAAAAATTCCACAGGAAGTTAGCATTATTGGCTATGATGATGTTCCACCAGCATCATTAGCTGCATATGATCTTACAACTATGCGCCAAAGATCGAATATAATGGTAGATGAAACAGTTGCTCTTATATTGGATAAAATTACCAACCCATCACAAGAGCCAAAACATATTAAAGTAGAAAGCCCACTGATTATCCGCAGCTCTGCAAAAATACCGAAAGGATGGACCTCATGAAAGGTTTTTCAGATCAATTTAAAGATTTTCCTGATTATATTTTAGGCATAACCAAAGAAATTTGGGAAGATAGAGGATTGGCGTCACTTAATCACTATTACTCTAAAGATATTCCAGTGAGATCACCTGGTTCAATCGTTTTTGGGAATGAGGGTGTCATAGCTGCAACAATGTCAACATTGGCTGAATTTCCTGACCGGAGACTTTTGGGCGAGGATGTTATTTGGTCTGGATCGCCAGAGGAAGGGATGCTTTCTTCTCATAGAATTCTAACCACTGCAACGCATCTTGGTGATGGTGTTTATGGGAAAGCTTCAGGTAAGAAATTACGTTATAGAGTAATTGCAGATTGTCATGCAATTAATAATCAAATTAATGATGAATGGTTAATTAGAGACCAAGGCGCTGTAGTACGCCAATTAGGTTGGGATCCAAAAGAGTATGCAATAGATCTTATAAAGAGAGAGGGTGGACCTGAGAAATGTATACAGCCTTTCCACCCATCTATTGATAAAACTGGACCGTATACGGGTCGTGGAAATGATAATGATTGGGGCGAGAAGTATTCAGATATATTAAATAGGATTATGTTTGCTGATTTGAATGTAATTCCTGTAGAATATGATCGAGCTGTAACAGGTTTTTACCCTGGTGGGAGCGAATTATATTCTTCAGATGGTGTTGATGGTTTTTGGACTAAACTCAGAGCAGCATTTCCATCAGCAACTTTTTCTATTGATCATCAGATAGGAAGAGAAGATCCATTAATGCCTCCTAGAGCCGCTATTCGTTGGAGTTTGACAGGAAAACATGACGGTTGGGGGGCTTTTGGGAAGCCAACTGGAGCGGAAGTTCATGTTATGGGAGCAAGTCACGTAGAATTTGGCCCATGGGGGATACGAAGAGAATATACTCTCTATGATGAAACATCGATTTGGAAACAAATCGCAATGAAGACAGGATATTAAAATGAACTCAGAAGAATTAGAATCACGGATTGTTAGGTATGGAGATTTAATTCCATGCAAAACTGCGTTTATTGATGCACATACTCCTGGCAGCGATCAAAAAGAGAACTTCACTATAATTGGTGGAGGTGTTTCTGAGAGCCCAGATCAGCATGTACATATAAAAGATACACCAGGGTTTAATATTGGCGCAGCCGGCCAACCGCCAAGATGTAGAAACTCTTTACACAGTCATACCACTGCCGAAGTCTTTTTTGTTCTAAAAGGCAGGTGGAGATTTTTTTGGGGGCGATGGGGTAAGGCTGGTGAAGTAGTTTTAGAAGAAGGTGATATAATTAACATACCGACGGGTATATTTCGTGGCTTTGAAAATATAGGCTTAGATTATGGAATGATAATGGCCGTTTTAGGGGGCGATGATGCTGGTGGTGGCGTAACATGGGCACCTCAAGTTATTCAAGATGCCGCTGAACACGGTTTGATTTTAGGGGATAATGGAAAGCTTTATGATAGTAAAAAGGGTCAAAAATTGCCTAAAGGTGTTTTACCAATGCCAATATTATCAGATGAAAAATTAGAAAAAATGCCTGAACCACCTGCAATTGATGTTATTCCAAGGCACGTAGCTCGATACCTAGATTTAATGGGTTTAGCAGGAAAATCACCAGTAAAAGTAATCGGTGAAGACGCAATGTTACCAGATAAACCAGGGTTTGAAATGGATTTCATTACTCGAGGATCATTACATGATGAGATTTTAACTTATAAAGATTCAATTGTTCTGATGCCTGTGCGTGGACATTGGTTCCTAAAATGGGAAAATTATACAGTTACATTAAATCCTGGTGATACGTGTATTTTACCTGCTGGGTTTTCACACAAACTTGAACCATCAATGGCTGGAGAAGCAAGTATGTACCGTGTAAAATCTAATGATGATCCTGCTGGCCCAACATGGACCAAAAATTAAAATAATAAGAGAGAAGAAAAATGGCAAGAATTCGTACTTCGCATGTTGGTAGTTTACCTAGATCACAGGAGGTTGTTGATTTTATATTTGCTCGTGAAAATAATGAGGATTATGATGAAACATCATTTGATGAAGTAATGACAAAAGCAGTGCATGATACTGTTGGAAAACAAACAGAATCCGGAATTGATATTGTTAGTGATGGTGAAACTTCAAAAATATCATATGCAACTTATGTAAAGGATCGTTATACAGGCTTTTCGGGTGATAGTCCTCGAAATGCTCCAGCTGATCTTAAAATGTTTCCAACATTTTTAGAGCGCCTTGCAAATGAAGGAGGTACACCTCAATATGCTAGACCTATGTGTACTGGGCCCGTTTCGTCAAAAGGGCAGGGGGAATTACAAAAAGATATTAGTAATTTAAAAGCCGCAATGTCTGCACACGGAAGAACCAGAGGTTTTATGAATGCTGCCTCTCCTGGTGTAATTTCTTTATTTTTACAAAATGATTTTTATAAGACACGAGAAGAATATTTATCTGCATTAGCGGATGCGATGAAAACAGAATATGAAACAATCGTAGCATCTGGATTAGATTTGCAATTGGATTGCCCAGATTTAGCACTCTCGAGGCATATGCTTTTTAATGATTTAAGCGACGATGAATTTCTTAAAGTTGCTGCTTCACATGTCGAAGCATTAAACTATGCGTTAAAAGACGTTCCAGAAGAAAAAGTTAGAATTCATATTTGTTGGGGAAATTACGAAGGGCCTCATTGTTGTGATATTCCCATGGATAAAATGTTTTCTACCTTGATGTCTGCAAACGCTGGTTACTTATTATTTGAAACTTCCAACCCAAGACATGCGCATGAATGGACTGTATTCAGAGATAGAAAATCTGAGATTCCTGACAATAAGGTATTAGTTCCGGGTGTGGTTGATACTACGACCAATTTTATTGAGCACCCAGAACTTGTTGCGCAAAGAATTGAGCGATTTACGGATATTGTTGGAAAAGATAGAGTTATTG
>Ga0213868_10005392_pt1 | contig 11493 bp, 6 predicted proteins | sample PICome_9_FD_160087 | JGI IMG/M metagenome (GOLD analysis project Ga0213868, IMG submission 160087) | Coastal seawater microbial communities near Pivers Island, North Carolina, United States - PICO127 | ecosystem: Environmental > Aquatic > Marine > Coastal | place: USA: North Carolina | collected...
ATATTCAAATAAACGCAGGTGGTGTTAGTTACAATGCTATGTCTGGTATTAAAGGATTTTACGCTACAGTAACAATATCAACAGATGCTGTTACAAATTTAGGAGGAGAAAAAGAATTATTTGCTGTAAGTACAGAATACGTAGCAAACAATGGATATTAAAAATTAATTAAAACAATATAAAATGGCAGTAATAACAAGCGCTATAATAGGAGGAGCAATGTCTTTAGCCGGTGGAATTTTTGGCGATAGAGCAGCTAGAAGACAAGCTAGAGCAGCAAAATCAAGAATGAGAAAACTAAACTCTAAGCTTAATAGTTTAGAAGCTAATAGACAAGATATAATAAATCCTTACGCAGATGTTACAAGTACAGCTGATATGCTAAGTAATCCTTTTACTCAGTTAAGTGTTTCTACAGCTGCTATGGATATGCAGATAGAACAAACAGACCAAGCCTTAGCAAACACGCTAGATGCACTTAGACAAACAGGTGGCGGATCTGGTGGCGCAACTGCTTTAGCTCAAGCTGCTTTACAAAGTAAAAAAGATGTTGCTGCAGACATTGAAAGACAAGAAGTTCAGAACGATAAAGCTAGAATACAAGGTGAAGCTAATTTACAAAAAGATTTAATAGCTGAAGAACAAAGAATGCAAAGTGTAGATGTACAAGGTAAGCAATTTGTTTATAGCGAAACAGAACAAAGAGAACAACAACAATTAGATAGAGTTTCTAATCAAATAGCAGCTCAACAACAAAACTTAGCAACTGCTCAAGCTAATCAATCAGCGGCTACCTCTGGTATGTTTAACGCACTTGGTGGTATTGCTACTAGCGCTTTTGGATCGTAAATTTTAAAACATGGAAAACAAAAATACAGTAAAAAATCTTTTCATAAGGCAAGCGCAAAATAGCGATGCGTTAGGTTATAATTTAGATTATCTGTCTGCACGTGTAGATAATAATTTTAATATATTAGGTAATGCATACGAAGGATCTGGTAGAGTATATGCTTATTTAAAAAATAAAATAAACAATAACAATTGTGATAGTGAAAACTGTAAAGATGAAATGCTAAAACTACAACAGTTAGAAGCAGCTCCTCAAGCTTCTTTAGATTTTTTATCTGATATTGCAGCTGAACTACAAAAAACAGAAGACACTAATTTTGATCCAAACAATAATTACATGTATTCTGTAGCTAATTCAGTGCTGTTAGGTAAGCCAGGTTTTTCTAAAACAGAAGGATATAATATTGTTTTAGATTTATTAGACAATGGATCTCAAGAAATAACTTTTTCAGGTCCGTTTTTTGAAAGACCTTTAATAATAAACAATGTAACGCTAGGCTCTTTGCTAGATTCTGATACATCTATAGTTGCAACTACGCCTGATATAAATAAAGACATGTTAAGACTATTAGTTGAAACTGGTATATTTAACAAAGAAGATGTTTCTGATGAAGGAGATTTATTACCTACAGCAAAGATACAAGAAACGTTTATATTAAAAGGACCTGATCAGAAGCCTGATTATGAAATTATAGATATAGGTATGGGAAAAGGTAGAAACGTTCTTAGGTTTGATCTAGACAAGATAGAAAAGAAAGCTACACCGTTTATAAACGCAGAGGTTGCAGGTTTATTAAGCTCTGAGCAAGAAGCTGTAGCTGCTTGGAACGTTTACATAGCTAAAGGTTCTAGCGTAGAAGAAGACGATCAAATGGTTCAAGATGCAAACGCTGGAAGTTTAGCATGGTCTTACGAAGAAGATTTACCTTTAACGCAAGATAATAAAGAATTATTCTTAGACAAATACAAAAAATATTTTATGAATAATTATTTAAAACAATTCATAACAAATAAATTTCCTACTGTTGAAGAAGACGCTGCTGTGTTTGATTTAGCAGAAGCAAGAAAAGCAAAGGCTGAAAAACTAAACCAAAGTCTAACAAGTTAAATTAAGTTAAATGACATTATTAGAATTTATAACAGACTTACAATCTCAAGGTTTTACAGACAAAGAGGTTTTTGACAAAGCTCAAGAGTTTAAAAAAAATAACGCTACTGAAGAAGTAGTTGAAGAAACTGAAGTAGTTGAAGAAATTGTAGAAGTGGGAAATTCAAACGATTCACCACCAACGGGTGCGGATGTGAATCAAACAACTGCTGCGCCCGACAAAAAAGAAACTACGGATTTAATATTGGAAGATGGTTCTTCGGTATCAGCAGAAGAGTTTGAAAAAAGAAAAGCTCAGTATGAAGAATATACAGCTGTGGCTAAACCAGAAGAAGTTATAACAGAAGGAGGTTATGACTACAAATATGATAACAAAGGAATTTATTATTATAAACCAAAAGGTTCTGAAGAAGAATGGAAAACATATGAAAATAAAAAATCAAAGGCTAATTTATCTATAGCTTCTTTATTTAATCATTCAGATTTTAGCATTGAGGAATCTATAAAAACTGAAAAAGCATTAGAACAAAGTGAAAATTTATTAATTAACATTGATAGTAATGTAGAGGTTTCTAATAATAAAAACAACGAATTAGATAAAGAGCAACAAGTTTTTATTGACGATTTTGTAAAAGACACTTCTTTAACAAAAAAAGACAATGTTAAGATATCTGAAGAAACTGATAAATGGTTTAATGTAGGTGCTGAAATACCAGAAACAGAATATGATACTACATACGCTAAAGAAGTTCCAACAGGAAAAATGCTACCAAATTCTGAATGGGTTGAAGCAGAGCAAAACGCAAAAGCAGCTTGGCAGGATTTAAAACCTAAACCTGAAGGAGTTAACGAAGACGAGTGGATAAAAAACAAAATGAAACTAGACCACTCTGCTAAATTAACTGAAAAAGAAAAAGGAGAAAAACTAGAAACTTGGATAGAGAATAACGATGAAGATGGTTTTAATTGGAGAGCTTTAGCTTTAAAATTTTCACCTGCTGGTAGCGGTGTTGAAATGAAAGATATATTTGATAGATCTTCAAAACAAAAACTTGCCGAGGCAATAGTTAAAAAACAACAACTAAACTTACAAGGTAAAAATAAAGATATAATTCAATGGTTTGATAATGCTAAAAAAAGTGTTGAAGAAATAAACACAGCTATATCTTCTATATATGAATCTAAATTTCAAACACCTAAAGAGGCTGAAGAAGCTAAAGCTTTAGTCACTAAACTAAGAAACAAAAGAGACGAAATAGTTAAATTAGGCGAAGAAAAAGAGGTTGATTTAAACAGTATAATAGAAGAAGGCAAAGATGTAAACCAAAGAGTAGACTATTTAGAAAGAAATTTTAATTTTGTACCTATATTAACCACAAACTTAGAAACAGCTGGCTTACAAATGGGCGTTGCTTTAGCAGATGTAGCTCACATGGCTTTAGACGTACCAAACGCCTTTGGTCTTGCAGATAACAAATATTTTAATGCTGTAGCACCTGTAGCTAATTTAGCTGCTAAACTAGTTCAATCACAACCTTATAAAGAGACTAGAGAAAAAATGAAAAGCTTTGTAGATAATTATACAGAGCAATCAATGAGCGGTATAGCTCACGCGCAAAGTTTATCTGATTTAGAAGACGGTGAAGACTGGGGTAGATATATGTCTACTTTGTTAGGTAGCCAAGCTATAAACACAGCTATATTATTTGGTACTGGTGGCGCTGCCTTGCCTATATTAACCGCGTCTGCTGTTGGTAGCAGTTATGGTGAAATGGAAAAAGAAATGAAAAACAATCCATTAATTAATTACTCTCCTTGGCAAATGTATGGGGTTGCTATGGGTAATGGTGTTTTAGAATATGGTTCAGAAAGAATATCTTTAGGTATAATAGGTAGGTCTAAAGCTTTATTTAAAGCTTCTGGCCCTAAGGTTAGAAAAGGATTTGCGGAACAAGTTGCGAGCTTAACTACAAAAAAAGGAGCAACAAGAGCTTTTAAATCAGGAGCATACACTACGGCTGATTTAGCAAAAGAATCTGGTTCAGAAGGTTTTGTAGAATATGGTGGTAACTGGTTTGATAGATATGTTTTAGGTAAAGATGTAAACTTGTTTGATGGCGTAGCTGACGCTACGTTTAGTGGTTTGGTGATGAGCGGTGGTGTATACAAAGCACCTTCTATATTTGCTAGCGTTTCACAGATGGTTCAAGGTCCAGATAGTAATGCTAAAATAGCTAAAAATAGAGAAAAAATACAAGGACTGCAAGAGGCTTTAATGTCTAGTCCTGATATGTCAGATGCTAATAGAGCTAGGCTTAATGATCAAATAGTTAGTCTTACAAAAGATTCTTCTAATGAAATAAATAAAACATTAAATAGATTTACTGAAATGGATAGATCTGAAATAGATGCTTTATCAGATTTAGAACTATCTACATATAAAAATAGATTAGCAGTTGATGAGGTTAATTCAGATCCTAATTTTAACAATAAAGAAATTGAGTTAAAAAGATTAGCAGATGAAAGATATGAAATTAATCAAAAGAAAAACAAAATACTAGAGCCATATATTAAAGCAGATGCTGACATAGACACAGCTAATACAGTTAAACTAACTGAAAGAATAGACGCTGGTTCTAAAACTATAGCAGATCAATTAAAAAACGTGGGTGGTTTTAATGTTATTGAAAGTTCTAAAGAATTTGCTGATATTATAAAAGAAAAAGGCATTGATGGTAAAAGATCAAACGATTATGGTGTAATATATAAAAGCCCTGAGACCGGTAAAAAAGAAGTATTAATAAACCAACAACAAGCCTTAAAAGATAACGTTGCCACAACTTCGCAACATGAAGTATTACATGCTGTTGGTGCAAAAACTTTTGACTCTAGTCCAGAAAGCGCTATAAATGTAGGTAAGGCTTTAAAAAGCGTTATGGACAGTAAAGATATGTCTGTAGGTAAAGAAACTCAAGACATGTTTGATGATCTTAAAAAAGATTATAACGATGTAGTTAATAACTCTAACTCAACGCCTGATCAAATTAAACAAGCAGAGGCATTATATATGGAAGAATATGTAATGACTGCTAGCGAAGGCATGCAAACTGGAGATATAAAAGAAACACCAACATTGTTAACTCAATTAAAAGAGTTTGGTAAAACTTTATCACAATTTTTTAAATCAGGACCTACACCTATAAATGTTAAATGGAACACTGGTAAAGACGTGTACGAATTTATAAAAGGTTTTAACAAGTCTGTTTTAGAAGGAAAAGGCTTAACTAAAGAGCAGTTAGACGTCGCAGAAAAAGGAGCTGAAGGAAAATTAATTTCTAAACCAACTATTGTTAAACCTGTTGAGAGTAAGTCTTCAAAAAAACTTACTAATGATTCTTATGATCAAACTAATAAATTAATGTCTGATCCTGATTTTGATGTTACATCTTCGCTTGACGCAAAAAGAGCATTGAAAGCCGCTGGTGCTGTTATAGAAACAACAACTAAAAGACTATTTGATAGTGTTTTACCAATGAATAGACAAGGTGTAACTAGAAATGATTTTAAAAAAATTATTGAAAGTGAATACATAAAAGTTCTTAGCGAGTACAATGCTGATAAAGACGTTAATATGCAAGGCGCTGGAAAACAAACAAGCACTTTGTTTAATTTAAGAGCAAATAAATTAGCTACTGAAAACTTTAAACAAGGGCAAGCGCAAAGTATTGATAGTGAAAAAGCTATTCAAATAGCTGACGAAACTAGTAGCAAAGAGTTTGATGAAAAAGCAAAAGAAGATACAGGTAGAAAAAAAGCATATCCATCACAAATGGAATCTATTAGCAATACTATAAAACCTGAAACAATAGCTTCTATAAAAGAAGACGCTAAAAGAGAAATATTATTAAATGCTAAAAAAGGACCTGATGCAATTATAAAGTCTATAAAAGAAGAAGCTAGAAATATAGCTAAAAAACTAGGAAAAGACACAGGTACATTTAAAAAAGGTTGGCCTAATTTTGTTAACAATATAGTAAAAGAAGGTTTAACTAAAGTTATACCTGCGGCTGCGTTAAAAAGAAGGTTTGGATCTGTATTAAACATAAAGCAAACAGGTGTTACACCTACTAAAAAAGTAAACCCTGTAACTGGAAAAGTAACAAACTTTAACAAACCAGTTTATGATATACCTAAGGCAAAAGATCAAGACTTAATAGATTATTTTACAGGACAAGAAAAAAGAAAAACATCTTTGTTAGAGGTTTTAGGACAAGACTTAGTTGTTGAGCAAATGCAGGAACTAATGAATGATTCTGATTTTATGTCTAAACTAGATACAGCAACTGATGGTAAAGCTGTTGAAATAATGGATAATCTTGATAAAAACTTAGACGCCAGACAACTAGAAGACTTGTCTTTAGATACAGTTAAATCTAAAAAGAAAATTATAACTCCTAAAAAATCAGAAAAAGGTGTTCAAGCTGATCAAAGAAACGCTTTACCTAAAGGAGTAAAAGCTATAGAGCAAACTCCTGAAGATATTTTAAAAGTTGTTGATTTTTTATTAAATGATATAACTAAAGCCTTTAAAGACCTTAGTGGATTAATTGTAAAGGCTAGTAATTTATCACCAGGAAACAATGCTTTAAGCGCTATAAAAAGAGGTTTTGCTTTTATTAGTAATTTTAAACAATCATCAAAAGAAAATATAAAATCTAACGAACAAGCTTTACAAGAAGGTATTGTTCAAGATTTATCTGTTGCACAAAATAAAATAAAAAAACAAGGGTATAGTTTAGCTAAAGCCGACAAACTTAATAAAGAAGCCTTAAATAAAGCTATTGGTTCTCAAGTTGGTAAAACAAAAGTAATAGCAAATCAAAAAATACCAAAAACAATAGCCAAAGGTAAAAAAATATTTTACGACGCTATAAAAAACATTGTTAAAACAAACCCTAAAAGTATTGCTGCAATTCAATTTATACTTGGTAATCAAAATGCTAACTCTGGTATTGCTAAAAATTTAGCAACATTAACAAATGATGCTACCAAACCAGGAGATAAAAATTACGAAGAACATTGGTTTCCAACTTCTCAGTTTGTTTTAAATTTTATAAAATCCATAAGTAAAGGTGTTTCAACTTTTAACAACTATATAAATTTTACTAACAAGCATTATTATCAAGAAATAATAAGTAAAGAAACACAAGCTATTGTTGATGCAACTTATGATATAACATTAGAAAATGGAGATGTTTTTGTTTGGAAAAGAAAAGACAACAACCATCCATTAATGACAAAAGCTATGGACAAGGCTATAGATACTAATTCCAAAGAAGCTTGGGATATTGTTGATAGTCTAGCAGACATAAGAAAATATCCAGGAACTAATATAAAGTTATCAGGTGGAAAAGAAGGGCCTATTGGTTTTGTTAACCCTTTTTTACATGGAAGAAATGGTGTTAGTGACGCTTTAAGGTACGGTATAAACGTGGCAAAAGTTAATCAAAAAAATCCTAATATTCAGTATGAAGTTGCTGCTGTTATTCATGAAATAATTTTATTTGAGTCCACAAATGGCAAAAAAGGTATTTCTCGTCAACAGGCTAAACAGCGTACAAAAATATATGAGCCTATAGCTAATTTAGAACAAAAGTCTAGTAAAAAAAGAGCAAAAGAACAACCTAATAAAGTTAATGAAAACATGACAGCTCAGCAGCAAATTGACGTTTTAGGTAATTTTGACAAAGCTGCTCAATTAGCTAGATCATTAAATACTCCTGAAAAAGGTATTAGTGTTTTTGATTTTGACGATACTTTAGCTAAAACAAAAGAAAAAGTAATAATAAATATGCCTGATGGCTCTAGTAAATCTATAAGCGCTTCTCAATTTGCTCAGCAAGCAGGTCAGCTAGAAAAACAAGGAGCTGAATTTGATTTTACTAATTTTGAAAATGTAAGTAAAGGAACTCAAAAAGGGCCATTAGCTGATCTTGCTTTAAAACGTCAAGACAAGTTTGGTAGTAAAGATATATTTGTATTAACAGCTAGACCACAAATAGCAGCAACAGGTATTAAAACATTTTTAGATGGCATAGGTTTAAACTTACCTCTTTCTAATATAACAGGTTTAGAAAATGGAACTCCGCAAGCTAAAGGCGCTTGGGTTGCTGGAAAAGCAGCCGAAGGTTATAATAACTTTTATTTTGCAGATGACGCTTACAAAAACGTAAAAGCTGTTTCAAACATACTTGATCAAATAGATGTTAAATCTAAAGTTCAAATAGCTAAATCAAGCAAAAAAAGAACCTTTAACACTGTAATGAACAATGTCTTAGAAGATTCTACAGGTATAAAATCTGAGGCTGAATTTTCTAGAGCAAGAGCACAAACTGTTGGCGCTAAAAAAGGTAAATTTAATTTCTTTACAACACCATCTGCAGAAGATTTTGTAGGTTTAATATATAAGTTTTTAGGTAAAGGAAAAGTTGGTGACGCGCAGTTTCAATTTTTTCAAGACAATTTAATTGATCCTTATAATAGAGCAGAACAAGCTGTAACTAGAGCTAAAATAACTGCTGCCAACGATTTCAAAGCATTAAAGAATAGTCTTAAGACATTACCTAAATCATTATCTAAACAAACAGGTATTGGAGGATTCACATTTGGTCAAGCGTCTAGAGTTGCAGCGTGGACAAGACAAGGTATGGAAGTTCCTGGTTTATCTAAAAGAGACGCTAAAGAACTAAATGATTTTGTAAAAAACAAAGCTGAATTAGATGTTTTTGTTGATGAATTGATAAAAATACAAAAAGGTAAACCATACCCTAAACCTGGTCAAAACTGGTTAGCTGGTAACATAACGTCAGACATTGTTAATGAAATAAATAAAGTTAACAGAAAAGAATACATGCAAGAGTTTAATGAAAATGTTGATATAATATTTTCAGATAAAGTAATGAATAAACTTGAAGCTGCTTATGGTCCTAAATACGTAGAAGCTTTACGTGATACGTTGCGTAGAATGAAGTCAGGTTCTAATAGACCTGTAGGTAATTCAAGAATTGTAGATGGATTATTAAATTGGTTAAACAACTCTGTTGGTGCTATAATGTTCTTAAACACAAGATCTGCAGTGTTACAAACTATATCTGCAGTAAACTTTATAAACTTTGGTAACAACAACCTTGTAGCTGCTGGTAAAGCTTTTGCAAACCAAAAACAATATTGGAAAGACTTTATGACATTATTTAATTCACCTTACTTAGTTGAAAGACGTGATGGGTTAAAGATCAATGTTAGTGAATCTGAAATAGCAGATGCTGTAGCAGAAAGTTCTAATAAACCAAAAGCATTTTTAAACTTACTACTTAATAAAGGTTTTGTTCTTACGAGATTTGCAGATAGTTTTGCTATTGCAGCTGGTGGCTCTACGTTTTATAGAAATCAAGTTGCTGCTTATGTTAAAAGTGGTATGGATCAAAAAGCTGCAGAAAAACAAGCGTTTGATGATTTCTATGCTATTGCAGAAACAAGTCAACAGTCTAGTAATCCTAGTAAAATATCACAACAACAAGCCTCAGGTGCTGGTCGTGTAATATTAGCTTTTGCTAACACACCAATGCAATATGCTCGTATAATAAAAAGAGCTAGTCAAGATCTTATAAACGGTAGAGGTGATTGGAAAACTAATGTTTCTAAAATAGTTTATTACGGAGCAATGCAAAATCTTATGTTTAATGCTCTGCAAACAGCGTTATTTGCTTTAGCGTTTGGTGAAGAAGATGAAGAACAAGAAGACAAAACAGGTAGAATAGCAAATGGTATGGCTGATTCATTGTTAAGAGGTCTTGGTATACAAGGAGCTGCAGTTGTTGCAATGAAAGATGCGTTAATTACTATATACGAACAAGCTAACAAAGAAAAAGGAACGCCTGAGTTTAGAAAAGCTATAGCTGATCTGTTTGGTTTTTCACCACCATTAGATTCTAAAGTTAGAAAACTAACAAGTGGTCTTAATACATTATCATGGGAGCGTGAAAAAATGAGTCAAGAAGGTTTTAACTTAAATAACCCTGCTTATTTAGCATTTGCTCAAGTTTTAGCTGGCTTAACAAACGTACCGCTTGATAGAGCAATACAAAAAATAAACAACTTAAGAGCTGTAACAAGTGATAGTTCTGCTAAGTGGCAAAAGGTTGCTTTGCTTATGGGTTGGTCAACATGGGATTTAGGCTTACCATATTATGGTGTTGAAGACAAGGTTGAAATGACACCTCAAATGATATTAAAAGAAAAGGTAACTAAAATGAAAAAAGAAACTAGTACTAAACAACAAAAAGAAACGTTGTTAGAACTAGGACTTACTAAACAACAGATAAAAGCTTTAAAATACGAAGAAGCAAGGGTTAAAAAAATAATTGAATTACAAGAAAAAAACAAAAAATAATGGGTGCAGAAAAAAGATTACAAAGAAAACTAGACCGCATGGGTAAGAAAAAAGGCAACACTGTTGATATTGAAGACGGTGGGCAAGAAGTTGGAGAGTTTATACAAGACCACGGTACAAAAGGTCAAAAACGTAGAGCAACAAAACTTTATGATAAAATAAACAAAGGTTCTGGTATTAAAATGATTAGTCCTTTAGACAAAAAGAAAACAAGCTGCTGGACAGGTTACAGTAACATTGTAGACGGTAAACCTACTTATAAAAAGAAAGGCAACAGAACAGTACCTGATTGTAAACCAATAAATTAAAAGATTATGGTAAAAATTAAAAAACTTTGGAACTCATTAATGTATAAATTAATGTTTAAGAATTACGAATGTGAATGTGAAAATAAAAAATAAAAATGGCACAAGAAATAGGTGAACAAACTAAAGTAACACTTGACCTTAAAACTATAGGAACAATAGTAGGATTTACTATAGCGCTAGCTACAACTTATTTTACTTTAAAAGCAGATATAGCTATCGCTATGGAAATGCCTGAGCCTGAAATATCTAGTGTAGAGTTTAAATACAAAGACGAACTAATACGATCTAATGTAGAAAAAGTTATAGAACAGGTAGATAACATTGAAAAAGATGTTGATGAAATAAAAGAAATGATGAAAACTTTAGACGCAAGATTGTATGAAATACAAAAAAGACCATGAAACATGTGATAATAATAGCAGGGCTTTTATTCACGACCTTAAGCTTTGGCCAATATAAAGATGGCATTAGCGTAGTACAGTTTAGCGCTAAGTTTTTAGTTGACAAGCAAATCTCATTAAAAAAGTTTAAAGAATTTAATACGCATACTTTATTTATAAGCGAGCATGGTAAGTTTTTTAAAGAAGAAAAGGTGGAATATTTACCAACTGTTATAATATACAATAATGGTGATGTTGTTTTTAGAATAGACGGTGGTATGTCATTAGAGTTACCAGAAGATACTATAAAACAAATACAAAGACAATTAACTGAATTACAATCAAATAAATTTTAAATATGAAAAAACTTATATTATTAGTTATGCTACTATGTAGCTG
>Ga0213868_10005394_pt1 | contig 11491 bp, 15 predicted proteins | sample PICome_9_FD_160087 | JGI IMG/M metagenome (GOLD analysis project Ga0213868, IMG submission 160087) | Coastal seawater microbial communities near Pivers Island, North Carolina, United States - PICO127 | ecosystem: Environmental > Aquatic > Marine > Coastal | place: USA: North Carolina...
AAGTATCGAATACCTGTTGTGACCTATTTAACAATAAGAGGTCATTACACACTATAAACGACACATTGGAAGAATAATTCTAGCTATTTTTACAATCAGATATATTTTTTTTTACTCAGACCTTAAGACAAGCTTAGTTATTGAGAGCAGCACGCTTGGCCTGATGCTTAGCAATAGAACGTCCAGTACCGCGAGTCTTCTTGGCCTTGTTCTTAGCTTCCTTGATAGCCTTACGAGATTGCTCCTTGACTTCGTACATGCCGTTACGGGTAAGACGGTACTTTGGCTCGAACTTGAGGCATGATTCCTCATTGTCGTAGATGAGACAGAATCCAGTGGACTTTCCTCCTCCGTACTTGGTCTTGAATCCAAAGAGCATGACAAGCTTGGGATCAGATTTGTGCATAGATCCAATTACCTCTTGAAGTTCAGACTTGGGAACGTTTGCACGTCCAGGGTGGATGATATCAACAACCATCTGTAACAAAATGAAGAAAAAAGGTTAAGTTTTGAACGAATTACCTAGGCTAGAGACCATTCTGCCAAATGGGGATACAACCCATCATGAGATGAGGATCCGTGGTGACCTCGAATGAAAGACCAAAAGCAAATATTTCTCTTTGGTTTGAAATTTGATGTCGTCCAACAAGTTTCAAAACAGATGGATGGAAACATTTCCATGGTACAAGACAATTCGGAGGCACGCGTTCAGGGCACTGCATGTAAATTGACATGCATTCATATCGAAGAACATACCTGCCTACGGGAGAGGAGAGGGTTGCGCTTGAACTTGCGGGTCTTCACTACTACGGCGTCGGACATTTTGGATAAGTTGTTTTTATGAGAGAAATTGGAGTAGTTGTGGTTGTGAATGATTTTGTAGTAAGAAGTAAGGGTAAAAATGGCGGGAAAAAGGACACTCTACGTTTAGGGTTAGAATGAGTTGAGGTCAAACACCTATCGACAACAATTGAAAAGTACGACTATGATACGTAGTATTGATGTCTTTAGGTGGTTTCAAATCATGTGAATGTGATTCATTTAGAAATTCTAACTAAGTAGTACGTCATCACTGTCGAGATCATTTACTTCTTAGGGGATTTCTTTGCCTTAGCTTTCTCTTTTTCTTCCTCTTTGATGAGCTCTTGAGCTATCCTTTCCGCCTCTGCTTCCTTCCTCTTTGCCAACTCTTCAGGGGAAAGCTGTTCCTTGGCATCTTCCTCAGCTTTCTTCAAAGCTGCTGCCTCCCTGGCCTTTGCTTCCATCTCGTTTCTACTTTTGATCATATTGTGATACTGCATCGCTTGTCTCCAAATAGCCTGACTCCAACCAGGTTCAATCTCATCAGCTTCGGCACGAACTTCTTCAACCTCTGCACCAACCATGGCTTCTGCCGCCTGATAAGTTTTCCATTGCTTCACAGAGCACATGGATTGTGAGTAGAGTTTATTCATTCCAGCAGACTCCTTCTGAATGTGAGTAACTAAAGGGATATCCGCGATACATCTTTTTAGAAGTGCCTGTGCCAGGATGCGTGCTGGTCCGTTAGCTGCTTCCTGTGCATTTGCAGGTGGCTTTGGGTTGTATTAAAGATAACGGGATACGATCAGAGGAATCCGATTATGAAGTGAAAGAGAAAACTATTTGCTTGAACATAGAAAATACTCACCTTACCAGGCTCCCAACCGGCCTGGAGACACTTTTCTTTCACTTCATAATATTCGTCAACAGCAGCCGGTAGCTTGATGTTGAACTTATCACCATCCATATCAAAAAAGAAAGATTCTCTTTCCATTTGTTTTTTCTTTCCCTTTCTGTGAAAGTAGAAGTACACTAAAACAAACAAAACGAAACCAAGCGCGAGGAATATCGCAGGATCTGTGCCTTTTTCAACTGCCTCAGCAGCAGCTTCTTCAAAAGGAACGTCTTCATCGAAATTGGGTTCAGTATCATCTTCTGGAGTAGTTGTGGCATCGACGGGAGTTTCAAATGCGGCACTTCCGTCAGGATTTATGGTTGCCTCTTCAACATTGCTGCTCATATTTTTTCTAATATAAACCTAAGATTTAAGATTCAAGTCTGATATAGAATCTGTAAAGATCTCCACAACCTGATGTGTAGGGCACACAGAGAGTCTCAACTCGCAACTACTTATCAATCATCAATCATCATCAACTCTCGCTCGAAGGAATCGTTGGGGTTCCACGAAGCGGCTTTGTTTGGCGCATTAAATCTCTTTAGGCTTTTTGCTGACGCAAAAAGCCTCATCGGAACAGTTCTTTTTTTCAAAAAAAAGGAAGAAAATCTACTCACATTTATCACATTATCAAATCAATGATTGCGTTTTCCCAACGAAGAATATCTCTCCTAGAGACGATTATAGCCTTAATAATCGGAGTATTTTTGGCTTATCGTGGTGGGCAAATTTTGTCAGTATCAGTGTTAAACTTTGGTCTAGAATCGGATGATTCTCGTTTCAATGCGAGATTTGTTGGAGATGCCCCTTCCATACAAAGTGATAAAGAATCGCCTTACAGGAAGTATACAGCAAAGATTTTTCATAATACTATGAGTAATATGAGTTCAGTTCATCTTGACCAAGAAGAAGTATGTGAAGAAAATGGAGACGGAAGTTATGTTTGTGAATTCGTGCATAGGCCAAACGGACCCTATGAGGAGGAAGAGAAGACTTCTAGCGTTGGCAATGACGATGACGTCCATTTGCCAGCCGGTCAGCATCTGCTGGTTGATATCAAAAATGTTGATTCATTTTTTTTGAATTCTGAAGTCAGATTAGCTCAGGCAATGATCGATGTAGTGAATGAATCTCAATTGACTCTATTGAGTTATCATTGTCATAGGCTCTCACCGATGGGTGTAAGTTGCGTTGGAGTCTTGCTAGAAAGCCACATTAGTTTCCATACATGGCCTCTGGATGGAGTTATTTCTCTGGACCTTTTTACCTGTGGAAGCGGGCTTCTAGTACCTGTTATTCCTTTGATTAAGAAATTGTTTGCATTACCAAGGGAGACGGGGAGCGAACTCGATCATATGGAAAAACCTATCATATTATGGGTAAGTATCAGACATGTACATCATATATTTTCATCGAATCATGGTTTTAACTTTACTATTTTATATTTGTAAGTCGCACAAACTCCGTGGATTCGGGGGGAAGGGCCATTCAGGACCTCTGGCGGCCGATCTTGGATCTATGCTTCTGGACTCCCTTGGTGATTTCAAGACAGAGGTTGCTTCGATTCAAACTAGTTATCAACAAATCGATATATACGAGTATATCGATGAGTTAAGTTACCCAGCAGCTTATCATGACCACATTCAAAGTCTATCAAACGACGGAAGTTATCACGCTGAAAACCCTCATTTTTTCCGACCTGGGCGCCTCCTCTTCCTTGATGGTGTGATACAGTCAACGTTACACGAGCTTGAGGCATACCACGAGGCGCTTGTTCAACCTGCAATGTTTATGCACGAGAATCCTAAGCGCGTTGCAATCATAGGCGGTGGAGAAGGAATGACTCTTAAGGAAGTGCTCAAGCATAACACTATCGAGAAAGTCAAGATGATAGAGATCGATAAGGAAATGGTCGAAGTATCAAGAAAATATTTACCAGAATGGAACTCTTGCAATGACTTTGAGACTGGATTTGAATGGTGTGGAGACGATCACAGAGCAGAAATTCATTATGAGGATGCAGTTACGTGGTTTAAAAGTCGCTTTTCCGTTAACAAGATGAACTCTACGGAATACAAAGAGGAAAAGTTTGATGTCATAATTATGGATGCTCTGTGAGTTTTTGTAAAAATGATTTCATTTATAACGTTGAAAATAGCTGTCTCTCACGAGTGATCAATTAATTACACAGTGACCCGCAGGTCGATATACCATTCGCTGAGGTCTTGTATGAAGATGAAGACTTCATCGAAACTCTTTATGAGTCTCTAGCTGATGATGGTGTTATTGTCTTTCAACTAGGAGAATCATCGACTTACAATGATCCTGCAGATGAATTTACAAATCATGCTCGTAGGGAAATGTTTATTCAGCTACTTATTGAAGTTGGCTTTGAAAATATGTTTCTCTATGAGGATCCTAACTGTGGTTTTGGTGGCCCGTGGGTCTTTCTGGTTGTTGTGAAGAATGCCAGAAGCAGATCATTATGGTATAGAAACGAGGCACAAATTCAATTCGAGATCCATAAGCGAATTTTGAGATCAACTACCAATACGCCCACCTTACAATACTTTGATGGGGCGGTATTTGAAACCTACCGTGCCCCCCACAAAGTTATTGAGACCATTTATTGCCGCGCTACTCCCACTCCTTACGGTTGTGCGTCAGCAAGTAAAAAGGTACATGATGTCTCGATTTCTAATCTTTATGTTGCTCCGAGCACTATTGGTGATGGTAGCGGTCGCGGTGTATTTACGAATATTGATATTAAAAAGGGTTCCACAATTGCCAGAAAGGCTTCAAAGAATCCAGTTCAATTTCCACCAGCAGCGTTCGATTTGCTTATGGCATACTACAATGTATCCGATGACCACAAGAGTTTATACAACTACATGGATGGATATGGCTGGGAAAGCGATGTGTATGTGAGTACATGCAATAAAATTCTTTGTCATTGTTTCTTTCAACTATGTTTATGGCTAACGCTTTGAATTCTCACTTATCGATAGGGACGCTCATCATATTTTGTGGATAGTTCAATCTTGACTTTTGTGAACCACGGGTGTCATGACTCCTTTAACATTGATGACGCTGAGGTACTAATGCCCTCGTACATCACGGACGAAAGTGATTCATCACAAGAGTCCGAGGAATCGGACTATGGATTCACATTTAGCCCCCCTTTGTCAAGGCGCGTCCTCACTCATGCCATTTCGATTGATGCCGCTCTTCGAGATATCAAAGCTGGAGAGGAACTCTTCTGCAACTATTCATTCTTTGCCCAAAAGGAAAATTCTGAATCATGGGCTGATGAGTTACGAGAGCTGTGCCATGGTAATAAGTCAAGTGGTCTTGTAACTCGAGAGGAAAGGCGAAGAATGAAAAATCAGGCCCACCGAACCTCTAACGAATGATCATAACACATCATGTTACATTCTGATCCTGCCAGTAATTGCTCGCATCTTACATAGTCAATAGTATTTCATATCAGGTATGCATTTTATCCCCACCTGTACTCTCCAAAACTAAACACTCAAAGGTTGACAATCAAAGAAAAAAAAAAACTGACCAACTACCTAGATACATCGTACTGTCAAGTCAATATATAGATATAACTTTTAACATATCATGCATGATAATTTTTAATTATTGTACTCATTCTTCCTTATTTTAAGGAAGCGTTGAAAGGATCCGTCGCTCTAGGCATAAACTTCTTACTATGAAAAGGATTTTTACCAACAGTCCAACCTTCCACACCTTGCATAATCTCAGCTTCCTTCTTCAAATTGACCAATTCCCTCTCTAAATACTCCTTATCTGCCTCTGCTTGAAGGACTGGTGCAATGGCATAACGAGCTTTGCGTTCTAAATATTTTTGTTCCGCCCGCTCTTTATTGTAAGCTCCTACGCGAGTGAAACCGTATAGGACGAATAGGGTTGATCCTGCCCATAACTGCCACCCCTTTGGCCCTCGGATAGGGAATTTACGGATGGTATCAATCTATTATTTCAAAAAAATATAAATGAAAGATATAAGATATTAGTTTTCGTTCTAAGATTATGATACAAACGTAACTTGATGAAAACAAGTCATGAGGGAATGGTGCTGCAGGGGCATCACTGCATAAAATTAAGATTTTACGACGAAAGCGACTCACCGGACGATACCCGCCTGGAGGAGGCATTTCCTGAACTGGAGGAAGATTCGTAGGCCTGACACTCATTGCTTTCTATGGTGAAACTAGAAGAATGGCGATATGAAGCTTGTTGCTTCTTGTGTGTGTTTGTTGTGCTGTCAGCTGTCACTTGTCGCTCTTTCTACAGTTAGGGTCAATAAACGGTTTATGGTTTGAAAGGGTTAGGGTTTGGGGATTTCTGACGACGAAAAAAGTTTTCATCGAAAACTCCAGACAGAAAAGTTGACGCGATTCTTCCTGGATATTTGCTCGCCACACAAAGCTTGATCTTTTAGTAGTTCCATCATTTCTACCTTAGAGATTTAATTTAGGTAAGTTAAATGATGAAGGGGGCATTACTAGAGGAATAGTCGCAGTGAACGATGCTTGATTCTTCACATTTATACCATTAGATATATCTTCAACTGACTATCTACGATTGATATGTTTTCCTATTCCAGTTTGACTCATCTTACATTTTTCTACATAGAAACAAAACAGAATGATGAAATCTTTATTTTTATTCGCATGGCTACAAATCATTGGGTTTACTTCAGCATTCACAGTATCCTCAAGGGGGCTCAGTACCCTACCCTCTGCTATTACAACTCGTCTTCATCTCAAAGATGAAAACATGACACCTGAAGAACGCCAAATCGCAATAGAAAAAGCTACCAAAGCCATGACTGCTTTTTCGAACACTTACATAAAAAATTCAAATACCAAATATTGCTCCGATCTTTCCATTCCCGCCGTTGTTATCAAAGGTTTAGCGGAACATAAAGTCACTCTTGGCGCGCCGCTTTGTCCTTGTCGATTTTATGAAGATAAGGAAAAAGAGGCAAAGGATGGATTTTGGAACTGTCCATGCGTTCCCATGAGGGAAAGACATGAATGCCATTGTATGTTGTTCTTGACGGAAGATGATGCTTTCGTAGGTCAAGAAACTGTATTGAGCGTAGAACAGGTTGTAGAATTATCTGGAGGAATGAATATGTAATCTTGCTCGGCAAGCTCATCGCAGAACTGAACTTACAAATATTATTAACGCCTGATGATGTTGTTGATGCATCGAACATTGTATCACAGATATCTTGTCGGGTATCTGCTTTTCGACCGTGCAACTCTCCTTGAATCGTACCCACACAGAAGAGAGCTAATCATCTACTTTCCTACTTCATTTAAATAAATCAAAATTAAAAAAATCCTGCATTTTTATTTGTTTTTTTAAGATATTGGTTTAGGCAGCAATCTTGGAAAGAATTGCGGCGCTGACGGCATTACTGACCTCCTCTGGATTAGCTGTTCCATCAATATCAACTCCAATATCCTTGTAACTTCCTTTCACAGCGTCAACATTTGCATGGAACTGCTCCAATCGAACTTTCACTTTTTCTTCTGTGTCATCGCTTCTCTGTTCAAGACGAGCCAACACCGTCTCATCGGTAGGAGGAGAGAATTTCATATGATAAATCTTTCCAGTTTCAGGATCGGTTCTTCGCCCTACAACACGCTCAACGAGAATTTCATCAGGGACATTCAAAAAGAGGAAGCAGTCGGCAGTAATTCCTGCTGCTGCAAGTGCTTCAGCTTGAGCAGGAGTTCGGGGGAATCCATCCAAGAGCCATCCCTTTGTCTTGCAATCATGTTGTTCGAGGCGATCTTTGACCTGTGAATAAAAAGAGAGTCAAAAGTATGAGTCGTAGATCTACCACATACGAAAAGAGAGCAGACAAATATCTAACACAGAGTAGTTGATCTATCTGGTTTTCATAAGGCTGCATAGAGGGAATGCAGATTCTGTTCACTTACCACTCCAATAATAACCTCGTCAGGAACAAGCTTTCCAGCATCCATGTATTCTTTCGCAGCCTTCCCAACGTCAGTTCCTGCAGCAACTGCTGCACGGAGCATATCACCTGTAGAAAGATGAACGACTCCATAATTCTTTTTAATGATTTCGCACTGGGTTCCTTTTCCACTAGCAGGTGCTCCAGCGATGATAATCTTCAAAGCCTTCTTCATCGTTGAAGCAGACTTGTCACTAGAATCAGATGCTGTTGCTATCGCCCAATTTTTCCTAGCCTTCTTTCTCAAACGTCTTAATCCCAATAAGCGAATAATATTCACATTTTCAAAATCGGTGTCAATAACAAGTTCATTCTTTGCGGAAAGTTTGGTGGTCTTGGTGACAAAAGTGCTTGTAGGGGTAGGAACAAACGCCGATGTGGAAAGAGCAAGGAGTGCACTGATAAGGACTGTCAAGAGATTACTTTTCATGATTCGTTTGTTTCGTTTGGGTGAACTTTGAAATAGATCAACGGAGTCAAAGAAAATTTGCGTCACCCGCGAGGAAGAAATGTTTGTTGGATTTGTGGAGATGAAAGGATGAACCGTAAAAAAGTGATGCGTTGTCACTTTGAAAGAGAATTTGGCGCGCTTCAAAGCACATACGAACGAGAGTACGAGAGAGACTGTTAGTACGATGTCATGATGTACGAGTAGATGATGGGAGAGTAGTCTGAAGTGTTTCAATCGATCATCCTAAAGAAAGGCAAACGGTAAAATAAAACTTTTTAAAAAACTTAAGGGCAGTTTGATCAAAGAGACTAAATACGATGCTTAACTCTAATCAGAGTTTAAAAAGTATAGAATACACATATGAAATACAGATAGACTCATAATGATAGATTGAAATGTTATCGACTTCCTATTTTTCATTAGATCTTGGATTTTATTTAAATTCATGTCTTCGATAAATGATTTTTGTATCTTTTCCGTTGTTTTGAAGAGTACAGTAGACTAAAAACTGTATTCTCACAAAACATCCAGCCACATTTCTTTCATACCATAAAACAACAAAACATTTTCTTAGTTTCCTTTGTTGGCAGCATTAGCTTTGGACTTGTTCTTGCGGCTCTTCTTTTTCAAACGCTTCAAACCAAGAAGACGTACAACATTCACATTCTCAAAGTTGGTATCAAGAACCATCTCTTTCTTTTCAGCAAAGAGAGGCGCAGCTACGCGATTGAAAGCAGGGGCTGGTACAAACGCAGATGCCGATGATACAAGGGCAATAGCAGCGAATACAGAAATGGATCCTTTCATAGTTGCAAATTCGTTCAGTTTAAACTGTAGTGACGTTTCTTGAGTTTCTCGTTTTCTTTGCGTTTCGCCAGTTTTTTGTGTGGTTTTGCCCATCGTAGATCAGTGGGGTCTTCGGTAGGATTGATGTCTGGGGCTAAGGATATTTTCATTCTTCTTCTTTCCACTTTATTTTCTCTCTTTTAGATTCGTAGATAGGATCTTTTCTGATTTATTTAGAACACGTTCTTCCGATATCTAAGACTTTGAATCTGGCTTGGTTCAAGTATGTGTACACATTTTATCGAAGAGGGAAACATTAGGTTCTTTGACACTCTTCCGCCAGATATATTGAAACATATCGTTTTATTTGCAGATATCCCTAGCATTTCTGTCCTTGTTCAACTCTGTATACCTAGAAATGGAAATATATCCGAAGTTGCATCAGATGAACGCACTTGGTTATGGCTAGTCAATAAACGCTTTAATATTCATGCATCGAAAAGAATACGGGGCGTTGAAAATCACATCAAACCCAAATTGCATGGAGGAATAACATGGAAAGATGCTTATCGTGTGATGTCAAGGTCTAATAAGATGCCAAAAATGAAAGTATTATTTCGAAAGAAGATTATCTTTGGAAAAGGTGGTGCATATTTACAAAAATCAGTAGATTGTTGCGAATTGAAAAATGCTGACCCAACTCATACACAGAAATGTCTCAAAGGAAAACGTCCGCATCACGAGCAAGTTTGTGCCTTGTGGGTCATGTTGAATCATACAGAGGATTGTAACCTTCGTACAATAATACAACATGATGATGAGTATGGAAAGGGTTTATTCAATAGACATGAAGAAACCTACATAGAAGTTCAAGTTGGTTTACAGAATACCAAATCGGGCTTTACCTTATTACATATTGATCTTCTTAGAATGTCATTCCAAATGATGCCTAGTGATAAATCCAACCAAACACTATTGAATCAACCAATCATACAGCACGGGACGTATGGTCCAAAAGTCATCTACAGAAGTAATGGTGAAAATGTGAATACTGATTGCGTCTCTGCTGAAAGTATTACTTTGAAACCTTTTGATTTCGCGGTCATTGCAGTGAGTGTGCCTCTGACTCATTACATAGAGGCTGGTGAAAATTTACAATTCGAGACAGACTTTTTATCTCGAGCCTTGTCGATTTCTGTTCCAGTTAGGTGTCAAACCACAGAAGAGAGTACAGAAACAATTTGCATAGGAAGATTTTTGTCGGAGCATGAAATATGGGAAAATTATATAGAACTACCTGGCAATATTGTGACTTTAATTGACAAGACTCAATGTTTCTATTAGAGAGCCTTAAAAAATATGATAAATTGCCGCTACTGTGTTTACTATAAACTAAAGAGTGGGAAATTCCATTTTACAATTCATCGAGAAAGTCCAAAACGTCATCATCGCTTTTCGGCTTCACAGTCTGATCAGTTTTTTGTTTGGATTCTGTCTTTTTAGAATCAATGGATGCCTCTGGACTGTCAGTATTTTCCTCTGTCTTTTTCTTCTTCGTTCCCTTCTTCTTCTTTTTCTTCTTCTTACTAGGTGCTTCCGCGCCTTCTGTCTCTGTAGTACTTTCTTCCAAGGCTTGTGCACCCTTGGTCAATAATTCATTTGCCTTTGTTTCATCTCCTCCAGCCTGTTTCATCAATTTCCTTCTTTCTGCAGCAGAAACGAAATCCAATGGTTTTTCATAATCAAAATAATCATCGTCTATTTCTTCCAATAATTCTTCACGAGTGTTTGTAAATGCATCTTCTCCAGACGCCCCACAGCAATAACAAGTATAACCTTTGGGCATTTGAAACCATTTACGTCCCTTAGCGATAAAGATTGTTGATCCACAATTATTGCAAGTCATAGCCTCCAAATTAGCTTTTTCTTCGTCTTCTTTCGACGTGATGACAGTGTTCCATTGAGGTTGTCTTTCCCAAATGGCAAGCTATATGCATATAGATGTTTATGAGATTAAGTAAGTTATTCATGTTCTTGTTTCTCATCATACTTCATTCAAAATCAAAATATCTTCCTACCTTGTTAATAAAAATGGACCTATACCATTTATATCCGAGTGCCAAACAGAACAGTATGATGTTAGTCTTTGCCCCTGCGACAAGTGGGTCTAAATGAGCATCACTCTTTTTGTCATAAAATCCAGCAGAACGTAGAGTATCGGATCGCTCAAGAACAACTTGGCCCATGTTTTTAAATACTTGACGTTTGCTTCTCGTACTAGAACCACTTTCATGTTTTTCACTGTGGACAATCACAACTCGAGATGGAGTGCCAACAGAAAATGAAGAAGATTCTCTGAGCGAAAGGGTTAAGATTGATGATACGAGTGCAATCTTCATGATGTAATACCTTCAGAAGAGGATATTAGAGGTTGTGTTGATGAAGATATGAGAATGTGAGTGTTGATTGTTTTGATGTGTTTATGTACGTGGAACTTGGAACTCTGTTTTAGAGCTTGACGTGAAGGTTAGAA
>Ga0213868_10005395_pt1 | contig 11486 bp, 10 predicted proteins | sample PICome_9_FD_160087 | JGI IMG/M metagenome (GOLD analysis project Ga0213868, IMG submission 160087) | Coastal seawater microbial communities near Pivers Island, North Carolina, United States - PICO127 | ecosystem: Environmental > Aquatic > Marine > Coastal | place: USA: North Carolina...
TTGAGGGGGGTGTTGATTGGGTTGTCACGTGGGTGCCCTCCATCCCTAGGTCATCGTGTAACGGCGCAAGCAAGCCCGCGCCGTGATGTTCTAATTTTTACTTAATACCAAGCTCTGCGCAGGCCGCCGCGTATTCTGCAGTGCAAACATCAGAAGCCGCGGTGATGCCCGAATCAAAGACGATTTCTTTGATGTTCTCTTGAGTCACGACTGCGGGAACGAACAACTCAGACGGAGTGTTGTAGAGCGTGCTCGTCGCTTCAGGTGTTTCACCGTTCAGCAGTTGCATTGTAACTTTAGCCGCAGCCGCAGCAACGATTTCCGAAGGTTTGGAGATCGTATTGTATTGATCGCCCGCGATGATCAACTGAAGCGCCGCGATTGTCGCGTCGTTGCCTGTTACAGGTGGAAGTGGATCAGCACCAGCAGCTTTTAGTGCAGCAATTGCGCCGCCGCCTGTGCCGTCGTTTGCAGCAACGATGCCAGTGATTTCAGCGCCAAAGCGAGTGATCTGACCTGCGGCCCACTCTTGTGCTTTCGGCGGAGCCCAATCAGGTGTGTCGAATTCCGACAGGGTCACATAAGGCGATGCGTCAAGTGCACGATCGATACCGTCGCGGATCAGGCCAGCTGCCGCATCAGTCGGGGAGCCATTGATCTGCAGAACGCCTGCGCCTTCAGGAACGCCAGTGGCTTGAAGGTGTTCAACCAAAGACTGCGCGATTGCGTAACCAATTCCTTCGTTATCGAACGAGACATAAAAGTCAGCAGGCGAGTCAGGAATTGGACGATCATAAGCAATTACTTTGACGCCCTGTGCATGCGCAATTTCAACCATCGCAGCAGCGGCGGCAGAGTCGACTGGGTCAAGGACAATCACGCTTGCACCTTGGGTGATCACAGAGTTGAACTGCTGCTGTTGCAACGCAACATCGGCATTGCCGTTCTGGTAGATCAGGTTGCAATCAGCACATAGATCAGCCATTGCAGATTCAAAACCTGGCCAATCATGCTCTTCATAACGCGTGGATGCTTGGTCTGGCATCAAGAACGCAACGGTTTCCGCCGTTGCAGTGGTAGCGAACATGGCTGCAACAAGCGCAGAAGCCATGGAAAGCGAAGTCGTTTTAGTCATGTGTATCTCCTTCGAATTAGACTAGCGCGTTCAGTCAGAAGGGCATCTTCTTGCTGTTGACCTTAGCTGCTATTTCTAGCCAGCACGATCAAAAGATCAAGTCATCCTCCCTAACCTAATTGCACAACCGATATAGCACCTTGCTCAATCGATGGTGCAAGCAATACTCAATCAATTAAGGTTTGTCAATTGCAAAGAAATCTGTTTATTATTGCAACGCGCGATGAACGGTTAATTACATGGATAATGATAACAAAAAAAAGACGATCTATGATCTGGCTGTACTGGTTGAGGCATCACCGAGCGCCGTTAGTTCGGTCCTCAACGGAACGTGGGAAAAGCGTCGAATCAGTAAAAAACTTGCCGAGAAAGTATTGAAGATCGCCGATGAACAGGGCTATCGCTTGAACACTCAAGCCAGTCTATTGAGGCGTGATAAATCTAATATCATCGGTATGATCGTTCCAAAATACGACAACCGATATTTCGGTGAAATTGCCGAACAGTTTGAAGCGATGGCCCGCGCGAAAGGCATGTTCCCTGTTGTCACTTGCACTCAGCGTGACCCCGATTTGGAATTCGAAGCCGCCAAAGAGTTGGTTGGCTATCAGGTCGAATGTCTAATCTCTACAGGTGCGACTGATTCCGACCGCATCACAGCCTATTGCAAGGCTGCTGGCGTCCAAGTCCTAAACCTCGATCTTCCGGGCAAAGACGCGCCTTCGGTCATTTCAGACAACTACACGGGCGCAAGAGATCTAACGAACCTCATATTTCGCAGATGCCAATCTGATCTCGGTTGGTCAGGACCACTTCGGTTCGTCGGTGGCCGCCTTTCTGATCACAATACCGCCGCCCGCCTCAAAGGTTTTATGGATGCGCATAAGGAACGCGGTCTCGCGGTCCCATCTGAAAACATTCAAGCCTCAGGCTATTCAGCAGACGCAGCATGGAACAGCCTAAGGGACTTTTATCCTGACGGACCAACAGGAGTTTTTGTGAACTCGACTATCTCGCTCGAGGGAGTGGTGCGCTGGCATAGCCAATTGGCCGATGCTACAGGCAGCATCCGCTTTGGCTGCTTTGATCGAGATCCATTTGGAAAGTTTCTTCCCGGCAACGTGGGGATGGTCGAACAAAATGTCCCCAAAATGCTCGAGACTCTATTCAAAATGGTAGGCCAGTCTAAGCTGGTGCAGGACGTCATCCTGATCCCCTGCAAGCTGGAAGAATTCTGAAGTTCCCAAGGTGACTGCTGCAGCTGGCATATTTGGTGGATCATTCTATTGGTGTTCTCAGGCATGCTAGATAAGGCATGGACGCGTTTCACTTTGAATATCTGGTTCCTCCCAAACCCACCCTCGCCAAATGAGCGTCTGAGTAAAGGCTATAGAATCGGTGATATCAAGACCTCAACCCATGCATCACACAAAACGCACGCCTGTATTTCACTGAAACAATGCAGTTATTCACGCAATTATGGGCTAGCTTGCAATCTGGGGAAGCAGATGGCGGTGTCGTCAGGCATATGAGCTTAGGCATCAGTTTAAATTAATTAGTAAAAAGTTAGGGACCAACCAATGGGACGTCAAGTTTGTCTGACAGTGCCAGATAAGATATTAGTCACACTAAGCTTTACAAAAAATCACAATCTAGGCACTCAATGGAACGTCATACTTGTCAGACAATGCTGCTGACGGTGTTCACAGACATCCTAGATTAGGTATAGTTCACACTTATACTATGCAGATAATGAAATTCGAAGCAAGCAATGGGACGTTAAGTCTGTCTAACAATGCCCTTTACATATAAAAATTTGTTGGTGCCATCGAAACTATAGTGAGTTTGAAGCAAAAAACTTGTTGAATTTGGCAAAGCATTTTGTCATTTTCTCTAACAATTATAATTTTAATGCAATAAAATACGGGCATACCAAACTGGTAGATAATTGGTTTGTGAGCAAGACTTCAAATGGCAAGTTACGGATTAAAAGCTGGTAAAACTATACAAGGAAGTACCATATGAGTTGTCAACGGACACAACCCAATTTGATGGAGCAGCGTATCAATCATATTTCAAGACATGAGCCCACTGTTCAAGCTTTTGTCGATGGAACGTTTGATTGCGACAGGGTTTTGGATGCCATTGCCCAATCCGATCAGAGACTAGCACTTAATGGTTTACTGCTTGGCGTCAAAGATATTATTAACATCGATCAATTTCCCACACGATGTGGCTCAGTTTTGCCTGCCCATCTGTTTGATGGGCCACAGGCTAGCTGTGCGACGCGCCTTTTGAAAGCTGGGGCAGTCATGGCGGGAAAAACCGTTACAGCAGAGTTCGCAGTTTCAGACCCCGGCCCTACGCGAAATCCCCGCAACCTAAATCATACTCCCGGAGGGTCTTCTAGCGGATCTGCGGCTGCAGTTGCCGCTGGCTTCTGTGACATAGCGCTTGGAACTCAGACATCTGGATCAGTAATACGACCAGCAGGTTATTGTGGGACCTTTGGTTACAAACCAAGCTTTGGAAGAGTGGCATTAGATGGTGTATTGCCATACTCAAAATCCATGGATCATATAGGTTTATTCGCAAAAGATATGCCGACGTTGGCTACAACCATACCAATTTTAGTAACCGATTGGCAAAATACTGAAAATAGTCCAGAGCATCAACCAGTAATCGGTGTACCAATGGGTTCATATATCGATATTGCGATGCCGCATATTAGGGCGCAGTTTGAGATGATAATTGGTGCAATAAAACATATGGGTGCCACAGTTAAGCCGATTATCTTATGTGACGATATTTCCTCCCACAATGACACCCATGACTTGATTGCCAATGCCGAACTTTATCAGATACATAAATCTTGGATCAAAGACTATTGGAAAATCTACAAACCCATGTCACGCGCTGCGCTGGAGTTTGGACAAAACGTATCCAATAAAACATTAGTCGAAAGTCTTAATAAAGCCCAAAAAGTGCAATTTTGGATGCAGCAACTGATGGTTGAGCATGCTATTGATGCATGGATTGCACCAGTTGCGCCTGATCTAGCCCCAGAAGGCATCAGTTCGACAGGAGACTTTCGTATGAATGCTTTTTGGAGTTATACAGGTTTGCCCATCATTACTTTTCCAACTGGAACTGACGATCGAAACCTGCCTTATAGCATTCAAATTGTTGGACGCTTTGGGGGAGACGAGGCATTGTTAAACATCTCGCGATATCTGCATCAGGTTATTGGAGTTGGTAAGCTGCCTTTAGCTTGGAGTGTAGACCTACCTGCACTAGGAAAATAAGTCCCGAGTATTCTGTAATAGTTCAATGTTTAAGACTTTATCATAAAGAGTTAAATCCAAGCTATTACAATTTTTGTATTGCACGCAGTCGTTAAATTTCTTCTTCAGCATTTCATTAGACAATGGCCTTAATGCAGAGCCTAATGGTGAGCCTACAAAGCAGCATTTGTGAGCCCCAGATAGTGTCTTTAATTCGACATACCCCCATTCTGGGCAAATTAAGCTTGAAGATCTGTGCTGTTGTGGGATGTCCCCAACCTTTACAATAATCCCTGCCATGAGCCTTTTTATTGGTGCACTTGACAAAACTTTGGTTTTCAAATGTTTTAGTGTTATGTCTCCATGAAGCATGATCGAAGCGACTGCGAAGTGCAAACTGAATTGCGCCTCAGCAGCAGTTTGCGGGCTAGAGTACGTGAGATTAGATGCTACAATTGGTGGCACTGTACAGGTGATTGACGCGATATCCCTAGCCTGTAGCCCTTCAGCAACCATAATCTCTTTCAGAGCATCAGCGGTTGCATGGCTTGCGTAACAAACAGGATACTTTTTAATATCCATGCCTGGGTTAATAATACCATATTCTTCACCCAGTGTTTCAAGTTCTGTTGGGTCAAATATTCCGTCATTTAGTAATTGCCCAAGACCTAATCGATCTTCAAACACGTCAACTGGGCCAGTCGCACCTTGTTTGGCCGCAATGGCAGAAACCACACCTAATTCGGCGGCACGTCCACAATAGAAGTGCTTTGCTGTAGTCCCGCGTACGGCACGTGTGGCTCCAGCACCAACTGCGGCAAGAGAAAGGGTATGTTCCGTCATCTCACGATTAAAGCCTGCAACCTTGGCGACACCTGCCGCACTGCCGATTGCTCCAAGGACTGAAGTCGTCCACCAGCCTTTATCATATATTGAGTTGGACAAAGCTTTAGCAACGGCAAACTCGATCTCTAGGCCAGTAACAAATCCAAGCAGCAGTTTGGAACCCATTTCGCCGCGTTGTTGCGCCACGGCCAAGACAGCTGGAAAGACAACTGCTGATCCATGCACAATGCCAGCATAACAATTGTCGTCAAAATCAAGCGCATGCGCGGATGCTCCATTTGCAAAAGCTGCACCGGGAGCATTCATCCTATGATGCGTCCCTACAATATCACAATTCCCTATTCCATAGGTTTTGGCCACTGTTGCAAAAAGTAACTTTGCAGACTCAGTCTTTGATCCTGCCAAAGTTACTCCACAGACATCAGCCAAGCAACGTTTTGCAATGCTCAGAACATTCTCTGGAATGGTCTCCAGTTGGAAAGACATTACTGCTTCCGCAAGGCTTTGTATTGCGGTTCTACGAGCCGTCATGTCTCAGATCCCACGAAGAAGTATTAACAAGCAAGATTTTGGTGCAATGTTGAAATTTCAAATATATCTCCTATTTCTTGTCAAAATATCCAGCCCTAACAGCCATACCAATCAGATTGCAAATAAATCTTCCCGCTGTGATTGCGGTGATCCCGTTCACATCACGGCTAGGGGTAATCTCGACGATATCCATACCCACAACATTGCCTTTTTTAACCAAGCCTTGGATCAGCATCCGCATTTGGGAATAGTTGACACCACCCGGGGCAGGCCCTGCTACCGCTGGCATGATTGTGGGATCAACACCATCTGCATCAATTGTCAGATAATAATCTCCACCATCGGGAATGCGATCCAAAATAGCCTTCATACCAACTTCCTGTAACTCCATGTCAGAGATCAAATTTGATCCATAAGCGAGTGCTGCCTCTACCTCTTCAGGCCGCCCACTACCTGCGGATCGCAATCCAATTTGATAGATATCCTTAATATGTTGCATCTCGGATGCCCGGCGGATGACACTTGACAATCCGTCGCTCACTCCATGGAATACGTCTCGCCAGTCTACATGAGCATCTACCTGTATCAAGGTAATAGGCCCACGACCTTCAAAGGCACGAAAAACTGGGACTGGTATGGCATGATCGCCACCCAAGATAATTGGCAGTGCGCCTGAGGCGAGAATTTTGCGTACAGCCTTTTCTGAGCGGTCGTGGTTTCCCGCAACATCCTTGGCCTCACCTACGACATCTCCACAATCGACGACCTTAATATCTCGGCCATCAAGAAGAGTGCCACCAATATCAAAATCATAACGATCAAGTCCCCGAAGGGCACGCTCGCAATAACGCCGGATGTGCGTCGGTGCGTTACACTGATCATTACTTGCTTCTCCCATTGAATAGGGATCGCCAAAGGGAATCCCCAATATTGCGATATCAGCTTCCATATTATCCAGATCAGTAACAATTGGAAAATCATGGAAACTTTGAAACTCCCGCTTTGGAGCAACCGTTAAATCTGATGCCATGTACTATGTATCCTTTCATTCATTTGTAAGATCGGTGATGCCGACTATTTTTGTTACTACCAAAGCTTGGTTCCAAGCTCTGCCAAAATGCCTGAGTTCAAATTTCCAGATCAGATTTCATCGCCCGATGTGTTGCGGCATCTGATTTTGGTTTGAAGGCGGTAATGTTGAGTTTGTCCAAAAAAAATTGGAGCCGTTTTGTCGATGGAGATCGAAGGATTGTGTCTGGGGAACCATCTTCGATGATTTGCCCTCCTTCCATGAACACAACCCGATCTGCTACGCTGCGAGCGAAGCCAAGTTCATGGGTCACGATGATCATCGTCATACCTTTTTCAGCAAGCTTCTTTAATACGGCCAATACTCCTGAGACTAGTTCAGGATCTAATGCAGAGGTCGGTTCATCCAACAACATCAAGACCGGATCCATCGCTAGGACTCGGGCAATAGCAAGACGTTGTTTTTGTCCCCCAGACAAGTTGTCCGGCCAGTCCGTTTTCTTGTTCTCAAGGCCAACTTCAGTCAGCGCGGCAAGCGCCTTCTTTTCGGCGATGTCACGATCACGCTTGGCGACAACCATTTGCGGACAAACAACGTTTTCCAAGACGTTCATGTGAGGCCATACGTTAAACTGTTGGAACACCATTCCAATCCGCTCCCTCACTGCATTGAGGCCCCTTGCCTGCATAGAGGTCGAACGCAGGTCAGGCACCTTGCCAACCAACTCGCCATCAAGGCGTACTTCGCCAGCATCTGCCGGTGTAAGCCAGTTGGCGGTGCGCAGCAGTGTGCTTTTACCGCATCCACTTGGGCCAATGATACAGACGACTTCGCCTTTAGCCACACTTAGCGAAACATCCTGCAACGCTGTCATGCCCCCAAATGATTTTCGTATTCTAGTCATTTCCAGAAAATTGTTTTTTGTTTCAGTATCTAGAGCCATAACGTCACCCATCCTTCAAAGCCAGGTCTTCACATGCGATCCCAGTTGCACGCCCACTATTCGACCGTTTTGAAAATTTGCGTTCTACGCGGCGCATTATAATCGCAATGGTTTCATTCAGCGCCCAGTACATTAGGGCGATCATTATGAACGCCTCAAATGGGCGAAAAGTTTCGCCTTGAACCTTAATCGCCGCCATCGTCAGTTCGCTGACGGTTATAGTCGACAGGACCGCCGATTCCTTGACCAGAGAGAGCGTCTGATTGGTCATTGTAGGCAAAATGATCGGGAGCGTTTGTGGCAAAATAATATAGCGCATCGCCTTCCAGTCCGACATTCCAGTGGCCCGAGCACTTTCCAGTTGCCCATTGGGTACAGCGTTAATCCCACCGCGAATGACTTCAGCGAAGTAAGCACTCCCAAACAAGGCCAGCGCCACCATCCCAACATATTCTGCTGGTAGGTACAGCCCATAAAATGGCATTACATAAAAGAACATAAACACCTGAATGATAAAGGGCGTATTACGGAAAATTTCAATGAAACTTGTGGCCAGAATACGCATGAGTTTCCATCGAGATCGCCGGCCAAGCGCTAAAACAAGCCCTAAAGGCATGCCCATAATGATTGCCCCTATGACGATTTTAATGGTCATCCAAAAGCCAAGTAAAAGCTGTGGACCATAGTTTGTGAAGATTGACAGATCAATGCTCATAGCCGTCTACGCCCGCTTTACTTCGAACGTGGCTTCAAGCCAAGATGCACTGCGGCTAACCGCAAAGCACATCAAAAAATACATCACAAAGGCCCCAGTCAGCACTTCTATGGGGTGATAATTATTGCTGTATATCTGCTGTGAGACTCGCATCAATTCAACAACTGTAATGGTGGAAAGTAGAGCAGTTGCCTTTAGCAATTGGGTAAATTCATTCACTAAAGGTGGGATTGAGGCCATGAATGTTTGCGGAAGTATAACTTTGAACCAAAGCGCAAACCCGGAGAGTCCAAGCGAACGAGCGGCTTCGAATTGTCCCTTGGATACTGATGCCAGCCCGCCGCGCAGGATTTCAATTATGAATGCCGCACTGTTGAGAGTTAAGGCAATAATCCCCGCGCTTATAGGGCCAATATTGAGACCAATAACTGGAAGCACATAGTAAACGAGGAAAATTTGTATTAAAATAGGTGTTCCACGAATAAAACTGATGTAAACGGCAATAATAGTGCCTAAAATTTGTGAATTGGATACTGTGCGTGCAACAGTAACTATTGTTGCCAGTACGACACTAAAAGCAAACCCGAATAGCGCCAATTTGAGCGTAACAAGCGATCCATCAAGAAGTCGTGGCAATGCATCGATGGTATAGCTCAGGTCAAATTTCATAGTGCTCATTCCTAAATAATGTGTCGCTGACGGCTGTGGTGGATCAAGATATCTTTATATTCTGAAGTCCATCGCCCCAAGCTTTAGCCAGGGCGATGGTATTTTTTCCAAAATTCAGAGAGCCCCTTCAGGTAGATACCCATCATTGGGGATTTCCATCCTAAATCCAAACCATTTGTCCTGAAGCTCATCAATCTTACCGTTGTCACGCATAATAAGTATTTGCTCGCTCAGGTAATCGCGTAGATCCGTGTCTTCGGGGCGCGTAACCCACCCAAAGTAACTAATATCGGTTATTGGTCCAACAAGTTCAAACATATCTGGTTGTTTTTGGATGATAACCGCCAAATTCGGCAAATTTTGCACAGCCACATCCAGCGTTCCATTTGCCAATGCAAGGGTAACTTCCGGATAGCTGGTGAAAAGTTTCAATTCACCAAAACCCTCCAGACCTCGTGCTTTCATGTCTCCCTCAAACATTTTGGAAGCGTCCTCATTACCCGAAGCAAGCTGCGTGCCAACAACCTTACCGGCCATATCATCGACAGACATAATCGACGTGTCGCCTTTTCGTTTCATGATCCAGGTTGTGCCTTCCCCAATTGGTACGGTGAAGGCAAATTCTTTGGCCCGATCTGGTTTTATTGTAACACTAGTCGCAACAAAGTCGAATTTTCCAGCCAACACGCCTGGAAGAATGCCCTGCCAGGGTAGATCCAGCTGGTTAAGTTCAACACCAAGATCCGCAATTATGATATCAAGAATGTCCTTTCCATAACCAACAATCTTGCCATCCTGTACGAACTCAAATGGCGGAAAGGCGGCTTCAGTTCCAACAGTAACTTGACCTGTTTTTTTAATCTTATCAAAAGTTGTATCTGCAGACACTGTAGTACCTATGGCACTTGCAGTGAAAAGTGTGAAAATAATCAATCCAAACTTTTGGACAGAGGTAATTATCTTATTCATTTTACTCTCCTTTTAATTATGTGGTTTTATAAAATTTAAAGGGCAGCGATCGTTTTTAGCAACCCAATAATAATAATAAGGTTGCTCAGTAAAAGCTATAACTCAATAGATTTGTTTGCAAATTGATATATAAAGAATCATTTAAATATCTAATTATTAGATGTACATATTATTCTGTTGCTTATAAGGAAGGCTTTATTTTTGAATGAGTAAAATTAGAAACCTCAATTCTATTCAAGTTTTTAATGTGGTATCACGTCTTAAGAGTATTACGTTATCTGCCAAGTCATTGCACATTAGTCAAAGCTCAGTAAGTTATCACATCAAAAAATTAGAAGATGAATTGAATGCGCCCCTCTTTCAGAGAAATCGGGAAGGATTAATCCTAACCTCGAATGGAGAAAACCTTGCAACATATGTGGCAAACGGTTTGCGTTCAATCCAGATTGGACTCGAAAAAGCTTCGGATCAAACTGAAATTGTACGCATTGCAATGTTACCCTTGTTTGCCAGTCGGTGGTTATCGCCTCGTCTAGGCGATTTTTGGGATGCTCATCCAAATACTCAGCTATCGTTTCGAAGTCAGAACAATACCTTTGCGGAAAGTGAACGACCGAGCGACTTTGCTGACTTGGGTATTGTATGGGGGCAAGGAGATTGGGTTGATTTCGAATCTATACGTCTATGGCCTGAGGAAATGGTTGTTGCCTGCAGCACTGATTATCTTCGTGAAAATCCTATCCAAAAAGAGTCAGATTTAAAAAATCTTGCATTACTGCACGTGGACGATGAAACGAGATGGCGAGAATGGTTTACCAATAATCAGCTTACTCCTCCTTTCTTGCGCGAAAATCTGACACCGCAAGAGCCACACTTTCAGATTAGTTCAACCATAAATGGCCTCGGCGTTGCCTTGCTTCCCCATAGCATGATAAAAACCGATCTCGAGACTGGAGTGCTGATAAATGTGTTTAACCGTACATATACCACTTCTTTCGCATACTATCTAGGAATACCAAATAAAATTCCCTTATCGGACTCGGCGGTCATATTTAAGAACTGGTTACTGTCTCAATGTCCAGATTAGACATTCTGATGCAGTCTTTAGCATGAAGGAGGTGTAGCCAGACAAACTATAGTTTGCATCCAATTATTTTAACTATATCCCAATATAAGACTAAACTAATATAATTTATAATACATATTGACATTAATTAATCGATCGGTCTAATTAATGTTAATAACATTTATGGATATTCTTTTGCTTTCATCTTCAACACATAAACGTCGCCGAGGGCGCCCCCCAAAAGAACTTGCAGGATATAGTGAGACACGTGAAGCACTGCTGAGTGCAGGTGTTGTGG
>Ga0213868_10005397_pt1 | contig 11484 bp, 10 predicted proteins | sample PICome_9_FD_160087 | JGI IMG/M metagenome (GOLD analysis project Ga0213868, IMG submission 160087) | Coastal seawater microbial communities near Pivers Island, North Carolina, United States - PICO127 | ecosystem: Environmental > Aquatic > Marine > Coastal | place: USA: North Carolina...
TTAATGAATCTAACATTCTCTTTGTTGCAGCTTTTTTTATACTATCAACAAGTTGATGCTCTTGAAGAATCTCTCTTGAAACATTTAATGGTAAGTCACTTGTATCAATAATTCCTCTTACAAATCTCAGATATAGAGGAAGAAAGTTGGAAGCATCATCCATAATAAAAACTCTTTGTATGTATAGCTTTACTCCCTTGGGTGATTCTCTATTCCAAAGATCAAATGGTGGTTTTGAAGGGATATACAAAAGATTGGTGTACTCATTTTTGCCTTCTACTTTATTGTGAACCCATAAAAGAGGATCTTCTTGATCATAAGTAATAAATTTATAGAATTCTTTGTATTCTTCTTCTTTTATTGACCTTTTTGGCTTTAACCAAAGAGCATCGGCATCATTAATTCTTTTAGAATCATTTTCGGAGGTTATTAAATTAAGTGGGAAATTTATATATTGTGAATACTTTTCTAGTAGAAATCTAACTCTTCCTTCTTCAGCAAATTCTTTGTTATCGTCGTTAAGATAAATGATTATATCTGTGCCGTTATTTTCTTTGGTTACTTCTTTGAGCTTATATTTTTCTTCTCCACTACTTTCCCAAAGAATTGCTTTATCTGAATCTTCAAATACTGATTTAGATATTACTTCAACCTTATCAGCAACCATAAACACTGAATAGAAACCAACACCAAACTGCCCAATAAGATTAGAATCTTTTTTCTTATCGCCTGTAATATTGCTTAAAAATGATGCTGTACCTGATCTTGCTATTGTTCCAATATTGGCAACAACTTCATCCTCGTTCATACCTATGCCATTATCAGAAATAATAATTTTATTTTCATCGCTTAAAATCTTAACGTCTATTTTTAAATCTTTGGTATATTTTGAGATAGATTTATCTTCAACAGACTTAAACCTTAACTTATCAATAGCATCTGATGCATTTGAAACAAGTTCTCTTATAAAAATCTCTTTATTTGAATAAAGAGAATGAATCATTAATTTTAAAAGTTGTTTAGTCTCTGTCTGAAAGATTTTAGTTTTAGTTTTAGCCATAGTTAATGTTCCTCTCTTTACCTATTTGTAGTAATTAATAATAAAAATTCAAGGTTTATAGAGTTTTTATAAGTATGTGACCCTAACAATCTGAGTTACGGATATAACTAAAATAACCAAAGTATTAAAAACACTTAAGTTGTGAAAGAATTTAAATAATCTTTCCCAGCCTCTATCTCTTGCTGTATTTGTTAGTGGAATGATGATGTAACCAAGGAAAGAAAAAGATACCGCAGTCAATGCAAAATAAACGTCAGTTTGTTGAAAAAATAAGTATGAAACAAGCAATGCTATGAGAGTAATTAATAATAATAAAAGATAATATCGTGGAAAGATTTTTCTTAAAAAGTTTGAAGCGTTTTGATTATCTAGAACTTTAAAAACTACTGGAGCTGTAAGCAATATTTGAGCAAATATTATGCCTAGAACCAATGAGTAACATAATATGAGTAGACTTAATATAACTATATTCATAATTAAGTGGCGGTCCGACGGGGAATCGAACCCCGAACACCGCCGTGACAGGGCGGAATTATAACCGTTTAACTACCGGACCACTTATTAATATTCGAATAATATATTTAATAAATAATAATTCAACTATTAATTGTTGGTGGGTGATGACAGGATCGAACTGCCGACCCTCTCGGTGTAAACGAGATGCTCTACCAAACTGAGCTAATCACCCACGAAGGGTATTATATTGATTAATTGAAACTATACAAAAGAAATTTTAATATTTAATTAGTAGAGATCTAAATATTTTCTGCTTCAACTTTTGTTGATTCTTTTACCTCGATTAGATTTCCAGTTTTACAATCAAATATATATCCATATATAAGAATAGACTTTAGCACTAGAGGATTATTTTTTAGAACAAATATATCCTGAAGAACGCTTTTTTCATTATTTTACTATGCTAAGCCGAGCCAGGTATATTCCAATGAGCGTAATAAATACAAATATTACCTGTATTAAATTTAAAACCTCTGAAAAAATTAAAGCTGCTAAAATTGTAGCAGTTAGAGGTTGCATTAATAGGCCAATGGATCCACTAGAAGCAGATATTTTTCCAATGCCAAAAGTTATTAGAAATTGTCCTCCAAACTGACACAAGAATGCTAAAAGGATTAAATTTATCCACTCAAAATGTGTTTGAGGCCAGGACATACCAGACTCAAAACTCATTGGTATTATTGAAAATAAACAACAAAAGAAAGTTGTATAAAAAATAATATTTAATGAGGTCTCTTTGCCCAATCTAGATATTATCAATAAATATATTGCATAACATGATGCTGCAACCATACATAAAATATCTCCTAATATTTTTCCGTTAGCGTAATTATTAGAGAAAATTATTAAACCAAAAATTCCAATAAAAGTTATAAAAAAAGATAGAATAAATCCCTTCTGAGGTTTTTCCTTAAAAAACAAGTAAGCTAAAAGGGCTACAAAGATTGGTGCTGAGTTAACAATTATGGTTGCATTTGATACTGAGGTAATATTCATACTGAAGTGCCACAAAGATAAATCAGTTGTAAATGCTAATGAAGCAATTGCGGTATAAAAAATTGTTTTTTTATTTTTAACTCTAAATAATATTTTCTTATTTATCAAAAAATTGAAAGCAACTAATAAGGGTATAGCAAGAAACATTCTCCAAAATGAAATTGCTGAAGGTGAAAGATAACTCCATTTAACAAATATTGGAGCAAAACCAATTAACATTCCCCCAGCTGCAAGCATTAGAAAATGATTTGTTTCCTGTAAATTCTTAATCATGAAGTTATAATTTGATAATGCAAAAAGATATTGTAGAGCAGAATAAAGAAATTATCACAGTTGGTGAGTTAAACCGATCTGCTAAATACTTACTAGAGGATGCTTTTACAAATATTGCTGTAATTGGTGAAATATCTAATATATCTAGACCTAGTTCTGGTCATATTTATTTCACTCTAAAAGATGAAGATGGTGCTATTGGATGCGCAATGTGGAGGTCGCAAGCAACTAAGCTAAATTTTAAACCCGAAGATGGCGATAAATGTATTTTAAAGGGTCAAGTAAGTCTTTATCCTGCAACTGGTCGCTATCAATTAATGGTTAAATCAATTGAACAGGCGGGCTCAGGAAATTTAATGCATCAATTTGAGCAACTAAAAAAGAAATTAGATTCTGAAGGCTTATTTGATTTATCAAAAAAACTATCGCTACCTAAATCTCCTAAGCATATTGGTGTAATAACTTCAGCCTCTACTGCTGCTTTTCAAGATATTTTGAGTACTATAAAAAGAAGAGCGCCCTCTTCACAGATATCTCTTAGTCCTGCTGTTGTTCAAGGAGATGCAGCTGCTGGAAGTTTAATCAAAGCCTTAGATAGAATTATAAAATTCAATGAAAACAACCCAGAGAACTCCATCGATGTTGTTATTATTGCCAGAGGTGGCGGATCAATAGAGGATTTATGGTGTTTTAATAATGAAGATCTTGCAAGGCAAATTGCTTTATTTCCAATACCAACTATTTCAGGAGTTGGCCACGAAATTGACTTTACAATCTGTGATTTTGTATCAGATATGCGAGCCCCAACCCCAACAGCATCAGCCGAGATAGTTACAGAGTTTAGCTTTCAAGTATTTGATAAGTTATCTGAGATTCAGAATAACCTACATAGATTTATAAGAATATCTTTAAAAGATAAATTGCAAAAAATTCAATTTTTAAAAGGCAATATTAAAAATCCGTTACTTATTTTAAGAGAGCAAAGTCAAAAAATTGATAATTATGAGTTAAAGCTTAAACAAAATATGAAATTAAATTATTCTAATAATAAGCAAAGATTCAACCTAGCTGTTTCAAAGTTTAGAGAAAAAAGTCCAGCAGCTTTAATACAAGAAAATTATTCTAAAATAAACAACATTAAAGAACTTATAAAAAGAGCTATCAAATTAAAGGTATCTAAAAATATTTCAGCACTTAAAGAATTTGAAAAAAATCTGGATATTTTAAATCCGCTATCTATTCTTGAGAGGGGGTATTCAATAATTCAAAATAAATCAGGAAGTTCAATAAAGTCTATATCTGAAGTTGAATCTGGAGATATTCTAACAGCAAGACTCAATAAAGGTTTTCTTGATATTGAGGTTAAAAACATAAAGGATGCATAAGAATCTATTTCTTTTTTCTTTGTTTTTATACTCTTATGGTTTATTTAGTGAAATTGTTATAGATCCAGGTGAAATATTTGCTATCAAAGTAGATGATTGTCCAAATATAAAAACACAAAGAGAGCTTTTTGTTGCTTTCGAAGGAAATAAGTATGTAATTCTTCCAGCCCCTTTTTCAAAAGATGAATTGATAATTAATAATTATTGTCTTCCGATTAAAGTTAATAAAAAAAATTTTGGTGAATCAAGAATTACTATTGAAAATACATCGATGGTTGATTTAAATAAGAGTGATTCAGAAAGAGTATTTAAAGAATCACAATTAATAAGACAATCTTTAGATACATACTCAAAAGATTTGCAGCCATCTCTAAATTTTATATCTCCAGTAAATGGTGTAATTTCAAGCCGCTATGGTAAGCAGAGATATATAAATGAAAAACCTAGATCGCCCCATCTTGCTTTAGATATTGCAGCAACAGAAGGTACTCCAATTATTGCTCCTTCTTCTGGAAGGGTTATCTTAATTGGAGATTTTTTTTACTCTGGGAACTATCTTATTCTTGATCATGGCAATGGTTTGTTGTCATCCTATAGCCATATGTCTAAAGTTTATGTAGATAAAGATGAAATTGTTGAGCAGGGTCATATTATAGGAGAGGTTGGGTCTACAGGAAGAGTAACAGGCCCTCACCTTCACTGGTCGGTATATCTTTCAAAAAAAAGAATCAATCCTGAGTCCTTGATTAGAGAAAATTATTTAGAGTCTTTATTTAATGGATTCTAGGATGGAATTTAGGCTATCTTTTGTTTGAGGTCTAAATAAAGATTTAACCACTTCACCTTTTGGATTTATAAAAAATGTTGCTGGAACAGCTGGAGGTGTTTCAATTCCCCATATTTCTCGTGGGTGTGAAATTAATGAGGGTAAGGAAATTTTAAATTTTTTTGCTACCGGAGCTAAATCCTCAGAATCAAGCTCGTCAAAATTAAAAACATAAACGAGTGTATCTTTATTCTCTTGAGCAAATTCAAATAATTCAGGTAGCTCTTTAATACAAGGAGCGCACCAGTCTGCCCAATAATTAACAACAATCCACTGCCCTTTTAATTTTTCTATAGACGTATTTTTGCCGTTATAGACCTCAATATCATTTTTTTGGCAACCAAATAAAATGAATATACATAACAAGGGTATAATTTTAGATTTCATTGACAACATAATAGGCTAAAAAATTAATATGGAAAATAAATATTTATTAATTCTTTTTTATTCTGCGGGTGGTTCTGTAAGAAATATTGCTCATGCTATTGCTGACGGAGCAGAAGAATCTAACTTAAATGTAAAAATAAGAACTGTTCCTAAGGTTTCATCGGTTTCTGAACAGGTTGAACCTGAAATACCAGAAAAGGATGAAATATACTGCACAAAAGATGATTTAATAAACTGTAGCGGACTTGCTTTAGGCTCTCCTACAAGATTTGGTTCAATGGCTTCGCCTTTGAAATATTTCCTGGACTCTACTGGGGATTTATGGGCATCAAATACTCTTGAGAATATCCCAGGTATTGTTTTTACATCAACAGGTTCAATGCATGGTGGTCAAGAGATAACTCAGTTTAATTTATTAACATATATGCTTCACCATGGGATGATTGTTCTTGGATCTCCTTACTCCATAACTCAACTAAATGAAACTAAGTCTGGAGGAACTCCATATGGTCCCTCTCATGTTGAAAGTTATAACAATTCAAATAAATTAACCCCGCATGAATACGAAATTGCAAAATTAACCGGATCTAGAATTGCAAAATTTATAGCTAAGATTAGTGCTGAATAAAAATCCAAAGGTATATACTAATACTTTGATAATTTTATTAATTTTTACTAAATTTTTGACTGTTGTGGCTGGGAGAACTGAGTTATATTTTTTTATTTTTTGGTCATTACCCTTTTTAATTTTTGCACCTTTTGCTAACAAGCTTTCGATAAAGTCTTATCAAAGCTTTGCCTTTATTCTCTTAATTTATTTTATGTCATCTTCTTTAAGAGTATTTGGTATTTCGCCATACAAATTTGATTTATTAGAATTACTTTTGATAGTTGTTTTTTTTATTCTTTGTATCTTTGCACCAAAAAATATACGTAAAAATATGTAAAGCTTACTTTACATAAACAAGATACTCATTTATCATCTCAAAACTTATTTGGAGTAAATATTATGTCGGACAAAAAATCAATATGGAGCACAGCTGATAACTTTCTAACTAAAACTAGAAAAATAATTGTAAATTCAGTTACTGCATTAATTTTAATAGTTATAACCTTTTCAATTTTGGGCGGTGTTGGATCAATGTTTACCAGCTCAGATGAGATAGATACTGAGGATAAAGTTCTATGGTTTAAGCCTATTGGTGTCGTTGTCGACTCAGAAGTTCCTGGCTCCGGCAGTTTTGATATACAAAGTATTATTGCAAGTGGTGGAGATCAGATTGAGCAACATGAGTTACAAGATTTACTTGATGTTCTTAATCATGCAGCAACAGACGAAAGTCTTGCGGCTGTTTATGTAAATGTTTCAGAGCTTGATATGTATTGGTCGTCAGCTTTTAAGATTGCTGAAGCTGTAAAAAATATTAGAGATAATGAAAAGCGAGTTATTGCGTATGCTGAAAATTATTCAAATAACTCTTATCTGATAAGCTCGCAAGCAAATGAAGTCCTAATAAGTGAGTATGGGCAGGTTTCTGCTTTTGGTTTTTCAAGAAAAAGAGAATACTACAAAGATTTATATAAAAACTTAAAAATTAATTATAACGTCTTTACTGCTGGGGATTTTAAATCTGGTCCTGAACCATATACAAGAGATTCAATGTCTGAAAACGACAAACTTGCCTGGAATGAATTTGCAAACCCTATGTGGGAAAAAATGACAGGGATGATGGAAACAGCTAGAAATCTTACAGAAGGCACTTTGCAAAATTATGGAGATAATGCATGGCTAATGTTTACTGAAAATCCTGAGGGTGCGGAAGTTGCTTTAGAGCTAGGTCTAGTTGATATGATTGTTACTACAGAAGAAATTAGATCTTGGCTATATGAACAATTTCCGAATGAAGATGAGGATAAATATGCGTATCCTGACAGTGTATCAATATACGATTATCTTTCGACAATTGATGATAAGAATGATGGAGTTAATAGTAACAATAAGATCGCAGTGATTAATATTGAAGGTGCAATAACAACCGGTGAAGTAGCATTTGGTGTTGCGGGTTCAGATACTATCGTTGATAACATACAAGCTGCTACACAAGATGATTCAGTAAAAGCGCTTGTTCTTAGGGTTAATAGTCCAGGTGGAGGTGTTTTGGCCAGTGAGTATATTACTAATGCTTTAAATGAATTTAAAGAAACTGGTAGGCCTATTGTTTCTTCAATGGGAGACATAGCTGCATCTGGTGGGGTTTGGGTTACTACTAGTTCCGATGAAATATTTGCAGAGAAAGATACTTTAACTGGTTCAATTGGAGTTTATGGTATTGTCCCAACATTAGATGGAATATATGACTGGGCTGGTATAAAAGTAGATGGTACAAGCTCTACTAAAGCTGGGGAATGGGATGAAAGACAAGCAATGCCTGGCTATGTTAAAAATGCTATACAGGCCAGTATTGAAAATACTTATGATAAATTTGTGTCAAAAGTTGCTGAAAATAGAAATATGGACTACAACGAAGTCCTCCCAATAGCTGGTGGAAGAATTTGGGCCGGATATAAAGCTTTAGAGCTTGGCTTGGTTGATAAGATTGGTGGGCTTGATGAGGCCATCGAATCAGCTGCTGCAAAAGCGGAAGTTGAGGATTATGAAATCAAGAGCTATAAAAAACCAATGGATCCATTTGATGTATTCATTAATGAATTGCTTGAAAACATCAATATAGAAATTAACCTTGATCCAAGATTGAAGTTTATTAATTCAAAATTAGAAAAGCATCTTAAATTAATTGATCCAGAAAAAAGCAATGTATTGTTATATTGTTTTGAGTGCGAAGTTAGATAACTTCTTTAATTAAAGGAATTGTAATCCTTCTTTTCATTTCCATTGAGAGCTGATCAAGGCTCTCAAGGATCTGAACTAAATCTGAAATATTTCTATTGGCATAAGTAAGCAAATATTGAGCTTCCTTATCACCCAGTTCGATCGATCTTAAACTAGCGATATGCTTTAGAGCTAACAATAACTCATCATCAGCTAGAGAGCGAAGCTCGTGACTTTGAAGTTTTCTTAGTCGTGAATCTAAATCTTTAAGCCCTAAATTCATATCATCAATATTCTTAGAAGATGTGAAAATTAATCTGTTATCTGAATTTAACGACCTATTAATAAGATTGAATATTGCTGTCTCCCAAATCTTATTCCCAACTGCATTTTCAATGCCATCTATACAAACTAAATCTACATTTTCTAATGAATCAAGGATATCAACACTAAATTCTGTTGTCTGCTTCATGGGTAAAAAGAAGGCTGATTTTCTTCTACTATGATAAAGATTGCATAATGCTTGTAGCAAAAATGTCTTACCTGAATCTTTTGTACCAAAAATTAATAAATCATCGTTGAAAGCCTCGTCCTGAAGAAGCAGTAATAGATGTTTATTGGATTTACTTATATAAAAATTATCAAATGAAGATTTGTTATCTTTATTCCATGGAAAGGTAAGTTGTTTTGGATTATTCATTATGATATTTATTAAGACTCGAGAACCAATTTTTAGCATATACAAAAAGACTAAGTAAAGTCACGATGATGATAAAAATATCAAGCAGCAATAAAGAGGTAGTAATATTAAATATTTCAAAAATAAAAACAATAACAATGTATGCAATCTGAAGTCCTGTAGTAAGCTTTCCTAAAATATTTGGAAGAGGTGTCTCGGATTCCATTAATGTCATATGAACTGCAGCTCCTAGAAGAATTGCTACATCTCTTCCGATAAATATTACAAATATATATAAAGGAATATAAGAATTAAACCATAAAAAAAGTATAGTTCCTGATAAGAGAATCTTATCTGCTACTGGATCTAATATGGTACCAAGATATGTTTGCCAATTCATCTTTCTTGCAAGAAATCCGTCAAGCGCATCAGTCAAAGAGGCAATTAAAAAATACCCCAGACTAATTAAAAAGTTACTTAATAAAATATTATTTAAAATTGGATAAATCAGCCCTATCCTTACTATTGATAACAGATTTGGTATAAAAATAAAATATTTACTCATTTGATATATATTAAATTTAGTTGCTCAGACTGTTTAAGATTATTAATATTAAAAAAACTATTATTTATAATATCTTTCTCAAGAGCAGTCATGTCACCCATAACAGTTGCTTTGTATCGAATTGTATTATTTTTAAAGCTAAGAATCTCTAGATTGGATACCCTTATTAATTTTAATAACTTATCTTTTGAAACCTTATAGTCTTCATATGAATTAATACCACTAACATCGATTTGTAAAGAAAATATAGTAGATGTATCAATTCTTAAATCTTTAAAAGCATTATTTATAACTGATTCCACATAATCTACAAAAACACTTTCAATATCTTCTCTATATAACTCATTGGAAATAGAAGTCTCGATATCCCCTGAAAAAGACCACTCATTTAAACCAAGATTTATTAGTTTTATATCAACAAGCTCATCAAAATTATATTTAGAAATTAAATATTCTTTAGGGGAAAATAAGATATCAGAGTTTGATATGACCTTTTGGTCCTCTAAGTCAAAAATTGGTACATCTAAAAAAAGACCTCTTAGTTCTGATAATCTACCGAGTGAATTTATAAAGATTGAATCTAAACCATTTTTAGAATCTTGAGAAACAAAATAAGATGTTTCTGAGCCTGACTCGATCTCAATTAAAAAAAATATTACTGGCCTAGAGTAGCCAATAATTGGTATTGCTAATTCTTTAAACTTTGAAATTATCTTATCTTGATTAAATTTTACTTCTAGAACGCTTTGTTTATCGTAGTTTTTAATAGAGTAACTTATAATAAAATCTTTTCTAGAAGAGCCTGAATTTATAATTTTCCATATATTTGAAGGTGAGTTTGAACCACTTATTCTAAAAATAAGGTTGTTAAATGATGAATTAATAGAAGATTCTATACTAGAAGAATTCTCAATAGGTTCATATATAGTAAAAAGTTCATTAAATTCCTTTCCAAAGGACTGATTAGAAAAGATAATAAGAGCTACTATAAAGTGTTTAATAAAATTGTTATGCATTTCTTTCACAATGAGTATTCTAAATGACAAAAGAAATTATAGAAAATGATCCTTATAAATCTGCTGGTGTAGATATTGATGCAGGCAATGATCTTGTTGATCTAATTAAGGCAGATGTTGCTTCTTCCCATAATCAAAATGTATTGGGAAATATTGGAGGCTTTGCTGGTATGTTTAAACTCGATAAAGAGTATAAAAACCCCATATTGGTTGCATGTACAGACGGTGTAGGAACTAAAGTAGCGCTAGCACAAGAGTCTAACAAACTTGATAATATAGGACAAGATCTTGTAGGAATGTGTGTTAATGACTTAATTGTTTGTGGTGCTAAGCCTTTATTTTTTCTAGATTATTTTGCCTCATCAAAATTAGAAGTTAATGAAGCATCTAGGGTTATTAAAAGTATAGCTAAAGCATGTAAGGATTCCAGCTGTGCATTGCTTGGAGGTGAAACTGCTGAGATGCCTGGTCATTATGTAGGTAAAAACTTTGATCTTGCAGGGTTTTCTGTAGGATGTGTTGATGAAGATAGAGTTATAAACAACAAAACTATTAAAAAAAATGATGTTTTAATTGGAATTGAATCTAGTGGTCCTCACTCGAATGGTTTTTCGCTTATAAGAAAAATAATCAATGAAACAAAATTAAGCAGTGAAGAATATGATAATGTGGTTGACCTTGCCTTGAAGCCCACTCACCTTTACCCCAATTTAATTATGGAACTCCTTAAAAGATTTACTATTCATGGCATGGCACATATTACTGGAGGTGGTTTAACAGAAAATATACCGAGATCAATTCCAAAAAACCTTGCAGTAAATATCGATACTAATTCATGGCATATGCCTGAAATTTTTAAATGGCTTCAAATTAATGGCAATCTAAGTAATCTTGATATGTATAGAATCTTTAACTGTGGAATTGGCATGGTTTTAATAGTTAGAGCAGAAG
>Ga0213868_10005400_pt1 | contig 11480 bp, 15 predicted proteins | sample PICome_9_FD_160087 | JGI IMG/M metagenome (GOLD analysis project Ga0213868, IMG submission 160087) | Coastal seawater microbial communities near Pivers Island, North Carolina, United States - PICO127 | ecosystem: Environmental > Aquatic > Marine > Coastal | place: USA: North Carolina...
GATCTCGCCGGGCTGATCGATCGTCTCAGTGAGGACTCCACGTGGTCCGAAATTCGTCAGGCCGGCACGTGCCATCGAGCGCTCGGGCACCTCTGGGACGAACTGGCTGCCATCGATTGAGCAGCCGATACTGCCGTCACTGATCGGTAACTTCCCACGGCGGCGTCCAGTCTTCATCCATGCGAAATGAGAGACCGGTGTCGTCTTCGAGACGCTTGGCCACATCGAGTTCGCCGACGTCGCTGCCGTATCGGTTACCGGCACCATGTGACCCAGCGTGGGAGACCTTGGTGTCGTCGAGATCGAAAGCAATCACTAGGTGACCGGCAGCGAGGAGCCGTTCGCACATTGGCTCGCCCATGTTGCCGAGGCTAATAAATCCAAGGGAATTGTCGTTACTCATTGGGGTCCCGCCGATCTGTGCCTCGAATCGCTGACGCCAGCGGTGCAATGAGTTGAGCCTTCAGCCCGTATTGGCGCATGTCGATCCCGCGCATCGGGGTAACCGGTTGATGCGCTGCGGGAACTGGGTTATCGACGGTGGGTCGGAATCGAACTTGGGGCCCCGGGTTTGCTTGACTGTGGCAATGAGTGAATCGATGGAACTGTCTCAATCCGTGCGTCTTGAACGAGACGGCGACGTTGCCCTGGTGATTGTCAACAATCCGCCGGTGAATGCACTCAGCTGGCATGTCCGTCAGGGCCTGTTCGACGGCATGACACAAGCCGTTGAGTCTGGTGCGAAAGCAATCGTCGTGATCTGCGATGGACGGACCTTCATTGCGGGCGCGGACATCAGCGAATTCGGCGGCAACGTGCCTAAAGCGGCCGGTTTGCAAGAGGTTCAGGCCGCTATGGAAGATGCTCCCATCCCAGTGATCGCAGCCATTCACGGCACGGCCCTCGGCGGCGGACTTGAAGTGGCGCTATGTGCGCACTACCGCGTCAGCGTCTCATCAGCGCGGTTCGGTCTGCCTGAAGTCAACCTCGGTCTGCTGCCAGGTGCTGGCGGCACGCAGCGTCTGCCCCGTCTGGTCGGTGTACCGAAGGCACTCGAAATGATGACAACAGGTCGGCATGTCAGCAGCGCCGAGGCGCAAGCGGGCGGCCTCGTCGATGAAGTCATTTCCGGCGACGGACTTGAGGAGCTGAAACTCGCAGCCGTGGCGTTCGCAAATAAGGCCGTTGCTGAGGACCTGCCGCTTGTCCGCGTTCGCGATCGCGACGACAAAGTCGCCGAGGCCAAGGGCAATGACCAGCTTTTTGCTGACTTCCGCAAGAGCATCGCTCGCAAGACCCGCGGCTTCCTCGCTCCGGAGTACAACATCCAATGCATCGAAGCTGCTGCCAATCTGCCGTTCGATGAGGGTCTAAAGGTCGAAGGCAAGCTGTTCATGGAGCTGATGACCGGACCGCAGTCAGGTGCGCAGCGGTACTACTTTTTCGCCGAACGAGCCGCAAACAAAATCCCCGACATCGCTAAAGACACGCCGCTTATCGACGTGCAGAAAGTTGGCGTTCTGGGCGCCGGGACGATGGGCGGAGGCATTGCCATGAATTTCGTCAACGTTGGTATCCCAGTCACCATTGTTGAGCGTGATCAAGCATCGCTCGACAAGGGCCTCGACGTTGTCCGTAAAAACTATGAGCGCTCGCGCTCAACCACAGCCGAACAAGTTGAAGAACGGATGTCGCTTATCAGCGGCTCCACTAGCAAGCAAGATTTTGCTGACTGCGACATGGTCATTGAAGCCGTGTTCGAAGACATGGAACTGAAAAAGACGATCTTCAAAGAGCTTGACGAGATCTGTAAGCCTGGCGCACTGCTTGCTTCAAACACCTCCGCGCTTGACGTCAACGAGATCGCCTCGGTGACCAGCCGTCCCGAGAGCGTGATCGGTATGCATTTCTTCAGCCCAGCCAACGTGATGAAGTTGCTCGAAAACGTTCGCGGCGACAAGTCTTCTGACTCGGTCGTGGCAACCACGATGGCGATCGGCAAAAAAATCAAAAAGGTCTCGGTCATGGTCGGGGTATGCCCAGGCTTCGTTGGCAACCGGATGCTGTTTATGCGTGGCGCTGAAGCTGAGCGGATGCTGATGGAAGGTGCGACACCAGCCCAGATCGACAGCGTGCTTTACAACTTCGGTTTCCCGATGGGTCCGTTCTCGATGAGCGACCTCGCCGGCCTCGACATCGGCTGGAAGGAAGAAACGTCGTCGTCATCAACGATCCGGGAGATTCTGTGCGAGAACGGTCGTCGGGGCCAGAAGAACGGACGCGGCTACTACACCTATGACCCAGACACTCGAGCGGCCACGCCGGACCCTGAGGTTGAGCAACTGATTAAGGACTTCGCTGTCTCGAAAGGCCATGAGCAGCGTGAGGTCACCGAACAGGAGATCCTCGAACGCTTGCTCTACCCGATGGTCAACGAGGGTGCCAAGATTCTCGAGGAGAAGATTGCGATCCGAGGCAGCGACATTGATGTGGTGTGGGTCAATGGCTACGGCTGGCCGGTTTACCGCGGTGGCCCAATGCATTGGGCCGACTCGATTGGCCTCGCCGAGATTGTGTCGAAGATCGAGAGCTACAGCGAGTCACTCGGTGGCAAGCACTGGGACCTCAGCCCTCTCCTTAAGTCCCTTGCTGAATCAGGCGGTCAGCTCCAAACCCACGCCAGCTGACGGCTGCAGCGCACACGGGGACACAGACCGAGTGTGCAGCAAACAGCTAGTCAGACTGAGGCATCGGTAGCCATCGGTGAGCGCAGCGACGTGTTGCGCCACCTCCAGTTTTACGCGGTTGTGGTGGACAAGGACGATGATCAAATGGTGATCTGATCCAGTTCAATCTGATGGGAGGATCATGCTTACAGTCGATTCCAGGGGGCGAAACCCACGTGGACATATCGAGGTACGACTTGTCGATACCGCTGATCTCAACGGTGAACTCCCACTGGGGTCTGTGGTCACGGGCGATCGCCGCCCGGGCCTGCGGGCGCTGAACGAAATCAGTGATGATTCCGTTTGAAAACCACGAACGCCCCGGCCGGACTGACCCGAGCGGAGCGTTCCTGGTGGTTTCGACCGGCGTCGATCCGGTGACCTCTCACTTTTCAGGCGAGCGCTCTGCCAACTGAGCTACGAAACCATGTTCTCAACGTGGAAAATGTTGCTCCACTATCACAAAGGCCACCTTGCACTGACGTGCTTGGCGGCCCCTGTTGGCGGTCCCGACGGGATTTGAACCCGCGACCTCCGGCTTGACAGGCCGGCGTGAACTCCTGACTTCACCACGGGACCAATATTGCTATGTATTCAGCGGCTGCGTGTCACCGCAGCAGCCGTGAAGACCGAAAAGCCTTCCGCACCCCCAACGGGATTCGAACCCGTGCCGCCACCTTGAAAGGGTGGTGTCCTAGGCCACTAGACGATGGGGGCCTGTTCGTTGAGGCGAGCGAACTCGTCTCGTTGAGAGCAACGAAAATCTAGCAGCGGCGCTCTGGTGTTCCACGCGTATCCACTGGAACCTCGGAACAGGGACAAAACCTGATTGTCATTTCCAGCGCTGCTGGAGCGACCGAAATTCTTTCTGTTCACGTTGGCGGAGCAATGAGCAACACCTTCAATTAATCGTGGGTTGCGGCACGGCCAGCAATGGTGATGCGTCAGGCTCTGACGAGTGGGTTGCGGGCGGTGTGGCTCGCGCGCTCACGTAGCGCAGCAGGTACCACGGGGGCGAGCATTCCGTAGGGTGCAGCGTTGTACAGGTGGTGGATACGGTGAGCTTCGGCCAGCCGATCAAATGTTGCAACTTGACGGTTCGCAAACCAGTTGAGACGTCCATGGATGTATACGTCGTGCACGAGAGCGTACGCTGCGCCGTAGGCGGTTATCCCGATACTGACGGGAACCAGTGTGCCAAACCCGTTCCAGTTCAACCCGGCGAAGAAACCGAAATTGACGATCGCAGCGAACATGACCGGATACCAGTCGTTTGCTTCGAAACGGCGCAACATTGAACGGTGGTGGCTGCGATGAAGGAATTCGCCGACGCCGTGCATAACCCAACGGTGGGTTGCTGCTGTGAGTGGTTCCATGATCACAAACGCGATGATCGCAATCAGAATTGTTGTTGCAGCCGGCACCGGCCAGACGCTAACCGGCAGAATCAGACCTGTCTCACTCGTCTCTCCCATTTCGCTGAGGCCGTGACGCAACAACCAGGCAATCAGGGAGTGACACGGTCAGAGATAAGCGGCGAGGGCTTCGGCGAGCGAAACTTCCATCACACCGTGCTCGCTGGCAACTTCAGCAAGCCACTCGGGCCGGAACACGCTGCACACGGAAATGGGTTCGTCGAGGTCTGAATTGGCGATAGCGAGATGGACGAACGAGCGCACGTAGTCCGGTGGCCGCAGGTCTCGTCCGAGTTCGACCAACGCGTAGGGATCGGGAGTTTGTGTTGCTGGTGGCAGTGAAAAGAAGCTTTGTGATGTCGGTCCGGTCGGACCACCAGCAAGTCCCGGCCCGTCGAGCAAGATTGCGCCGTGGACCTGCGCTGAACGGGCGCCCGCTAGTTGCAGCGCGATGTAGGCGCCAAGGCCACGTCCGAGCACAGAAATCTTGCCGTCAGGGCTCTGTTCGACAAGCGAAGCGAGGGCTGCGTCGGCGTCGCCGAGCAACAGCTCGGCGGTGTATCCACCGCCGCTCGGAATGCTTGAAGCTCCGTGCCCGGTGAAATCGAGTCCAGCGACGACCCCAGTCCACGAATCAGCCCAGCCGGGCACCGTCGCCGGTGTGTGATCACCGAGTCCGTGCAAGAGCAGGAGTGGGCGAGTGGAGGGATCGCTTGCCTGACGCAGGCAATGGAGTGCCAGGTCGATCTTGTTGTGACGCAACATGGTGGGCGTTGAGGCAGTCACTGCGCATCTCCGAGAAAGTCGAGCACGAGATCAGCAACTCGTTGCGGCTGTTCGATGTGGACGAAGTGACCGACGTTGTCCAGCACCTCGCAACGACCCTGCATCGGCATGTACGGCAGCACTTTTTTGGGTGGTGTTCCCCAGCCCATTTCTTCCATCTCAGAGCCGAGAATGCCCAAGAATGGAATCGGCAGACCGGGTAAGCGCATCAGCGTCCACTCTGGCCGCCATGGCCCGAACCCACCGAAACGCATTGAAGAGTCGATCTTCCAGCGCCACCCCTCGTCGGATTCGAAGCCACCGGTGGTGACCAGTCGGCGGAGCCAGTCGATCTCAAGCCGCGGATTCATCCGGGCGCGTCGGGCAGCGAGCTCGTCGATCGTGCCCGGCTTGCGTTGCAGGTCAGCGGTGCGGCGGCGGTGATCGAGCCAGCTTTCAATGTCACTCGCCATCATCTTGGTGCGTTCGTGTTCCGCTATGTCAGGGATGTTCCGCTTGTACGGGATGCCATCCATGTTCACGAGATGGGTGAACCGAAACGGTTGAGCATCGGCGAGTTGGGTCATCAGAGCCCCGCCTTTGGAATGGCCAACGACGGGAAGTGGCGCTCCCGGCTTGACATGGTCAAACACCGCAAGAGCGTCACGCATGTCGGCGTCCCACGAGTACAGCTCGGCATGTTCAGAGTCACCATGACCGCGCTGGTCCCAGGCCACAACGCGCCAGCCGCAGGCGGCCAAGCGCGGTGCGAACAAGTCGTAGGTGCGGGCGAAGTCGAAACCGCCGTGCACGGCAAGCAGCGGCGGTGCTCCAGCGTCGCCCCACTCGTGAACGGCGATCTGTACGCCGTTCGCGTCGATGTTGTACTGGCGCGCTGGGGCTTCTGCGCCAGGAAAGTCAACGGTCCTGTCGGCAATGGTGCTCACGCCGCCGAGGGTACGTCCTGACGCAGGCTGCAGAGCATTCCGAGAGAGGAACTACGCAGCGGGTGGCTGGGATCAGCACGACGGGCAACTTGTGGGACCTGCCGGGAAGCTGGTCGTCGAGACCCCTATCATGTCGCTATGACGGGAACTGACAGACGTGCACGTCCCCGCCTTACTGGCGCCGCCTTCGCCAGCCTTCCTGTTGTGCTGGCGCTCGTTGCGGGAGCGTGCGGAACCACGGACAAAGCATCAACTGACCCGCTTCCGCCGATTCGCACTACAACTTCGACGACGACTATCCCCGGCACAACCCTGCCGGAGGGGGTGCGCCAGTTTTACACGATCAAGCAGGGGGACACGTTGGCCAGCATTGCCGCTGCAACTGGCGTCACTGTGCAGTCAATTATCGAGTTGAACGGTATCGAAGACCCGAACGCAATCCAGGCGGGGCAGACCATCGAAATACCCTCGGGGATTGTCGTCATCACCGATTTAGACGCGCTCGTCACGACAGTCGTCGATTAAACGATTCGGGCCTAGGCCCGGAGGTCTTCAGCGCAAAGTGTGGGCGTTCATGATCAGTTCGCGCGCAAATGGGTCAAGTTGGCGACCGGAGAGACGCTCAGTGACCTGTATGGCGTGAGTGGGTTCTTCAACGAGGCCCGACCAGCGGATGTAGCCGCCCATAACGCCGACAATGCGATCGCTGACCTCTTCGGCGTGCACCAATACCTTGATATTGCGGTTAAGAAGTTCTTGAATTTCCTTGTACAGATGCGTCAGGTAGGCGTCGAGATTTTCCTGGTTGAAGGCGCGATGTCGGTAGGGCAGCTGCAACTCGTCGTAGTTGTGCAGGTTGCTTGGGGCCGAGATGATTGAAATTACGCAGCCGAAACCGTTCTCGCGCAGCCAAATGATTTCCTCTTGGCGTCTGACACGGCGATGGCTGTCGCCGACTCCGCCGGGACGTTCGCAGATCGCAAGCTTGCCTTTGAGGATCCAGGTGAAGTTGCGGGGTGTGATCCCGAGCGCCCATTTTCCGCGCAGACGAGGAGGCATCAGCGTGCACCTTCGAGAAGTGGGTGAGTTTGTGCGACCTTCGTCATACCGAGGTGAAAGGTTACCTGCTGGTTGGCGCGTGCGAGAAAAGTCGTAGCCGTTGTTTTGTTCGCTCGACGCGCCATCCTGCTGCAATGTCGCACCCGGTGGCGTTGCCGCGAGCGACGGCGAGAACCCGTTCGACGGTTGCTGCGTCTGGCGGGTGATGGTTGAACGGGTCGTCAAGGTCGACGGTGGCGCTGAGGATCCATTGGCGCACTGATCGTCGGGCGAGAGGAAGAGGCGCGGCAGCCAAGCCCCGCGCATCGGTGGGGTCAAGGTCGACAGCGAGCTGGTTCAACAATGCTTCGTCTTCTCGCAGCAGCGTGCTCGACCTGGTCAGCAATGTGGTGACATCTCGATCGGCAACGTCGTTGAGTAACGGAATGACGTCGTGACGGATTCGGTTGCGGCGGAATCGCCGATCGGAATTCGTCGGGTCGTGGGCCACCTTCAAATTGAGCAAGGTGCAGAGTTCGTGGGTTTCGGTGCGACGCAGCGCCAGGATGGGCTTAGCTGGCCCCGGGTTCATCGCGGCGAGTCCAGCGCCGCCGGCACTGCGCAGGAGGCGAAGGAGCATGGTTTCGGCCTGGTCGTCGGCAGTGTGCCCGGTGAGGGCATCGGCGCCGACAGCGGCTCGGCGAGCATCGCGAGCGCGTGCCTCGAGGTTGGCGCCGTCGGCGACTTCGACGCGTTCACATCTGAATTGCACGTCAAACCGGTCTGCAATCGCCTCGGCAATTGATGCGTCTTCGGCCGAGCTGGGTCGAAGGCCGTGATCGACGTGGACAGCACGCACATCGAGATCAGCAGCAACAGCTAGTGCAACCAGTGCGGCCGAATCGGGGCCGCCGGATAACGCGCAGACAACGGTCGTTCCTGGGGCAGCAAAAGTGCATCGAGAGAGCAGGGCAGCGATGTGGTTGTTGATCGCTGCCGGCTTAAGTGAGGCCGGCTCGATCGTCATGATCGGCGCTGACTCAGAGGTCGCTTTGGCGGCGGTACTTGCGGCCGGGGTACTTCTGCGCTGTCACGGTTGAAAGGTAAACACCGAGCAGGCCGATGCCGACCAATATTCCAACGCCCGTAAGAGCGACACCAATCCACCAATGCCATACCTCGGCTGCGAGCAACATGATTGCAAGGTTATCGACCCGAACGACTCGTCGATGCATCATTGTGGTGAGGAGTATTCTCAGTTGATCCAGGCACTGGAGTGAGTCACTCGATTCAGGTGACAGCGATGTACGCCAACGCGAATATCACGCAGGCCCGCGCCGTCCAGGCTGCGGTTCGAATCCAGTTGGTGGTCACCAGTCGATGGTGCAGTTGTGCGTCAAAGCGTTGCGACATTTGGCCGTGGATCGGAGCGGACACAAAAGCGGTCACGCCGTACGCCACTGCCATCAGACTTAATGCGATGATGGGGAGAGCTCGGCTGGTGCCGGCGGGTGGAGTTACGGCCAGCCAGAGCCCGGTGAGTCCCTCGGCGAGCATCAGCGGTCCGACGACGATGCTGATCGAACTGGTATGTCGGTTCGCGAACTGGATCCAGCCTTGGTTGTCTTCGCCAGGGTCGATGCTGTCGAAGATGGGGTAGTGCACGAGCTGGATTACCCAAATCAGAGCAGTCATCGCCCAGGTTGCGGCGAGGGCTATGAGCAAGATGGCGGCTTCTGTTGGCTCCACGTTTCGATGATGGCTGGTCGGCTAACTTGACGCGCTGTCGAGCAACAACTCGCCTGCGCAGGATCAGCCAATGATGCCGTCGTTGTCGAAATCGGTGTCAAAGCATTTTTCGATACGCGACAGCAAGTCGGCTGGCATGTCGTTTTCTTGGCACTTTTTGTGGATGACTTGTTTCAGTTCGGCGTGGAAATCGTAGGCACTAAGGCAGTCGGGGCAGCTGTCGAGGTGATGGTGGATTGCTGTGCGTGCCCCGTCGGACAGTTCGGCATCGAGGAATAGGTCGAGTTCTTTGAGCGTCTCATTGCAGTCGGGTGTGTCACATGCGTCCATCAGTTGTTCTCCTGGCCTGCTGCGTCTGTTCCAACTGGGTCGAGTTCGGGTTCGGACAGTCCGCGTTCGAGGGCATACGTGTGCAACGTCTTTTGCATCGCCTTTCTTCCCCGATGTAGTCGCGACATCACAGTTCCAATCGGAATGTCCAGCATGTCGGCAATTTCTTTGTACGCGAATCCCTCGACATCAGCAAGGATGACAGGCAGCCGGAAGGTGTCAGGGAGCCCCTCGAGCGCTCGCTTCACCTCGTCGTCGGGGAGCATTTCCATCAACGATTCTTCCGCCGAGCGGCCGATGGAAGCATCTTCGAGGGTGCCGAGCCGCTTATACAGGTACAGGTCCTCGATCTCGCCAAGGTCGGACTCGTCGGGGCGACGCTGCTTGGCCCGATACTTGTTGATGTAGGTATTGGTGAGAATGCGAAAGAGCCAGGCCCGAAGATTGGTGCCGTCGGTGAAGGTGTGGAAACTGCGGAACCCCTTCAGATAGGCCTCTTGGACTAAGTCCTCGGCGTCGGCCTTGTTGCGCGTCATGCGCATGGCAGCGGAATACAGCTGAGGAGCGAACTCCATTGCTTGGTCTGCAAACACCGCCGAATCAGCCATCGAAGCGGACCTTACCGGATGGCTTCAAAAGCAATCAGATGCAACGCGGCGCCTCAAAGCCGCCGGTCGGGGTCCGTGCGTGTTTCGATCTCGATTTCAGCGACGACATCGTCAATGGCGGTCGTGAGTCGTTCAAGTAGATCGGCGAGCATTGCCCGTTCGTCCGCTTCGAACGAACCGATGATCCGCTCCATTGCGATTTCGCGGCGTTTGGCAACAGCAGCATGGCGCTGTTGGCCACTGGGGGTGACCCTCACCATGACAATACGCCCGTCATCTGCAGACGGGTAGCGCTCAGCAAGTCCATCGTTGACAATGCGCTGTACGGCACGCGTGGCGGTGGATGGTTCAATCCGGAGTCGTCCGGCAAGACCTGACATTGTGCGGTCGCGTCGCATGAGTAAATCGAGTGCGTCCATTTGACCTTGCTCAAGGGGTTCTTCGCGACCGAAGAAGTAATCACGGAGCCGAGCCGAACCCGCCCCGCGACGCAGTTCGATCCAGGCCATGCCGATGCGTCGTGCATGGTCTCGATCAACCGGATTATTGAGATCGAAGCTCGGAGCATCGGCGGACAGGGTCATCAAACTTCGAACGTAGTGGCTCGCTCCCACCGTCAACGTGACGGAGGGCACGTTCACGGTTCGTTTCGGTCAATGAGCCGTGGGACAATAAAGAGCGTGTCCAACGCGCCCGTTGCAGGGGATCCCGAGAACCCGACGGCCTTGGAAGCGTTACACGCATTAGCCACCACAGAAACGTCGATCACCGAGTCGTTGCGACACCGCGAGGTCTACACCTCGCGTGGGTTGTTGAGTGTGCTCTGGCATGAACCAGTCGCACGGGTTGAGCAAAAACCTGCTGCGCTGGTCGTGTGCGGCGGGGCGATGGGTGGATTGTTGGGGCCTGGGCATGGTCTATACCAACGTCTCGGTAATGAGTGGGCAGATCAAGGTGTTCGCGTCCTGCGCATTAGTTATCGGGAGCCGAATAACTTGGACCTGTGTGCTCACGACTTGGCGTGCGGTGTGGAGTGGGCGCGTGATGCGGGCGCGGAGCGGGTCGTGGTGATGGGCCACAGCTTCGGTGGTGCGGTGGCGATTCGTGCAGCGGTGGTGATGACGTCGTCAGTGGCTGGCGTGGTCACCTTCGCCACACAGTCAGCGGGATGCGAGGTTGCCGGGGCACTTGGCGGACGACCTCTGCTGTTGTTTCACGGTGACTGCGACGAGATTCTGCCGTCGGAGGCGAGTCTGATGGTCCAGTCGATCGCCGGCTATGGCGACGTCGAAATATTGCCAGGCGACGGCCACCTGCTTGCAAAGAGTGACGATCTGATCGTTGAGCGACTCGTCGAATGGCTCCCGGCAGTGCTCAACATCTGAGGTCGTCTTTACTTTGCCCGCGTTTTCCTCGGCGTTGGGCAGAGTCCTTAGAGACGTGCGCTCGACTCTGTGACGTTGCGACAAACTCGCCCCGTCAGGACGAACCAAACGGTGGAGGCAGTCACTGGAGACGGTGACGTGGAGCCCGGACCGAGAGTCGAACGCGGGACCTACGCACTACTGCAGCGTGGTGTTTGCATCCCTTCAACATCAATGCGCGAGTCGTCGAACACATCGCAGTGGCGTGAAAACTGGTAGCTCGAATGCCGTCGACTGCGAGTTCGTCGTTCGGGTGTCACGATCGATGAGCCGCATCAACTGAGATCGGAGAAGCCGACATCGCCGAGTAGCACGATTAATAAGTTGCGCCGCCGATCGGCGGCGCAACGTGGACTTGGGTCACCATGGGGTTAACTCCACGATCGTTGCGCAGACGGTGCTGGCAAAGCAGGGGTTCACGCTGCGCTGGCTCATCTCCCGAAGGTGGCCACTGCGTACTGTGTGGTGAATAACGGTC